>Ga0137397_10003808_pt1 | contig 10526 bp, 8 predicted proteins | sample czorhiz116metaG_FD_106658 | JGI IMG/M metagenome (GOLD analysis project Ga0137397, IMG submission 106658) | Vadose zone soil microbial communities from Angelo Coast Range Reserve, California, USA - czorhiz1.16 metaG | ecosystem: Environmental > Terrestrial > Soil > Vadose zone | place: USA...
TGTCGGCGGCGAGCTACCGCTCGATGGCGAAGATGAAGCTCGTCACGCCGCGCCTAATGAAGCTGCGCGAGCAGTACGGCGAGGACAAGGCGAAGATGAACCAGGCGATGATGGAGCTGTACAAGACCGAGAAAATCAATCCGCTCGGCGGATGCCTGCCGATCGTCGTGCAGATCCCGGTCTTCATCGCGCTCTACTGGGTGCTCTTCGAGAGCGTCGAGCTGCGCCACGCGCCGTTCTACCTCTGGATCAAGGACCTCTCGGCGCCGGACCCGTGGTACGTGCTGCCGACCCTGATGATGATCTCCATGATCATTCAGACCAGGATGAACCCGACGCCGCCCGATCCGGTTCAGGCCAAGGTCATGATGATCATGCCGCTGGTGTTCGGGGTGATGTTCTACTTCTTCCCGTCGGGCCTGGTTCTCTACTGGTTCGTGAACAATATCCTGTCGATGGCGCAGCAATGGCAGATCACCCGCATGATCGAGGGAGACAAGACCGCAGCGGGCGCGAAACGCTGAGTAGCGCGCCCCGACACGGGCAGCCATGGCAGCACCGTCCGACACCGACGTCATCGCGGCCATCGCGACCGCGCAGGGAAAAGCCGGGATCGGGATCGTGCGTATTTCCGGAAAGAGCCTGGATCGGCTTGCGTCGCAGATCCTCGGCGCAAAGCCGCCCGCCCGCACGGCGACGCGCGCGGCCTTCCGAGGCGCGGCCGGCGAGCCGCTCGACGACGGCATCGCGCTCTTCTTCCCGGCGCCGGCATCGTACACGGGCGAGGACGTGCTCGAGCTGCACGGACACGGCGGCCCGGTCGTGCTCCAGATGGTGCTGCGGCGCTGTCTCGAGCTCGGCGCGCGCATCGCCGAGCCCGGAGAATTCAGCCGGCGCGCCTTCCTGAACGACAAGCTCGATCTCGCCCAGGCGGAGGGGATCGCCGATCTCATCGAGGCGGCGAGCGAGGCCGCCGCCCGCTGCGCGCTGCGCTCGCTGCGCGGAGAATTCTCCGAGATCGTCCGCAGCCTCGCGCAGCAGCTGGTCGAGCTGCGCACCCTGGTAGAGGCGACTCTGGATTTCCCCGAGGAGGAGATCGATTCGCTGGACCGCGAGGACGCACGCCGGCGCCTGTCGCGGCTGCGGGAAGAGCTCGGGCAGGCGCTGGCCCGCGGACGTCAGGGGAGCGTGCTGCGCAGCGGCCTTCATGTGGTGCTCGCCGGACAGCCCAACGTCGGGAAGTCTTCCCTTCCCAATCGGCTCGCCGGCGAAGATCTCGCCATCGTCACCGAGATTCCCGGAACGACGCGCGACGCGGTGCGGCAGACGATCCAGATCGAGGGCGTGCCGATGAACATCATCGACACCGCCGGCCTGCGCGACACCGACGACCGGGTCGAGGCCATCGGGATCGCGCGCGCGTGGGCGGCGATCGAGCAGGCCGACGCGATGCTGCTGGTCGTCGACGCGCGTGAAGGCGTCACCGCCGCCGACCGGGCGATCGCCGGCCGGCTGCCACCGGAGCTCGCGCGCGTGACGGTGTTCAACAAGATCGATCTCTCGGGCGACGCGCCCGGCGCCGAGGAGGAACAGAAAAGCTGGAACGTCTATGTCTCGGCCAAGAGCGGAGCGGGCGTCGATGGCTTGCGCCGGACCTTGCTCGAGCTTGCGGGCTGGCAGCCGGGAGGAGGAGACATCTTCATGGCGCGCGAGCGGCACCTCGTCGCCCTGGAGCGCGTGGCGACGGCTCTCGAGCAGGCGAGCGGCAGCGCCTTGCACACCGAGCTTTTCGCGGAGGAGCTTCGCCTCGCGCAACGCGAGCTCGACTCGATCACGGGTGAATTCACGGCGGACGATCTGCTGGGGGAGATCTTCGCGCGTTTCTGCGTGGGAAAGTAATCGGCTCGATGAAAGCCCTTCCGGTATTGGGCACGCTGGCGATCTGCGGAGCGAGCGGGGCACTGTTCAGCGCGCTGCACGCGCCGCTGCCGTGGATGATCGGGCCGCTGCTCGCGGTGGCGCTGGGGAAATTCCTGGGCGCGAACGTGGCCGCGCCCAGCGGCGGCCGGGCGGCGGGTCAGCTGACCATCGCCTGCGCCCTCGGCCTGTACTTCACGCCGGTCGTCGCCGGCGAGGTCGCGGCGCATTGGTACCTGCTGATCGCGGCAGCGGCGCTCGCGGTCCTGCTCGCCTATGCGAGCGGCTGGTTCCTCACGCGCAGCTGCGGCCTCGACGCGACGACCGCGCTGTTCGCCAGCGTTCCCGGCGGCGCCGCGGAAATGACCATACTCGGGGAGCGCTTCGGCGCTCGCTCCGATCGCGTGGCTCTGGCGCAGGCTCTGCGCGTGTTCATCGTCGTGCTCATCGTGCCATTTACATTCACCGCGCTCGGCTTGCACGGGTCCGATGCATATCGACCGGCGCAGCTTGCGGTCGACGGCTTGGGCCTGCTCGCGCTGCTCGGATTGGCTACGCTCGCCGGCGCGACGCTTGCGCGGCTGGGAATGCCGAACGCCTGGATGCTGGGTCCCCTCGCCGCGACCGTGGCGCTCACTCTCGGAGAGGTGAGTCTTTCCGCAATCCCGACCTGGCTATCGAACGCCGCGCAGCTCCTGATCGGATGCTCGCTCGGCTCGGGTTTCGACCGTGAGTCCCTCATGCGTTCGCCGCGCTTCATCGGCATGGTGTGCCTCTCGATAGGGCTCGCGATGCTGGCGTCTGCGGTTGCCGCCTGGTGCCTCGCGGTTCTCGGTTCGGTGCCCGTCGCGACGATGGTGCTCGCCACGGCCCCGGGCGGCATGGCGGAGATGTGCGTGACCGCGAAAGTCCTTCAGCTCGGCGTGCCGCTCGTCACCGCGGCCCACGTCACCCGGGTGATCATTCTGGTCACGACGACCGCACCGACCTTCCGGCTCGCCAAGCGCGTGGTGCGCATTCTGCGCGGTTGAGATCAAGCGGACTATTCTTTCTAACCATATGTTTAATATGATTATCATATTGTTTCCCAAGATCATGATAGAGTTCGCTCCCTTACCTTCTTGCACGACTGGCGGCCTGGATTCACGGCCCCGCCGAGTCGCTTTCGTGAGGCCCCAGGAATGAACCAGCCCTACCCTGTCGCTTTCGATATCGGCGCCCCGACTTATATCCAGCACGCCGGCGTCAAGGAGTGGGTCGCGCAGATCGCTGCGCTGACCAAGCCCGACCGGATTCAGTGGTGCGATGGCACGAAGCAGGAGTACGACCGCCTGTGCGCCGAAATGGTCCAGTCCGGGATGCTGAAGGCGCTCAACCCCAAGCTGCGCCCGGGGAGCTATCTCGCCCTCTCGGATCCCAACGATGTGGCGCGGACGGAAGATCGGACGTTCATCTGCTCCCAGCACAAGGAAGACGCGGGTCCGACCAACAACTGGGTGGATCCGCGCGAAATGCGCGCGACGCTCGACAAGCTCTTCGACGGCTGCATGCGCGGCCGGACCCTGTACGTCGTGCCTTTCTCCATGGGGCCCCTGGGCTCGCACATCGCGCACATCGGCATCGAGCTGACCGACTCGCCCTATGTCGTGGTCAGCATGCATGTCATGACGCGGATGTCCAGGAAAGTGTGGGAGATCCTCGGAAAGAACGAGCACTTCGTGCCGTGCATCCACTCCGTCGGAGCGCCTCTTTCGCCCGGCCAGAAAGACGCGAGGTGGCCCTGCAGCAAGGAACACCGGTACATCGTCCACTACCCCGAAACCAAGGAGATCTGGTCGTTCGGCTCCGGGTACGGGGGCAACGCGCTCCTGGGCAAGAAATGCTTTTCGCTGCGCATCGCGTCGATCATGGGACGCGAGCAGGGTTGGCTCGCCGAGCACATGCTGATCCTCGGCGTCACCCCGCCTTCGGGCGAGAAGATCTACGTGAGCGCGGCGTTCCCCTCGGCGTGCGGGAAAACGAATTTCGCGATGCTGATTCCGCCGGCGGCGTTCAACGGCTGGAAGGTCTCGACGGTCGGCGAAGACATCGCCTGGATCAAGCCCGGCAAGGACGGGCGCTTCTACGCGATCAACCCCGAATCGGGTTTCTTCGGCGTCGCGCCCGGGACCTCGGAGAAGACCAACCCCAATTGCATGAAGATGATCCAGGCGAATACCATCTTCACCAACGTCGCGATGACACCCGAGGGCGATGCCTGGTGGGAGGGGATGACGGACACGCCTCCCGCGAGGCTCATCGACTGGCAGGGCAAGGAGTGGACGCCCGATTGCGGCAGAAAGGCGGCGCATCCCAACGCTCGTTTCACCGTTCCGGCTTCGCAATGCCCCTCGATCGATTCGGCCTGGGAAGACCCGCAAGGCGTTCCGATATCGGCCTTCGTGTTCGGCGGCCGCCGCTCGGACACCGTTCCCCTGGTGACCGAAGCTTTCGACTGGGACTCCGGCGTGTATGCCGCGGCGACCATGGGCTCGGAGACCACGGCAGCGGCGACCGGGAAGGTCGGCGTGGTGCGACGCGATCCCATGGCCATGATTCCCTTCGTCGGCTACAACATGGGCGATTATTTCAGCCATTGGCTGAAGCTCGGGCGCACCGTGCCCAAGCGCCCGCGGATCTTCTGCGTCAACTGGTTTCGCACCGATGCTTCGGGCAAGTTCATCTGGCCGGGTTTCGGCGAGAACATGCGCGTGCTGAAATGGATCGTCGAGCGCTGCCAGGGCAAGGCGCGCGGGGTCGAGACCCCCATCGGTCACGTGCCGGGTTTCGCGGACCTGGAGTGGAAGGGCCTGGAGGCCTTCGGCGGCGAGAAGTATCAGCGAGTCAGTTCGGTCGATATTCCCGAATGGAAACGCGAGCTTAAGCTCCATGACGAGCTGCTTCACCTCCTGGGCAACCGTTTGCCCGAGGAGCTCGCATCGCGGCGGGCCCAGCTGGAGCGCTCGCTCGGCTGAGAGCGGGACCCAGCCCGAGAAGCCGTCGATCCGACGGCTTTTTTTCTGCCCGATTCGAGGGGATAACTCCTGGACAGGCTGTGGGCAACCGGTGGAAACCCGGTGGACGGGTTGTGGATGTTCCACGTGGAACAACCTTCGAGTGAAATCCACGGGGCCTTTGCCGTGGAAACCGCTGTTTTCTGCGGCGGTTTAGCCTTAAAATTCGGCGTTTCTTCGAGTTTCAGCGCGCCTTCGAGGCCATGCAATTCCCTGCTCAATTCGACGTGATCGTTGTCGGTGGCGGCCATGCCGGCACCGAGGCCGCGCTCGCCTCGGCGCGCGCGGGGTGCACGACCCTGCTGCTCACGCACAACCTCGAAACGCTGGGCCAGATGTCGTGCAACCCCTCCATCGGGGGCATCGGGAAGGGCCATCTCGTCAAGGAAATAGACGCCCTGGGCGGCGTCATGGCGATCGCGGCCGACGAAGCGGGCATCCAGTTTCGCATCCTCAACTCATCCAAGGGTCCGGCGGTGCGCGCGACGCGCGCCCAGGCCGACCGCCTCTTGTACAAGCGCGCGATCCGCTCGCGCCTGGAGAACCAGCCCAGGCTCACCCTGTTCCAGCAGGCCGTGGCCGACCTGATATTGGAGGGTGATCGAGTCCTGGGAGTTGTGACCGAGCTCGGCGTTCGCTTCACTGCCCGTGCCGTGGTGCTGACCACCGGCACGTTTCTATCGGGCCTGGTTCACATCGGATTGTCCAACTATCGCGCGGGTCGTGCCGGAGACCCGCCCTCGATCAGTCTCGCCGAGCGCTTGCGCGAGCTGAAGCTTCCCGCCGGACGCCTGAAAACGGGTACCCCGCCGCGCCTCGACGGGCGCACGATCGATTTCTCGGCGATGAAACCGCAACCGGGCGATGAACCCGTACCGGTGTTTTCCTTTCTCGGGACACCCGAGATGCATCCCCGGCAGTTGCCGTGCTGGATCACGCACACCAATCCACGCACGCACGAGATCATCCGCGGCGGCCTGGACCGCTCTCCAATGTATACAGGGGTGATCGAAGGCATCGGCCCGCGTTATTGTCCGTCGATCGAAGACAAGATCCACCGCTTCGCATCCAAGTCAAGCCACCAGATCTTCCTCGAACCCGAGGGACTGACGACCCACGAGTTCTACCCGAACGGCATTTCGACGAGCCTGCCCTTCGACGTTCAGGTCGACCTGGTGCGCAGCATTCGCGGCCTGGAGAACGCACACTTGCTGCGGCCCGGCTACGCCATCGAGTACGACTACTACGATCCGCGCAATCTGAAAGCTTCGCTCGAGACGAAGCCGATCGCGGGCCTGTTTTTCGCCGGCCAGATCAATGGCACGACGGGATACGAGGAGGCCGCGGCCCAGGGACTCCTCGCCGGCATCAACGCGGCGCAGCTGGTGAAGGGCGAGCCCGCGTGGTGCCCGCGGCGCGACGAGGCGTACCTCGGCGTGCTCGTCGACGATCTCGTCACCCGGGGCGTGACCGAGCCCTATCGGATGTTCACGAGCCGCGCCGAATATCGCTTGATGCTGCGCGAGGACAACGCCGATCTGCGGCTCACCGAGATTGGACGCCGGCTCGGCGTGGTCGACGACGCTCGCTGGGAGGCATTCAACCGCAAGCGTGACGCCATCGTCCGCGAGCAGAAGCGGCTCAGGTCGACTTGGGTGAATGCCAAGTCCGTGTCCGCCGGCGTCGCCGAGCGCATTCTCGGCGGACCCGTGGAGCGGGAGTATTCACTCATGGATTTGCTCAAGCGCCCCGCGGTGAGCTATGCCGCGCTCGCTGAGCTCTCGGGAAACCCGAGCCCGGTGGCCGATGCCGCGGTCGCGGCGCAGGTGGAAATCCAGGCCAAGTATCAGGGCTACGTTGCGCGCCAGCGCGAGGAGATCGAGCGTCACGCGCGCTACGAGGCGATGGCGCTGCCTCGCGATCTCGACTACGGCGAGGTGCGCGGGTTGTCGATCGAGGTGCAGCAGAAGTTGAACCAGCACCGTCCCGAAACGATCGGCCAGGCGTCGCGCGTGTCGGGAATCACCCCGGCGGCGATTTCGCTTTTGCTGGTTCACCTGAAACGCCGCGCGAGGGCGCCGGAAAGATCCGCCGCATGACCGCGATGGTGGCTGCAGGCAAGCAGGACGAGCTCGAGCGACAGCTCGAGAGCGGGATCGCGAAACTGGGTCTCGGGCTTGAACGCAGGGAGCGAACCCAGCTCCTGCAGCACCTCGAGCTGCTCGAAAAGTGGAACCGAGTTCATAACTTAACTGCCGTACGTGGCCTGGAGAAAGCGGTAAGCGTGCACTTACTTGACTCCCTCGCGGCGGTCCCCTATGTGACGGGAAAGCGGCTCCTCGATGTGGGAAGCGGCGCGGGATTCCCTGGCATCCCTATCGCCGTGGCGCGGCCCGAGGTGGACGTGCATCTGCTCGACAGCAATCACAAGAAGCACGCCTTTCTCACGCAAGCGGTCGCCGAGCTCGAGCTGAAGAACGCACGCGCCGTGTGCGAGCGCGTCGAGTCGTGGCGCCCTGCCGCGGAGTTCGACTGCATCATTTCCCGCGCGCTCGCCGAGATCGGCGACGTCATCGCTCTCGTCAAGCACCTGCTCGCGCCCGGCGGAGTCGTTGTCGCGATGAAGGGGATCCATCCGTTCGAAGAGATCGAGCGCATCCCGGCCGGCTTCCGCGTGCGCCAGGTGCATGCCCTCGCCGTTCCCGGACTCCACGCGGAGCGGCATCTCGTGCTGATCGAGCGCGCATGACGCGCGTTCTCGCCGTCACCAACCAGAAGGGCGGGGTCGGCAAGACCACGACCAGCGTCAATCTCGCGGCCGGCCTCGCGCAGTCGGGAATGCGCGTGCTGCTCGCGGATCTCGATCCCCAGGGCAACGCCACCATGGGAAGCGGCGTCGACAAGCGCGCGCTGAAGACGTCGGTGTACCAGGTGCTGCTGGGGTTGGCGACGGCCGAATCCGCGCGCGTGAAATCGGAAGTTGGAGGCTATGACCTCATTCCCGCCAACCGCGATCTCGCCGGCGCGGAAATCGAGCTCGTTGGCCTCGAGCACCGCGAATTCCGCCTGAAAGAGGCGCTCAAATCGATCGCCGATCAGTACGACTTCGTCCTGCTCGACTGTCCTCCGGCGCTCAACATGCTCACGGTAAACGCGCTCGTCGCGGCTCACGCGGTGATGATCCCGATGCAGTGCGAGTACTACGCGCTCGAGGGGCTTTCCGATCTGGTGAACACGATCAAAAAAGTCCGTCAGAGCCTGAATACGAAGCTCGAAATCGAGGGCCTGTTGCGCACCATGTACGACCCCCGCAACACCCTCGCGCAGCAGGTGTCGGCGCAGCTGCAGGAACATTTCGGCGACAAGGTGTACGCCACGGTGATTCCGCGCAACGTCCGGCTCGCGGAGGCGCCGAGCTACGGCGCCCCCGCCGTCACGTTCGACCGCGAATGCAAGGGCTCGCAGGCTTACGTCGAGCTGGTCGGCGAGGTTCTCTCGCGCAACGGGCTTTCGGCGGCGGTGGCGCCATGAAGCTGAAGGGCTTGGGCAGGGGGCTGGATGCGCTCCTCGACCGCGATTCCGAGGGCGCGCCCGTCACCGAGCACCAGGCGACGCTGCGCCTCGATCAGCTGCAGCGCGGCCGCTATCAGCCGCGCACGAAAATGGACGACGCCTCGCTCCAGGAGCTCGCCGCGTCGATCAGGAAGCAGGGCCTGATGCAGCCGATCCTAGTGCGGCCGATCGAGGGCGGCCGGCACGAGATCATCGCCGGCGAACGCCGCTGGCGCGCGGCGAAGATCGCGGGGCTCGCCGAGGTTCCGGTGCTGGTGCGCGACGTTCCGGACTCGGCGGCGCTCGCCATGGCGCTGGTCGAGAACATCCAGAGGGAGGACCTCAATCCGCTCGAGGAGGCGAACGGCGTGCAGCGCCTGATCGGCGAATTCAAGCTCACGCATCAGGAGGCCGCCGAAGCGATCGGCCGCTCGCGCACGGCGACCACCAATCTGCTCAGGCTGCTGAACCTGCAGAAGCCGGTGCAGGCGATGGTCTTCGACGGAAAGCTCGAGATGGGGCACGCGCGCGCCCTTCTCGCGCTCGACGCACGCAAACAGGAGGCCATCGCGAAACGCGTCGCGGCCCGGGCGCTTTCGGTGAGGCAGACCGAAGACTTGGTCAACTCGATCCTCCACCCTGCGGCGAAGCGCAAGCGCAAGCTCACCACCGACCGCGACGTCGCGCGACTCGAGGACGAGCTCTCCGAGGAGATCGGGACCACGATCCAGATCAAGCCGGGAAAGAAAGGCGCGGGCAGGCTCGTCGTCGCCTATTCGAGCCCCGATCACCTGGACGACCTCCTGTCCAGGTTCCGCCGCAAGCGGCTGTCCTGACCGGCCGCAGGCTGCGTTCGCACTGCCGGTGACAGGAAAATCCATGGATGCGCGACGCGTGTGGCCGAAAGAAGGCCTCTCACGCATTCCGTACTGGATCTACTCCGACCCCGAGATTTACGCGCGCGAGCAGGAGCGGGTGTTCTGCGGTCCCAGCTGGAGCTACGTCGCGCTCGAAGCCGAAATTCCCCAACCGGGCGATTTCAAGCGGACCTTCATCGGCGAGAAGCCCGTCGTCGTGGTGCGCGACAAGGACGGCTTGGTCAACGTCGTCGAGAACCGCTGCGCCCACCGCGGCGTGCAGTTCTGTCAACGGCACCTCGGCAACGCGTCCGAGTTCATGTGCCCGTATCACCAGTGGACCTACGACCTCAAGGGCAACCTCATCGGCGTGCCGTTCCGCCGCGGGGTGAAGTAGCAGGGCGGCATGCCCGCGGATTTCGATCCCAAGGACCATGGGCTGCGCAAGCTCAAGGTGGCGCGGCGCCACGGCGTGGTCTTCGCCTCCTTCGCGTCCGACCTGCAGCCGCTCGAGGAGTATTTCGGGCCCTCGATGCTCGCGCTGTACGACCGCGTCTTCGACGGCCGCGAGCTCACCCTCCTCGGCTACTCGCGCCAGCTCATCCCGGCGAACTGGAAGCTGATGTTCGAGAACATCAAGGATCCGTATCACGCGAGCCTGCTGCACGTGTTTCTCGTGAGCTTCGGCCTGTTTCGCGCCGACCAGCCTTCGAAAATCGAGATGGATTCGACCGGCCGCCACGGCGCGCTCATCTCCTGGCGCGGCGAGCAGAAGAAGACCGACGACAACGCCGACATGAAGTCGCTGATCGACAACTTCAGGCTGCGCGATGCGGCCCTGCTCGATCCGGTGCGCGAATTCCCGCAATACACGGTGGTGATGACCACGCTCTGGCCCAACCTGATCATCCAGCAGCAGTCGAACACTCTGGCCATGCGCCAGCTCGTCACGCGCGGGCCGAACGAGTTCGAGCTCGCCTGGACCTTCTTCGGCTACGGCGACGACGACGAAGCGATGACCCGCAGGCGATTGCGGCAGGCCAACCTGATGGGCCCGGCGGGCTTCGTCTCGATCGACGACAGCGAGGTGATGAAGTTCTCCCAGGCGGGTGTCGGCGCTTATCCCGAATCGGCCGGGGTGATGGAA
>Ga0137397_10003809_pt1 | contig 10526 bp, 11 predicted proteins | sample czorhiz116metaG_FD_106658 | JGI IMG/M metagenome (GOLD analysis project Ga0137397, IMG submission 106658) | Vadose zone soil microbial communities from Angelo Coast Range Reserve, California, USA - czorhiz1.16 metaG | ecosystem: Environmental > Terrestrial > Soil > Vadose zone | place: USA...
ACGTGCAATTCCCGGTCGAGGCCTACGACAATTTCGTGAAGCAGGCGGTGCCGCGCTGGACGACGACCGACGACGCGATCATCCGCGCGTATATCGCGCTCGTCGACCGCGTGTGCCCCTGCGTGATTCTCTTCCATTCGCAGGCCGGGCAGTTCGGCTTCAAGGTGGCGCAGGCGCGGCCGGAGAAGGTGAAGGCGCTGGTCGCGGTCGAGCCCGCCGGCATCGGCGATCCGAAGCAGGCGAGGTTGCTTGCCGGCATTCCCGTGCTCGCCGTCTTCGGCGACAACATCGCGCTCGACTCGCGCTGGCCGCAGATCCGCAAGAACGACGACGGCTTCTTCGACGAGATCACCAAGGCGGGCGGCAAGGTCGATGTTCTCGACCTGCCCAAGGCCGGGCTCAAAGGAAACTCGCACATGCTGATGATGGACAAGAACAACCTGCAGGTCGCCGCGCTGATCCAGGAGTGGCTCGCAAAGCAGGGGCTCTATCGCTGAGGTCGCGATCAGTCCGCTCCGAGCATGAAATTCTTTCCCACAGCGATTGCCCTGGGCGCTTCAGATTCGTCCTTGAGCCCGACGCCGGTGAGCCCGCGCCGCCGCGCTTCGCTCATGAGGTAGTGGAGCTTGTGCGCGCCGAGCTCGTAGCTCAGGCCTTCGCGCCGTATGTTGGAGATGCAATTGCGTTGGGCGTCGGTGGTGCCCACCCTGGGGTTGTAGGTCAGGTAGACGCCCATGCTGTCGGGTGAGCTCAGACCCGGACGCTCGCCGATGAGGATGGCGACCAGCCCAGCGCCAAGGATCTCGCCGACCTCGTCGCCCACGGCCACCCGACCCTGTTCGACGATCGCGATGGGCGCGATCAGCCATCCCTCGCGATCGAGCTTCGCGAGTATCGCGTCGAGGAACTGCACGGCGTTCTCTTCGATGGCGAAGGCGGAGAGCCCGTCGGCAATGACGAAGGCCGCTTCGAACCCGTCCTTCGTGCGGTCCGCGCGCTCCTCGAGCCTGGCGCGCGATTCCCGATCCAGCCGTCGGCCCTGGTCGGGACGCTGCAGGTAGATCAGCCGGTCGCTGGCGGCGCTGCGCAAGGCGATGACCTCACGGTCGCGCTGCTCGAGGGCCTTGCGCAGCGGCTCGACCGCGAGCGCACGGTGCACGGCATCGCGGGCGCGGGCGTGCGCCAGCTGGAATTCCAGGTGCGGCCGAGTCGGCAGGCTCGTTCCCGCGCGCCCGAGCGCAATCCGCGCCCGAGTGAACCGGCGTAGGATCTGCCAGGGATTTTCGACGGTTGGGGCTTTAGGCTTGTCCATCGTTCTGCGCCGAGTGCGACAGCGCGCGCCGGAAAGGGCCGGGCAGCGTCTCCGCAAGACGCAACCCCTCCCCGCGCTCGAACACGCCGACCTTCTGCAGCCACGCCTCGAATTCCGGCGCGGGCTTCAGGCCCAGTACGCGGCGCGCATACAGTGCGTCGTGGAACGAGGTGCTCTGGTAGTTAAGCATGATGTCATCCGATCCAGGCACGCCCATGACGTAAGTCACGCCGGCCACCGCAAGTAGCGTGAGCAGGGTATCCATGTCGTTCTGGTCCGCTTCCGCGTGGTTGGTATAGCAGACGTCGCAGCCCATGGGAACGCCGAGCAGCTTGCCGCAGAAGTGGTCTTCGAGTCCGGCGCGCACGATCTGCCTGCCGTCATAGAGATATTCCGGGCCGATGAAGCCGACGACGGTGTTTACGAGTAGCGGCTCGAACCTGCGCGCCACGGCGTAGGCGCGGGCCTCGCAGGTCTGCTGGTCGACGCCGTGGTGGGCGTTGGCCGAGAGAGCGCTACCCTGGCCCGTCTCGAAATACATGACGTTGTCCCCGGCCGTGCCGCGCTTTAGCGAACGCGCCGCATCGCGCGCTTCTTCGAGGACGCGCAGGTTAACTCCGAAGCCGGCATTGGCCGCCTGCGTTCCGGCGATCGATTGGAACACCAGGTCCACCGGCGCGCCGCGATTGATCGCCTCGATAGTGGTGGTCACGTGGGTGAGCACACAGGATTGCGAGGGGATTTCGTATTTGGCGATGACGGCGTCGAGCATGTGGATGAGCGCAATCACCGCGGCGACGCTGTCAGTCGCGGGATTGACGCCGATCACCGCGTCGCCGCTGCCGTACAGAAGCCCGTCGACGATGCTGGCGGCGATCCCGCTCGGGTCGTCGGTCGGATGGTTGGGCTGGAGCCGCGTCGACAGCCGTCCCTTGAGCCCGATGGTGTTGCGAAACCTGGTCACGACCCGGCACTTCTGTCCCACCAGGATCAGGTCCTGGAGCCTCATGATCTTGGACACCGCCGCCGCCATCTCGGGCGTGAGGCCAGGGGCGAGCGCTGCGAGCGTCGCTTCGTCCGCCGCGTCCGACAAGAGCCAGTTGCGGAAGTCGCCCACCGCGAGATGCGCGACGGGCGCGAAAGCGGCCGCGTCGTGCCCGTCTACGATGAGCCGCGTGACCTCGTCCTCTTCGTAGGGAATCAGCGCTTCGCTCAAAAACGTCTTGAGCGGAACTTCTGCCAAGGCCATCTGGGCGAGGACGCGCTCCTCGTCGTCTTTCGCCGCGATTCCGGCCAAGGTATCGCCTGAGCGCCGGGGGCTCGCCTTGGCCATCAAGTCCTTGAGGCTGAGGAACCGATACGTGCGGCCGCCGACGGTGCTTGAATAAGTCGTCATAGGTTTCTTCCACGCGCCGAGGTCATTATCCTCCACTCGCTTTCGTTCTATCCGGCCTCGCCAAGCGCGCTGGCAGGAATCGCGTCGTGGGGCCTGAAATCCCGCCATCTCGCCGGCAGAGGCGCGTCGAATCGTCGGCCGGAAGTCCCGCCAAAACCCAGTCGCGCTGCGGCGGCATAAGATACGCGCTGGGCGGAGAGAAAGAACGGGAGGAGTCAATGCATGGATCGCTTACGCAAGGGCTGGCGTGTCTGTTCGCCATCGCCGGCCTGACGAGCGCATCGCCCGCCCGCGCGGAAAGCAATAGGGTTTGCGCGTGACGACCTACGTTCTCGTTCACGGCGCGTGGCACGGCGGCTGGTGTTGGGGTCGGGTCCGGCGCGCGCTCGAGACTGCCGGGGGCGACGTGTATACGCCGACGCTCACCGGTCTGGGCGATCGCGCGCATCTCGCTTCCCGTGAGGTCGGTCTTGAGACGCACATCGCCGACGTGCTCGGGGTGCTGGAAACGGAGGACCTCACCGACGTCGTCCTCGCCGGCCACAGCTACGCCGGGATGGTGGTCACCGCGGTTGCGGACCGCGCCGCCGCGAGAATTGCGCGCCTGGTCTATCTCGACGCCGTGGTCCCCCGCGACGGCCAGTGTCTGTACGACCGCGCTTCGGCGCAGGTGAAGGCGTATTTCGAGGAACAGGCGAGGACCGGCGGCGAAGGCTGGCGCGTCCCGGTCGCCGCCGCCAGCGCGCAGTTCCTCGGCCTGAAGAGCGAGGACGACCTGCGCTGGGTTATGCCGAGGCTCGCGCCGCACCCGATCCGCACCTTCCGCGAAGCCGCACGGCTGCGGCCGGATGCGCCCGCGGTGCCGCGCCGCTACATCAACTGCATCGGCGACAAGCCGCCGGGACAGGCGAGAACCGCGCAGGCGGAGGGCATAGCCGACTACCACGAGCTGCGCACCGGGCACGACGCGATGGTGACCGCGCCGCTGGAGGTGGCGGAGCTGCTGCGCGAGGCTGCCGGCTAGTCCGCGCCGGAGCCGATACACATCGAAAATGTTGCAAGCCGAGGAACCGAAAAAGGAGGCCGCCTTGTTCAAGAAAATCGATCACGTCGAGATCGTCACCAAGGAGCTCGAGCGCAGCATCGAGTTCTACACCGGCGTTCTCGGCTTCAGGGTGAAGCTGCGCGAGCGACCCTGGTACGTGCTTCTGATGTTCCCCTTCGTCTATCTGATCTTCGGATACGTCTTCACCCCGATCGGGTGCGCGGTCTACAATTTCTGCGCCGGGTACATCGGCGGCTTCGAGTTCGAAGCCGGGGATCAGAAAAACTGAACGGCCGGCGCGCCCAGAGTTTCGATGACTCGGACCGTGGCCGCCGGGAGCGCGATGCCGGACACCGATGTGCTCATCGTGGGCGGCGGCCCGACCGGATTGATGCTCGCCAACCAGCTCGTGCGGCGCGGCGTCCGCGCCGTGATCGTTGACCGCCACTCGGGGCCGGCGCGGGAGACGCGGGCGATGGCCGTGCATGCCCGCAGCCTGGAGATCTATTCGAAGCTAGGCATTGCCGGCCGGGCGCTCGATCTCGGCAAGCGCGGCAACGGCGCCAACATGTGGGCCGGCGGGAAATTGCGGGCGCGCATCCCGATCGGCGACATGGGGAGGAACCTCTCCCCGTTCCCCTTCGTGCTCATGCTCGGCCAGGACGACAACGAGCGCATCATGGGCGAGCACCTGCGCGAAGCGGGCTTGGCGGTGCAGTGGAGCACTGAGCTCGTGTCCTTCGAGCAGGCCCCGGACCGCGTCAGCGCGACGCTCAAGAACCCCGACGGCACGACGAGAACCATCACGGCCGCGTACGTGGCGGGCTGCGACGGCGGGCGCAGCACCGTGCGCGAGCGCTCAGGGATCGGCTTTCCCGGCGCGCCCTACGAGCACGTGTTCTTCGTCGCCGACACCGAGGCGACCGGCTCGATGGTGCCCGACGAGCTGAACGTGTACCTGCTGCGCGACGGATTCCACCTGTTCTTCCCGATGCGCGGCACCGACCGCTGGCGCGTGATCGGCATCCTGCCCGAGGCCCTGCGCGAGAAGCACGACCTCGCGTTCGAGGAGACCGTCCCCGCGCTGCAAAAGGAAGTCGGAGCGCGGCTCTCCTTCAAGCGGTGCAGCTGGTTCTCGACCTATCGCATCCATCATCGCTGCGCGGAGCGCTTCCGCAAGGGGCGCTGCTTCCTGCTCGGCGACGCGGCGCACGTGCACAGCCCGATGGGCGGTCAGGGCATGAACACGGGCCTGCAGGACGCGTACAACCTCGCGTGGAAACTGGCGCTCGTGATTTCCGGGAAAGCCGACGCCGCCCTGCTCGATACCTACGAAGACGAACGCCTGCCGGTGGCGCATCAGCTGCTCGCCACCACCGACCGCGCGTTCACGCTGGTCGTCGCCGACAGCTGGACCGCGGGGTTGCTGCGCACTCAGATCGTCGCGCGCGTCGCGGCTTTCGCGATGGGCTTCGAGCGGGTGCGCAGACTCGCCTTCCTCACCATCTCGCAGATCGGCATCGCCTATCGCGCGAGCCCGCTGTCCCGCACGCTCGCGGGTTTGCCCGAGGCCGCGCCGCGGGCGGGCGACCGCTTTCCCTGGCTGCGGATGAAAATGAAGGCCGGCGGTCCGGTCGAGGACCTGTTCGGCAAGCTCGACGACACTTGCTACAACCTGCTTGTTTTCGGGCAGCCCGCGCCGCCGGAGGGCGCGGCGGGTACGGGAGATTTGCTGCGCGTCTACGTCATCCCCGATGATCCGCACAACGCCGGGGAGTTCGCGCGCGCGCGGATTCCGGCGGTATCCTTCTACCTCCTGCGCCCGGACGGGCACGTCGGGCTCGCCGGGATCCGAATGGAGAAAGACGCCGTCGCCCGCTATCTGTCCGAGAGCCGCATCGGGAATTGAGCGGACCGGAACCTTTTCGTGCCCACCAGCGTGTAAACCAGGTTATGCCCCCCGTTTTTCCGGACCGCCGATCCCGAGTTGCCGTGTCCGAGTACCGCCGCGGGCGTCCCGCCGAGTTGAATTTCGAGGACCTGATGCGCCCGGAGGTCGATTACCTCTACAGGCTGGCGTGGCGCTTCACCGGCAGCGTGGCCGACGCCGAGGACCTGGTGCAGGACGTGCTGATCAAGCTTTTCCCCCGCACCGGCGAGCTGCTCGACATCGAGCGTCTCCGGCCTTGGCTCGCCCGGGTGCTCTATCGCCAGTTCATCGACTCGGTTCGCAGGCAGGCTCGCTCGCCGATCGTCGAGCTCGCACAAGGCGCGGAGCCCGAGGACAATCCTCTCGATGCTCTGTCCACGCCGAACGACGGCCCGGAGGATCACGCCGAGCGCAGCGGATTGCGCGAGCGGCTCCTGCGTGCTCTCGACCGGCTCAACGCCGAACAGCGCGCGGTCGTGACCATGCACGACGTCGAGGGCTACAGCCTCGAAGAGCTCGAGACCATGCTCGAGACGCCGCTCGGCACCCTCAAGTCGCGCCTGCACCGGGCGCGACAGCGGCTGCGGGCGCTGCTGCCGATGGAACCTTTTTCCAGCGGCGAGCGTGTTAGGGGATAAGGAGCGCATCGATATGGAATGCAGCGACGTTGCTTTGCAGCTGGATGACCTGCTCGACGGGCGGCTGGATGCGCCGGCGCGCGAGGCGTTCGAGGACCACTTGGCGCGCTGCGCGGAGTGCCGGCGCCGGCATGAGCACGCGGCCGCGGTGCACGACGCCGTGCGCAAGCTCGTTCCGCCGGCGATGCATCCGGGCTTCGCCGACCGGGCTCTGTCGCGGGCGACCCGCCCGGCGGCGCCCACGCCCAAAGCGAGGTGGCGCCCGATGCTCGGCATGGCCCTCGCGGCAAGCCTGGTGTTGGGCGCGGCTCTTGGGGTTTTCTTCGCTACGCGGCCCGCGGTCCAGACGGTGGCGCTGACCCTCGAGCAACCCGAGACCGTGCGTCTGATGTTCAACAGCGCGAAGCCGCTGAAAGCCGCCACCTTGAGCATCGCACTGCCCGACAACGTCGATCTCGTGGGCTACGCCGGGCGGCGCGAGCTTTCCTGGCAGACGGATTTGCGCGAAGGCGGAAACCTGATGCAGCTTCCTCTGGTCGTGCACGCAGCGCCCAAGGAGGACCTCGTCGCGCGTCTGTCGCACGAGGACAGCACCAAGACGTTCCGGCTGAAGATTCAAGTTGCCAACGCGGGCAAAGGTCTCTGATGTGCCGCGCTCGGGGAGGTGTCTCATGAAGCGATTCATACGGTATGCGGCAAGTGCGGTCCTCGTTGTCGGGATGTCGAGCGCGTGGGCGCAGCAGCGCGATCTCGATGTGACCATGGACGTGGTGCCGGCCGACGCCTCTGCCAGCGCCGCGACCGGCGAGATCAAGTTGCCCATCGTGCTGCCGGCCACGGCGTCGACGCGGGCGGAGGAAGCTTCGGCCTTCGGCCACGGGACCGCAAACCTGGCGCGCGACAAGGGAGATCTCAGCGGTCGCGACTTCGGACAAGCCGTATCCGAAGCGGCGCAGCAACGGAATCAAAACCGCACTTCCCCGGGAAAATCCGGGCGGCCGTAACGCTCCTCCCTTTCTCTTGCCGGGGCGGTCTGCCGGGGTACACTCCGGCGGGTGCGCCCCGTCTTTGGTCGAACCCCGGAAAAAGGTAAGACCTGCGGCTTTCAGGTTTCCGGAGCCGTCCTCTCCGTTCTGCTCCTAGGCGCGATCCCGTCGGCCACCGCGGCTGAGGATACGCAGGCTTTCGAGCAGGGCATCACGGCTTTCCGCGCGGGCGATTTCCCCGCCGCTCTCAAGGCATTCCTCGACGCGCGCCGCGCCGGCCTGGACACCCCGGGCCTGCGCTACGACCTCGGCGCGACCTACTACCGCCTGCAGCGCTACCCGGAGGCCGAGGCCGAGTTCCAGGGACTCGAAGGCGAGCGGGCCTGGGCCGCGCTCGCGCTCTACAACCTCGGGCTGATCGCGCAGCGCACCGGGCGCGAGCGGCAGGCGATCGAATACTTCGCCCGGGCGCAGCGCACGACCAACGACCCGGCCTTGCGAGCGCTCGCCGACACGGCCCTCGCCCAGCTCGGCGCCCCGTCGCCGAGGACGAGCGCCGTAGCCTCGCTCGCCGGCGGCTACGACAGCAACGTGGCGCTAACGCAAGACATCACGGCGGCTGGAATCAGCCACCAGGGCGACTCCTTCGTCGAGGCGCTCGCCTCGGCGAGCCACCGCCTCGGCGGGGACGCCGCGCGCGCCACGTATGCGTACGGCGGCCTGATCCTGCGGAAATACCGGGACCTGACTCAATTCGACGCGACAGGAGCGCGCGCGGGCCTGAGCTACGAAACCGATTCGGGCCGCCTGCAGACGAGCGTCGGCGGCAATCTCGACACGGTGTATGTCGGCGGTGGGCCCTTCTCGCACGGCGCGACGCTCGACGCGCAGGTACGCCGCCGCACGGACGCAGGTGATGTGCGCGGGCGCTATCAGTACGGATACATCCGGGGGGGCGGCGGCTACGAGTATCTCGACGGCTGGGAGCAGCGCTTCGCCGCGGACGCGGGTTTCGCGCTGCCGCGGGGGGTCGTGCGCGTCGGCTACGAGCTCGAGCTCAACAATCGCAGGGACCTCCAGCAGGGGACCGACTTCTCCAGCGCCTCGCCGACGCGGAATTCGCTGTACGTGACCGCCGCGCTCGACGCCTTCGCCGGCTGGCAGACCGACGTGCGCGGCGAATATCGCGTCAGCCGCTACAACGATCCCGATGTCGTCGGCGGGGTCGAGGTCAGGCGCAAGGACGATCGCGCAGGTTTCGCGCTGCGCACGAGCCGCCGCCTGAGCGGGGTGTGGCGCGCGTTCATCGATTACAGCTACTATCGCAACCAGTCGACCCTGGACACCTACGACTACAACCGTTATCAGGCGATGATCGGCATCGAGGCCGTCCTCGAAAAGTGATCCCGCCGTCGTAAGCCGACAGGAGCATGAGCGTGGACAAGCTTCCTCCGCCCGTCATCCCGCGCAATTTCTACGCGGCGGGCCTCAACTACCTCGCGCACATCGAATGGGCGAACAGCCGCGGCGCGAGCCACAAGGTGCCGCGCGAGGCCGACATCGGCTACCGCTCGGCCGCGGCGCTCATCGGCTCGGGCGAGGACATCGTGATCCCAGCCGACTCGCCCGGGCCGGTGGAGTACGAGGGTGAGCTGGTCGCGGTGATCGGACGCAAGGCGCGGAACGTGTCCGAGGCGGACGCGCTCGGCTGCGTGCGCGGCTACACGCTCGGCAACGACGTGAGCGAGCGCAGCTGGCAGAGGAGCGACCGCACGCTGTGGCGCGCGAAGAGCGCCGACACCTTTAAGCCCATGGGGCCGAGGATCGTCTCCGGCATCGATCCCATGAACCAGGTGATCGAGGTGCGCGTGAACGGACGCACCGTGTCGAGCTACAACACCCGCAGCATGATCTTCGGTGTGGCGCGCTATATCGCGCGCATGTCGCGCTACGTGACGCTCCATGCCGACGACATCATCTGGTTCGGCTGCGACGGGCCGACCGAGCCGGCGCTCGAGGACGGCGACCTGGTCGAGGTGGCGAACGAGGCGATCGGCGTGCTCGGCAACCGGGTGAGGCGGGAGGCTTGATCGCCGCATCCGAAACGCTCAGACTGAAACCTTCGCATCGCGCACGGACCCCATGAAAATCCGCGTCTACAATCCGCAAGGCGAGCTCGTCGGCCCCGTGGATGGCGCAGCCGTCGTCAAGACCGACGCCGAGTGGAAGCGCCAGCTCACGCGCAAGCAATACGAGGTGGCCCGGGGAAAGGGTACCGAGCAGGCGTTCTGCGGCCTGCTCCTCGACAACAAGCTCGACGGCGTCTATACGTGCGTGTGCTGCGCGCTGCCTCTGTTCTCCTCCGATTCCAAGTTCCAGTCGGGCACCGGCTGGCCGAGTTTTTTCCAACCCGTCGCGCCCGAGAACGTGCTGACCGAGGAGGATCGCAGCCACGGGATGCGGCGCACCGAGATCCTCTGCGCCCGCTGCGCCGCCCATCTCGGCCACGTGTTCCACGACGGCCCGCGTCCCACCGGCCAGCGCTTCTGCGTCAACTCCGAGTCCCTGGTCTTCGTCGACCGCAAGGATCTCGCGACGCTCGCCGACCCGGCCGCGGAGTCCGGCCGCGTGGCGGGGTAGAAACGGCGATGGCGGCCGATGCCGGGTTCCACGGAGTCTTCCCCTACCTCGTCTCGCCGATCGACGCCGCGGGCGAGGTGAAGACGCAGGTCCTGGAGCGGCTGTGCGACGACCTGATCGCGGCGGGCGTGCACGGGCTCACGCCCCTGGGCTCGACCGGGGAGTTCGCCTACCTGTCGTGGCCGCAGCGCCGCGCCGTCGTCGAGACGGTGGTGCGCGCGGCGCGCAAGCGCGTCCCGGTGGTGGCGGGCGTCGCCTCGACCACTATCGCCGACGCGGTGATGCAGGCGCGCGAGTTCGAGCGCCTCGGCTGCAACGGAATTCTCGCGATCCTGGAAGCCTACTTTCCCCTGAGCGACGAGGGCGTGTTCGAATATTTCGCCGCCGTCGCCGAAGCGGTGTCGCTGCCGGTCGTGCTATACACCAATCCGAATTTCCAGCGCTCGGACCTGAGCCTGCCGGTGATCGAGCGCCTCTCCGGAGTCGCCAACATCCGCTATATCAAGGACGCCTCGTTCAACACCGGGCGCCTGCTGTCCATCATCGAAAGGGTAGGCGGGCGGATGAAAGTGTTCGCGG
>Ga0137397_10003811_pt1 | contig 10524 bp, 13 predicted proteins | sample czorhiz116metaG_FD_106658 | JGI IMG/M metagenome (GOLD analysis project Ga0137397, IMG submission 106658) | Vadose zone soil microbial communities from Angelo Coast Range Reserve, California, USA - czorhiz1.16 metaG | ecosystem: Environmental > Terrestrial > Soil > Vadose zone | place: USA...
GCTAGGTACATTGGATTACGGCGTTTTGCATGAGGGGTGCTCGAGGGGTGTATCTGTAACCGTGCGGTCGCGACCTGAGGTACACACTTTGGGATGGATATGGAATAGATCCTAACAACACGTCGAATAGTCGTGTTATAAGTAGGGGCGAGTTATGGAAAGACAGGGCGAAAGGGGAGGAAGACGCACTGACTTGCCCGTCGCCCTTGAAACCGTACAGCCTCCACCCGACAAGGGGCTTGCGAGCCTCTGGTGGCTCGTTGTACTTGAGCAACGTGCTCGTTCCGTCCGAATTCTTGACCGTGTTCGTCGCTGCGGCGAGCAGGCCAGACGCGGCAAAGTAGGGCTTCCCCTTGTCCTCGGGTGCAGGCGTCGGGGCGCGCGATTCCGAGCGCGACTGGTCGGGATCGCGGTCGCGGGAGTGGGGACGGGAGCGAGAAAGCGAACGGGAACATCGAGGAGACGCAGAGCGGCGCCGTGGAGGATCCCTGCGCTCGTCCTCGTCACGGTCACGGCGCTCATGGCGCTCGCCTCTATCTGTATGCTGTATGGCGGTGCTGCTCCATTTCCTTCGCGGGCCTCGGAAAACGGTGGTCCTGGTTCGCGCCCTAACCGGGTCGGATCACGTACCGGCCGTCCCTGTCCTCATCCCTCCTCTGTCTGCGATCATATTGACCGTCGTAGCCGTCTCTTCTTCTACTTCCCCATCTGTGATAGCCACCGCCATAGTCGCCCCTTGTTCGTCTGTCGTCGTCGTAATAAGCCCGTCTCTGCGTGTCCCGCTCCGGGACTCCTCGCCGCTGGTCTCTGGGCCAGAGCGCAATTCCGGGTCTGCGCTGCGTCTGTGGCGACTTGGGTCGTCGCGACGACTGCGACAGGTGTCTCCGTCGGAGTCGCGGTGCTTTTTAAATGAGTCCGGTGAAGGAGAGCATCGTGGCATTGTCGAGAGGAGGAGGTGGCTGCAAGTACTCGTTGAGGAGGTAGATCGGAAAATCGCGCGGTCCGGCTGACCGGCGCTTTCGCGGTCTCAACTGGCAACAGCAGGCTTCGGGCCCTGGCACTGTTGCCAGTGCCAGTGCTTCAGCCTGCTGAGACCTAGCAATCAGTAAAAGCAATATTTGGACAGAAGTTTCAAACAGGAAAGCAGAGTCTTTGTCGACCCGTTACAACCTGTTGGACCCTCGCTATCATCGAAGCTACGCGTGCAAAGAATCCAGAGTTCGTGACCCGATACAAGATTCGGTGGCAACAGTAAGCCATGTAAAAAAGTGACTATTACCTAGAGAGAAGGACTCGGATGTGGATATCTGGCGGTTTGGTTCAAATTGCTTGTCATTGAGAATTGCTAGCTTTGATGAGGAGGAAACGGAAGGAGATTCAACGTTCACAGTTCACAAAGCGGGTACAGTGAACATGTCTTGATGCATATCGGACCGAGGTGCATGCTCAGGCTATCGTAAAGAGTTCTCTCACCAAAAACTCAGTCACGGACGCTCTGTTTGGTTTCGGATGAAGACACTGACGACCCTAGACCTCTGAATAAGGACCCAACATCTTAGGGCAGCCAGCGCCACCCAAACGACCAAAAAGAATGAGATTTGCAAAATTACAACAGCCTACGTCGAAAATAGCAGATATAGAACGCGCTCTCGTGATAAATGAGCTCATTTGAGACACATCGAGTCTGCACATGAAAGGGAGGATACTGGGGACGACATTGGAGAAATTGAAGGGAAACCCGTGGAATTGGAGGATGAGAGCGATCCAGCAGTCGCGAGCGTCATGAAGTGCACTGATTGGAGACGTCCTAAAGAGTGAATCAGACGACGGTGCCTCGATGATAAACTGCGAGAAAGACATTAATCATTATCCGAGTCGTGATCAACAGATCATTGTCGTTCCCAGCTTTGCACGGCTACGGGGTGATCAGATTGCTGTCGGGATGCAACAAATGACCTTATGCCTTCTTGAACAGGTCCAGATGCCCCAAGTTTTTCCAAGGAAAGACTGTGCAGCGCAGGTAACACTTCCATGGTTCTCTCTCCTGTGAGTTCCTGCAAAGCGGCGGCAACGGGGGGCAGCAGCTTCTCCGATACACGCAGACTCTGCACTGCGATGAACAGGTGGAATAGTTCGAGCCACAGCGAGGAGTCCATGTCCGGGTTGTCTATTGACATGCGACTTTGGATGATTTGGAGCTGTTCGACGTGAGAAAGGAGAGGTAATTGCTGGCCGAATATTTGCACCATCGATGGCAGTTGCCAATCTGGCCTTTCGCATAGAATTTCCAACCTAAACTGACGGGGGAATCTATCCGTGTCGCTGATCCAGATCGCTCTATCATTAAACTTCATCACAGCTTGATCCAATGGCTTGAACCTTTCTGCACGACTAACGAAATGTCGAAGTCGTGGAATCTCAAAGATGAGATCCATGAAGAACGTAATGTCGAGCTTGTTGAGTAGGGGGGTATCTATTTGAGCAACAAAGTCTTCAAAGTACTCGCTAACCCCACAGAAGGAAAGCTCAGTAAGAGCGGGGAGTAGAATGCGGGTGCGAGGAAGCGGCGTGATTTGGGGAGGGCGAGATAGAGGGGATCGTAATCCAATGTAAAGATCTTCGAGATTAGGCAACGCAGCGAGGCAAGCGACCATCGCGTTGGGTGAAATGTACTCGGAATGCGGGATATCGAGAATGGAAAGATTGCGGATGTGAGTGGACGACAAGATAAATCGGGGGAACGTCGGGAATGGAATGCCGTATAATACGAACGTTTCAAGATGTGGGGCAGATCCACCCAAGAATGTCTCGGGAAGCACTGACACCGAATTGTCATATGACACGAGACGGAAATCGTTCAAAGTCGGAAGTGGTTGTTGCATCGCGGCGGCCAGTTTTCCCAATGCAGAGCCATTAATATCGTTGATTGAGATACGCGATATGCGATCATGGCCGTGTTCGACTGCCGCGATGATGTTTTCTACACCTTTCTCATCCACCACAGCCCAAGAAGATATGCTGATAGGGAAGGGTGGCCAGATATTCAGCGATCTCCTCGTGGGTGTTCTGTCTGTGCAGACAAGTCGCAGATCCAGACGCAGAGGTGATCCAAAAATAACGCATCTCCATCTTCGACATACTTGTATCATTGCTTGCCACCTCCAAGTGTATATCCAGCCAATCTTGATATGAGATGTGGGGTCCTCCCTGTAGAAGTCAAATATTTCTAAGAGAACATCGTCCGGGAGCATGTCGATCATCGCCTGGCCTAAGTCCATGGCATCAGCCAATGGTTGTCGCGGACGCTGCACGAGACACAAACTTTGGTGTTGTTCCCCGCAACGTCCTGCTTTTTGGAGACGTGTTACAGAAGGGTCACCACACAAACTGGTAGTGCTAGAAAACACGCCCTCATTGGTCATTTGAATGAGGACAATCGATTCTCTAGACATACTTATGAGAGGTCATCCGTGAAGATAATGAGTTGAAAATGCTTGCTCGACCCGCAGCACGAGTCGCCATCACACAGCCACACTCCCACGCCTCTGGCCCTCTGTTCGCAACATCACCCATACAGTGACTGGTAGACCCTGTGTCCACCAATTTCCCTCTGCTAAATCACGTACCAGAAGGCTAGACACTAGACATCTCGTGGTGCAGCTTACCCCTTGCCAATCTTCAAAGCTGTCCTCACCGTGCGGGTCGAGTCCACCTCGGGTCGAAGCCCAGACGACTTGAACACATTCCCACATGTCGACGGCGCAGTTCATATGAACCTTCTGATGAGTGCGTCGGGGGAGCGGCAAGACCTCAATGCGATCCCTCATCTTGTATGTCCCGTTCGTTCTCTCTCTCGCAAGACGCCGATGGCGAGTACACCCCATAGCTCTAACATCCCCGCCTCGCTCACCTCGCGCCGAGGCGCGACCATCGACGTCGAGCAAAACCACGTGCGCTACCTGGGTGACCTTATTCTCAACCTCTGAGAGTGCGGCGGTCAAGACGCGTTCATGGACTCGTACCTGACTGCGCCGCGATTGCATCGACGCGCTGCGGAAGTATTCGCCCGAGGCGGCCGTGTTTCTCCTCGTTCACACAAGATGGATCTCTTCGCGGGCGGAGATAGGGCACTGCTGCTGGAGCGCCGCTCGCGCGAGCTGCAGGTGGAGAGTGAGAGTGGAGCCGTGCTCGTCGCGGTGTTTGGCACGAACATCCACGACGAGACGCTGTACAAGGTACGCCATCCGCCGACATTTTGTCTCACGCGCGTTTCTCGCTTTCTCCTTCTCGCTCCCCCTCTCACACCTTCTACTCCGCGTGTCTGAACTGACGAGCGCAGGCATGGTCGAAATTCGTGCACACCACCATCCCCAACGCGGCCGTCCGGTCTAAACACCTGAGGCCGTTCGCCCAAGCCTGCAGCGCGCGACCGAGGTCATCCTGTTCGCACGGACGACCTTCCTCGTCATCGCCACGTCCGCCCCTCTCGACGACGGCCCCGGAGAAGCCGCGAACTACCTGAGCTCGACGCGGTACGAGCGCACGAGCGAGCCGATCAAGGCGCTGAAGCTGCACTCTCGCGCGCTCGAGATGGAGTTGCTTGAATTCACGGCGGTGCTGGACGGGATGACGCGGAACACGTACATCTTGATTATCGTGTATGATCGCACGATCGGTGCAGTTTGTTTCGCGAACGCTCCGTGCGATTACGGTGGACGGCGTGTGTTTGCAGAGACGGCGGGATTAATGATAAACATCCGTCTTACCTGGCCGAAGTCCAATGGCCGTACTTGCATAGATCATGCGCCCCGTCTATGTTCCTCTTTCTCTCTCGTCTCTCCTTTCTATCTTTCTATCCCTTTCTGTGACCTGTTGGCATTTCTGGATTATTGCATACTATGAACACCATGATGCTTTATATATTGATTGGTTCACAAATTCTAAGCGGGTGCGGGAAAAGGCATATCATGCATGGTACTGGCTACCAGCAGCGGCATGACTGACCAAAAGGTATATCGAGATCGCAAAGGGTTCGTTGCGGTCGCATAGGGCTTGACAACTACTACTCGTGCTATCGTACACTACTCTTACGCAAAAAAAAAAGCACATACACGAATGTTCGGTTGCGCTCAGGTGTAGGCGCTGACCCTGATACTGACGGCGGACTTGGGCGGCAAGCACCACCCTTCAAAGACGTGAAATTGACGAAACATAACAGGCTAGCTCGAAAATAGCAAAGCTATAGTACAGGCTCTCGCTCAAAGTAAATTTCTCTGCTGGTTATCGAGTGTAGCCATGAAAGGCAGGATACTGAGGATAGTATTGGGGAAATGAAGGGATGAAAGCGGGAGTGGGTGATGCATGATGAACTGCGCGAAAGCCATTGATCCGAGTCATTGTCTGGCACATAATCAAAGGACTATGATCGATTCCAGCTCTGGACGGCTACGGGATGGCCAGATAACTGCCGAGCACCAACAAACAACTCAATGCCTTCTGGCACAGGTCCAGATCGCTCAAGTCCTTCCAAGAAAAGACTGCAGAGCGCAGGTAATTCTTCCAACGACCTTCCTTCCGTGAGCTCTTCCAGAGCGGCAGCAATGGGGGCCACCAGTTCTTCCGATAGATAGAGACGTTGCAATGCGATGAATGGATGGAAGAATTCCAGCCACAGCGAGTGCACATCCGAGTCGTCCAACCACTCTAAATTTGACGGACTCGGACGACCCTGGGCGATTACTATTACGAGCTGTTCGATGTGAGAAAGGAAAGGCAATTGCTGACGGAATATTTGCCCCATCGAATCTTGCCCGTTGCCTTGAACTTTAAACCTAAACCGATAGGGGAATCCGAGTCCATCCGAGTCGCTGACCCAGGCCGCTCGATCATGAAACTCCACCACGGCTTGACCCAATGGTTCGAGCCTTTCTGCACGACCAATGAAATGTCGGAATTGTGGAATGTCAAGGATGAGATCCATGAGATCCATGAAGGACGTTACGTCGTCCATGTGGAAGGATACGTCGAGCTTGTTGAGCAGTGGGGTGTCTATTTGAGCGACAAAGTCTTCAAAGTAATAGCTAATGCCAGAGAAGAAAAGCGTCGTAAGAGCGGGGAGTACAATGCGGGTGCGAGGCGGTGTGACTTGGCGAGGGCCAGATCGGAATGCAATGTAAAGACGATCGAGATTGGGCAACGCAGCTAGGCAAGCGGCCATCGTGTTAGGTGAAATGTTTTGGATTTTGGAAATGTGAAGATATCGGACGTGAGTGAAAGACAAGATAAATTCGGGTAACGTCAGGAATGGAATGCCGCTTAATTCGAAGTATTCAACAAGTGGGGCAGATCCACCCAAGAATGTCTCGGGAAGATATGGCACCCGCTCGCCATATGACCTTCGCTCGCCATATGACCTGAGACGGAAACGCTTCAAAGTCGGAAGTGGTTGTTGCATCGCAGCGGCCAGTTTTTCGATTGCAGAACCATCGATACCCTCGATTGAGATATGCGATATGCGATCACGGCCGTGTTCGACCGCCGCGACGAGGTTTTCTACACTTTTCTCGTCCAATTCCCTGTAGGGCCTGTACCGACAAGTTATGCCGATAGGGAAGGGTGGCCAGATATCCAGCGATGTCCTCGCGGGTGTTGTGTCCGTGCAGACAACTCGCAGGTCCAGACGCCGAGGTGATCCAAAGATAACGCATCTCCATCTTCGACATACTTGTATCAGCGTTTCCCACCTCCAAGTAAATACCATGCTATCGTGAATAGAAATTATGGTATCAGCTCTGTAGAAATCAAAGATTTCTAAGAGGACATTGTCCGGGACCTTGTCGTTCATCACCTGGTCTAAATCCGTGGCATCAGTCAATGGTTGTCGCAGACGCCGCATGAGACACAAACATGATTGATCATGTTGTTCCCCACAACACCCCTCTTCTTGGAGACGTAACACGGAAAGTCTCCCTATCACTGAGCCTTCAGAAGGGTCATCGCACAAACCGGCAGTGCTAGGAGATACGTCGTCATTGGCTGCTTCGGAAATGGGGACAATCGATTTTCTAGACGTACTTATGAGAGGTCATCCGTGAAAATTCGATGTCGTTTGCTCGACCCGCAGCACAAGTCGCTAATGATACCAGGAACGCCACACTCCCACGCCTCTGTTGGGGCTTGATATCGTCTGGTAGTGTTTCGCCTCGATATGAATTCCTTGGCCTGTCTTCATCCACGATTTGACCAATTTACCTCTGCTACATCACGTACCAGAAGGCTAGACACTCAACATCTCATGGTGCAGCTTGCCATTTGCCAATCTTCAAAGCTGTCCTCACGGTGCGGGTCGAAGCCCAGATGACTTTGGCACATTTCTGCAAGGAAATTAAGAAGTGGACGGCGCGGTGCAAATGGACAAATCATATGCTGTGGATATTTTCAGAAACGCGGAGAGGGGATGGAGTTGGTAACAATGGTGAGTCTCATTCTTTCGATAGCAAGAAATTCTCAAAGTTATTTTATGTGACCTGCGGACGCGCACGCGTTGGGCAAGCCCTACTTCTCACTCCAACACTCCCTATACGTATCCTTTTGTCAAGTCATTCGGCCGCTCCAGGTTGATGGTGCGACACAGATGGGTGATGAGTTGAGAAATGACACGGCACATGACGGTTCTCGCTTCCATGATGCGCGTGCCCACTGGGAGCCAGAGTGTGCGGGAAGGGGTTCTTCCGAGTCACTGTGAGGCCTCAAGAGAAAGTACAGCGCTTCAGCGGAGGCAGAATCATTCTCTTGCTCAGCGCTCAGACTTTGTACAGAACCGGCTCGTCTCAACTTGAATGGACTCCGGCTCGACGCTGGCTGGAACTTGGCTGGAGGGCTCAAACTTTCAGTGTCGAGAGTTCATATTAATCCCCACCTTAGATTGTAATGTTCGATACACGAGTGAGGCAGCGGGTAGCGCGGTGGTCAGGTAAAGCGCGAGCGGGAGCGGGTGGCTTGGGAGCGAGCGCGAGGCTTACGGGGCACGTGGGGAGGCTTCCGATGAGCAGACAACTTATTATTGACATGCACATTGCACGTTTTATACTAGCTACACAATATAATGTGTGGAGCGATGCCACTTGGTGAAATGGAGGAGATATGGGACACAGAGCTGATCGCGCGCGTTCGCACGGGGGAAGGAAGGGGAAGTGAGGGGATCGACGCCTATGGCATGTAAGTAGTCATGGGGATATATGCACTCGCCCCCTGAGACAACTGCGGGGGCGCAAAGTCCGTGCGTTAGGGTCAAACGAAGTGGGAATAGGGCGGGCGGGCGAGCGTATGTGATTAGTGCTCGCCATGTGATTGCCGCCCGCCAATTAGGCACGCGGCTACGCTGCTTAGATAAACTCATACCAATTAAGCAATGTGCCCTACATGGGCGATCGAATATGACTGGGCAGTCCACGCTGTGGCGCAGGGCGCGAGTGGTGCTCTAGCGCGACTCTCCCTCGTCGGCAGGAGCCCCTGAACCTCCTGATTCCAACAGATTGTACTTTCTTTAGAGAATATTTTCTACGTGATCACCATGGCAGAGCCCGTCGAGGCAGACGCCTCTGAGCGAGCGAAAACTGAGCGAAAGCGCCAACGGACCGTGGCGACCCTTGAGCCTCGTCAACTGATCCCGCCGCATTCTCAACATGAAGAAGAAAGTGCGCTTCTTCGTACTACAGCCGAATATGTCGTCTCATTCTCTTAGGTCATCCTAATGGATGCGTCGGGTAGCGGCAAGACCTCAACTGGCAATGCGATCTCTTATCTTGTACGTCCCGTTCGCTCACTCGCTCGTTAGACGCCGATGGCGAGTACACCATAGCTCGAACAATCCCGCCTCGGCGCGACCGTCGACGTCGAGCAGAACCACGTGCGCTTCCTGGGCGCTCATCCTCCACCTCTAGGACTGCGGCGACCAAGACGCGTTCATTGACTCGTACCTGTCCACCCAACGCTCGACGATCTTCCCGCACCTCGGCATGTTCATCTACGGTTTTGAGGTCAGCGCGCACGACGGGGACGCTGCGTACTGCCGCGATTACATCGACGTACTGCAGAAGTATTTGCCCGAGGCGGCCGTGTTTCTCCTCGTTCACAAGATGGATCTCGTCGCGGGTGGAGATAGGGCACCTCTGCTGGACCGCCGCTCGCACGCGCTGCAGGCGGAGAGTGGAGCCGTGCCTGTCACGGTTTTCGGCACGAGCATCCACGACGAGACGCTGTACAAGGTATGCCATCCGCCGACATTTTGTCTCACGCGCGTTTCTTACTTCCTCCCTCCGCGTGTCTGGACTGATGAGTGCAGGGATGGTCGAGAATCGTGCACACCATCATTCCGGACGCGGCCGTCCTGTCCAAGCCTGCCACGCGACCGAGGCCATCCTGTTCGAACGGACGACTTTCCTCGTTATCGCCACTTCCGCCCCTCCCGACGACGGCCGCGGACAAGCCGCGAACGACCTGAGCTCGACGCGGTACGAGCGCACGAGCTAGCTAATCAAGGCGCTGAAGCTGTATTCTTGCGCGCGAATGCGCGAAGAGTTTCACGCGCTCGAGATGGAGTTGCTTGAATTCACGGCGGTGCTGGACGGGATGACGCAGAACACGTACATCTTGCTTATCGCGCATGATCTCACAATCGGTGCAGTATGCTTCGTGAATGCTCCACGCGATTTTTGCAGAGACGGTGGGATTAAGGATCAGCATCTGTCTTGCCCGGCCGAAGTACAAGGGTCGTACTTGCATAGATCTAACGCCCCGTCTATGTTCCTCTTTCTCTCTCGTCTCTCCTTTCTATCCTTCTATCCCATTCTGTAACATGTTGACCTTTCTCAGGGTTATTGCATACTATGAACATCGTGATGCTTTATATGTGAAATGATGATGTTTTTCCCGCCCTCTTATCTTTTATGACTGTTGATCGGTTCACAGATTCTCAGCAGGTGCGGGGAAGAGCATATAGTGGTACGTGGTCTCTCGTCGGTATCCGTCACGGGTAGTCGTTATTTTTTGTGTCCTCCGCCATTTGAGGATATCAAGACCATGCAGGACGCACTGATTGCGTACCAGTACTTCAATTTTGAGAACGACTCTACATGTAACATCCACGGCTTGTTGGCGTCGCGTCTCTGAACGTTGCCCGGATATTCTTCATCAGCTGTACTCCTGCTATGGCGATGGCCCCAACTAGCCTAGTAATGGCGCATTTATAAAATGTCTTGAGGACATGCTCCACTGTTTGGCCAAGCCATCCCAATCTATTCCTGTGTGTTGAAGCGAGGACTAATGCCTACCGGGACTTGACAGGACGAATGGCGAGGAGAACGGAGCGAATGAAGACAAAGGGAAATGAGAGCCGCGAGGTGAGGGTGCGATGCAGGCGATCGGGTTGGCACGCGAGAGGGGTACGAGACTTTGGACGCAGAGGAAACTTGACGAGGGACGCGCGGGAGATGGGGTTCTCGTGGGGATCGTCTCGGGATCACC
>Ga0137397_10003812_pt1 | contig 10522 bp, 9 predicted proteins | sample czorhiz116metaG_FD_106658 | JGI IMG/M metagenome (GOLD analysis project Ga0137397, IMG submission 106658) | Vadose zone soil microbial communities from Angelo Coast Range Reserve, California, USA - czorhiz1.16 metaG | ecosystem: Environmental > Terrestrial > Soil > Vadose zone | place: USA...
TGCGTGAACCCCGGCATCACCGTGGCGACGTGCTTTTCCGCCTGGTCGAGGAGCGCCCTCTGAACCTTGCGCATGAGATCGGCGATCTCGTCGATCGCGTCGCGCAGCCACAGCCGCAGGTCGGTCGAGACCTGGTCGTTGCGAGAACGCGCGGTGTGCAGGCGCTTGCCCGCCTGCCCGACGATGTCGATGAGTCGCCGCTCGATATTGAGATGGACGTCCTCGGCCTGGAGCGACCAGCGGAAGCGTCCCGCCTCGACGTCCTTGGAAATCCTGGACAGGCCGCGCTCGATCGCCTTGAGATCGCCTCGGGTCAGGATCCCGGCGGCGCGCAGCATGCGCGCGTGCGCAAGGGACGCCCGGATATCGTGGAGCGCGAGACGATGGTCAAAGCCGACGGAGGCGGTGTAGCGCTTGACGAGCTCGGACACCGGCTCGGCGAAACGCCCAGACCAGAGTTTCTTGCCCGACTTGGGCTTCGCTCCCATGGTTGACTGTAAAATGCCCGAAGTCGTAAGCGTGCGCTCATCGCTCGCGCGCTTGGACTCTGCGTCCACATAAAAGTGCAAAGTATACGGCAAAATCACCTGCCCGACGCCCTGCCCAACTTCCGCAACCTGGGCGTGATCTCGCGCATCCTGCTTTCGGTGAATGCGCTCGCTCTGCTTTTTGCTCTAGCGCGCACACGTGAGCTTGGAGAATTCTCCACGAAGGTGAGCGAGATCGCGGGATTGCTCGAGCCGGTGCTGCTCGTCGTGGTGGTCGTGCTGTACGCGGGATCGGCGCTGCTCGAGAGGCTCGCCTACGTTTACGGGCTTGCGGCGGTGCTCGCGGTCGTGCTCGGCGCGACGGCCGCGCTCTTTCCATTTCAATCGCTGCTCGGCGCCAGCGGCGATTGGCGCGAGCTCGCCTGGAGCCTGGGCTGCGCGGCGTTCGTGACCGCGGTGCTCGCCTGGTATTTCCACATGCGCAACCGGGCTCTCTCGCCCGCAATCGCCGAGGCCCGGCTCCAGGCGCTGCAGGCCCGCATCCGCCCGCATTTCCTGTTCAACAGCCTGAATGCGGTGCTCTCCCTGATCCGCAAGGATCCAAAGCGCGCAGAGGGCGCCCTCGAAGACCTGGCGGAGCTGTTCCGCACGGTGATGGCCGACAACCGCCGGTTGATCGCGCTCGGTGACGAGCTTTCCCTCTGCAGACAGTATCTCAACCTGGAGCAGCTGCGGCTGGGAGAGCGCCTCCGCGTCGATTGGCGGGTGGACCCGACCGCGGAGGAAGCGCTCGTACCGCCCATGGTCCTGCAACCCCTGGTCGAAAACGCGGTCTACCACGGCATCGAGCCGGGGATCGCGCCTGGGCTGATCGAGGTGCGGATCGAGCGGCGGAACGACCGTCTATGGCTGCAGCTGACCAATCCCTACCACCCGGATTATCAGCACCGTCAGGGCAACCACATGGCGCTCGCCAACATCCGCGAGCGCCTGCAGTTGCACTTCGACGTCGAAGCGAGCCTGAACACGCGCATCGCCGACGACCGCTACGAGATCGACATCGCCATGCCCTATCGCACCAGCCCATGAATCCGATCCGGGTGGTCATCATCGACGACGAGCAGCCTGCGCGGAGCCGTCTGCGCGAGCTCCTGGAAGATTGCCGTTCCGAGCTGCCGCATTCCGTCGCCGGTGAGGCGGCGAACGGCGTGGAGGGCTTGCAAGTCGCCGCCGCCGCCCAGGCCGACGTCGTCCTGGTCGACATCCACATGCCCGAGATGAGCGGCATCGAATTTGCGAGGCACCTTCAGGTTCTCGAGCGCCCGCCGGCCGTGATCTTCGTCACCGCGCACGACCAGTACGCGGTCGAAGCGTTCGAGGTGAACGCCCTGGACTACCTGACCAAACCCGTGCGCGCGGCGCGGCTGCTCAGCGCGCTTAGAAAGGCGGCGAGCGGAGCGCGGCTCACGCGCGGCGTGCTCGAGAGCATCGATCCCGCTCCCCGGCGCCACTTCAGCGTCGCCGAGCGCGGGCGACTGACGCTCGTCCCGGTCGCCGAGGTAATCTATCTCAGGGCCGAGCTCAAGTACGTCACCCTGCGCACGCGTGAGCGCGAGCACCTGGTCGAGGAGTCGCTCACGCAGATCGAGCAGGAGTTCGGCAGCGTATTCGTGCGAATTCATCGCAATTGCCTGGTGGCGCGTCGATGGATCCGCGGATTCGAGCGCGGAGCCGAAACCGAGGGCGAGGTCGGATGGTCGGTCGTGCTCGAAGGCCTCGAGGAGAAGCTGCCGGTGAGCCGCAGGCAATGGCCCCAGGTGAAGACCTTGGCCGGATAAGGGTGGGAAATTGAATCAGAAGTCGGAACGTATCGTCATCGCGTCGCGCAGGAGCCGGCTCGCCCTGTGGCAATCCGAGCACGTCGCGCAGGAGCTCAAGCGCCTTTATCCGCACTGCGAGGTGAGCATCCTCGGGATCACGACCCGCGGCGACCAGATCCTCGATCGGCCGCTCGCCGAGGTCGGCGGCAAAGGACTCTTCGTGAAGGAGCTCGAAGCCGCCATCGAGGACGGTCGCGCCGACATCGCAGTGCACTCCGCAAAGGACGTTCCGATGCAGCTGCCTCCCGGGTTCTGCCTGGGTGCCATCACCCTGCGGGAAGATCCGCGCGACTGTCTCGTGTCGAATTCAAGTCCGAGCCTGCGGGCGCTGCCCCCCGGAAGCGTCGTTGGTACATCGAGCCTGCGGCGCGAAGCCCAGCTGCGCGAGCGCCATCCCGCGCTGCAGGTGAAACCGTTGAGGGGCAACCTCGATACGCGCCTTGAGAAGCTCGATCGCGGCGAATGCCAGGCCATCGTCCTCGCGGCAGCGGGCCTGAACAGGCTGGGCCTTGCAAGCCGGATTCGGGCGATGCTCGAGCCCGAGGAGAGCCTGCCCGCCCCGGGGCAGGGAGCACTGGCGATCGAGTGCCGCGACGACCACGATGTTCTCCGGCAGCGGCTCGCCCGGCTCGGGGATCCCGCTACGGCGGCGTGCGTACGAGCCGAGAGGGCGCTGAGCCGCGCTCTCTCGGGGGATTGTCAGCTGCCGCTCGCGGCGTATGCCGTGGCGACCGGGGCGCAGATCCGCCTGCGCGGACTGGTGGCGAGACCCGACGGCAGCAAGGCCGTGCGCGCGGAACTGAGCGGCCCGGTCGATTCGCCGGAATCATTGGGCGAGGCGCTCGCGGCGAACCTGAGGGCGCTGGGCGCTGACGCCATCCTCGAGTCACTCTCGTGAGCGCGGCGCCGCTCACGGGGCGCGGTATCGTGATCACTCGCCCGCGCGAGCATGCCTCTGCGCTCGCCGAGCTCATCCGCGCCGCGGGCGGGGATCCGATACTTTTTCCGACGCTGGAGATCCTGCCTCCGGAAAACACGGACGCAGTCTCCGCGGTCATCGCGCGCCTGGAAGGGTTTCAGCTGGCGATCTTCGTCAGCCCGACGGCAGCGTTGCGGGGACACGCCATGGTGAGCGCGAGCCGGAATTGGCCGGAGAGCCTGAGCGTGGCTGCGGTGGGGGCGGGGACCGCGAAGGTGCTCGAGGAACGGGGATTCCGCAGCGTGATGTCGCCCTCGGGGGAGGCCGACAGCGAAGCCCTGGCCGCTCTCCCCGAGCTGCAAGACTTGCGCGGGCGCTCGGTCGTCATCTTTCGCGGGGAGGGCGGCCGCGAATGGTTGAGGAGAGAGCTCGAAGGGCGTGGCGCGCACGTCGAATACGCGGAATGCTACCGGCGGACGCGGCCCGAAGGGCACGTGGGCGGGGTGCTGGCGCGATGGCAGGCCGGAGGAATCGAAGCGGTTTCCATCACGAGCAGCGAAGGGCTCGCAAATTCCTTTGCGATGCTCGGTCCCACGGGAGGAAGGTACCTTCGCGCGACTCCCGTGTTCGTGCCCCATCGGCGAATCGAGCAAGCGGCGAGAAAACTCGACGTTCGGCAGATCATCGTCACCGGGCGGGGCGACGAGCGCACCGTCGCGGAGATGGCGACTTTTTTTGCTAGAGTATGACGGCTTCCGATCAACGATCCGCTACAGACATGGAAGACCGCTCGCCACCCGCCCAAGCACAGCAATCGTCGAAGCGCCGGTTCGGTTCTCTCTGGGCGATCGCGTTCGTGCTGGTGTCGGTGCTATTCGCCTGGCAGTGGTACGACGCAAGGACGCGGATCAATGCGCTGCGCGGCGACCTCGCGCAGCGCGTGCGCGATACCGAGGCCGACAGCCGCGACGCGCGCTTGAGCGCGAAGCAGGCTCAGGAGGCCATGCGCGAGGCGCTGGCGAAGGTCGCCCAGCTCGATCTGAGGCTCAGCGAGTATCAGAGCCATCAAGCGGGGCTCGAGGCGCTCTACCAGGAGCTTTCCCGCAGCCGCGACGATTGGGTGCTCGCCGAAATCGAGCAGTTGCTCACCATCGCTTCGCAGCAGTTGCAGCTCGTCGGCAATGTTCCGGTAGCCCTCGCTGCGCTGCAGACCGCCGATGCGCGCCTGGCGCGCTCCGGGCGTCCGCAGTTCCTGCCGCTGCGCAAGGCTTTCGCTCACGACGTCGAACGCCTGAAGGCCGCGCCCGGCCTCGACATTCCGGGAATCGCCGTGAAGATCGATCAAATGATCGCGAGCGTGGACTCGCTGCCGCTCGCCGGGGACATGCGACCGGAGGCCCAGACGGCTGAAAAAGCCCCGCCGGGAAGCTGGTGGGGAAGGCTGGTCGACGAGCTGCGCGCCGAGCTCAGGCACCTGGTCAGGATCCAGAGGGTGGACGGTGCCGAGGCGGTGCTGCTCAGCCCTTCGCAATCCTATTTCCTGCGCGAGAACTTGAAGCTTCGCCTGCTCAACGCCCGGATCGCGCTGCTTACGCGCGACGAATCGGCCTACCGGAGCGACCTGTCCGCTGCGGCGGCTTCGCTCGAGCGCTACGTCGACACTCGTTCCGGAGCGGCCGCTTCGATGGCGGCGAACCTGAAGGAGCTCCGTTCCGCGGGAGCGGGGCCCTTGTTTCCGACGATGAACGAGAGTCTCGCGGCGTTGCGTGTCTACAAGGCGCCACGCGAGCGCACAGCGCGATGAAAGGGCTGCTGTGGCTGATTGTCCTCGCGGCCCTGGCGGTCGCGCTTTCCCTCGCCCTGCGCGGAAGCGGCGGATACGCGCTTTTCGTGATGCATCCGTGGCGGGCCGAGGTCTCGCTCGCCGTCCTCGCGGTGCTGCTCGCGCTCGGTTTCGCGCTCGGCTATTTGCTGGTCAGGGCGGTATGGCACACCCTGCGGCTTCCTTCGCTCGTTCGCGCCTATCGCAGGCGGCGCCGGGATGAAGCGGGACACGCGGCGACGCTGGGGGCGATTCAGGCCCTGTTCGAGGGCCGCTTCGTGAGAGCGGAGAAATTGGCCTCGAAGGCGATCGACCTCGGCGCCGCGCCCGGTCTCGCGGGTCTGCTCGGGGCGCGTGCTGCGCAAAGGCTGCGCGACTTCGGGCGGCGCGACCAGTGGCTCGAGCGCTCGAAGCAGGGCGAGGGGGAGTGGCGCGTCGCGCAGCTCATGACCCGGGCCGAGCTGTTGCTGGACGAACGGCGCTTCGACGAGGCGCGAGCGGTGCTGCGCGAGCTGCACGCGAGCGGGCCCCGGCACGTGGCGGCGCTGTTCCTTGAATTGCGCGCCGAGCAGGGAATGTCGAATTGGGACGAAGTCCTCCGTATCGCAAGCGCCCTGGAGAAGCACGACGCCATGCCGGGCGAAGCGCTCGCCAGCGTGCGCGCCAGCGCCCGCGTCGCGCTGCTCGCCCGCAAGCCCCCCGATCGGGAAGATCTCGTTCGCCAATGGGACGATACGCCGCGCGCCGAGCGCGTTCATCCCAGGATAGCGGCGAGCGCCGCGCGCGCCTTCATGGAGCTCGGAGATGGCCGCAGGGCTCACCGCATCATCGAGGAGGCCCTCGAGCGCAACTGGGACGGCACCCTCGCGCTGCTCTACGGGGAGCGCGAGGACGGGGATGCGCTCGAGCGGCTCGAGCGCGCCGAAAAATGGCTGGTCGACCGGCCTGGTGAGTCGCAGCTGCTGCTCACGCTGGGCCGGCTATGCGTGCAGCGCGAGCTCTGGGGAAAGGCGCAGAGCTATCTGGAGGCGAGCCTCGCCACGCAACCGACCCAGGCCGCGCATATCGCGCTCGCGAGGCTGTACGAGCGGCTCGGCCGGGCGGAGGAAGCGGCCCGGCATTTTCGCGCCAGCGCCGATCTGGCGCAGCCGACGCCGCTCTGACTGGCACCGCCGGCTCAGATACCCAGTGCCGCGAGCTGCTTCTCGGGATAACGGGTTCCCGAGGCGATCCCGGGCGGGAACGCTTTCGAGAGCTGCCCGATTTCCGCCGCGCTCAAGGTGACGCCGGCCGCGGCCGCGTTCTGCTCGAGATAGGTGCGCCGCTTCGTCCCGGGGATGGGCACGACGTCCTTCCCCTGGGCGAGCACCCAGGCGAGCGCGACCTGCGCGGGCTTGATCCTGTGCGCGGCGGCGATCGATTCGAGCGGCTTCAGCAGATCGACGTTGCGTATGAGATTGTCGGGGTTGAAGCGCGGGTGGTCGCGCCTTCTGTCCTTGGCCTGCAGCGCGTCCAGCGTCTTGATCGTCGCGGTGAGGAAGCCCCGGCCGAGAGGCGAGTACGCCATGAAGGCGATTCCGAGCTCGCGGCACGCCGGGAGGATGTCTTTCTCGACGTCGCGCGACCACAGCGAGTACTCGGTTTCGAGCGCGACCAGGGGATGCACCTTGTGTGCGCGTCGCAGCGTCTGCGCCCCCGCCTCGGAGAGCGCGAGATGGCGAACCTTGCCCTGCTCGACCAGTTTCTTCATCGCGCCCACGGTGTCCTCGATCGGCACCTTGGGGTCGACACGATGCAGGCCGTAGACGTCGATCGCGTCCACGCCCAGGCGCTTGAGCGAGGCCTCGCACGCGAGCGGCACGTAGCCCGGGTGCCCCGCCGAAAGGCCCTCCGGGACCTTGAAGCCGCTCAAGCCCAGGTTGCCGAATTTCGTCGCGAGCAGCACCCGGTTGCGCTTGCCCTTGATCGCGCGTCCGACCAGCTCCTCGTTGGTTCCCGCTCCGTACGCGTCCGAGGTCACGATCAGGTTCACGCCCAGATCGATCGAGCGGTGGATGGTCGCGATCGATTCGGCTTCGTCCGGCTCGCCGTAGATGCCGGTCATGCCCATGCAGCCCAGGCCCAGCGCCGGGACCTCGGGTCCATTCCTTCCCAGCTTGCGCGTCTCCATGCTTCTCCTCTCCGTCAATGTTGCTCGCCGAGCCAATCCCTGGGGCGCAGGAAATCGCGGTAGAGCTTCCCTTCCTCCGTGGCGGGATCCGGTTTCCAGTCGTAGCGCCATTTCACGAGCGGCGGCAGCGACATCAGTATCGACTCCGCGCGCCCGCCCGACTGCAGCCCGAACAGGGTGCCGCGATCGTATACCAAATTGAACTCGACATAGCGCCCGCGGCGGTACGCCTGAAAATCGCGCTCGCGCTCCCCGTAGGGAAGCTTCCGGCGGCGCTCGAGCACCGGCAGATAGGCGGGCAGGAAATGGTCGCCGACGCTGCGCATCAATCCGAAGCACCGCTCGAAGCCGCCCTCGTTCAGGTCGTCGAAGAAGATCCCGCCGATGCCGCGCGGCTCGCCGCGGTGCTTGAGAAAAAAGTATTCGTCGCACCAGCGCTTGAAACGGGGATAGAGGTCCGGCCCGAAGGTCTCGAGCGCCTGCCGGCACGTGAGGTGGAAGTGGCGCGCGTCCTCTTCGAAGCCGTAGTAGGGCGTGAGATCCATTCCGCCGCCGAACCACCATATCGGATCGCTTCCCGCCTTGGCCGCGACGAGGAAACGCACGTTCATGTGCACGGTCGGCACGAAGGGATTGCGCGGGTGAAGCACCAGAGAGACGCCCATCGCCTCGAAGCCTCGTCCGGCAAGCTCCGTCCGGGCCGCGCTCGCCGAAGGCGGCAGCCGCTCGCCTTGCACGCGGGAGAGATTCACCCCGCCGCGCTCGAAAACGCCTCCGTCCTCGATGATGCGACTGTCGCCGCCTCCCCCTTCGTCGCGCTGCCAGCGATCATGCCGGAAGGGCTGGCCGTCGATGCGCTCCAGCTCCGCCGCGATGCGATTCTGGAGCTCGACGAGGTAATCGCCGACCGCGCCCGGATTCATGGCTTTGCGGCGGTGGCTCGAAAGCCGATGTCGCGCCGGTATTGCATACCCTCGAAGCGAATTCCCTCCACGGCCTCGTACGCTCGCCGCTGCGCCGCCTTGATCGAGTCGCCGAGGGCGGTCACGCACAAGACACGCCCGCCGCTGGTGACGACCGATCCGTCCTCGAGTGCGGTGCCCGAATGGAACACGCGAAGGTCTTCGCTCGCCGCGGGAAGGCCGGTGATGGCGTCGCCCTTCCTCGGAGAGTCGGGATAGCGCGCTGCCGCGATCACCACCCCGAGGGCGGCGCGGCGGTCCCAGTCCGCCTCGAGTCGATCGAGCTTTCCCTCGACCGCCCCCTCGATCATATCGAACAGGTCGCTCCTGAGGCGCAGCAGGATCGGCTGCGTTTCCGGATCGCCGAGCCGGCAGTTGAATTCCAGCGCGCGCGGATTGCCCGCGCCGTCGATCATCAGACCGGCGTAGAGGAAGCCGACGTAGCGGTGGCCTTCCTCGGCCATTCCCGTGAGCACCGGCTGGATCACTTCGCGCACGACGCGGGCGTGCAGCTCGGGGGTCACGACGGGGGCGGGCGAATACGCGCCCATGCCGCCGGTGTTGGGGCCCTGATCGCCGTCCCTGAGGCGCTTGTGGTCCTGGCTCGTGGCAAGCGGCAGCACGTGTTTCCCGTCGGCAAGAACAATGAAGCTCGCCTCCTCGCCTTCGAGGAATTCCTCGATCACCACCCGGCGGCCCGCGGTCCCCATGGTCCGCTCCACGAGGATCTGTTCGATCGCGCGATGGGCTTCTTCCTTGGTCCCGGCGACGATGACGCCTTTCCCCGCGGCGAGCCCGTCGGCCTTGACGACGATAGGCGCTCCGCGCTCGTCGACGTACGCGTGTGCGGGACGGGCTTCCTCGAAGGTCGCGAACGCCGCGGTGGGAATGCGGTGGCGCGTCATGAATTCCTTGGCGAACTGCTTCGAGCTCTCCAGTTGCGCGCAGGCCCGGGTCGGCCCGAAGATCCGCAGCCCCTTGGATTGGAATACATCGACGATGCCTTCGGCGAGCGGCGCCTCGGGCCCGACCACGGTGAGGTGGATACCTTCGGCAAGCGCGAACTCGGCGAGCTTGCCTATTTCGGAGATCGCGATGTTCTCAAGACCGTTTTCGCGCGCGGTGCCGCCGTTTCCCGGCGCGACGAACACCTTCTGCACACGCGGGTTCTGCGCGAGGCGCCACGCGATCGCGTGCTCCCTGCCTCCCGAGCCGATGACGAGCAGCTTCATCAGTGCCGGAAATGCCGAACGCCGGTAAACACCATGGCGAGACCCAGCTCGTCCGCGGCCGCGATCACTTCGTCGTCGCGGATGCTGCCGCCGGGCTGGATCACCGCCTTTGCGCCGGCGCGCGCGACCACGTCGATGCCGTCTCGGAACGGAAAGAAGGCATCCGACGCAACCACCGAGCCCGCGAGGGACAGCCCCACTTCCTTCGCCTTGAATTCTGCGACACGAGCCGCGTCGACCCGGCTCATCTGGCCGGCGCCGACGGCGAGCGTGCGTCCATCCTTGCAGAACACGATCGCATTCGACTTGGCGTACTTTGCCACCCGCCACGCGAACAACAGGTCTCCGAGTTGTCCCGAGCCGGGCTTCGCGCGCGTGACCGTGCGCAACTCGGAAGGTTCCACCCTGCGATCGTCGGGCGTCTGAACCAGGAGCCCGGCGCCGACGCGCTTGAAATCGTAGGCCTGCGCGGTGCGCGCGAGTCCGACCGACAGGACGCGCACATTCGGCTTGGCGGAGAACGCCGTGCGCGCCCCGGCGTCGAATTCGGGGGCGATCACGACCTCGACGAACGGCTTGCACACCGCCTCCGCGGTCGCTGCGTCCAATCCGCCATTGAAGGCAACGACGCCGCCGAAGGCGGAGGTCGGGTCGGTGGCAAAGGCGCGATCGTACGCCTCGTGCAGGGAACGCCCGATCGCTGCGCCGCAGGGATTCGCGTGCTTGACGATGACGCACGCGGGCTGGTCGAAATTCTTGACGCACTCCCAGGCGGCGTCGGCGTCGGCGATGTTGTTGAAGGACAGCTCTTTGCCCTGGACCTGGGCATAGCCGGCGAGCCCGCCTTGCGCCGGATGCGCGTCGCGGTAGAACGCGGCGAGTTGGTGCGGATTCTCGCCGTAGCGCAGGTCCTGCAGCTTTTCGAACTGAAGCGTGAGTGTTCCCGGGAAAGGGGCCGGTTTTCCTCCGGGCGCGAGCGCCGTGAGGTAATTGCTGATCGCGGCCTCGTACGCAGCGCTGTGCGCAAACGCCTTTCGAGCCAGCGCGAA
>Ga0137397_10003814_pt1 | contig 10522 bp, 12 predicted proteins | sample czorhiz116metaG_FD_106658 | JGI IMG/M metagenome (GOLD analysis project Ga0137397, IMG submission 106658) | Vadose zone soil microbial communities from Angelo Coast Range Reserve, California, USA - czorhiz1.16 metaG | ecosystem: Environmental > Terrestrial > Soil > Vadose zone | place: USA...
CCTGGCGGCACGGTCGCGCAGAGCCAGATCGACGTTCCAGCTGACGACCACGACTGCGTCGCAGTCGGCCAGCTGCTCGGGTGTCGAGACCACCGAAAAGTCGCTGGTGTAAGCCGCCAGCACCTGCTCGTCGATGTGGATCACGCACGCTCGACCGCCGGCGGCGTGGATGCGGTCCACGGCGGCAGCCGCCTGCGGGAGGGCGAGCGGATCAACGAAGTAGTCCGGGACCTGGCTCATCGCCGCCACCAGGGCGCCCACAAGGACCACCGGAGCGAGGACCTTCCACCGGGCGATCGCCGCGGCCATGAGCAGGGCGCACGCGGGCACGAGGAACATGAAGAACCGCGGGTAGAGGTAGGCGGGCTGAAGGCCGAGCCATAGCCCGGCCACTACCAGCGCCACCACGGCGAGTCCAGCCCACAGCCATGGCTGCGCGCGCAACGCCCACACGCCAAGGCCTGCTGTTGCCAGCCACAAACCAACTGGAAGCAGGACCGGGGCGCCGACCAGGAACAGCACGAGGTCGCGCGGAAAAGTCGGGTAGAAGACGCTGGCCGGGTAGCCGTGCTGAAGCAGCTCCATGATCTGAATGTTCGCGTTGGCCGCGACGCCGATCACGGCGGCCCCCAACCAGGCCGGAGCCAGCTGACCGAGCTCCGGCCATGACCTTCGCGTGGCGATCCAGGCCACATGCATCAGCAGCACGACCCCGGCGAACAGCTGCGCCGTGATGGCCAGGCCCAGCAGCAGCGCGTATGCGATCAGCCGCCATCGAGTCCACCGGCCGGTAAGGATGACGGTGGCCAGCACGCAGCCCAGCGCGGCGAGGCTGTAGCCGCGCAGGTCGCGGCTGTTCTCGACGAAGAGCGGGTCCGTCGCGACGAACAGCCCGGCGGCGGCGCCCGCGAGCAGGCCGAAGCGCTGGGCCAGCGCCGAGGTCGTCACGCCGACCACGCCGCCCGCCGCCAGCGCCGGCACCAGGCGGTAGACGATCTCGCTGCGGGATCCGGTCGTCGAGTAGATCACGTGGCTGATGAGCGACAGGAGCACGTGGTCGTTGGACGCGACGCTCTTCAGCGGGATCGTGGGCAGCACCGTGCTGACGGCGAACGCGTCCCAGATCGATGGCGTGGCGACGAAGTTGGCGAACGTCGCCGCGGCGTCGTATCCAAAAGACCGGTGCCCCCCAACCAGGTAGATGGCTGCGGTGACAACCCCAAGGAGCACCCCTGCGACGACCAGCCGCTTCTCCACCCCTACTGGGAGACTGCTTCTTCTTCGGGGACGACTTCCTCGCCGGTGTAGGCGGCGGCCTGCATCCGGAACAGTCTCGCGTAGCGCCCGTCCAGCCGCATCAGCTCCTCGTGCGTGCCTTCCTCAACGAGCCTGCCGTGCTCCAGGAAGATGATGCGGTCGGCGCGCCGCACCGTCGAGAACCGGTGCGAGATGTAGACGGCGGTGCGGCCTTTGGTGAGAGAGTGCAGCCGCTCGAAGAGGTCGTACTCGGCCTGCGCGTCGAGCGCCGACGTGGGCTCGTCGAGCAGCAGGATCTTTGCGTCGCGCATGAACGCCCGCGCGAGCGCCACCTTCTGCCACTCGCCTCCTGAAAGGTTGACGCCCGCATCAAACCACTTTCCGAGCGCGGTGTCGTAGCCATCGGGGAGGTTCGAGATGAGATCGTCAGCTCCGGCCCTCTCGCTCGCCTCGACGATCGATTCGCGGTCGCCGATCTGCGGCACGTTGCCGAGTCCGATGTTCTCGGACGCTGTGGCCTGATAGTCGACGTAATCCTGGAACATGCCGCCGATCTGCTCGCGAAGATCCTGCGGGTCGAGCTCTCGGAGGTCGATGCCGTCGATCAGGATCCGGCCTTCGACCGGGTCGTAGAGGCGGCAGATCAGCTTGAAAAGCGTGGTCTTGCCGGCGCCGTTGCGGCCGACCACGGCCAGAGTCTCGCCGGGCTTGACCGTGAAGCTGAGGTTGCTGAGAGCAGGTTTGTCCGCTCCGGGATATGCAAACGTAACGTCGTCGAACCTGATCTCCCCACGCATGGGCACCGCCACCTTGACGGGGGTCGCCGCGACCGGCATCGAAGGTTTGGTCGCCATCAGCTCGAAGAGGTTGTTCAGGTAGAGGTTGTGCTCGTACATGCCCGAGAAGCCACTGAGGATGCCCTGGATCGAGCCCTGCACCGATTGTGCGGCCGCCGTGTACAGAGTCAGGTCGCCGAGGGTCAGCCGCCCCGCGATCGCCTGCAGAGCCACATATAGATAGGTGATGGAGCTTGCGATGGTGCTCAAGTTGCCCCAGGCGAATCCGGTCAGATAGCGCCTGGCGACCTGGCGGCGCTGGCTGGCGTAGAACGCCTCCGCGATGAGCTTGTAGCGCTCGATGAAGTACCCACCGAGGCCGAAGAGTTTGACCTCCTTGGCGAACCTGTCGGTAGTGACCAGGGTCACGAGGTAGTTCATCCGCCGCAGCAGCCTCGACCCCCAGCGAGCGATGTTGTAGCCCCACCACCCATAGCGCGTGTCGGCGATGAATGCGGGAATTGGCGAGATGAGGGCGATCAGAGCAAGCAGCGGGCTCACCGCGACGAGCAGGGCGATCATCGTGATGAACGTCAACAGCGTCTGCACCAGGCCGAATGCGGTGGAGATCATCATCACCGGCCGGTTTATGGAATCGGTCTGCGCTCGCCGGAGGAGGTCGTAGGAGGCCGGGTCCTCGTAGAACTGCAGATCGAGCGAAGCGGCCTTTTCCATCACCATGAGCTGGATCCGCATCGCGACCGAGTTCTGCAGCAGCTGCTGAGTGATGTTGCGGATCGTTCCGAGCAGGGCTGTCAGCGCGAAGAGCGCCAGCTGCACGATCGACAGGGCGACGATCATGCCGACGGCGGAGAACTGGAGGGTCTGGAACGGCCCGATCGGGCTGCAGGCGCAGACCTGGGCAAAGGTCTCCCGGTCGGGTTGGTGGAAGTTGTGGATCGCGATGCCCAGGACGACCGAGTTGATCAACAGCTTGGCCGTGTAAGCGGCGGCGGCCGGGATGACCCCGGCGATCGCCGTGGTGACAAAGAGGCCCAGCGTGGTCGCCGGGCTCGCGTCCCAGACCAGGCGCAGCACCCTCGGTAGCGCTGCCGAGGTGCCGGTGACCGACTGCTTCAGGTTCTCCCACCGGCCGCGCAGGTCCTTGGGACCCTCCGGCAGCGGCGGCTGCTCGAGCGCCGGGTCGCCGGTCAGGCCGCTGTTGGCCTGCCCGGTCTCAGGCTTCTTCCGCCGGCCGGCCCACCAGTGCATCATCGGCGGCCCGCCGCCGCCCATCATTCCCATCTCAACCCAGCTTAGACGGCCACACCAGGGCTTGACAGGATCGGATTTGCAGCGTAATCATGTAATTATGGACGAGAAAGAGTTCGGAACGATCAAGGGTTGGTTTGCCGGAAGGCTCCCAGACGGCTGGTTCAAGGGAGTGGAGGTCACCCTCGAGGATGACCAGATCGTGGTCCTCGGGTCGCTGCCTGAGCTCAACGTGGGATCGACCCCCGAAGAGAAGGAAGGCGCGGCCGCAGGAAGGATCGCCCGCTTCCGTGAGGAGACTCGCGGCGAGCGAATCGGTATCGCCCAGGAGGCTGAGGAGCGGTTCCACAAGTACGTCACCTGGGGCGCGAAGCTGGGCGGGATCACCAAGCGGTTCAACCCGGGCGGCGGCGGCGGTTCGAACGCCGACCGGCGGGTGATGATCGGGCGGTGGTTGCGGCGCAGGCACGGCCGGCGTCAACAGGCCCCCGCCGCGCAGTCTCAGTCGCAGGTGTTCTAAGTCTCACTGACCGCGGAATACATGCTTCCCGTGTAGCGGCTCGGGATGGTTCGTAAAAGGCGCGTCTTTGCGAACCCCGCCTGAGCCGCCATGCTTTCCCACCGTTCGTAAGTGAACGGGTGCGGCACCCAGGGATTGCCTCGATCGGTTCCGTACTCGACGACGATCAGCTTCCCTCCCGGACGCAGCATGGTTCGGACCGACTCGAGCAAAGGCGCCTTGTTTCGAACGAAATGGAGCGAGTTGGCCATCACGATTCCGTCGAGGTTCGACAGATCCAGCGGCCGGGTGAAGTCGCCCACCTTGGTCTCGATCTTCACGCCAGGAAACCTCTCGCTTGAGAGATTCTGCAGAGCGCCGGAGTCACGGTCTACCGCAGTGATGTGAGCTCCTGGACCCAGCAGGTCCGCCAGCGCCAGGGTGAAGGCTCCCTCCCCAGCTCCGAGGTCCGCCCACCGGCCCCCGCGCTCGGTGATCGCGTCCTGCAGAAGCCCGACCAGGTCAGCATGATTCACCGTGCTTCGGCGACCGCCGCGCGAACCGCCGGGATCACGTCTTTCGCAAACCAGCGGAGCGCTTCAGGATCCTCGATGCCACCGATGACATACGTGTCCATGCCGTCCTCAACAGTCAGGGAGGTGAGCATCTCGACCGGGACGTCGGCCCCGACGTTGAGAAGGCGACGGATTGCGCGCGGGTCGCGGCCGGCCGCGGTGGCGGCCTCGTCGATGCGCCGGTTGCCCTCGACCAGGTCCGCCGGCCTCACATATCCGAGCGACGGCACCCAGCCGTCCGCGGCGCGGCCGACAAGCGAGAGCATGCGCGGCCTGTAGGCGCCGAGCCAGATTCCGATCGGGTGCAGAGGCGTGGGCCCTGTCTGGACCCCGTCCAGCTGGTAGAACTTCCCATCGAAGCGCACGTTGCGCTCGCCGCTCCACATCAGGCGGATGACGTGAATCGCCTCTTCCAGCGCCGCGACCGATTCGCCAGGCGTTCGGACCGGCCCGCCGATGGCTTTGATCGCCTCCCACGCCCCGCCGGCGCCGAGCCCGAGCTCGACCCGACCGCCCGACAGCAGGTCCAGCGAGGCGGCGGACTTGGCGAGGACTGCCGGTGGGCGCAGCGGAAGGTTGGCTACGTCCGGGAACACCTGGACGGTCTTGGTCCGCATCGCGATCGCTGTAAGCAGCGTCCACGTGTCCAGGAACCGTCGCTGGTAGGGGTGGTCCTGAACACCGATCAGGTCGAAGCCCAGCTCGTCGGCAAGAGCTGCCAATTCGAGAGTTCGGCTCGGCTGGGCTGCATGCGGCGTGAGAAAGACCCCAAACCGTACCGGCTGCCCATAGTCCATCAAGGACTTAGAAGGGAGGGGAGCAGCGCGCTATTTCAGTGCTTGCGGCGTCTGAAGAGCAATCGCCAGAGGATCAGCAGGATCAGGGCGCCGACGAAGGCGACGACGATCTTGCCGAAGATCCCGTAACCGATCGAGATGTGCAGCAGGTCCGCGAGCCAATTTCCCAGGATCGCGCCCAGGATCCCGATCACGATGTCCAGGAACCAGCCCCTGCCCTTGCCCAAAACGACTCGGCTTGCCAGGAATCCGGCGATCAGGCCGACTACGACGTAGATGAGGATGTCGCCCACTGGCCTATTTAAGCCGACTTGCCCTCAATCCTTGCCCATCGCACAATGAAATCAAATGACAACTGAGCAGTACCACGAGCCACCCGGCGAGCTGACCAAACAGGTTCGGACCTTTGCGCGAATGATCGCGTCCCTGCAGGAGGAGGCGGAAGCGATCGGCTGGTACGAGCAGCGGATCTCGCTCGAGCACGACCTCCAGGCCAAGGCGATCATGAACGACGCCCAGCAGGAGGAGTTCAAGCATTTCGCGATGGCGCTCGAGTTTCTCGCCCGGCACAAGCCCAAGTGGCGGACGGTGCTCAAGGACGTGTTGTTCAAGCAAGGCGACATCGTCGAGCTCGGCGAGGAAGCCGAGGAGGACGAGAAGAAGTCTTAGATCGCCTCGACGATCTCGCGCACCGACTCGATCTCCTCGGTGCTGACCATGTGGCCCATGCCGGGATAAAACCGGACGGTTACGCTCGCGTTCATCTGCTTCAAGACCGTTGCCGCTTCGAGCACGCGGTCCTTCTGTATGTAGGGATCGATGTCGCTGCACCCGAGAAAAGCGGGCGTCCCTTCGAAGCTGCCCGGGTAGTCGCGCGGTGAACCAGGCGGCCCGATCAGGCCCCCGCTCAGCCCGACAAGCCCGCCGTAACGGCGGGCATGGCGCACCGCAAACTCGAGCGCCAGGCAGGCGCCCTGCGAGAAGCCGAGCAGGATGACGCGCTGCGCGGGGATACCGGCCTCGATCTTGGCGAGTAGGTTCTCGAGCACCCCGAGCGCCGAGCTGAGGTAGGGCTCGTTCGCCTCCAGGGGAGCCGTGAATGGGTTCGGATACCACGCGTTGCCGGCCGCCTGCGGTGCAAGGTAGGCGAAACCCGGATGCATCAGGTCGGCGGCCAAGGTAATGATGTCCTCCGCCGTCGCGCCTCGGCCGTGGACCAGGACCATCGCGGCACGGGCCCTGCTGAGCGGCTCACCAGCCTCGAGGACGGGCATGCCCTTATGTGGATCGGTCACGGCGTCCGTAGTATGACCACGCCGTGAGCGGCGTCTTCACCTACTCGAACCCGCGAGTCATCCATTGGGGCGCGGGGTCGGTCTCGCACCTCGAATCCGAGCTGACGCGGCTGTCCACCGGGCGCATCGCGGTGGTCACGACGCGTTCGTTGCTTTCGTCAATAGACAGGCTTCAGGTCAAGCCGGTGGCGACGATCGTCATCGCGCAGCACGCGCCCATGTCGCAGATCGACGCCGGCGTCGAGGAGGCCTCGAGCGCTCGCGCCGACGGGATGGTGAGCTTTGGTGGCGGCAGCGCCATCGATGCGGCCAAGATCATCTCGGTCCGGCTTGCGAACGGCGGCCGCGCTCTCCCCCACCTCGCCATCCCGACCACGCTCTCGGTTGCCGAGCTGGCCGCGGGAGCCGGATTCACAAATGAGGCGGGCGACAAAGCCGGCATGCGCGATCCGCGGCTGCTCGTTGAAACGGTGATCTACGACGCCGCGCTGACGCTGGCCACCCCGGTGGAGCTATGGCTGTCGACCGGGATCCGCGCGCTCGACCATGCGGTCGAGGGATTCCTCGCGGACGGCGAGCATCCTTTCAATGATCTGATGGCACTCGAAGCGATCCGCCGCCTGTTCGAGTCATTGCCGCGTGCGAAAGCATCGCCAGGCGACCTGGATGTTCGGACCGAAAATCAGCTGGCGGCGTGGTTCTCGTTCACGCTGCCCGCCGCGTCAGCGTCCGGGCTGAGCCACATGATGGGCAAGCAGATCGGAGCCCGTCATGGTATTCCCCACGGCGTCACGTCTTGTCTCTTGCTGCCGCACGTGATTCGGTATTTCCAGCGCCACATGCCCGACCGCGTTTCGCTCCTGGCGCAGGCCACCGGCGGCGAGCCCGCCGAGCGTGTGCATCGCTTGATCGCGTCGCTGGACTTGCCGCAGCACATCGCCGCGTACAAGATCGGCGAACCGGAGCTTCGCCAAGCCGCAGGCGAGGTGGGAGCCAAATATCCGGCCGAGGACCTGCTGGAAATCTACCTGGCGGCCCTTTAGCGCGAGAGCCAGACCAGGACCAGGGCCACCGCAGCCGGGACGGCCTGCACGAATAGGATTCGCCTGCTCACCGTGGCAGCCCCGTAGACGCCCGCGGCCATGACGCACAGCAAGAAGAAGGTGAGGATGGGCCTGCCCGCAACCACACCGTATGCCACGAGCGCCCAGAGCAAGCCCGCGGCCAAGAAGCCGTTGTAGAGACCCTGGTTGCCGGCGAGCACAGCCGTCGAATCCGCTGCCTCTTTGGACATTCGGAAGGTGCGAAGCCCAAACGATGTGCGCCACAAGAACATCTCGAGGACCAGGAAATACGCGTGGAGCGCGGCCACGATCGTGACCATCACCGCGGCGGCAACTGCGAAGCCGTTGATCGGGCCTATCAGCGTCACGACGCCGATATTGAGGCATCAAATGCTCTAGTGGCGGCGTCTTCTCGCGCGGCGCAGGTACCACCGGGGACTTGTGGCAACGACATGATGTGCGGCCGCCACCAGGCCTTGATCGGCTCCGTCGGCCGGCTGTACCTGCAGCCAGTGAAAGCCGGCGAACTTGACGCTCGTCATGGTCAAAGCTGGATTGAAACCCGAGGGTCCGAATGCCCTCTCGGCCGGAATCGCAACGCTGCCGATCCAGACCCTCTTCATGCCCTCTGACTGGGCTCGCGCGCGGATCCCGGCCAGCAGGGCGCGGAGCACGCCCCGTCGCCGGTGTTGAGAGAGCGTGAAGCAGTTCCAGATGTACGCCTCGCCCGCTCCCGGCTTGATTTCCAGCTCGAGCTCTCCGATCCACTCGGATTTGAGGGACAGCCAGCCGTAGCCGGCGAGCTCGCCGTCGCGCCACACGCCGAAGCATCGACACCCTCTGGCCAGGCGGGTGGCGACAAGATCGCCGTCTTTACCCATGGCTGCGGCGATCAGCGACTGAGCGGCTGAATCTGCCTCATCGACCTGGAGGGAAGGGTTGGGCGGCGGGCTCGACGCGCCGAGGTCCGCCGCCCAGAGAGTGCTTCGGATCAGAAGCGGAAGTGCAGGTGCCGCACTGCTTCGATCACGTCCGGGTCACCACTCGCCGACCCACCGGGGAACCGCTGGAAGAACGAAAGCACAGCGTCGGCCGCGTTGTTGTAATGGAACAGCGCGTCGGCTCCCTTGAAATCCTGCGCCGGTTCGGCCGACCACTTGCCGTCCTTCACCGTGACGCGCCACTTCCCGCCCCAGGGTCCGTCGACCTGAAGCCCATATGTGAAGTCGAGGCCTTTGGCGGTCTTCTCGTCGACCGTGTACTGCCAGAACACGAAGGCGTAGGGCAGGATGAGGCCCGCGGTGGCCTCGTCGATCGTGGCCAGCTTGTCACCCAGCCCGTATTCGATGTCGTACGGGTGGACACCGTAGTCCATGATCTGGAACGTGCCGTAGAACCCCGCCGGCACAGGGCCTGCGAACGGGTGATAGACCATGAAGCTGGTCCACTGTTCCGGCGTCAGGTCGGCGAGCATCTTGTCCAGCTTCTGCGCGTCCTTCTTGAAGCGGTCGAGGGCCTCCTCACGCGAGAGCTTGCGAAATTCGAGGGCGTGGTCGTTCAGGGTCTCCCCCATCACCGGGAGGCCCAGAGCAGTGCCATCCTTGCCCGCGACCGCGGCTTCCCAATTCTTGAAGTAACCCTCCATCACGTCGATCATGTGACCGACCAGGTCACGCGTCTCCCATCCGGTGCAGCGCGTGTCGACGTTCCAGTTCTTCGGATCAGAGACGAGGCGCGTGAAGTTTTCGCGGTCGCGGCGCATCACGGCCAGGACCGTGTCCTTGCCTTCAGCCGACATCGGGTTGACCGGCGCGATTGTTGCCGTGCTGCTCATGAATTCATTCCCCTCCCGGAGGCGAGATTGCGACCACGTTCCGTTCTCTGTGCATCAGTGCTCCGCGCCGGTCGTCGCCGTGGTCGGTACGACGATCGGCGGCAGCGTGACATCCAACCTGTCGCGGCGTACGTTGAACCATGGCGGCAGGCTCAACGACGAGCCGAGGGACTCGCGGGTTTCGTCCACGGTGAAGCCCGGGCCGTCTGTTGCGATCTCGAACAGCACTCCGCCCGGCTCACGGAAGTAGATGGACTTGAAGTAGTAGCGGTCGATAACTGGGGTGACGTTGCGCCCGGCCTTCACCATCACCTGACGCCACTCCGATTGGTGGGCGGCGTCGGCTGTCCGCCACGCGACGTGGTGCACGGTGCCGGTCGACTCCTCGCCTTCTGGCCCCTCCGGCGACTCGACGACGTCGAGAATCGAATGAGGTCCGCCATTGCCCGTTTCAAACCGAGTCCGCCGGCCCTCGTCGCCGGTCTTGTGAAACCGCATCGTGTCGACCAGGAAATCGATCGTTGCCGTGGATTCGGCCACCGTCATGGTCACCGAATGAAAGCCGCGGATCGCGTGGTCCTGGTCGACCGGGCTGTCTTTCCACGGCACCCAGCGCTCGTCAGAGGCGTCACCGACAAGCTCGAGCTCGATGCCGTCCGGGTCGGCCAGCACGATGCCCTCGTTCCCGAAACGGCTCGTCCGCTTGAGGCTCATCCCCAGCTTGCGGAGGCGGCTGTTCCAGTAGTCGAGGGATCCCTTCGGCACGGCGAATGAGACCGTCGTCACCTGGCCGCTGCCGGCCTTGCGCTTGGGCCACGAGGGCCAGCCGAAGAACGTCATCGCCGTGCCAGATGTGCCGACATAGTCCCCGAAGTAGATGTGGTAGGTGTCCGGGACGTCCTGGTTGATGCTCTTCTTGATGAAGCGCAGGCCCAGGACACCGACATAGAAGTCGGTGCACTTCTGAACGTCCCCTGTGATCGCGGTCACGTGGTGGATACCGGGCACGTTGGCAGGCACGGTCGCACTCATATTAGTCCGCGCTTGTGGGGCGTAGGTGGCTCGACGATTCCTCCTCAATCCGCGACCAGATCTCCCCTGCCAGCGGCTCTTCCATCTCCTCCTGGAGGTGGGCGACGAGGCCGATGGCGCG
>Ga0137397_10003816_pt1 | contig 10520 bp, 8 predicted proteins | sample czorhiz116metaG_FD_106658 | JGI IMG/M metagenome (GOLD analysis project Ga0137397, IMG submission 106658) | Vadose zone soil microbial communities from Angelo Coast Range Reserve, California, USA - czorhiz1.16 metaG | ecosystem: Environmental > Terrestrial > Soil > Vadose zone | place: USA...
CATTTCGTCTGCGCGCCCGGCACGGGTGGCACGGTCAGCGGCGCGGGCAAATACCTGAAAGAAAAGAATCCCAAGATCCGTGTGGTGGCCGGCGATCCGGTGGGATCGATCTACACGGACTATGCCAAGACCCGTCACAAAAGCGATGGAGCGCCGTACAAAGTCGAAGGCATCGGCGGCGACAAGATTCCCACGTCGCTGCACTGGGATGTGATCGACGAATGGGTGGTCGTGAGCGACAAGGATGCGATGCAGATGGCGCGCCGGCTGTCAAAAGAAGAAGGACTGTTCGTGGGCGGATCGACCGGCGTGAACGTCGTGGCGGCGCTGGACGTGGCGCGCCGGCTCGACGACCCCAAATCGCTGGTCGTGACCGTGCTGGCTGATACAGGCGAGCGCTACCTCAGCAAGGTCTACAACGAGGAGTGGCTGCGCGAAAACCAGCTCATCGACGATGAGCGGCCGACCGTAGGTCGGCTCGTGGCTGCCAAGAACAGCGACGCTCCGCCGCTGATTCACGTGGCGCCGGAGGCGTCCGTCCGCCAGGCGCTCAATCTGATGTCGACCTACAACGTCTCGCAGCTGCCGGTGCTGGACGGCGATGACGGCGTGGGCGCGATCTCCGAACAGGCCCTGATGGCCCGCGCGATCGGACAGCCGAAGATCCTCGACAGCGCGGTGCGCGACGTCATGGACCCGCCGTTCCCGGTCGTAGACAGCGAGTCACCCGTCGCGCTGCTGACCACGCTGCTGTCGCGCACGACGCCGGCGGCACTGGTGCGGGGAGGGCGCAACGGCAAGGTCCTCGGCATCGTTACGCGCTACGACCTGCTGCACCAGCTGGCGGGCATCCGCTGATGCGGGTGACCGTGCTCACAGGGGGCGCGACGGCGGAGCGCGCCGTGGCGTTCGCCAGCGCCTCGCAGATCGTGGCCGCGCTGCGCAGCCACCGGCATGACGTGCGGGTCGTCGATCTCGCCGGCGGCCTCCTGGACGAGCGCGCCGAGCGTGAGCTGCTGGGCGGAGCGGTCGGGCTCACTCCGCCGAGCGTGGACGACCTGGCCGAGCGTGAGCGGCGCATGCTGTCTGAGGGGCTCGCCGAGCTCGAGGCGGTACGCAATGCCGAAGTGCTCTTCCTCGCAGTGCACGGTGGCGCCCTGGAAGGGGGCACGCTGCAGGCTGTGCTCGACGTCATCGGGGTCCCCTATACGGGCAGCGGACCGCTGGCGAGCGCGCTGGCCATGGACAAGGACCTCTCCAAACGGCTGTTCCGAGCGATGGGCGTGCCCGTCCCGGCGTGGTTCATGGCCCCCGTAGGCCCCGAGGACGTGAGCACTGGCCTGGGCTGGCCGGTGATCGTAAAACCGTCCAAGCAGGGGTCCTCCGTCGGCCTGAGTCTGGTCAAGAAGGCACAGGACTTGGACAATGCAGTCAAGCTTGCGGAACGCTATGACGATGAGGTCATGGCTGAACAGTTTATTCCGGGGCGTGAACTGACCGTAGGGGTTCTGGGAGACATGCCGCTGCCTGTGGGCGAGATCGTCCCGAAGCATGAGCTGTTCGACTATGTGACGAAATACACACCCGGAATGTCGGATGAGACCTTCCCCGCGAAGATTGATACGCTGCTAGCCCGACAATTGCAGGAGTATGCGTTGATGGCGCACCGCGCCTTGAAGCTCAGCGGCTATTCGCGAATCGACTTCCGGGTAAGTCCCGAGGGAGACATCTTCTGTCTCGAAGCCAACTCCCTGCCGGGAATGACCCGCACAAGTCTGTTCCCTCAGGCCGCACAGGCGGCGGGCATCCCCTTTCCCGAGCTCTGTGAGCGCATCGCGAGCTTGGCCCGGAACAACAGAGCCGGATAAGGGGGATAAAAAACCAGACGCCCCAAAGGACACGTAGGAGAACAGATGGGCCCGCAGCGGATGTTCGGTTTGACTCCATGGGTGCGGCGACTCCTCGTCGCCAACCTGCTCGTGTTTCTCGTCCAGAATACGCTGTTCGCGACGAATCCAAACTTCGCCAAAGCGTTCGCGTTCAACCCGCTGGTCGCGTGGAATCAACCGTGGACCTTCGTCACGTACATGTTCTTGCACGCGGGAATTCTGCACCTCGCGTTCAACATGCTGGTGTTGTTCGTGTTCGGCTCGTCCGTGGAAGAACGCATGGGTGGCCGGATGTTCATCGTCTTCTACCTACTCTGCGGCATCGGTGGAGCGGCGGCGTCGTTCCCGCTGACGCAGGCCGTGGTAGTCCCGCAGGTGCTCGGCGCCTCGGGCGCGGTGCTGGGCGTCGCCGTGGCGTTCGCCTGGTACTGGCCTGAGCATCCGGTGTTCGTCTTTCCGCTTCCGGACCCGATTCCGGCCAAATGGCTCGTCACGTTTCTGGTCGGGCTGGATCTCGTGATCGCGTTGATCGGCGTGAGTGACGGCATTGCGCACCTCGCCCACCTCGGCGGTGTGGCTACCGCGCTGCTCTACCTCAAGGGCCAGGATTGGCGGGCGATGCGCAGCGAGCGAGGCGGACGGCAGGTGTCGGAATCGAGCGTGCTGGTGTCGCAGCCGCCCCGTGTCAGCCGCAGCGGGGCGATCCCTCTCTCCGCGCAGCGCACCAAGTCGCGCGGTGACCCCGACCCGCGCGCCAACGCCGAGATCGATCGCGTGCTCGACAAGATCATCGCGAGCGGCGTCGATAGTCTGACGCCGGCCGAGCGCAAGTTTCTCACCGAAATCAGCCGCCGGTTGCGTACGCCACCGAAGGCGTAGTGTCAAGTCGGAGCCGGTAACAGTCGAGATTGATATCCGCTGGGCGCCTTCCCAAATTGGGCGCAACCAGCGCAATGCTAGTCAATCTCGTTCCTGAGTTCCTTGCGACGCTGGCCGCGCCAGATCCTTCCGCGGCGTACCACGAGTATCTCGATCGCCATCGTCCGCTGTTGAGCGCGTACTGGCAGAATTACGTGCTCGATCCCGACTCACCGCATGCCGAGCCGATCATCGCCGCGGCGCTGCGCGCCGATCGTTCCGATCTCAAGGGTCTGCTCGAGGACGTCGACGTCGTCGCGATCGCCGAGGAAGCGCTGCGGCGCGCCACGGAAATGTTGGAAGCCGACTGCCCCATCGACCTCTACCTGATGGTCGGCGTGGGCGCGGCCAATGCCGGTGAGCTGGTCGTGGGCGGGCGCGGCATCGCGTTTGTCTGCCTCGAGCACTTCACCGGGCGGGCGAACGCGCAGACGTACGGCATCGGGCTCGCGCCCGAGCTGTTGCCGCTGTGGATCGCGCACGAGGTTGCCCACGCGCTGCGCTACACCGCGCCCTCGAGCCGCGCGGCGATGCGGCGCATCGTCGGCGAGCTGGGTGGTTATTACGACGGATGGGAAATGGGCTCGCGGGCCACGCTGCGCGAGCTCGTCGTCAACGAGGGCACGGCAATCGCCGCCTCACAGGCGGTCGCGCCCGGCTTCGAGCCGTGGCAGTACTTCGGCTACAACCGCCGACAATATCGGCGGCTCCGCGAGCTGGACGCCTTCCTGCGCCGGGCCTCCGCCACGGATCTCGACTCGACGGGCCTCGGCCTGCGGCTGCGCTACTTGTCCGGCGGCATGAGCCCGGCGGCTCGGCTGCTCGCGGGCAAGGTGCTGCCCGAGCGCTCCGGCTACTACCTCGGTCTGCGCCTGGTCGAGAACTACTTCGCCGAGCATGGCGCCGCGTCGACCGTGCGAGCAGCCGTCGAGGAGCTGCGGCAGGCGGACGATCGGGCATCGGGTATCCAAACGGCGTGAGCCCGCGCGGAAAAAAGTCCCCCCCGCCCCCCCCAGCGCCTTCGCCGCCCGGGACGGAGCGCCGCCGCAATCGGCCGCTACGGGAGCTCCTGGATGAGCTCCTCAGCCATACACGGGACATTGCCCGGCGAGCCAAGAGTATGACGCCGGCGGAGCTCGACTACTCCCAGCAGCGGCTGGAATGGCTTGCGGACGAAGTGTGGCGGGTCGCCACAGGCGAGGCTACTCCGCCCGAGTAGATTACCCGAGTATGGGGACCCGCGGCGAATTCAAGGTAGCAATCACCAAGGAAGACATGGTCTTTGCGGCGGCGCATTTCATTACGTTCGCCGGCCACCGCTGCGAAACGCTGCACGGCCATAACTATCGCGCCGGCGTCGTCGTCGAAGGCGGGCTCGAGAAGGAAAGCTGGTTCGTCCTCGATTTCGCCGCCGTGAAGAAGTTGATGCGGCGCCTCACCGACGAGCTCGATCACCGCGTCCTGCTGCCCCGCGACAATCCCAAGCTGACGATCTCCGAGGAGAACGGCAGCGTGCGCGTGGCATTCGACGGCCAGCCCCGGTACGTCTTTCCTGCACGCGACTGCGTGATCCTCCCCATCCCGAATACGACCGTCGAGATGCTGTCGCAGTATCTCGCCGGCCGCGTGCGCGCCGAGCTCGGCGCTTTGCACCTCAAGGCGATCGAAGTGGAGGTCGAGGAGAACTTCGGCCAATCAGCGAGCTACCGTGAAACCCTCGACTAAGCTCTCGCCCGCCGAAATCAGCGATCGCTTGAAGGGCTTGCCCGGCTGGCGGCTCGAGAATGACGCGATCGTCCGTGACTACCAGACCGATGGCTGGCCCACCACGCTGATGCTGGTGAATGCGATCGGGTTCTTCGCGGAAGCCGCCGACCATCATCCCGATCTGGCCGTGAGCTGGGGCAAGGTGCAGGTGAAACTCTGGACCCACAGTGCCGGCGGCGTCACGGCGAGCGATATGGAGCTCGCGAAGTTGATCGAGCAAACAGCGCTCTGGCGGCCGCCCGCCGGAAGCGCGCTGCGTGGGACGACGAAGAAATTCGTGGGATCGTGACACTGGTCATACCTCTCGTTCCCGCTCCCGACCCCTTCGGCACCTGCGTTCGCTTCAGCGGACTCCCTTACCTCCTCTTTCTCGATAGCTCGGCGCAAGGCGCGCTGAGCCGGTACTCGTTCCTCGCCGCGGACCCGGTCGCCGTCGCGCGCACGCCGGAAGCGGCGCGCGACATGCTGCGCGCCCATCATCACCGGCCCCTCGCCGGGCTGCCGCCGTTCCAGGGCGGCATTGCCGGCTACGTCGGCTACGACTGGGGTGCCGAGCTGGAACACGTCGTGCGGCCGCCCGCGGACCGTCTCACGCCACACATGGCTGACGTCGCACTCGCTCTCTACGACTGGGTGATCGCGTGGGACCATCTCGAAGAGAAAGCGTGGCTCATCGCGATCGGGAGCGACGAACGTGCGACGGCACGCACCGCGTGGGTCCGCGATCGGCTTCTGGCGCCTCCGCCCACCATTCGTGATCACCCCGCCCTCACGCCCGAGCCACCGCACTCGAACGTTCCCCGCGCTGAGTTCGAGGCCGGAGTATCACGCATTCGCGAATACATCGCCGCGGGCGACGTCTATCAGGTGAATCTGTCGCAGCGTTTTCACGCGCCGTTCGTGGGCTCGGCGCTAGCGCTGTATCGCCGCCTGCGCGCCCGCAATCCCGCACCATTCGGAGCCTATCTGGAGTTCGCCGGCGCTCAGGTCGCGAGCATCTCGCCGGAGCGATTTCTGCGACTCGACGCCACGACGCGCGCGGCGGAAGCGCGGCCCATCAAGGGGACCCGCCCGCGCGGGACCACGCCGGGCAAGGACGCCGCGTTGGCGCGCGAGCTGCTGGAGAGCGAAAAGGACCGCGCCGAGAACGTCATGATCGTGGATCTGCTCCGCAACGATCTCGGCAAAGTCTGCCGGCCGGGGTCGGTGCGCGTCCCCAAGCTATTCGCGCTCGAGTCGCATCCCACGGTGCACCATCTCGTCTCGACGGTGACGGGTGAGCTGGCGGATTGCGCCGATGCATTCGACTTGCTGCGGGCGGCGTTTCCCGGCGGATCGGTGACGGGCGCGCCGAAGATTCGCGCGATGCAGATCATCGCGGAATTGGAGCGGGCGCCGCGCGGCCTGTACTGCGGCGCGATCGGTTACGTCTCGGCGACCGGCGCGATGGACTTCAACATTCCGATTCGGACCATCGTGCTGCGCGACGGGAGCGCGACCTTTCACGCGGGGGCCGGCATCGTGTGGGACTCTGAGCCCGCCGCCGAGTACGAGGAAACGCTCGCGAAGGCGCGCACGATGATCGACGCACTCACTTCCCCACGCAAAAGGCCGCGAACACGCGGTCGAGCACATCCTCTGGCGTAACCGCTCCGATCAGCTCGTCGAGCGCCAGCACCGCCGCACGGAGGTGGGTCGCCGTGGCCGCCGCATCCACGCCGCCCGTGCGCGCCGACCAAAACGCATCCAGCTCGACGAGGGCGCGCTCCAGCGCGGCGCGATGGCGCGCGCGCGTGACGACGGGCTCGACGTCACCCAGCGCGAGTAGCTTGCCGAACGCGACTTCCGCGAGCCGGCGGCGGAGCTCGGGCAGACCTTGCCCCGTGACGGCCGAGACGCCTGCTCCCGTCACGTCGGCCTTCGTGCGCACGACGACGACCGGAGCGGTGACCTGAGCAAGAAAGGCGGCCCGGGAGGCGTCGTCGCGCTCTTCGCAAAACAGAACCAGGTCTGCCGCGGCGAGATACTTCCTGCTGACCTCGATGCCGAGCTGCTCGATGCGCTCGCCCGAGTCGCGCAGCCCGGCCGTATCGACGATCCGAAATGGGAAGCCTTCGATCACGGCGTGCGCCTCGATCGCATCGCGCGTAGTTCCGGGAATCTCCGTCACGATCGCGCGCTCGGTCCCGAGCAGCGCGTTGAACAGCGACGACTTCCCGGCGTTGGGCCGCCCCGCAATCACGAGCATGGCGCCCTCTCGCAGCCGCTCGCCCTCCGGGGCGGTTCGAAGCAAATCGGCGACGCGCCCACGCACCACCTGCCACGCACTACGCACGCGTTGTGGTGAGACCGGACCCTCATCCTCCTCCGGGAAGTCGATGTCGTAGGCGATCAGCGCCTCGAGCTCGAGGATTTCGCTGCGGAGTGCCGTCAGCCGGTCGGACAGGCCACGCTCGAGCTGCTGCAGCGCGCGGCGCCGCTGCACCGGCGATCCGGCATCGATGAGATCAGCGGTCGCCTCCGCCTGGAGCAAGTCCATCTTGCCGTTGAGGACGGCGCGACGCGTGAACTCGCCCGGCTGCGCCGGACGCGCCCCCGCGGCGGCGAAGGCGGCGAGCGCCGCGGCGGGCACGACCAGACCGCCGTGCGTCGAGATCTCGACGAGGTCGTCGCCCGTGTAGGAGTGTGGAGCCGGGAAACAGGCGGCGAGGCAGTCGTCGACCGGCTCACCGGAGTCGGGGTGCAGCAGCCGCGCGCGGAACACGGTGCGCGGCGGGCTCGACTGAAAGGGTTCCAGGCAACGGGCGGCGATGGCGAACGATCCGACGCCCGATAGGCGAATCAGCGCGAGCGCTCCGCGACCCGGTGGCGTCGCCAGCGCGACGATGGGGTCGGAGAGCAGTCTAGGTCTTCGGCGGCGGCTTCGGAGGCGTTTTCGGGGGCGCTACCACACGAGCTCCCCCGGCAGTCACGGGGGCTTCGCGCAGGCGGCGCTTGGCGATCATGTATTGCTGCGGAATGCTGAAAATATTCTGTGCCGCGTAGTACAGGTTCAACCCAGACGCGAAGTTCAGGAACAGCACGGTCATGAAGATGGGCATGAAGTACACCATCATCTTGGTCTGCGGATTCGGCGGAACACCGATCTGGCCGACCTTGGACAGCCCGAACATCGACAGGCCCATGATGATGGGAATGATTTTGAGGGGGTCGGGCCGCGACAGATCCGGCAACCACAGGAACGGCACGCCACGGAACGCAATGGTGTTCGCGAACACGAAGAACAGCGCGAGCAGCACCGGCATCGGCAGCAGCATGGGTAAGCAGCCGCCGAACGGATTGACCTTGTGCTCCTTGTAGATGCGCAGCATCTCGCGCTGCAGCCGTTCAGGCTCGTTCTTGTACTTGTCCTGCGTCTCTTTGAGCAGCGGGGCGACCGCTTGCATGCGGATCCCCGACTCCATCGCCTTCTGGTTCAGTGGCCAGAGGAGGATGCGGACGACGATGCCGAAGAGAATCAGCACCCACCCATACTCCAGATGCAGCCGCTCGTGCATCCACAGCAGGACCGTGAGTACGATCTGCGACACCGGCTGAATGATCGGTCGGAAAATGCCGCCGTACGGGTTGGCGTCGTCGAGATCGTGACCCATCCGCGCCAGATGACGAGAATCGAGCGGCCCGGTGAACACCTGATACCGGAACGTCCCGGCGGGCTGCACCGGCATCGTGATCAAGACGTTGGCGCGCGTGGCCGCCTTGCCGTTACGGGGACCGCCGATTGCGATCGCGCCGGCAAATGTCGGTTGCCCCTCCTCCAACGCGAGCGCCGCAACGAAAAAGTATTTCGATTTGACGCCGACCCACTCGAACGGACCGTTGAGCAGTGCGCGCTCACCCGGCTTGATGCTTGAAAAGTCGGTGCGCTCGGTTTTGGACGCCTTCGTGACGACGGAGTAATGACGATAGTCGTCCAGCGAGTCCTTCTCGGCGGAACGCAATCCATCGGCCAGGTCGATCAGCAATACCGCGCCGCCGCTGCCCAGTCCCGTCACCGAGCCGTGCACGTCGAAGCGATACTCGTCGGGAATGAAGCGGTACTCGAGCGTCACGTGCGATCCACGCCGCTCGGCGTCGAAGCGCAACGACTTGAGTCCCTGCCCGATGGGGCTCGCCTGGAAATCCCAATCGTCGAGCGACACCGTGTCGCCGCCGGGGAGGACCAGGCGATGGCGCAAGAACGCGTCGCCGGGGGGCACGAGCTGCGCCGGCTTGGCAGAGTCGCCAGGGGCAAATGATTGGTATTGCAATAGTTCGACAGAAACGAGACGCGCCCCGTGAGTCGAGAATCCGAGCCGGTAGAGGGGCGATGTGACCCAGATCGTGCGGCCGGTATCGGACGGTAAGACGGTCGGACGGCCCGACGGCCTCGCTACGGCGGGTGCACTCGAATCAATCGGGTTCGGACGAATCTGCGCGCTGTCGGCCGTCCGGCCGGCCGGACGGCCGGACGGCTTTTTCGGCGGCCAGAGGAGTGACGGCGCGACCGCCACGATCATCATGAGCACGAACGCGATCAGCAGATTGCGCTTATCCACGTCTACGCTCGGCGTCTCGCTGGCGGGTCACGGAACTGGATCATACCCGCCTGCGTGGAACGGATGACACTTGAGGATGCGTCGGATCCCAAGCCAGCTGCCTCTCAGCGCCCCATGGCGCTCGACTGCTTCGTACGTATAGCGCGAGCACGACGGCTCGAACCGGCATTGCGTGAACACCAGGTGCGACAGCGTGAGCTGGTACCCACGAATTAGTGTCATTACGGCTAGACGCGGCAGTCGTTGCAGGGTCACGTCAGCGTCTCCACGGCTCCCGTCAATTCGGCGCGCAGCACTGCAAATGAGGCGGTGTAGGCGGAGCGCTTCGCGCGAATCACGAGATCGACGGCGGGAAGATTGCGCAGCACGTCGCGTCGCAGGATCTCACGCAGCCGCCGGCGCAAGCGATTGCGATGGGCGGCGGTCGATTGATGGCGCGGGACGATGAGTCCGAGACGCGCGTGACCCGAAGCACTGTGACGCCAGACCAGATCGAGATGCTGGGTGCGCCGACGGTGGCCCCTTCCCGCTTCCCAGCAGGAGGTGAGCTCCGAGCCGCGCGTGATGCGGACGCGGCGCGGGTACCGCTCGCTCGTTTACCTGCTCCGGTGTTTGGATGGAATACGGACGACGAGTTGCTTGCGGCCTTTCTTGCGCCGGCGTGACAACGTAGCGCGGCCCCAAACGGTTTTCATCCGCGCGCGAAATCCATGCTTATTGATGCGCCGCCGATTGCGCGGCCGATATGTCGGACCCATAAATTCCTCGAGTAAGGCCGGGAAAGTTACCCGACGTGGGACGTGACGGTCAAGGTTGACTTTTCCACATGGGGCCCGTACTTTCGGGCCGCCCTTGCTGGACGTCCTTCCTAAAATCAGAAAATCGTAATGGAGCAATCGGTCAACGAAGCTTGGAAGCGTCTCCTCGACGAAGCTCGACGTGAACTTCCCGAGGCGACGGTGCGCACGTGGCTCGAGCCATCCGAGCCCATCGCCCTCGACGACGGTCGTCTGATTCTCGGCGCGCCTGATCAGTTCGCCGCCGAATGGAATGAATCCAAACACGCGGTGCTATTGGCGCGCGTCGCCGAGCGCGTGCTCGGGAGGCCGACGACGGTCGTCTTCCGCGTGCAGGAGGACCGGCAGCGGCGGCCACAGATGGATTTCTTCGTCGCGCCGCGCGAGAGCGCGGCGACGGCAACAGCCGCCAACATCGGTACGACACCGCTCAACGAACGGTACAGTTTCCAGACGTTCGTGATCGGGAAGTCGAACGAGCTCGCCGCGGCTGCGGCGCACGCCGTTGCCGAAGCGCCGGGCAAGACGTACAACCCGCTCTTTATTTACGG
>Ga0137397_10003818_pt1 | contig 10518 bp, 7 predicted proteins | sample czorhiz116metaG_FD_106658 | JGI IMG/M metagenome (GOLD analysis project Ga0137397, IMG submission 106658) | Vadose zone soil microbial communities from Angelo Coast Range Reserve, California, USA - czorhiz1.16 metaG | ecosystem: Environmental > Terrestrial > Soil > Vadose zone | place: USA...
AGCGGTCTTCGAGAGCGCGTCGGTGACCGACGCGGTCATCGAGAAGTTCCACCTCCGGAGTCGGTATCACGAGAAGTACCTGGAGCATGCGCGCAAGGACCTCTGGTCGCACTGCTCCACGCGCATTGACCGCAAGGCGAAGTTGGTCTCTCTGACTTGCGAGGACAAGGACCCGAAGTTCGTGAAGTCGATGCTGGAGTTCTTCGGAGAGTACGGAAACCAGGTGTTTCGCCGCGTCAGCGCCACGTCCGCCAGCGAGGAGGTGCGCTTCCTCGAACAGCGCGTGGCCGACATGCGCAAGGAGGCCGACGATTCCGCGCGTCGGCACCGCGAATTCGAAGAGCGCTACAAGGTGGTGGACCTCGAGTCGCAGAGCAAGGCCGTGGTGTCCGCGATGGCCTCCCTGCGGAGTCAAGAAATTTCAAAGGAGTTGCAGATCTCGTACCTGAACAGCTTCTCCGCGCGCGACGAGTCGACCGCGGTCCAACTTCGTCAGCAGCTGGCTGTTATGAACGCGAAGTTCAAAGCGCTCGAAGAACCGCAGAGCGATCCATCGGAGTCGCACACGCGTTCGGCAAACGGGACGCCTGGGCAGAAGGATGGGAACATCTTCCCTCCAGCTCTGGCCGTGCCCGGCCTGAGGTTCGAACTGGAGCAATTGTTGCGCGACCGAAAGATCCGCGAATCAAATCTGCTGCTTCTCATGCAACGGCTAGAGATGGCGAAGGTAAACGAGGCTCGGGATACGTCCGCGTTCCAGATCTTGGATGCACCTCCTATGCCGGCTCATTTCAGCCGGCCAAGGCGCGGATTCGTGCTGGCAATTGGTTTGAGTATCGGTCTCTTTGCCGGAATTTGCTTCGCATTTGGAACTGATTTTCTGAAAGCCTACCGTCGCTCTCTGGTAGCGTAGAGCCTGGCGATGCGGAAGGTCTCCGTGTGCATGGCGGTGTACAACGGCGAGAGGTTCCTCGCCTTCCAGCTCAAGTCGATCCTGGGTCAGCTTGGGGCCAGTGACGAACTCATCATCGTTGATGACAGTTCGTCTGATTCGTCTGCGCAGATTGCCCGTGCGACAAAGGATCCCCGGGTTCATCTGCACGTCAACGAAAGCAACGTCGGACCGATCAAGACCTTCGAGCGAGCACTTTCACTCGCACGTGGCGACGTTATCTTCTTTTCTGACCAGGACGACGTATGGCTTGAGAATAAGCTGGTTGACACGGTGGAGGCGCTCGAGAGGACGCAGAAAGCCGCTGTTGTGTCTGACGCGGTAATCATTGACGAGAACGACAAACTATTGGTCTCGTCATATTTCGCGCGAAGGCGAAGTGGCGCCGGTGTCGTTCGCAACTTTTACAAGAACTCTTACGTGGGCTGTTGCATGGCGATAGACGCACGAATGAAGCCATCGCTGTTACCATTTCCAACAACTATCAATCAGCATGACGAATGGATCGGATGGGCATCTGATTTCGTAGGCGGCGTCGAGTTTCTGGGTCGACCGTTACTTGCTTACCGGCGTCATGGGCGTAATGCAACGCCTCTCCAAAGATCCAAATGGTTGTCGGTGACGCGGTACAGGATGAGGATGCTAATGGCCATTGCCACGCGACTTCCGCAGCTCGTTCGCGCTCGCAGGGAGTGGCGGGCAGATTTACGACATTCTTGACCACAAACTCGCTGTCCTATCAACCGGAGGAAACGTGGAATCCAATCGAGAATGGCAGCATTGGGGCGCGAAGGACCCCCTCTGGGCGGTGTCCTCGGTGCGTGGTAAGCGGCGGGGCGACCCTGCAGCGTGGAGCAAGGAGGAATTCGTCGCATACGGTGCTGCCGACTGGGTTTCCATCCGACGCCAATGGGAACACTACGGCCTTGGCAGCCACCATGGACGGAGGCGCGTTATCGAGATTGGATGCGGTGCGGGCAGGATGACGGGACCATTGCTGACTGCGTTTGAGTCTGTACTCGCTGTGGATGTATCTCAGGGAATGTTGGAGCAAGCGCGTACGCTGCTCGCTGACAAGGCGAATAACGTAGAGTTTGTCTTGGTCGACGATCCGGCGATTCCGGCCGCACGTGGTTCCTGTGATGGCGTATTCTCTACCCACGTGTTTCAGCATTTGTCGGATCCGGCCGGTGTGAAAAAGTATCTGTCACTAGCATTTGAAGCGTTGGCTCGAGGTGCCTCCCTCTGCCTCCATTTTCCGGTTTCAGGCGCTCACCGCGAGGCGCAGTTCAACAGACTCCGGCTGCGTCCCCATTTTCTCTGGAACCACATGTTTCACGCCGTACAATTCATGCTGCGGCGTACGGGAATTCTGTCGCATTGGGAGTACAGGGTGTTCCAGGCAAACGACGTATTTCGGATGTTAAACGAAAGTGGCTACACAGACTTGGAAATGAGAATTTTTGACCTGGCCTCTATGGGCGAAGCGCATAGCTTCTTCTTCGCCCGGCGGCCTTGAATGACATGCAGAGTAATTTCGCAGGTCCGTCCGCAGCCCCAGAAGAGCGACCTGCTGGGCTAACAACATCGGGGCCGAGGCCTTGTTCAGCCGGCTCCATTCATCGAAGTGACTTCGGCCGCGCCCACTGTTGCGATCGGGACGGGCCTGTCGTCACAGTCAGCCTCAACGATAGCGGTCGCTTGCAGATGGCGGCGACGAGCAGTGCCGCCCACCGAATGGGTTTCAACAGCCCGTCTTCGTAATCGGGAACTTGCTGGGCGCGGCGGCCGGTACGTCGTCGATGACGCTGAAGGGCGTCGTGCGCGCCGGTGGGCTGAAGGCGGTCGGCGGCGGCCTCCCTCCCAATACGGATGCTCTCGTCGAGCAGAACATCATCCCGCTGATGGGCAGGCCCGTCCCGAGCAACGCAAACGGGAAGAACGGCAACTTCTACTTCCGCACCGAGCACCGGGCACGGCCAACCAGCAGCGCCTCTAAATCAAGTCGGCGGGTGCGTGCGTAGCTTTGACCCTCTAAGCGCCGGCGGGCAGGCCAGGACTAGCGGCGGGATGGTCGCGCTGAGGATCCAGGAACTGAACACCGTCATCGGCGTGATCACCGTGAAGACGATGTAGAGCCCCAAGGCGCAGGACAGGGCGCGGGCCGGGAGGCTGCCTGCCCGCGTCCGCTCGAACACAAAACCTGCAGCGACACCGAAAACCGCCATAAACACGCAAGCGCCGAGGAGCCCGAAGTCCTCCACCAGCGGACGAACGGCGGTGTAGATGTTGCCCATGTCGTCGTACCGCACACTGAGCTGCGCGAAGTCATCGTAAACCCCGACGAGCTGCTGCTTTGCCCCGATCATCGCGGCGACTGAATCGAACGACTGCGCGCCCCAGGCCGGTTCGACGCCGATGCGTGACGACTTCAGCCATTCGGTCAACCCGGAGGGGCCGCTAAATGCGTACGAGGCGAAGGTGCGGGAAACGACGTTCGCTTCGAGATCGCTCGACGCCCGCAGCACCTCGCCCCCCGCAAAAATCGCCGCCACAACGAACAACGCCGGGAGGAAGCGCAGGAACAGTCGCCGGTCTGCGGTGCGCGCGTCCTTGGCGACATCCCTGTAGTAGGTGATCAGGAAGACGTCGACGGCCAGCATCAGAATGCCGATACGACCCATTATCGAGACCGAGAAGACGATGACGGCCACAAGCGGAAGCGCCATCCACCAACGGCGGCCGATCTTCGACCAAGCGGTGAGCGCCAGGACGACGCCGGCGTGACCAAAGGTGGCCATCACCCTGCCGTAGATGGGAATGCTGATCTCGCGCTCCGCCCAGAGCGTGCGGACGGCGCCGCCGGCGGTGAACAGTTCGCCGATGCCCCCGACATGGCTGGCATAGGCCGCGAACTGCCAGACCGCTCCCGCGAGCGCGAGCGCTCCGCAAACAAGCGTCGCAGCCTTCATCGTCGGCTCGGATGTCGGCCGCACGCTCGGCGCTGTCAGATCGTAGCGGCGCACCATGTACGCTGCCCAAAAGTCTCCCGCGATGAAGCAGCTGACGACCAGCAAGATCGTCCATGCGGCCTCCTCGGAAAAGACGAAGTCCGGCACGAAGATCTCTTGACCGAGTAGGAGCGCCGCCCAGACCGCGGCCATCAGTCCGGCTGGTCTGAACAGCGGACGGCGCCACAGCCGATTCAGGGCAATCGGCACGCACAACGCAAGCCCGACGAGTAATCGCTCCGACACGGCGTCGCAGCCTACCGCAGGGCGCTGTCCTCTCGTCAAGAGGCCAGAGTTCTAACCCCTGTCGGCGAAATTGTCGCGCTAGCTCCCCCGCGCCGCAGAGACGGGCGCATGGTGACGCGATACCGAGCAGAAGCAGCGAATACGTGCGGCGCGTGACCGTCGGGCTTGTTCGAGAAGCCGATCGCTTCAATCGACCAGGTGAGCGAAGCGCGCGCCGATCTAGGGCCAGGATGCGGACCGTTCGTTTCTCTGGGCGCGGGTCGCCGAAATGATGCACGAGCTCGAGCGGATCCAGCGCTTCGTGAAACTGACCTAGCACGTGAGACGATAAAGCTCAAAGCGTGGGTGCTCGACATTCGGCAGTTAGTCTGCCTTGGAGATTCGCGTCAAAAGCCGGCTATTCCATATCTAAATCCGTGGGCAGTCGAACGGCGCTTTTAAGATGAAGCGCTAGTATATCGGCTTTTATCCGCCGCAAACTCCAGATGATGGCAAGCGTGATAAAGGCCTCAACCGTAACCACGAGAACGGGCATCCGTAACAAAGGCCGGGCAGGCACCAAAGTGAGCGCAACAAGTACATTGACAATTCCTGCGATAGCCGTGATGTACGAGAAAGCACGATCCCTCCCCAAGGGTACCATCAACAGGATGCCACATGCGCCCGTGATACCAGCCAGCGGCACGACCGGTGCGAGAAGCCTAAGAACGCTGATTGACTGGTCGTACCCGGTTCCGAGGAAAAGTGGCATTAGGTACGGCGCGGCAAGCTCAAAGGCAAGAGCAATCGCGATGCCCACCAACGTAGTGGTAAGCAGAGCGAGCCGGACCTGGCGCAGTGCTTCGGGAGCATTGTTGGCCAAATTTCTAACGACGCGAGGATAGAGCGCTCGCCAAAAAGGCCAGAACGATGCGATCGCTAGCGAGGTCAGACGCTCTGCACCTGCGAAACAGCTCACTATTAGGGGGCCGCTAGAAAGACCAAGCAAGAATACGTTGAGAACTGTGTAAAACGTACTCGCAATCCGGTACAGAAACATGCTGAAGCCGAATGAGAGAGAACGAAAGGAGGCTCGCAAGCTCAACTGGCGTGCTGGCAAGTCCTTATAGAGGTAATAAAGGCCGACGCCGCTCCCGGTGACAGCGCCGAAAGCCTGAAGCGCCAATGCGAGAGCTCCGTGCTCCGGCATGCGTACGAACAGGATCATGGCGACCAGAGCAATGACTCGACCCGCACCCTCGGGTACCACGGCGCGGATCATTTGCTCTCGACCTTGAAAATACCAGAGCGGGCTAAGGCCTTGTGCGATCGACCAGACCCAGGCCCAGAACACGTGCCAAGGGCGAACACTCAAAACTGGCGCGATGAAGAAGGTCGCAAACGCCAATAGGGCGTTCAGGACCATAAGTACAACCTTCGCCCCTTGAACCCCAGCTACGATTCGGCGGAGACGCGCACGCTGCCCGCGATGGCGCGCGATTTCTCTGGTCCCGGTGAGAACGAAACCATACTCAACAATCATACTCGTCCAAATCGCAAACGATTGGGCGATAGCATAGGCGCCCCACTCGGACGGACCGAGCACACGAGCCAAGAATGGAGTCGTGAAGAGCGGCACCAAGAACACCATCCCGTGCACGCCGTAAAGGATCAGAACATCGTGCAGAGTCCGGTTGCGCGCTATCGCTCCGAGCCGAGCGAGTGATCCACACGGAGGACCGGCGATGACGGGCGGCTCGTCAGGTCCGGACAAGAGGAGTGTCCACGTTGTCGCCGTGCGAGAGTTCTGCTGAGGCCCCGAATCTCGAGCCCTCGATGAAGTGAGCGACAGAATCGAATGCCTCGTCTCGCATGCGGCGAAGCTGGAGACGAAGCTCTCGCGCAGCATCTGTTTTCTGTTTGCGGGCCTCTGAATCCGTGACCTGAAGTAACACGCGATCAATGTCGTCGACGGAGTAACCGCCATCGTGACGCTCGGGAATCAGCCAACCGGCCTCACTTAGTAGATTCCAGTTGTCACCATCCGGCACGCCGGCATAAATCAGCGGCCGCCCCGCCGAAACGGCTGAGACGGCCTTTGAAGGGACGCATATATGCGTCCACTTCCGGGTGAGCGAAACGAGGTGCACATCCACGTGTGCGAGTTCCCGGGTCGTAAGATGCTCTCGCCATTCAACACCAGGTACATTCCTCAGCCGTTGCCGAAGCTCCTGCGCGCGAGCACCGTAGAGAGCGAGCAAGAATGTCATTCGCTTATGATCGGCGCGCAGGATCAACTGCTCCACAACATCGAGGGAATGAGCTTCGCCAAGATTCCCGGCGTATGCGATGATGAGTTTGTCTGAATGGCGTGAGCGCCAATCTGGGAGGGGACCAGGTTCTACGTCGAGAATCCCGCATGGAAGTATTGCTGCTGGGATTCGTGCCCCCCGAGCTTGCTGCACGAATGCGTGTTGCCGAACGCCGAGACAGATCAATTGCGCGGGCCTGAAGCGACTGAGAAGCCGGCGCATAGCGAGAAACAGAACATTCGAGGGACTGAGCAGGTCCGCAGCGACAAAGGCCTCCGGATAAAGATCCATCGTCCATTCGATCCAGTGGGTACGCCGCCACTGCACGAGTAGACACAACCAGAGGCCCAACAGCGGCGGATCGGTCAACGATATGACAAGGTCGGCCTCCCGCGTTGCCGTCCAAGCGAGCCTGATGCCGTCGTAAATGCTCGAAGCGAGTCGAAATGCTTTATTCGTTCCGGAATAATAAGTTCCCAATCTATCGACGTGATGGTGCGAGCAGGCGGCGACTTCGCGTCCTCCGGCGTACTTCGCTTTCGTCGCGAGGATGCGAACATCAATCCCTGGGAACCGCGTCTTAAGAAAATCTGCCAACTCCCGCGCGGACTCGCCGGTCACGGCCGGGTCTGGAGGGAAGAACCTATTGACGATCGCAACACGCTTCATGCTGCGCGTAGGCGCTCGGACCAAGAGCGGCAAATCTCTTCGAGGATCGCATCGACCGACTTCGTGATTCGCCAGTCAGGATAATGCGTCTGCATCTTGGAAAGGTCGCTGATGTAGCAGACGTGATCGCCTTCACGATTCTGCGGTACGTATTCGTTCTGCATCTTCTTACCGGTATAGGACTCTGCCTTCATGAACGCCTCAAGAATAGAGATGCTGTTCGCTCGGCCTCCGCCGATGTTGTAGACTTCACCAATGCGCGGGTTCGCTGCGGAACAGCGAATAAATGCTGCCACGTCGTAGGCGTGAATGTTGTCCCGTACCTGCTTGCCCTTGTAGCCGTAGATCATGTATCTCCGGCCTTCCAAGTTGCACTTCACGAGATAGCTCAAGAACCCGTGCAGTTCTACGCCTGAATGGTTCGGACCGGTGAGGCAGCCGCCTCTAAGGCAGCAGGTGGCCATGTTGAAGTATCGACCGTACTCTTGAACCATGACGTCTGCGGCGACCTTCGAGGCCCCGAACAGAGAGTGCTTCGATTGGTCTATGGACTGTGACTCGGAAATGCCGCCGGCGTACTTCGCGTCCGCATAGTCCCAGCGGGTCTCAAGCTCAACCATGGGGATGGCATTTGGGCTATCACCGTAAACTTTGTTCGTCGACATGAAGACGAACGGTGACTCCGCACAGTACCGTCGTGCACTTTCGAGCAGGTTCAGGGTTCCACCGGCGTTGACGTCGAAGTCGTCGAAAGGCATGCGTGCCGCTAGGTCGTGGCTGGGTTGAGCAGCGCAATGGACAATAAGGGACGGCTTAGAGTCAGCCATGAAGCCGAGAACCGCGGCTCGTTCCCGTATGTCAAGATCGACGTGCACAAAGTTCTTCAGATCGCGCGTAAGTTCGTCGATCCGCCAACGTGTGTCCCCCTGTGGCCCAAAGAAGTGAGCTCGCATGTTGTTATCTATTCCGAGGACGACGTCGAACTCTGGAGCCAGTGACGTGACGACCTCAGAACCGATCAAGCCTGCTGCGCCAGTGACAAGAAGTGTTCTCTTAGACATGGCCTTCCATCCATGGATGAACTCGTCCCCGGCCGCAGCAGGTGTGCGTGACGGCCGCGAACTGTGCGGTTTGCGAGTCTAGTAGACTGTGCGTGGGCTTCAAAGCTCATTCTGCGCTTTGGTACACTCCTGAAGTCATGGACAACTCCCGTTTTGGGCACACGCAACCGTGGCCGCGTCGCAAGCCGGTTTGCCATGCAGCACGCAGCCCCAGGGCCGCATCCTACCGGTAGCTACGACGGCACGCGCATGAGGGCCACCCTTCCTGGCTCCCACCAAAAGCGTGCTTGCCGGCCGTCGGTCAAGCCGAATGGTCTGCATTCCGCGTGGCATGACTCCTGATAGGACTCTGGAGCGAGGAACCGCAGCAGGTCATTTGAAGTTGAGGTTCTCTAACGGAATACCCTGCGCGTTCCAGCTGGCGGAGCAACCCGGCAGATTCGGATACTGAAAGTCGAACACGACGTCGTGGGCGGAATTGAGGCCCACGAGGCGCGCGTTGTTGCCGCCATCGGCAAACGCGTAGGATATCAGGACGGATCCGTCGAGCATTTCGTAGACGCTCGAGCATATGATGGACAGGATCGTTTGACCGTAGTCGAACCGCCATACCTCTTGGGCAGTGAGCGCAGTCGCGTCGAGCGCGTAGGCCGACACAGCGCTATATGTCCTGCTCGCACCGCTCGGCTGACCAGAGGGTTGATTGAAGCTTTCCGCACCATCGTTGAACAAAAGAAGCAGCCCGTCGTTCGTTATCGAAACCGCGTGTTGTCCGATCGGGTAAAGCCCGCCATCAGCCAGCGTCAGGGTCTTAGCACGCAGAGAAGGGAACGTGTACCAATATTTCGTGGGATCGCCGAGTATCCAGAGGACGTTACCGCTGCTGTAGCCGACCTTGATGACGAAGTTCTCGCGACTCGATACGATGAGGCTGTCGTCGCTAGGATCGTATGTGGCGGCATTCATATGGAACCAGTCCGCGCCTGGGCGCACAAACGCGGTGGGGTCATCTCCGTGCTGCGCCATATACGCGCTCAGTAAACCCTCGAAGTCCCACTCCTTCAGGACTGCTCCTGACGGCGAGATCTCTGCGAGCGTGCTCTCGACATGGCTGACCCCATCGCTCGACACGTCGAACTCAGCCAGCCATCCCTGTTTCCCTGCGTCAATGTTGTGGTGGAATCTCGTATAGGTTGGCGCTCTGAGAAACGTTTCGCTCATGGAGCCGTCGAGCTCGAGACGTGTCAGCTTCGTCGTGTCCGACCCCCCAATGATGAAGGCGGTGTTATCGAGCAGAGTAGAGGACGCGTGTGCAATGCCGACGCCGACCCAGCGGATCTCGCCATCGGTATCGACCACCACCGGCGTTCCCAAATTCGATTTCATGAAAAAGAAATCGAATCCGAGCGCTGCGCCAAGCGCCCGGCTCTTGAGGATCGTCGCATGGTCGTAAACGCCGTTCGGGTCGGTGTAGGCTGCGGTCGTAACGTCGACCGCAAGATTCTGCGAGGAGTCATCGTCGAAGTGAAGCGCAAGCGACAGCTGATTCACGCGGCCGGAATAAAGGCCGAACACGGGGACAATCAGCGTCCCGCTGCCAGGAGCGGCGTAACGGCGCTGTCTAAGGGCATCGATTGTGTAGCGTACGTGAACGGGTTTGGATACGGCTCCGGGTCTTGTGGCGATCGTGTAGCTAGCGGCGGTCAGGTTCGCGATGCTCGATCCCGAAAACTGAACGAAGCTGATGAACGGCGTCACGCCTGGCTCGGTGCCCGCGACGGTAATGTCACTGGTCGCAGCGAGCGTGGGCTGGGCCGTCGCGGTGAACGTTGCTGAGGGCGCGCCCGGAACGGTGACGCGCAGGCTCTGCGCGCCAATTGCCGTACTCAACGTCCAGGTGACCGTGGCGCTTCCACCGTCATCAGTCGATGCGCTGGCCGGCACGGCGGCTCCGTCGGCGGGGGTGGCGACGAACGCTACTGCCGCGCCCACGACGGGGTTCCCGAACGCGTCAGTGACCTTCGCCTGCAACGGCATCGGGAGCGATGTTCCGGGCCGGGCGGTCTGTCCATCACCCGCGATGAGCGTGACGGACGCGGGCGGCCCGGCGACGGCCGTTGCATCGAACCTAACGGATACAAGCGAGGCGCCAGTGTTTGGATCGAGCACGCGTGCTTCCATCTCGTGGTGCCCGATCCTTGTTCCGAGCGTCCAGCGGTCCTGAGCAATTCCATCCCTGCTCGTGATCGCCAATCCAGCGGACGGCGTTCCACTGCTCGATGTCGAAA
>Ga0137397_10003820_pt1 | contig 10516 bp, 10 predicted proteins | sample czorhiz116metaG_FD_106658 | JGI IMG/M metagenome (GOLD analysis project Ga0137397, IMG submission 106658) | Vadose zone soil microbial communities from Angelo Coast Range Reserve, California, USA - czorhiz1.16 metaG | ecosystem: Environmental > Terrestrial > Soil > Vadose zone | place: USA...
CATCGCTGGCCCGCGCGGCTTCGGACAGGAAATCGGGCGTGCCCGATTTTTCAAAGTACTCAAAGCGCCACGGCGCCCACAAAGTTTCGAGCTCGGCTTTGGGAAACTGCACCAACTAACGAGCTTAGAAGATCGCGCAGCGAAGTCGATCTTTATCTAACAGACAAAACGCGACGGTTGCAGAGATCGTCTGCTATAGTTTGTCGTGGTGCAGGCGATAGCTCAGCTCCTTTATCAGGTCTGCATATCCCGGCTGGCCGATGAGATTGTGCATCTGAAAAGGATCTATCTTTAAGTTGTAAAGCTCGGGTTTATCTCCTTCCGTTTCGATATAGATGTAGTCCATCGTCCGGATTGCCTCGTAATCCTCAGGGATTTCCAGCTGAGGTCGGTGCGCCATGCGCGCATCCGCGGTATTGGACAGATCCTCCTCTTCTTCGCTTGCTTTGCCTCGCTTCTTTCGCATTTCCAAATTAAACGAGCCGGGCCAACCTTCCAGGAGCATTGCGTCCCGCCATTCCTCTGTACCACGCAGCAGTGGTAGAAGGGATCGGCCATCGACCTCTGGTGGAATCGGCAAACCCGCCAATTCATAAATCGTCGGCGCCAGATCAATCACACCTACCAATCTGTCTTCCGTCCGAGCTGCTTTAATTAATGGAGGATAGCGCACCGCAAACGGCCCGCGGCTGGCCTCTTCGTAAACACGATTCTTTCCAACCAGTCGATGCTCACCCCAAAAAAAACCGTTATCGGAATAGTAAACGATAAATGTGTTATCAAGTTTTCCTTCGTGAGCGAGACGCAACAAAATGTCGCGCACGGCTAGATCCACGGAGTGCAAACACCGCAGCTGATTAAGTCGAATGTGATCCACTCGCTTATCAACCGTGCGTGCCTTCAGCTGTGGCGTATTTGCCAGCCAGAGTGGTTTGTCGGACTGATTGTATGGATTAAAATTTGGTGGCCGCCAATTAGGCAGGTCGGCAAAAAGGTGTTCGTCTCCAGGAGCAGGAGTAGCAGGCTGATGCGGCGCGTGCGGGGTGAATAAGAGAAAGAACGGCTGATTTGCGGGGACTTTACTGAAAAAGTCGTAGGCATAATCGCGCTGGATGTAGGTAAGGTAGCCGGACACATTGCGAAATGCTCCAAAGATGTTCATTTTCGGATCGAGGTAGCCTCTGATCCAGGCTGTCCAATAATCGTATTCCGGCCGCGCGTCCCCCGGCCATGAATTGAGGTATTTGCCAATTAAACCGGTATAGTAGCCAGCTTCGTGCAAGCGATTTGCCACGGTCGGACCAACTAATTGCGTGGAATTGTCCCATACCCCGTGGTGTCGCGCATACTGCCCGGTGAGAAGGCTGGACCGGCTCGGGCAGCACAGCGCAGTTGGCATGATGAACTGCGTGCAGATCAACCCCTGATCGGCAATCATCGCTTTCGTGTTCGGCATGAACTGCCGCGTGAGAGTGTCATGACTCTGGTCATCGACCATGATAATGAGGAAGTTCGGACGCTGATCTTGCCCGAGTAAGCTCGAGACAAAAACTACGACTACTAGTAAGAATAAGAATAGCTGCTTCAAATTGTTAGTTAGTTGAAGGCGGAACGCATCGACGAACATGGGTCGTGCCAGTGTGTTGGCCGCCGCGGCCGCGGCTACCCACCATAAGGCCGGCAGTATTGCTCGCAGCAGAGAAAGGAGCCGCCCTGCTGAACACGTTTTGCGACCGAAGGCGCCGTCGGATCGAAACTAGTAGCTGGCCCAATCGGATCGCGCGCGACCTCAGTGGCTTGGCTCAGCTGTTGGTAGTGACCCAATCGCGTCCGGTTAAGGAGCAATGCGGCGGTACCTCCAACGACAGGAAAGATTGGCAGGAAAATACCGAACAAGACCAAGCTAACGGGAAAGGAAGACTGCCGCTCTCCCGAATGACAGGACTGGTGCGGGCGTCCGCGGCTCAGTAGTAACTCAGTTAGTCTCGGACGCGATGCCTCAAACAACCGTCGAGATATGTCCCAGCTATCGCTGCCCCATCCTCCCATCTCTTTAGGCTAGAGACGGGAACGCCGCTGTCGCCAAGTATCCGACCTATCCTTTGCGACAGGTAGCGTCCTACATCTGCACTATGCGCCAACGAAAACGGACTACGGGCGGGTAGCGTCGTGCCAACGAAGTGATTCTCGCAACAATTCTTTCCCGGATGAGACCCCGAACTTGGCTTTCGCGCGCGTGAAATACATTTGCACAGTCTTGATCGACACATGCAATGTTTCTGCGATTTCCGTACTACTTAATCCCTGGCCCATCAACTCGAACGCTTGCAATTCACGGTCGCTCAAACGTTCCAGCGGAGAACTATCGCCCATCCCTTTTCCCAGTTTGGATGCGATCGCCGCCATCACCTTTTCGCTAATGAATACTTTGCCCTCCAGGACGCGACGAATGGCTGTAACTACTTGTTGAGAACTGTCCTGTTTCATGACGTAAGCTCGCGCCCCAGCTTTGATCGCTCGTTCTGCATAGATCATTTCATCATGCATGGATAACACCACGATCTTTACCTCCGGAACCTGAATGACCAGGTCCTTGATTAGTTCCATTCCAGAGCCGCTTTGAAGGGAGAGATCGACAATAACGAGGTCAGGGCGCGCCTTGGGGATGGCACTGAGCGCTTTCGGCCCATCCGTAGCCTCGCCACAAACAACGAGGTCCTTTTCTTCTGTTATGCGAGTGATCAACCCGATACGAATCAACGGGTGATCATCGACGATAAATATCCGCCATTTGTGCGGGCTCGAATTTTGGTCACTCATTTTCGTCGCAAATTTGAACTTCACACCGAACGATGACTCCGTGCGGAACTGCATCCGCAATTTGCAAAACTCCACCAGCTAGTTCTGCTCGTCGAGTCATCAGCTTTAACCCCAAACCTCTCGATTCGACTCCATCCAATTTAGAAAATCCAATACCATCGTCTTCAATCTTCAATTCCGCAGTGCCATCACGTTGTCGCAAGTTGATCAGAATGCGCCTGGCATGACCGTGTTTCACCGCGTTTGCCACGGCTTCACGTGTGATCCAATAAAGATGATTGGCCACTGGTTGCGCGATAGTAACATCGATATTCTCCGCTAGTTTGCAGTCGATCCCTTGTTCGTGTGTCACGGTTTTCGCCAGGGATTCCAGCGCCGCAGCCAACCCACCGGCGTCAAGCTCAAACGATAACAGACCGCGAGCAATCTCTCGCGTCATTTCAACGCCTTCGTCGATAAGTGCGACAACCTTCCCCGCCTGCTCCGAGATATTCGAATTGATGTTTCTAATCTGAATAGAGACCGTTTGCGCAAGAAGACTGGTTCCGGTCAGGTGCTGACAAAGACCATCGTGAAGTTCGCGCCCTACGCGTTCGCGTTCCCGCTCGGCGATGGCTGCCAGCTCGGCTTCTAATTGTTTCCTTGCCGCCAGCTCCCGTCGTAGTGCCGCCGTCCGCTCTTCGATCCGCGAATGCATTTGCTTGAGTAGCTCCCGCCAGCGCGCAAGCAGGAAAACGATCAAACTGTAGCAGCCAAAGCCGGTCAGAACATTCCAGATGTTGACCCGCACGATGCCGGCGAAAACGTCCGAGGCAACCCAGGTAGAAATGCTCAGCACAGACACAATAATCCCGGCCGGAATACCGCGCATCGACGTCGCTAGCGCAATAGGCACAAGGTAAAGCAACAACATTGAATTCTCGACACCAGAAATATAGTCGAGGTATCCGACTAGCATCACCATAACTAGACAGATAGAGAAAAGAGCGGCCGGGGAATGTAAGGCCTGCGTCTGCACTGCCAGAACGTTCATCAATCGTTGCGCGACTTCAACAGCGTCGGCAGCGGTGCGAAAAATCCGTAGCGCGACGGAGGTTCGCCTTTCTTCTCCACCCTAAGACAGGCCTTAGATTCCAATGAGCGCCATGGCTCTTGATCGAGTGGAACAACTAGCCCGTCTAAATCTGGGAGCTGAGCGGTCGGCTCGATTTTGCGCATATAAAAACGGGGGCGCTCCAAATACAAAAGCATACTCTCATCGCGGGCCGGGAGAACTTCGTAGCGCAAATGTTCGGCGGCTGCGATCCGACGAACTTCGCGTCCGAACTTCACCAGCGCGTCGCGATCGTTACCATAACCATCGATCACTCGCATCGCCGCATACGCGCCGGTGAAAATTGCGGCGAAGATGATGGCGAACGCAGCGATCCGGCGAGCGCGAATAACATTGTCCGCCATGAACACTTTAATTTGCGCAGCCAGCAGCAGGCAAAGCGGAGGAATGGCCGGGAAGACCCGGTCCACTCGCTTCGATGGAATCAATGACATCACTACGATGCCGCCAAGCGCCCACGTGATCAGCCAGAACATCTCCGGAGAGAGATTCCCCAGCCACTTTCCGGTTGCCGCTTTCGTTTTGCGCAAAGCGACCACGAGCAATCCGATGATGAGCAAACTCCAGGGCGCGAATTTTTGCAGCAGATGCGGAATGTAAAAGAGTAGCGGCTGCGAACGATGAATGCCCTCATGAAAGCGAGCGCCGAATTCGTTCAGAATAACGTCTTCGTAAAATCCATCGATAAAACGGATCCCGAAAATCACCCAAAGACAGAACAAGGCGAAAGAAGCAATCCAGGGAACGCATCCGCTCCATGCATTTGGAAAATCGGGACGCCAGTTTCGGAGCAATTGATAAAGAACAAGTGGTGGGAGAACGAATGCCCAAACAATTGGCCCCTTGACGAACATCGCCGCGGTCAGCACTACGAAAAGCACGACTCGATCGCGTGTCGTCCACGACGTTCGCGTCCGGATTTTTTCAAACATCAATAATCCGACCACAAAAGTAAAAAGCGCGAGAGGCATATCCGTTCGCACCAGCGTTGCCAATCGCACACTCAACAAATTCAGACCAAATGCCGCCAGCGCGTACAGTGCGGGCAAATCACCAAAGTTTCGCGCACCGCGAAAAACCAAAACTGCGAGGACGAGCGCGGCAACGAAAGAAGGAAACCGCCAGGCAAAATCCCAAGAGCGCGTTAGTTGATAGAGCGCGGCGGAAACCCACGCGACCGCGGGCGGTTTACTATTAATATGGTGCGGGGAGTGTCGGCCCCCGCTCGCTTTCGTTCCTTCGTCCGGCGTCGTTTGATAGAGCCAGCGTTGTTGACCGACCATTTGGAAGGAGACAAAGGCCTGTTTCGCCTGGTCGTAATCGTCGAGGTTCCAGGGCAGGTTCGAGACCGCAAAAAAACAGACCGTTAGTACACTAACGATTAGCAGCATTCGCCGATTTTGACCTGTCTTAGCCGACGCGATCTGGCTCATCGCCTAGTCGCGCCAAAGCAGTGCGCGAACCGGGGCAGCATCGCCACCAACAATCTTTAGTGGCAGCGCGGCAAATTGGTAAACTCCCGCTTCGATCTCGCTCAGATCGAGTGACTCAATGATGGCAATCTTTCCGAGTGCGAGAACGTGATGATTCGCCAAACCTTTTGCCTCGATTGGATCAACTGAAGGAACATCGACGCCGAGCAAGACGACGCGCAGCTCGCTCAACCAGGCGATCGCTTCGGATTTGAGGACCGGAATCCAGTCTGGAAATCGTGTTGGGTCCGGGAAGCAATTCGTTTTCAGCAAGACCCGGCGCGTTTCGGCGATTTGCGGACGTGCATGCTCCAAATCAGCAATGGCGATGGAAGGCTGAGTTCGGGAGAACTTTTCCACGAGGTCAATCACGACCGCCGGTCCGATGTAATTTTCGAGTGGAACGGAATCGATGGCGGCCCCTTCTCCGTGGAAATGAAACGGCGCGTCCGCGTGCGTTCCGTTGTGCGTACTCGTCTTCAATGCACCGACATTGACCGAGCACGTTTGGCTAAGACGCCAGGTTAGCTCATATCGAAATGGCGTATCCCCAGGCCAGGGCGCGAGATCTTTAGTCAGCGGTCGCGAAATATCCCAGATGTTTCTCATCCTACGTAGCGCAATTCTGTTACGATTGCCTCGGCCGCGTTCACGCTCGCCTCGCCCTGACCGAGTTTCTGCGCCACGCATGCAAAATCCGTGAGCATTCGCTTACGTTCCGTTTTGTCGGTGAGCAAGCGCGCCACCGCCGCAGCGATCGCGCGCGGTTGTGCTTTGTGCTGAATAAACTCGGGGACAATCTCGCGATTGGCGAGCACGTTTGGCATTCCCAAATATTTTACTTTCACGACCAGACGCGCAGCCAAATAGGTGAGCCACGCCACCCGGTAAATCAGGACGAAAGGCAGCTCCGAAAGCGCGGCTTCGAGCGTGGCAGTGCCGGAGGCGACCATCCCCACGTTAACCCGCCCCATTACAGCGCGGGCGTCGCCCGTGACGATGGAAAACTTTCCGGTGGCGTGTTTACCATAAGGGTCGGCGCGGATGAGTTCCGCCAATGGCTCAGATGCAGCGGAAACGACGAAACGCAGATCGTGATCCTGCTGCGACAATTCCAGCGCTGCCTGGCGCATAACCGGGAAAATCTTCTTCACTTCGCGCTCGCGACTGCCGGGAAATAAACCGACAAGCTTGTCATCCCGTGGCGGGCTGATTGCTGTTGAAGTTGACTTTGAGGTTTCGCCACGGGATCCCTCGACTTCGCTCGGGATGACTAACGTCATTGGGTGGCCGACAAAAATCGCGCGCAAACCCGATGCCTTATAGAGCTCAGGTTCGAATGGAAAAATACAGAGCATCAAATCAATGGACCGGGCCATTTGCGAAACGCGACGCCGGTTCCACGCCCAAACTTGCGGGCTGATGTAATAAATAATTGTCAGCTCCGGAAACTTCGCGTGCAGCGCATGGGCGAGGCGCAAATTAAATCCCGGGTAATCGATCAGCACGACTGCGCGTGGCTTCACCGCCTCAATCTCTGAAATAGTAGCCTGAAATTGCTTTCGAAAAAAAGGGTAACGCCTGATCACCTCCCATAATCCGACGACTGCGGTGTCATCGATCCAATCGCGAAACTTTCCGCCGGCGAGAGCGCGCATTTTGGGTCCGCCGCGTCCGCCAAATCGCATTTCCGGCACTCGCGCGCGTAAAGCCTTGAGCAATGCTGCACCATGATCGTCACCGCTGCGTTCGCCCGCAACGAAATAGACGGTTGTCGCCGCGGAGGCCTCGGAGCGACGTGCTTCTGCACGTCCACTGGTATCGGTCTGCGTGAATGGACGCTCTCCTCCGCGGCCTGAAGGTTCGCTTACCATTGCAGAATGTTAAGTTCGCCCTGGTAGGGCCATTCATCTGGATCGTCGCAATAACCCTGACGTACCGGGTTTCTGCGCACATATTCCCACTTGTCACCGTAGCTTTCCGCGGACCGAAGTTGGCGGTCCCAATGGTCGCGTTGCCAAACATCACCGCCCTTGGCTCCTATGCTCTTTGTGGCGACTGATTTCCTATATCGCATCCAACGCTCAAGGGACGGAATATCGGTTCCATTTGGCGCACAGAAAAAATGAATGTGATCAGGCATCATGACGTAGCGTCCGACCAGCCACGTCGAGGCCTCGCGCCAGGCGCCGACAATTGTTTGATGAATGCGAGGCGATGCGAGAATCGCGCGCCGCTTCACAGTACAAGCGGTCACGAAAACAACGACTGCACGGTTATGCCTCTCCCCAGGCGGAAGATGAATGGGATGTTTGCGCCGAGACCCCAGAGCGTCCGGAGGGACATGCTTCTGCGTGTCCTGCTTCGCAAAAATCGGACGTGCGGAAGCACGTCCCTCCGCTATGAAATCGTCGGTCATTCTACGTGGTCGCGATTCGCTTCGTTATTTCGACGGCGAGCTCAAGGGCAGCGGCAGCGTGCGAACCGGAGACTTTGGGTTCGCCGCCGGTGAGCGCACAATCGACGAAGGAAGCGAGCTGTTGCCGGAGCGGCTCTTCTTTTTCAATCGGGACCGGGTCGCGCGTGATCTGCCCGTTGACCCGGCGGTAAATTTCGCCGCTTTGTCCCTGATAATCTAACGAGAGGTAGGCGTCCTCCTGGAACACTCGGATTTTGCGCATTCGTTCCGGACTGATGCGACTGGAAGTAATGTTGGCGATGCAGCCGCTGGCGAAACGTAATCGAGCATTGGCAATGTCTTCGCCGCGACTCAGTACCGGCACGCCTACCGCGTCGATAGTTTCCACGGTCGAATTCACCAAATGCAAAATGATTTCCAGATCGTGAATCATGAGATCGAGAACAACACCGATCTCCGTGCTGCGATTTGGATAAGGTGAGAGGCGATGCGCTTCGATGAAACGGGGATGGGTCAGCCGCTGTTCCAACGCGCTAAGAACGGGATTGAAGCGTTCGACATGGCCAACCTGTAAAACCAGCCGTTTTTCGGCCGCGCGTTGTGCGAGCTCCCGTGCGTCGGCCGTATTTTCGGTGATCGGTTTTTCGATGAGCAAATGTTTGCCGCGCGCAAGCAAATCACGTGCGACCGAGAAATGTGCATTAGTAGGGGTGGCGACTGAGGCCGCGTCGACCATTTCGGCAAATTCATTGAGGGATTCCACGGCCTTCGTCTTGTATGTGGCCGCAATTTCAGCCGCACGTCCCGGATCGATATCGAAAACCGCGACGAACTCGGCATGCGGCAACTCGGCGTAAATCCGCGCATGATTGCTGCCAATATGACCGACGCCAACGACGCCAACCCGCAGTTTTTTCATCGCACACTTGCCATCGACTGCGGCGCGGAATTATCAAGGAACCATTCGTAGAGCCGGGCGACGCCGTCCCGCAGCGAAATTGTTGGCTGCCAGCCGAGCTTTTTAATCTTGGAAACGTCGAGCAATTTGCGCGGGGTGCCGTTCGGTTTTGACCGGTCCCACTTTAGCTCGCCCCGAAAACCGACCACGTCGCAAATCAATTCCGCTAACTCCCGAATGGAAATGTCTTCGCCGCAACCAACATTGATAATTTCCGTCGAATCGTACTTTTCGAGTAGGAATAGAACTGCCGCCGCCAAATCGTCCACATGGAGAAATTCGCGGCGCGGCTCACCCGTTCCCCAAACAATCATCTCCCCTGCCCCGCTCATTTTAGCCTCGTGCGCCTTGCGCAGCAACGCGGCCAGGGCGTGCGAAGTCTCAAGATCGAAATTATCACAAGGGCCGTAAAGATTGGTCGGCATGGCCGAGATGAAATTCGCCCCATACTCGCGCGCGAAAGCCTGACACAATTTTATACCGGCAATCTTGGCAATCGCGTACGGTTCGTTGGTTGGTTCAAGCGGCCCGCTCAGGAGCGCGCTCTCTGGAATTGGTTGCGGAGCAAATTTCGGATAGATGCACGAACTGCCGAGAAACAAGAGTTTGCGCGTCCCGGCCTCCTGCGCGGCGCGAATGACGTTGTTCTGAATCTGTAAGTTTTCGATCAGGAATTCGACGGGCGCATCCATATTGGCTTTTATTCCGCCAACTTTCGCCGCTGCCAGAACCACCACTTCCGGCCCTTCCTCGGCGAAAAAATCGCGGACGGCTCGTTCGTCTCGCAGATCAACTTCCGCCCGCGAGCGAGTGATCAGATTAATGAAACCGTGCGCCTGAAGCAGGCGGACAAGGGCGCTGCCAACCAGTCCGCTGTGGCCGGCGACGTAAATTTTATCGTTCTGTTTCATCCCCGAATAGGTGTTTAGCATTTTCTTTTTTTGCCGCGCACGCAATCCTGAGTTCATGCCCAGACAAAGGCGTCGGCTGACAGTGCAGAAAACGTACAAGCTTTTCATCGGCGGAAAATTCGCCCGCGGCGAAAATGGACGCGTCATTGCCGCGCGTGATGGGCATGGAAACGTGCTGGCTAATTACTCTCGTGCCTCCCGAAAAGATTTTCGCGATGCGGTCCGGGCGGCACGAAGCGCAATCCCGGGCTGGACGAACTACAGCCCTTATTCGCGGGGCCAAATTTTGTATCGCGCAGCCGAAATGCTGGAAGGGCGCCGCCTCGAATTGGAAAACGAGCTTGCCCGCGTTGACCGCTCTGGGGCGGGGGCGCGCCGCGAAGTAACGGCCGCGATTGATCGCCTGGTTTATTACGCCGGTTGGACGGACAAGTTTTCGCAAATTCTCGGATCGATAAATCCGGTCGCGACCTCGCATTTCAATTTTACCATCCCTGAACCGACGGGAGTGGTGGTTGCGCTGACGCCGGATGCACCCGCCTTGCTTGGGTTGGTGTCTGTCATTGCCCCAATCATCGCCACCGGCAACAGCGTCGTCGCGCTCGCATCGACCGCGAATGCGCTCGCCCCGCTTACCTTTTCCGAAATCATCGCGACGAGTGACCTTCCGCCCGGTGTTTTCAATCTTCTCGCAGGAGATCGCAACGAGCTGGCGCCGCATTTCGCAAGTCATATGGACGTCAACGCAATTGTCGATGCCAGCGGCGACGACAAGATCGGTGAGGAATTGCAGGCCGGCTCCGCCATCAACGTCAAGCGTTA
>Ga0137397_10003821_pt1 | contig 10516 bp, 8 predicted proteins | sample czorhiz116metaG_FD_106658 | JGI IMG/M metagenome (GOLD analysis project Ga0137397, IMG submission 106658) | Vadose zone soil microbial communities from Angelo Coast Range Reserve, California, USA - czorhiz1.16 metaG | ecosystem: Environmental > Terrestrial > Soil > Vadose zone | place: USA...
CGATTCAGTGACAAGTTGCGTCTTGCCGCCGGGGAAATAGTGATACAGCGACCCGATCGGCGCCTCGCTGCGTGCCACGATCTCCTTGATACCGGCACCCGCCATCCCGGTCTCGCGCAACATGTCCTCCGTCGCCTGTAGGAGGCGTGCTCTGGCAGGAGCGGGACGGACGTCAGGCATGCGCGATTATATAGATCGTTCTAGATACACCAGTCAAGCGGAACTCTGAGGGCAGCGGCGGTGACGGGGACGCCACTGAAGCTGCGCACTGCCTTGTCGAGTCAGATCCCCGCGTCGTGGGCGATGCGACCTCCGAGCACGGTCAGCACCGAGCGAATCCGCTTCAGCTTCTCGTCCGTCACGGCGAAGTAGTCGTCGCTCAGAACGACCAGATCCGCCAGCTTCCCGGGCTCGATCGTCCCGATCTGGTGTTCTTCGCGCAGGAACCAGCCGTTGTCGGCTGTGTAGAGCCGCAAGGCCTCCTGACGCGTGATCTGCTGACCACCGTTGATCAGGCGCCCCCGCGCGTTCACGCCCGTCGCCGCATAGTACATATGCAGCCACGGGTTCATCGGCGCGATCTGCATCCCATCGGAGCTCATGCCGGCGTGGATGCCGTTGTTCAGGATCATCCGGAAGGGCGGGCCGTTCTGCTCGGGCGTTCCGGCGAGGTAGCGCCAGCCGGTCAGGCCCACCCCTCCACCCAGCGCCTTGAGCCGGTTGAGCCACGGTTCCGTGATGAACGGCACGTGCGCGACGACCCAGCGCAGGTCGGTGATCGGGAACTCGGCATGAGCCGCTTCGTAGCCCGCGATTTCCTGCTAGAAGTCGGTCGCGGCCAACGAGTGGACCTCGGCCCGCCAGCCGGCGCGCGCCACCAGCTTCGCCGCCTCGGTAAATGGACTGGTCGGACCGGGCCCGGCGATGAACTCGCCGATGCCGCCGGTTCGCACCATGTCGTCGCCGAAGAACTTGAAACTGTGTCTCAAGCGCTCGGTCGGCGTGGTCGGATCGGGCCCCGCGTCTTGATGGAGGAAGTTGATTCGCAGTCGCGCGGAAAGCCTGCCTTCGTCGCGCAACGAGAGGAACGGCAGGTGCATCGTGTAGTTGTCTTCGTGCGCCGCCCCGTCGCTCGGCGTGTTCGTCCGCTGGAAGGCGCCCTGATCGAGATGCGTGGTCACGCCGAGACCGAGGCCGTAGGCCAGCGCTTCGCTCGCGCCGCGCTTCCGCTGCTCGAACGTCAGCAGCGTCTGCCGCAGCGCCAGCGTGGCGCGGTCGTCTGCGGTCCGGCGGCAATCGAGCCGTCGTCGCCGACGGCGATCGCCGGTGTCTGCCGCTCGCAGAATGCCTTGGCACGACTGTTCGTGCCCGGTTGTATAAAGCAGTCGGTGCTCGACGCCATTCGACAAGGGTTCAAGGTGACGGTCCTCCACGATGGCATCGCGGGAGTCGACGTGCGCCCGGGCGACTCAGAACGGGCGATCGCCGAAATGCGGGATGCAGGCGCCGTCATGATGAGCGCGCCGCGCGACGAAACGCTGCCGGCCTGAGGTTGCCAGAGGTCCTCGAGCATGAAACCCCCGATGCCGCCAGGCCTGATGTATCATTCCCGCGCCGTCCGAGGACGCGCCTTCAAAGGAAGCACCAAATGCCAGTCTACGAGTACGTCTGTCGAGACTGTCAGAAGGGATTCGAGATCGTGCGACCGATTTCCGAAGTGCAGGCGACCGACGTGAAGTGCCCGGTCTGCGGCAGCCACCACGTCGATCGCACGTACAGCCACGTCTACGCCGTCACTTCCAAGAAGAGCTGAGACCGAGCGCAGGAGGTGACGGGGCCGTTGTCCGCCCGGACGAGATACGGACAACCGCCTCGCGTGTGCGCCTGGAGCAGCGCGTTCGGGACGGCCGATTCGTGGGTACGCGCGACGCTCGCGTTGGCGGTGCTCCACGCCGCGGTGCTTGCGACCTCATCCAAGATCAGCGTCTCCGTCGGCGCGCAGATTCTTTGTCCCTCAACCACGCCGGCGAGATCGGCGTCAACGTCCGCACCGCGGCGTGGGGCTGCGCACGGCGTTCGTCGCCAGGCCGCTTGAGTTTGGACCGAATGGAAAGCCCGACCTGAAGGCCGTGCATCGGTCGACATTTCGGCGAAAGGCTTCTACGACTTGGCCGGTCAGCTCAGCGCCTCAGTCAGTGGGCTTATGATTGCGCGGAACCACAACTGAGTCTTTTCCTGGTTAGCCGACGCCTTCGACACTCGTGTTCGCCAGGTGACCTGTTCGTATGGAAAACAGCGCCATCCTCTTAGTCCATTGCCCCGATCAGAGGGGGCTCGTCGCCGCCGTCTCCACGTTCTTATACGACCATCATGGCAACATCCTCCATGCCGATCATCATCAAGACAGCACGGTCGGTCTGTTCCTGATGCGTGTGGAATGGGATCTTCGCGGGTTCAGTCTCGATCTCGAACACTTCGCGCGGCAATTTGCTCCGATCGCCGAACGTTTCCAGATGCAGTGGTACTTGGCTGAGTCGTCGGCACGCCGAAAGGTCGCCATCTTCGTTTCGAAGGACCACCATTGCCTGGCGGATCTCCTGTACCGGCATCAGAGCGGCGAACTTGAATGCGAGCTGTCGCTCATCATCAGCAATCACCCTCATGCTCAGTCGCTGGCCGCGTTTCATGGCATCCCGTTTTTCCATATTCCCGTGACTGCGCAGAACAAAGCCGATGCCGAACATCGGCAGTTGGCGTTGCTCCGTGAGTATCGCGTCGACCTCCTCGTGCTGGCGCGGTACATGCAAATCTTGTCCACAGATTTCGTCGCCTGCCACCCCCAGCGCATCATCAACGTGCACCATTCGTTCCTGCCGGCCTTTAGCGGCAGCCGCCCTTACCATCGTGCGTTCGAGCGGGGGGTCAAACTGATTGGCGCGACGAGCCACTATGTAACCGATGCGTTGGACGAGGGGCCGATTATCGAACAGGACGTCGTGCGCATCTCGCATCGAGACCAATTGGAGGATCTCATGCAGAAAGGGCGCGACCTGGAAAAAGTCGTGCTCGCCCGAGCGGTTCGATGGCACATCGGACACCGCATTCTCATATACGCAAACAAGACCGTGGTGTTTGTCTGAGTCGCGCGAAGGTTGAATGGCTGGTAGGGTCGGGAACTCGCGCGGTGACTCGTAGGCCGCTCCTACGAACAGGTGCAACGTTCTCCGCATCCGGCACGGGGGATGCGTCGACACCTCGCGCGGGCGTCATCGATCGTCGTGTCGTCGGCGGTGGTGGCGCGTCCGGTCTCAGCGCGTGGCCGTCACTGGGGCCAGGTCGATTGCGGGGTTCCGGTCGAAGAAGTTGTGCGGCCGCAGCCTGAACGATTGCCACATCACCGGCGTCACCGGCAGATCCTCGGCGCGCGTCAAATGGTGCATCCCCAGATTGACCCACACGACCAGGTCCTGGTTGCGGATCGCCCTATCGCGCGCCGCCCAGACAGCCAGGCCATCGTCGCCGTGGCTGCCGAGCATGTACTGTCCGCCCGCGTAGCGTTCCTCGGGCTGGTACGGCGTGACCCACACGTCGTGCCGAAGGAAGCCGGCGCGCCGGGCCGGCCAATCGTCCGGATCGAGCATCAGCTGCGCGTGGTTGAACGCAAGCACTTCGTATGATGCCAGGTTGCCCACGCCGTTGGTGCGGCGTTCGTTGATCACGCGCAATCGGACTGGATCGCGGTGTGTGTCCAGCGCAGCCGCTGTCTCTGTTTCGGCTATCTGCCGCTCCACGACGTAGACGCTGCGTCGGGCAGAGTCGGGCGGCAATCGGACGGGCCGATACGCGTCGCGGTTGACGCTGTTGCGCGGGTCGTCTATATCGAGATCGAGCCTGAAGTTGAAGTAGTGATCGTGGTTGACGGCCACCAGATTCGGCGCCACGAGTGCACCGAACCGGGTGTCGTCGGCCGCGCTCGGGTCGCTCATGTTCCGCGCGGCGACACCCTTGAGCGCGTCGATCCCGGTCGCGCCGACGCGGACCTCGATTTCGGCCGCATCGTTGAAGATCCAGTCGAAGAGATAGTCGTAGTTGCCAATTGCCGTCACCATGCGCACGACGAGCTCGACGCTCGGACGGCCCTCGTAGGTCTGGTTGACTGCTTCGAAGTGACGCCAGATCGGATCGCCGCCGCTCCGTTCGAAGACACAAAGGGCGTTTGGCGTCGTAAACGGCTCGCCCTTGTCGGTCGCGAACTCGGCCGGCAGAAAGCTGGCTGTGTCCGGGCAATCGATGCCTGGTTTCAATTGGGACGCCAGTACGCCGGCGCCGTACTCGCCGGTGTCGAAATAAGTCCGTGACTGCCAGCCGTAGTCGGCGTCCATGTACGGCACGAACATCTCGGACAGGTAGCCTTGGTACAACACGGAGCGCCACGCCTCTCCATCACGCCAGCGAGCCAGCGAGATCGCGGTGCCGACGCGCGGATCGACGCGCACGTGAAAACGCCAGTTGCCCCATGAGATCTCGTGACCGGAGATGCGCACATTCGTCCCGAGCGGCTGCGCGAGCGTCGTCGGTTTCCGCGGCTTGTGGAGCGTCTTCAGGGACGCGGCGTCGTAGTTGAAGTTGCCCTCTGCAATCGGCACGACGCCGTAGTCGGTAACGCTCAGCACGTCCATCCGCCGCAGATCGACGAGCGCGTAGAGACGCTCTATCGGCCAGCCGAACACGTTGGTGGTCGAGCGATGCGTGTCGAAGCAGCCGACTTTGACCAGGCGTTTGCCCTCCTGCGCCGGGCTGCCGTAGTAGCCTGCCGAGAACGGCGCGCAGAACACCTTCGTCGGGTCGGTGATGCCGCGCTTCTGCAATCCTGCCTTGAACTCCGGATTCGACAACACGACTTTCGTGGCTTCGACCTCGGACAGCGTGATCGACGGCTCGACGCCACGCCGTTCGATCGCCGACACTATGTGCCGGCCCGTCACATCAACCAACAGCTCGTAGAAGCCTCCAGTCGTCAACGCCTCGACGCGGGCCCGCCGGACAACCCGCTGGCCGGGCTGCCACGCGAGCACGTCGGTCTTCGGCGGGTCCTGAACGGCGACCGATGGGAACGCCGCGCCCGCGAAGCGCGCGTCGCTCCTGGCAACCTGAACGGCGACGCGTATTTCATCCGTGGTCAGTGGATCGAGTGGATGCACCGCTGGTGCTGAAGACGGATCGCTCGATGGTGACGCGCTTCCGCTGCCGGTCGGCGCCGCTTCCGGCGAGCGTCGGCACCCAACCGCCATAGCGATGATGACCACAGCGACGGAAATCGTTCGTAGCACAGCCACGATCCTTTTTGGAAAGCCTTCGAGCGCGGAACGCCCCGAATCGTAGCGCAATCCGCGCGCGACTTCATCGACAGGCCCATCGTTCGCGCCGGCAACGGCGTGGGGCGAGGCTCGTATCCAGCGTCGCGATCGTCTTGGTGGTGTGGTTCGCGAGTACGTCTTGCCCGCCTGAACGGGTTTTTGCACCCTACACGGTTGTTATGCGATTTCGTGCCTCGCGGATGGCTGCCCTGTTGCCACGCCGGGAAAAACGTCGCAGACATAATCGTGCGCGTTCAAGGCAATCTTCCCGAGCGTCCCTGCTTCAACACCTTTCAGGATCTCCTCCCGCGAGAGATCGAAGATCGCATCGAGGATCTGCGCGCGGTCCGGAGCGCCGGCCTGCGCGATGACGAAGAGTACGCGTGCGCTGTGCTGGATGTAACGGGGCGACAGCAGTTGACGCTTCAGGATGTCCATGATGATCGGCGCCTTGGCGCGATCGAAGCGGCCCGGGTCGCCCCGCCGATCCAGTTCGTCAAAGAACGCCGCCGTCCATTGGTTGTGGCACGTCCACAGCTTCTCGAACAGATCCCTGGCGAAGCGCGTTCCGGCCTTGACCTCGAACGCGTTCGACGCTGGCACGACGCCGTCCTCGGTGAGCGCAGGCCCCTTGAGGTAGCCGTCTTTGGTCACGGCGGCCTCGTGATGAAGGAGGCTCCACAACCAGGACACGTCGATACGATATGTCGCTAGATCATTCATGAAGCGCAGCGACAGCTCGTAGTCGTCGATCGCGGCGGCGAAATTCCCGTTGAGGATTTGGAAGCCGTAGTTGGCGGCCATGTAAAACGCATGTTGGATGCGCTCGATCGTGATCTCGCCCGCCGGCACACCATAGATGTCGTTCCAGCGCCCGGACGTGAGGAGCTTCTCCGGTGTGTCGAGTGCCTCCCTGGGGATCACCCACGGCGTGATCTGGCCTTGCGCGTTCAACAAGTCGCGCGACTGCAGGACGTGCCACTCGGCGTCGACGAGACCGCTGGCGACGGTCGGCACGGCTCTGCCCTTCACGTCGACCGTCTCTCGCGGCGCCTTGATGATGGCCTGGAGATCGGCGACGGACGCGCGCAGCGGCGCGTTGCCCGCCGCGACGTAGGCCGGCTCCGGACTCGCCACCCAGCTTTGGCGATAGGCATCGTACAGCCGACCCTTCACGCGGTTCGTCAGGATGTCTTCGAGGGTCGGGCGTTGACCGCCAGCCAGCGGCGGCTCGGGAACGAAGATCAGTCCGAGCAGGCGTTCGCGCAGCTTGTCGATGACCATCGCGCGCAACGCGAGTGGATTGTATTTCGAGCGGCCGTATGGATCCGACGCCGGATAGATCATGACCGCCGCCATCCCGCCAATCGGCGCGCCGTGGCTCAGTTCGCCAGCCTTCATGCCGGCCATCAGCATGACGAGCGCGTTGTACCGCTGGTAGGCGATCATGTTCGGCGCCGCCATGTTGATCGACTGCGGATCCGGAAAGACGCCCTCGGGGTCGTCTTTCCACATCTCAATGAGGCTGCCCAAATAATCCCAGCGCCCGACGTTCGTCCCGAGAAGCCGGCGCCGCAAGACCCAGGCGATTGCCGGAAGAAACCGCCCGGCATTGCCCTCCTCATACAGGACTTTGATCTTGAAGGCGCCCGGCTCGACTCCGATCAGGCCCTCCAGCCTCGACAGAAGCTTCTCGATGATGAGCGCTTCATGGGGCGTCTGAGTCTTCGGAATGTAAAAGTAGACGCCGGTGCCGGCGCGCGCGAGCGGTTCGTAGTTGTTGAGCGCCCAAAGCACTGCAACCGCGATGACGCCGGGCACGGGTTCGCCGGCCACAGTGATCTGATCGAACCGCACATGAATCCCCGGAGGCCGGGCAAATCGCGTCGGCCACTGATCGGGCGGTCGATTGATCGTGTACGTTCGCCGTTGATTCTTCTTCGTCACTTCATACGCACGATCGGTCCAGCGTCCCTCGAAGATGTCTTTCGCATTCTGCAAGGCGGCAAACACGCCGACCGGCTCGCGCTCGGACGTCCCGTCGGGCCGGAAGTGGGCCGGCGACGCGTCTTCGAAGTCCGGCATATTCATCGGCGCCGCGCTATTCAGTGCGTTGAACGCCATGTCGGGCGGGTGCCACGGACCGGTCAGCTCGAGGCCCGCGTTCAACGAAGGGTGAGCGTCCCTGGGGATGGGCACTTCGTCATTGAGCCGCCACCGCCATTGGCTCTCGCGGCCGAGGAAGTTGTCGACCAACCCTTGAACGATCTGCCGGAACGTTCGGAATTGCCCTGTAACGGGATCCTCGAATGTGTCGTCCCATTTCGGCCACGCATATTTTTCGCGAACCGTGGCCGTGGATTGCAGGAGCGCTTCTCGCGCACTGAGGGTGGCAGCGATATCGGGACCCAGCTCCCTCGCAAGCGTGGCAATCGTCTCTTCGACGTCGATGGTCCGGCCGTTGATCCTTCGCGTCCCGAACAGTTCGGGGAATCTCCGGAGAATGTCCTCACGAATCATGGCGTGGTGTCGTCCTCACGGCGCCGCGCACCCAATTGGCGGCGTCCTTGATATTAACCGACCGCATCGACGCCCGCCTTGGCGCATTGACCGTCCTGAGCGCTCGCACCGCCTGACAAACCGATCGCGCCGACGATCTTCCCCTCAATCGTGATCGGCAAGCCACCTTCCACGGGCACCGCTCCCTTGATCCGCAGCACGCGCATGCCCTCTCCGCCCGACGTCAGCATGTCCTGGAACGCCTTCGTCGGACGCTTGAAACGCGCCGCCGAGCGCGCCTTGTCCTGGCAGACGAGTACGCTCGCCACCTGCGTGTCGTCCATCTTCTCGAAGTACACGAGATCGCCTGCGGTATCCACGACAGCCACCGCCATTGTCCAGTTGTTCCTGCGCACTTCCGCCATCGCGGCGGCCGCCGCCTTCTTGGCGGTCTCGAGTGTGATTGCGGGGCCGTACGACATATCGCGGTCCTCCGAAGATTGCCCACCGCTTGCACCGCCTACCGTCGGATTCCGGTACCGATGGCGTCGGGCGTGCAGGATTCTCGCATGGAAGCGAGCTGCGCCAATCGTGTTCCGTCGCATCCGACAAGCGTTCAGCCCGCGCAGCGCAGAAGATGGCCAAAGCGGCCTGCGTCACCGCTGGCGAACTGCCGATGCGCCTGATCCAACGAAAAGTTACGGTGCCGCGGCGAAGAACGCGTCTTGCCCCTGCCTGCATCGGCCAGCGAAGCAGGCCGTCTCACGGAGGTCCGTCCAGTAGGCGACGATCCCACCCGACGGCCTGGCCGCGATGGTGGAGTAGTCCCCCAGGAATGTCGTTGCGAACGGGAACGTCGCGTTGGCCGTAGCGGCGAACCAGCGATTGCCGGTCGTTGGATCGGACAGGGCCGTCGTCAGCTGAGTCGTCGCGAACGTGAGTGCGCCCGGGGTCGTCTCGGTCGCAAGGCTGTACCCGTACCGGTTGTTGGCCGCGTCGTATTGCCGGTCGAATAAACCAATCCGAAGGACGCCGGCGCTGTCGTATGCGCCCCAGGGCATGAACTGGTCTCCGGCCAGCGGCAGGGCAGCGGGAGCCGACCAGGTCCGTCCGCGATCGAATGACTGGCTGACGATGACGTCCGAGTTCGTGACGGCTGCGTACGGATTGGTCGGAGCAGGCGTCGGGCTGTTACGCATATCCGACCAGACGATGGCAAGGTGCGCGGCGTCGGTCGGGTCGGCTGTGATGTTGCCGGCGGCCCAACTCCGGAACAAGCTGTCGTGGTAGGTCTGCCGGCCGAAGGCGATCGGATAATCGGTGGCCCCGTCGATTGTCGTCGCCACCTTCACCGGGCCGAAAAGGCGCGCACCCGTCGACGGGCTCACCTCGACGAGCTCGTAGTCGTCGCGGAAAGTCGTCAGATCGGTCGTATTCAGGAACGCGACGTAGATTCGGCCGTCCGCGGCCACGGTGGGTACCGACACGAACGCTTGATCGAGAGCGCCCGAGATCACCCGTGGCGCCGACCACGTGGTCCCGCTGTCGTGGGTAACGCTGCTGAAGATCCGGGCACTCACGAATGAGCCCTTTTGAGCCAGGCGAAAGTCGCCAAACGTCACAATCGCGTTGCCGTTGCCCCACGCGGCGATGTACTCCTTGTCGAGCAGGTCGCCGACACTCCCGAAATTGCCGCTGCCTGCAGCGACGCGGACCGATGCCCACGTCTTGCCGCCGTCGGCCGAATTGGCGACGAGGACGTCCGGGTTCAACGCGTTGGTCGGGCCAACGAATCGGAATCCCAGCGTCGCGTAGTAAGCGTGACCGGCGGCATCGAACGCGACCGCTGGATCGCCGGTGGCCTGATACGTTCCGCCGAATCCGATCGGGTACTCTGACCAGGAATGGCCGCCATCGAAGCTGACGTGAGCGCGGGAGTGAACCGTCTCACTCACGTGCCCGCCAGGGTTCAGTGCCAGCTGGTAATCGTTGGCGCCGCCAATCAGGTTGCTTTCATTCGTGGGGTTGACCGCGATCGACGTTTCGTTGCTGGGCCCATTTTTCTCGCAGCCGGTATCGGCGTTCGGGGTCGTCTGGAACCCCGTCGTGCAGATTCGGTCGCCGGGATGGAGAGCCGAACCGCTGCCGAAGACGGCGCCGGCAACGGGTGCCGGGGCGTCAGTGACGTTGTGGGAGAAGTCGACCGGTTGGCCGTCCTGGCCAATGACGGTCGCCAGGCCCACCGTCAGTGCAAGCGCGGCACCGCCCATCAGCAGTGCAGTCACGGAACGTTGAGGCTCACATCGGATGAGAGTGTTCTTCGACATCATGGTTCGGCGCACCTTTCTGCCCTTATGAGACCGCACATGCTATACCCGCGCACGCCGGCATTCAAACGATTTCTCGTCGGCTGTCGTTTCAAAACCCTTGTTGGAGCACCCGTCACCACACACCTCACGCCGCCATGGGCGTCTGATACAGCCCACAACAGTGCGCCTGCCAGCGATACACACCGACACTCGCACGTGCTGAGCTCGCATCAGCGTTCGGATCCGGCGTGCGCCCGTCCAGCCCCGCATGCGTGCGATGACCGTTATAGCAGCCCGTGGCGAAAGTCTGGCTGCATTCGACGGGCGATGCATCCCCGCTCCACCCCAACG
>Ga0137397_10003824_pt1 | contig 10509 bp, 8 predicted proteins | sample czorhiz116metaG_FD_106658 | JGI IMG/M metagenome (GOLD analysis project Ga0137397, IMG submission 106658) | Vadose zone soil microbial communities from Angelo Coast Range Reserve, California, USA - czorhiz1.16 metaG | ecosystem: Environmental > Terrestrial > Soil > Vadose zone | place: USA...
ATCGTGTCCCCGGTTTCGTCGATCACGGTCGCCCGATACTGGATGGTCCCCGTCGTGCGGATCGTCGTGTCCGCCGGAACGACGATGATCCTCGAGGGAGTCCCGGTAACGGTCACGGGGATATCGGTGAACGCCCCAGCACCGCGCACGCGGACGATCGTACTTCCGAGTACGGTGCCGGACCGCACCAGTCCTAAATTGCTCACCGCCGCGATTGTCGTGTCGTCGGACGCAAAGGCGACGGCCACGCCGGTCACGAGGTGGCCATCCCCGTCCAGTGCGGTCACCGATAGCCGGACCGTGTCGTTGCGGACCAGCTGGACAGAACTGGGAGACACGTCCAGCCTGATTCCGGGGCCGGTGGAAGTGCTACATGCCAGCGCCAGGAGCAGTGCGGGCGCAAACGTCAGGCGCAACGAGAAGTGGGATCGCATTGAGGGAATTGAGGTTCCCGAACGATAAGGCGCTGGACCCTTGGGCAGACAAGGGCATGCGCCCCAAAAGTCATATGGAGGCGACGACGACCTAGCGGAGGAGATCCACCCAGCCGTGCTCATTCGCCACGAGCACGAGATCGCCGTTGGGGTGCACGGCGATGAGTCGCGGCCGACCGCCGGTCCTGATCGACGCGCGCTCGATCAGGCCCTGCCGCTGCAGCACGATAACCCGGCCCGCATCGAGCAAACCGACGAAGACATACGCTTGATCGGCGCTGAGTGCGAGCCCGAACGCAGCGGTACCGAAGTTCACTCTTGCCGCGCGGCGTCCGCTGGGCAAATGAATGACGTCGAGCCATCCTGACTCATTGGCCACATAGAGGTACTGGCCGTCCGCCGAGACAATGACGTCTTGTGCGATCCCGCCCACCTCGAAGCGGCGGGTCGTTTCCAGCGTGCGCCCATCAACCTCGACGACAGTTCCCGCGCGCCAATTGGACGCGAACACCCACCGTCCAGACGGATGCACCGTGACCTGGGGTATGCCCAGCGGAATTGGCCCGGAGGACAGCGCGATCCGCTGCAGCGGCGACACGGCAACCAGACGATCCTGATTCGTTGTCACGTACAACCTGCTCCCGTCGGGTGCCATAACGGCCCCCATGGAATGGCCGGGCACGTGGATCAGGCCGATCTGTTGACGGCGCTCCAAGTCAACGACGCACACCGCCTCTCCGAATTGGCTGGTCACATACGCCCACGGATAGCGCCCATTCGTTACGATGCGCGTCGGGACCGGTGAAACTCGGATCGTGTGCGATACCCGGAGCGGGTTGAGCTTTAGCACGTCCAGCGCCGCTGCGTGGGCGCGGGTTACGAGTGCGTCCCCACTCGCTGTGAGCGTGACGTCACCTGGCGATCCCCCGACAGGAACGCGCTCGCTGACGGTCTGGATCACACGATGGCCCGGCACGGCTGCGGGTGCGATGCGCGCCACGTTCCGTACAGGCGGCCCCACGCGGGTGGTTGACGTGGAATGGCGCACGCGGTCGCCGGCAGCGAGAGCCACTGCCCGCAAGCCGGCCAGCGCCGCCTGACCGTTTCCACACCGGTCCCGAAAGCGCAACACCGTCACCGCCAAGCCCGCGCGGCGCACCTCCGACCAGCGCTGTCCGGTTATGCGCCGGACCAGTCGATAGGCCACCGCGGGATCGATGCGTTCGCGGTCGGCGAGTTCGCGCAGCGAGATCCCCGACGTCTCGGCCTCGAGCATCCAATACAGCATGCGAGCCCATCCGCCCAGCGTTTCCAGCGGCGGCAGACCCTCGCGTCGCATCGCGCGCGCGAATTGGTAGCGGTCGTGAAAGCCGAGCCACGCCGCGAGCTCGGCGGAGCCCGGCGCACGCCCATTGACGCAGCCCAGCGCACTGAGGACCGCTCGGCCCTTATGGGACAGGTGAGGTAAGGTGTTTTGGAGCAGACTGGTCAGCTGCAGAGGCGGCATGGAGGACTAATACCTACGATGTTGCAATTTGCTCCACAAGGGAATCCGCTACTCGCTGGGGCGCACCCTCCGCAGCTCGCGCTCGAGAGCGCGGACTTCCTCCCGCATCCCTGCGACCATCTCGCCTACGAACCCAAACCCGAACAGCACGACCCCCGAGATCACGAGCACCATGATCAGGTCGAGGAGGGGGCGGAAACCGACGTGGGGGGGGCCGAAGCGCAGATACAACGCCACGAGGCCAACGATCAGGCCGAGCAGGAACAGCATCGCCCCGAGCACGCCGAAGAACAGCATCGGTTTCCGCGCGAAGCGGAGCTGGAACCAGACGGACATCAGGTCGAGCACGCCAACGGGAATGCGGCCGATCCCGAATTTGGAGGTGCCCGCACGCCGTGGATGCACCGGGATGGGCCGCTCGGCCAGACGGAATCCCTGGGCAGCCGCGATCACGACCATGAACCGGTGCCAGTCGGGTCGCATCGGCACCATATCCATAATCTCGCGGCGATAGGCCTTCACGGAGTTCAAGTCCTTCACCCGCACCCCGAACAGCCAGCGACACAGGGCATTGTAGATGCCCGACACAAAGCGCTTGTTGTACTGGCCTTGCTTCGTGCCTGTAACGACGTCGGCCTGGCCTTCCAGGATCGGCGCGACCAGCGTGGGAATATCGGCTGGCAGGTACTGCAGGTCCGCAGGGTAGTAGACCAGGACCCGTCCCCGGGCGAGGTCGGCGCCCGACTTCAGCGCGTCGGCAATCCCGCGCTGCATCCGATGCGTGACCACGCGCACGAACGGATGTTTGAGGGTGAGCTCCTCCAGGAGCCGCGCTGTGCCGTCGTGACTACCGTCGTTGATGATCACGAGCTCACAAGCGTAGGGCAGCGGCAGCAACGCCTCGCGCGCGAGTCGCACGAACTCGGTGAGGTTCTCGGCCTCGTCTTTTGCCGGAACCAGAACACTCACGTCGGGCGGCGTCGAGTTGGTCGCGAGGCTCATAGGCGTTTGCGCATCCGCGCCGGCAGGATGCCGAGCTGGTCGCGGTACTTCGCCACGGTGCGCCGGGCGATCTTGACGCCTTTGCGATCGAACAGCTCGACGATCTGTTGATCCGTGAGCGGGTTCTTCGGCGGCTCGTCGTCGACGAGCTTCTGAATCTGGGACTTGATCGAGCGCGCGCTCGCGTCTTCGCCGGTCGTGGTCGTGAGGCCGCTCGAGAAGAAGAACTTGAGCGGCAACAGGCCGCGCGGCGTCTGTACGTACTTCTCGTTGGTCACGCGGCTGACCGTGCTCTCGTGCATGCTGATGACGTCGGCGACCTCGCGCAGCGTGAGCGGCTTGAGATGGTCGATCCCCTTCTCGAAGAACTCGCGCTGCCGGTCCACGATGAAGTTCATCACCTTGAGCATCGTCTGGCGGCGCTGCTCGATCGCCTGGATCATCCAGTTGGCGCTGTTCAGCCGCTGATTGATGAACTCCTTGCTCTCGCTGTCGTACTTCTTCTTGTCGCGCGCGATCTCCTGGTACGTCTTGGAAATGCGCAGCCGCGGCAGCCCGCTGTCGTTCAGGAACACCAGGTACTTGTCGTCGATCTTGTCGACAATCAGGTCGGGAATGATGTAGGCATCGTTCCCCGCCGAATGCTGCAGCCCCGGCTTGGGGTCGAGCCGGGCGAGCTCGTCGGCGGCGCGCTGGACTTCTTCGGGCGCCAGTCCGAAGCGTTTGCCAAGATCGCTCCACCGGTGCGCGATCAGGTCGTCGAAGGCTTCCTTGACGAGCCGGTACACCAGCGTGTCGGTGCGCTTCTGATTCTCGAGCTGTAGCAACAGACATTCGCGCAGATTGCGCGCCCCGATGCCGGGCGGATCGAGCTGCTGAATGACGTGCAGCATCGCTTCGACCTCGGCGGGTGTGTACGCCGGCACGTTCAGGTCGAGCTCGGACTCCGCCTCGTGCTCCTCGAGCAGCTGGTTGGCGCCCTTCCGGATCTGCTCGATGTCTGCCTGCAGGTACCCATCCTCGCCGATGTTGCCGAGGAATTCCTCGGCTAACAGCTGCTGGCGTGGGTTGAGGTCGAGCATCCGGGTCTGGTCGCGCAAGTAGTCGATCAGGTCCTTGCGCTCGACCGTGACGGGTTCGACGTACTCCCGCGCGTCGCTGTAGCTGCCGCTCGGCACGCCGTGCTCCGTGCGGTCTTCGAGCAGAATGTTTTCCCAGTCGGGCCCGTCCTCGGCCTTTGCCTCTTTCTCAGGCTTGTTCTGCTGCTGCTCGGCCGCGGTGGCCTGGACCTCTTCCTCGGGCTCGATCATCTCGAGGAATGGATTGCCGAGCAGCTCCTGCTTCAGGTGTTGCTCGAGATCGAGCAGCGGCATGTACAGCAGATCCATCGCCTGGTACAGGCGCGGATTGATGCGCAGGTCTTGCCGCAGTGAGGTGTGCTGATGCAGGCCGGTCTTCATACCGTCACCGGCGAGAGGCGCGAGCGGAGCCGCGTCGTGAGCGTGGGACCGAGATAGAGCGAAGCGACGCGGTCGTCGAAGACGAGCTGCCGGACCGTGCCGGCGACCTGCACGCGCCCCTCGAACATGATGTAGGCGCGGTCCACGATGTCGAGCGTCTGCTCGACGTTGTGGTCGGTGATCAGCACGCCGATGCCGCGGTGGCGGAGCCCCGCGACGATCGTCTGGATGTCGTTGACGGCGATGGGATCCACCCCGGCGAACGGCTCGTCGAGCAGCAGGAATTTCGGCTCGGTCACCAGCGCCCGCGTGATCTCGAGCCGGCGGCGCTCGCCGCCGGAAAGCTGGTAGGCTTTCTGGTGGCGGAGATGCTTGATCGCCAGCTCATCGAGCAGCGACTCGAGCCGCCGCCTGCGTTCCTCGGCGTCGATCTTCAGCGTCTCGAGGATCGCCACGACGTTCTCTTCGACCGTCAGTTTGCGAAAGATCGAGGGCTCCTGCGCGAGATACCCGATCCCGGCGCGTGCCCGCAGATACATCGGGAGTGCCGTGATGTCGCGGCGGTCCAGGAGGATCTTGCCCTCGTCGGGACGTATGAGCCCGGTGATCATGTAGAACGACGTCGTCTTCCCCGCCCCATTCGGCCCCAACAAGCCGACGATTTCTCCCTGGGCCAGCTCGAGCGACACGTTGTTCACGACGCGCCGCCCCTTGTATGCCTTTACGAGGTGCTGGGCCTCGAGGCGGCTGCCGCCCCGCACCACTGGCTGCTCACCGCTGACGGACTCGCTGCGGGCCACCGTTTCTTCGGCCAGCGCGAGGAAATACTGCGCCGCGGCTGCACGGTCGGGCGCCACACGCGCCCAGACCTCGGGATGGAAGGCGATCGGCACGTCGCCCCACAGCGCCCCCATGGGCAGCTCGAGCACCTTCAGCATTGCCAGCCGCGGCAGTACGGAGTTCGCGAGGTAGGCGCGCGCGTCGTCCACCGACAGGCTGCCCGCGTCCGGCATCTCCTCGCCCTTGGCATGAGCCCGCAGCTTGAGGAATTCCTCCCGGTAGGCGACGGCGAGGTCGCTGAACGACCCACGACCCTGGTCGTCGGCGATGCGCGCGAGCGCCCCGGCCGCAAGGGCCAGCGACGAGTCCTTTGTCGCAAAGAGGTCCGCAAAGCGCTCGAGCCCGTTCATGGAACAACCGGTGGTGGAGGTGCTGGAGGGGCCGGAGGTTGAGAAGGACCAGCGCTCTTCAGGCTGTCGGCAACGACGGCCGGGCGCGGCTCGAGGTGCACGCCGTCCGATTTTCCGGCCACCACCACGCGATCGATCCGATCCCTCAACATCGCGACCGTGATCTGATGGCCACGCGAGTAGTTGATCGAGGGTCCGACCTTGGTGGTATCCCCTTCGTTGGGATGGTGCGTCAGCGCTCGAGCCGGGGCTCCGCGCGAGACCAGCTCGCGTAACCGGGAACGCGGACGCTTGGTGACCGAATCCTGTTCCTGCGCGAAGCGGATCGTGAGGGAGTCACCCGTAATCCAGTCGGTCTCCTTCGGCGGCGTCAGGGAATCACGTTTTGCCGTGGAGAACGCGCTGCCGAACGCGCGCGATTCGGTGAGGATCTCACCCGGGGAATCGATCGCCAGCGAATCGGATCGAATCGTGTACAACGTCGAGATCGCGTGGGGGCGCATGCTGTCGCCCCACGCGAAGGTCTGCTGCAGCAGGCGGTCGGCGATGCGGAGATCGATCGTGTCCGCGGTGAGGACCCAGTCGGCACCCGTCGCCTTGCCGTGGCCGAGCGCCTTCACCTGCCGAATGTCGCGTTGCGCGAGGCCCAGCTCGATCCGCGTTCCCACGAGCGTGTAGTTCTTGGTGGCCTGGCCGGTGCTCCCCTGCCCCCGTCCCTCGACGCTGGGTGTTCCGACGAGGACGCCGAATCCCGTCGTCTGGTCGAGCAGCATCGAGTCGGAGCGGGAGGCGAAGTCGCTGCGGTCGATGGTGACTTTCCCACCGGCCCACATGCGGTCGTCGCCTTTGAAACGCAGCCGATCGGCGACGATGATGTACGGCTCGTGGGACAGGGTGTCGCCGGGTTGGTTTTGCCGGTATTCGACTGTGGGTCGCTGCGTGGCGTACATCTCAACCGTGTCGCGGATGCCTGGGGCAGCGCGCCAGTAGCGCAGATTCGGGCCGCGTAACACGGAGCCCGAGCGCCGATTGGTGGCGACGACGTTGTTGTGGGCCTCGAGGCGTTCGTCTTTCAGGAAGTAGGACGCCGTACGCGCATCGAGTGCAAGCCCGGTGTCACGAATTACGACCCGCCCAATCAGGTCGAGCCGGCCCACAGCGGGGTAATGCGCAAAACTGTCGGCGGAGATGGTGGTGCTGGTGCCGTCGCAGTGCGCAAGCACGCCGCCGCCGCCGTGGAGCGTCTTGCTTCCATCGGGGTGCGGAACTTCCGCGTAATGACCCATTGAATCGACGGCCACGCGACAGGGGCGTCCCGTCGTCGTATCCTGTGATGCGGGGATGCCTTGCAGCAGCAACACGACGGCCAGGAGCGGCGTCATTGGTTTGGTAGGAGGAACTGCCCGCCAGTGCCGTGCGGTCGTTTGGCGGTGATCTTCTTGAATTCCGGATCGGATGTGAACCCATCACCTTCGACGTGACGGCCAGGCTCGTCCCACACGAACCTGTTGTCGGAGCTCACCTCGTTGCGCACCTGGTTGTAGTACATCACTTCCGTTTTCATCGTCGCGCCATCGTTGTCGCGGATGACGATCACGTTGCCGCGGGCTTCCATGTCACCGGTGCGCCAGTGATTGGTGCCCTCCCGCGAAGTCAGCGTCGACGTCGGTCTCCCGGTTTGATCGTAAAAGGTCACGTGCACGTTGCGCAGCTCGGCGCGCTGGGTGTTGGAGAAGAAGTACGCCGTATCGGCGCGGACCCGCGCCCGTAGTACCCCGGACTCCGTGACGTAATGGGTCATCCCGATCAGCACCTGGTCGGCGCTGTCCAGCACGGCCTGCGTGGCCGTCACGGGAGTTCCGCTCTTACAAGACATCAAGACTGCGTTGAACAAAATCGTCAAGAAAAGTCGTCGAGCAGAACCGTAGCTCCACGGTGCTTCTCGACGGTCTCGCTCGACGCTCTTGCTCGACGCCGTTTGCCTTCTCATACTGCCCCTGCCTTCATGAGATCATGCAGATGCACGATTCCCACCACGTTCTGGTCACCATCGAGTACCGGCAGGGCCATGATTCCGTGGCGCTCCATGAGACTCACCGCGGCGCTCGCCAGCTCGTCCGGCAACGTGGCTTTCGGCGTCCGTGTCATGACGTCGCCGACAGGGATATCGAGGAACTTGTCCGTCTTCTCCATGAGCCGAGTCAGATCCCCCGCGGTGACGACGCCAGCCAACCTCTTTCCATTTCCCTCGACGACTGCGACGGTGCCGCGCTTCTCGGCCAGCAGCACGACGCACTCCCGCATCGGGCGGTCCGGGGTGAGGATCGGCAGATCCAGCGTGATCATCACATCGGCGACGCGCAGCAGCAGCTTGCGGCCTAGGATGCCGCCGGGATGCAGCGCCGCGAAATCCTCGCGACGGAAGCCCTTGACCTCGAGCAGCGTCACCGCGAGTGCGTCGCCTAACGCCAGCGCGACGGTTGTACTCGCGGTCGGCGCGAGTGTTTCCGGGCAGGCTTCATCGGCGACCGAGGCATCGAGCACGACGGTCGCCTGCCGTCCCAGCGGTGAATCGGGGTCGCCCGTCAGCGCGATGATCGGTACCCCGAGGCGCTTCAATTGATTGACGAGGCCAAACAGCTCGTCGGAGGCGCCGCTCTTCGAGAGGACGACCCCGACGTCGTCCCGGCTGACGATGCCCAGGTCGCCGTGCAGCGAATCGACGGGGTGCAGGAACATCGCCGGCGTGCCGGTAGACGTGAACGTCGCGGCGATCTTGCGAGCGATCAAGCCCGACTTGCCCACGCCCGACACGATGACGCGGCCCTTGGCAGCCGCGAGGATTTCGATGGCGCGGGCGAACGCCGGCCCGAGCGTATCAGCCAGGCGCTGAACGGCCGCTGCCTCGAGCGCGAGCACGCGCTTGCCGCGATCGACGAGTTGCTTGGCTCCCCCCGCTCCGCCCCCCGGCTGAGGCGTTGAGGCACGCGCCGGCTTATGCACGGACGGTCTCCCGGACGCGATGCCAGACGTCCACCGCGAGCCCCACGATCCCGGCGAGTTGGTCGAGCGGGACCATGTTCGGTCCGTCGGACGGCGCGCGGGCCGGATCGGGATGGGTTTCGAGGAAAAACCCATCGGCGCCGGCGGCGGCGGCGGCATACAGCAAGGGCGGGATGAAGCCGCGGTCGCCCCCGCTCGACCCGTCCCGGCCCTGTCCCGGCTGCTGCACCGAATGCGTCGCGTCGAAGATCACGGGCGCGTTGCAGGCGGCGCGCAGTCGCGAGAAGCTGCGCATGTCGACGACGAGGTCTCCATACCCGAAAAACGTGCCCCGTTCGGTGACGGCCACTTCCGGCGCACCACCGGTACGGACTTTTTCGACGGCGCCGCGCATCTCTTCCGGCGCCATCCACTGGCCTTTCTTGATGTTCACGGGCCGGCCGGCTTTTCCCGCGGCGACGAGCAAATCAGTCTGCCGGCACAGGAAGGCAGGGATCTGTAATACGTCGGCCACGCGCGCCGCGAGGGGGACGTGCCCCGGCTCGTGGACGTCGGTCAGGATCGGCAGACCGGTGGCGCTGCGAACTTTTTCGAGCGCGCGGAGACCCGATTCGAGTCCGGGTCCGCGCGGTGCGTTCAGGCGGGAGCGGTTGGCCTTGTCGTACGACGCCTTGTAGATGACCCCGATGCCGAGCTTGACCGCCAGCTCCGCCAGCGCCTCGCCGACGCGCACGTTGAGGTCGTCGGACTCGACGACGCACGGACCCGCGATGAGAAACGGGCTGTTCTCCGCTGCGAACCGCTGGGGCATATCAGTCGGTCAACTCGGCCAGCGCGCGCGAGGCCGCGTCGCGCGGATGCAGCTTGCGGTGATCGCGCGCGGCGCCGACAAAGCCCGCGAACAACGGGTGCGGGCGCATCGGCCGCGACTTGAGCTCGGGATGAAACTGGCACCCGATAAACCAGGGGTGGTCGGGCAACTCGATCATCTCGACCAGCGAGCCATCGGGTGACAGACCCGAGCAGCGCATGCCGTACTCCGCGAGTACGTCGCGATACGCGTTCGAGACCTCGTAGCGATGGCGGTGCCGCTCGCTCACCTCGGTCGCATTGTACGCCTGTGCCACGTGTGAGCCGGGGCGCAGCCGGCAGGGATAGGCGCCCAGCCGCATCGTGCCGCCCATCTCCTGAATCCCTTCCTGCGAGCGCATCAGTGCGATCACGGGATTCTCGCACTCGGGCGCGAACTCGCTCGAGTTGGTGTCCGGAATCTTGCAGACGTTGCGGGCGAACTCGATGATCGCCGTCTGTAAGCCGAGGCAGATGCCGAAGAACGGCAGCTTGTGCTCGCGCGCCCAGCGAATCGCCTCGAGCATTCCTTCGACGCCCCGCACCCCGAACCCGCCGGGCACCAGCAGCCCGTCGTAGCCCGCCAGCAGCTCGCCCGCGGTTTCCTGATCGGTGAAGCGGTCGGACGCGATCCACTGGATCACTACCCCCGCCTCATTGGCGATCCCGCCGTGGACGAGTGCTTCGTGGATGCTCTTGTAGCTGTCGGCGAGCTCGGTGTACTTGCCCACCACGGCGATCCGCACCTGGTGCGGCGGCTTGAGGATCTTGTCCACCATCGCGGCCCAGGCGCGGAGATCGGGCTCTTTCGTGTCCAGATGGAGCCGCGTGCAGACCTCCTTGTCGAGTCCCTGATTGTGGAGCTTGAGGGGGATTTCGTAGATCGACTTCACGTCGGGACTTTCGACCACGCACCCGAAGTCCACGTTGCAGAACTGCGCGATCTTGCGCTTCAGGTCTTCCGACAGCGGCCGCTCCGTGCGGCAGATGAGGATGTCGGGTTGGATTCCGATCTGCATCAGCTCGCGGACGGAGTGCTGCGTCGGCTTCGTCTTCAGCTCGGC
>Ga0137397_10003825_pt1 | contig 10508 bp, 9 predicted proteins | sample czorhiz116metaG_FD_106658 | JGI IMG/M metagenome (GOLD analysis project Ga0137397, IMG submission 106658) | Vadose zone soil microbial communities from Angelo Coast Range Reserve, California, USA - czorhiz1.16 metaG | ecosystem: Environmental > Terrestrial > Soil > Vadose zone | place: USA...
CGATCGGGGGAAGCGCTGTGCCGTCGCGTCTACGGGAAGAATTACCAGAAGCTGGTGGAGACCATGCGGGAGCTGAGCCCCGACCTCGCCTCCTGGATGATCCTCGAGGGCTACGGAAAGGTGCTCTCCCGGCGCGGGCTGAGCGCGGCCGTGCGCGAGTACTGCGTCGTGGCGATGCTCACGACGACGCGCATGTGGCGGCAGCTTCGCTCGCACGCCATCGGGGCGGTGAACGTGGGCGGGACGCGAGCCCGCGTCCGCGAGTCGATCACCCTCTGCGCACCCGTGGCCGGCGCGGCCGTCGTTTCGGAGGCCCTCCGCGTGTCGGGCCTGGAGGCTCCCGATGCTCGCGGGTGATTTCGTGAAGGGGCACGGCCTGGGAAACGACTACATCGTCGTGGACGGAGAGCGCTTCGGGATCCCGCTCACGCCCGAGCGCGTGCGGCTCCTCTGCCACCGGAACCTGGGCCTGGGCTCGGACGGGGTGCTGGAGATGAGGCGGCGCGGGGACCACTTCTCGGCGCGGATTTGGAACCCGGACGGTTCCGAGGCGGAGCGGAGCGGCAACGGGCTACGGATCGCCGCCAAGTTCCTGAGCGATCACGGCTACACGAGCGAGCCCACCTTCGTGATCGAGACTACGGCGGGGCCGGTGCTGGCGGAGGTCTCCAGGCGCTTGGGAAGGGTCCATGCCGTCCGGCTCGAGATGGGGCGCGCGAAGATCGACCGGGCGGTGAAATCGCTTCCGGTGGAGGGCCGGCGGCTGGACGTCACCGTGGTCTCGGTCGGGAACCCGCACTGCGTGATCTTCGGCGAGCCCCTGACGCGCGATCGGCTCTTCGAGCTGGGGCCGCTCGTGGAGCGCCATGCCCGCTTTCCGGAGCGCATCAACGTGCAGCTCGCTGCCGCGGAATCAAGGAGCCGCGCGCGAATGCTCGTCTGGGAGCGCGGAGCCGGCCACACGCTGGCGTCGGGCACGAGCGCCTGCGCCGTGGCCACGGCGTGCTTCGACCGGGGCCTGATCGATGGAACGGTGTCCGTCCAGATGGAGGGAGGTCAGCTCGAGGTGGAAGTCGGGCCCGATCTGGATCTCATCATGACCGGGCCCGTGGAAGAGGTCTACGAGGGAACGCTCAGCCCCGACCTGAGGCAGCGGCTGCTCGAGATGCAGTAGCGCCGGGACGTCCTTCCACATAGCGGCCATAGGCCTGCCGGACGAACCAGGTCGCGATCGCGGTGGGGAACACGCTCGTATATCCCCAGGCCAGGAAGAGCGCCGCGAAGAGCAGCCCCAGCGTGCAGAGCACGAACGAGCCCAGAACTTCCTGCCCCGAGGCGAAGGTGGTCGACCATACGTGGCAGGCCGGAAGCTTCTGATCCAGCGACACGACGCCGGTCACGAGCCAGGTATTGAGCAGGAAATAGGTGACGGCCGACAACAAGAGAGCGCCCACGTTCAGAGGCGACAATAGATTCTCGAGACCGTCTCTTCCCTGGCAGACGGTGGTGAAGACGCGCGAAGCCGCGAACACCGAGATGCAGCACACCGAGGCGTTGAAGAGCACCTGATACCAGCGCCGGCGGCGGAATCCCAGGTCCACAAGCGCACCGGCCAGCGCCGTCACCGTGACGGCGAGCGAGACCGGCAGGATCAGGAGCGTCGCGAAGTTGGCCGCGGTCGCCATGCTCAGATACCCGCGCTGCTTGGGCGCGGGGAGCCAGAGAAGCTCACCCAGCATGTTCGCCAGAACCCAGAAGAGCAGCGTCATCGGCTGTGCACCCGCCTGGCCGGGAGACCACGCCTCCCAGGCGAGCACCAGGCCGCCCAGGATGACGAGTGCGACGTATTCGATCAGCGCCATAGAACCTACCAACCCGCCTTGCCGGCGGCATATTTGGAGAAATGCTCCAGGACGGTCGTGACCTTCGTTCCGTCGACCCTGGATGTTGCGAGCAAGTTGTCCCAGTGAAGCCAGCTCGGGTCATACAGGTACATCGTGAATTCGTGCGCGTCGGCGAGAGCAGGAGACGATAGGTCCGCCGTCAGCTCCACGGGTACGCGGAACCCGTTGGCCGATTGCGGCGTGATGGAAAGCTCGCAGATCATCAAGCTCGAATCGGGCATCGAGATCGTCACGGTGGCCGGCCCCGCCAGGGCGCCGGGAGGCACGTTCAGGCTGAACCGCCCCACCTGGAGCGTTCCGCCCTTCTCCCCATCCATGTCGCAGCTCCGGCTCACTCCCCGGACGGTTGCGGTATCCGAGGGAAGCGGATCGCCCGCCTTCTGGGCCACGGGAGCCCAGACGTAGGCCACGGTCCCATCCTCGGAGAACGTGGCGACGGGCGGCGGCATCAGTCTGCCGAGGCTCCCTCCATCACCGGGAGAGAGCGGCGACTTGCTGCAGCCCGCCAGGACGACAACGGTCCCGACGAGAACCGCGAGAGCCGATGCTCTGAGCCGGAATTTCATGCTGCCTCCAGGGGAACACGATCACGGTCCCGCCCCCTAGGCGGGGTTGACCTCGCCCAGGAGAACCGCATCGAATGTGCCCTGGGACGGCCCGGGGGGAGCCGCTGGAATCGCGGGGGTTAGGAGAGCCGAGGTGGAGAGGGCGGGCGGCAGGTGGGGAAAATCACGCGGGACCGCGGCTCGATCGAGCCACGGCGCTTCAGACCGGGACGGCTGGCGCGGCGTGGCGGAAGGCGCGCACCACGACGGGCACGCCCTCCTGGATGGTGCGGTAGCGCGGCGCCCATCCCAGCTGCTGGCGTGCTTTCGTGCTGTCGACCTTGGGACAGAAGGTGTACGCCTCGACAGTCCAGGCGCCGAGCTTGGGAATCAGCTCCTCTTCGGGAATGGAGACCGGAGGAGGCGCTCCCATCTCCTTCGCGACCAGGGCCGTGAATTCGCCCAGCGTCGCGGGGCGGTCGTCCGCCAGGAGATAGTCCTCGCCCGGGATTCCCTTCTCGATCGCGAGCCGGTATCCCGATGCCGCGTCCGAAGCCTCGATGTAGTGCATGGTCTGCGTTCCTTCGCCGATGAAGTACGACTCGCCCCGGCTCATGGGACGAAGGACGCCGCTCTCGAACCAGCCGCCACGGCCGTAGACGAATGTCGGGTTCACGCTCATCGCCCGGAGCCCGCGCTTCCGGTGACGCTCGAACACGGGATAGACGGCGCGGTGGCGAATCCCGAATCCGCGTCCGCGGCTCAGCTCCGAGGTCTCGCGCACCCAACCGTCCGGATCGGGCTCGTAGAGGAGCGCGCCGAAGGTATGGATCATGAGCTTCTTGTGTCTGCGGCAGAGGGTGGCGATACGGTCCAGCACCTCGGCCATCTGCTTCGCGTCGCGCTCCGCGTCTTCCCGTTCCTTGGGTCCCGGGCGCTCTTCGAGATGGAGTCCCAGATGGATCAGGATGTCGGCCTGCTCGATCGAGTGCTCCCACGAGCCCGGATCGCGAAGGTCGCCGAGCGCGGGAATCACCGCGTACGGGAGCCTCGTCTTCGCCTCCTCGTCCTTCACAAGACCGATGACCAGGTAGCCGTGCGTGACGAGGTCGCGGCAGACCGCGCGTCCGATCGCGCCGGTGGCGCCGGTGACGAGAATGGTGGGCTTCAGGAAATGATTGAGGACGGCCATGAGGTCAGCGCGCGCGGAGCCGCGCGATGAGCTTCCATCCGAGGGGAAGGACCACCGCGGCGGAAGCGATCTTGACCACGTCCCCGGGCAGGAACGGGTAGAGGCCGAGGGCCAGCACGCGTTCCGTGCCCACGAAACGGGAGAGCCAGAGGAGGCCCGGAGCCAGGATCGCCACGTTGCCGAGCACCATCGAGACGACGGTCGTGAGGACGCGCCGGTCCCATCCGCGCTCGGCAAGGAGGCCGCACAGCCAGGCGCCCGCCACGAACCCGGCCAGATAGCCGCCCGTGGGTCCCGCGAGCGCGTGCATTCCGCCGCTTCCGCCCGCGAAGACCGGCAGGCCCAAGGCACCCTCTCCGAGATAGGCGATCGCCGCGGCGGCACCCCGGCGCGCGCCGAGCACCGAGCCGACGAGGAGCACAGCGAAGGTCTGCGCGGTCACGGGGACGGGCGAGAAGGGAAGGGGAACCGCGATCCACGCGGACGCGGCGATCAGAGCGCTGCCCGCGAGGACCAGGATCGTTTCGTGGAGGAGCAACGGGGCAACGCTTGCCCGCGCGGAGGCTCCCGCATGGCCGCCGCGAAGCGGAGGTGCGTAGCCGCGCCGCCACGGGAGGTGAAACGCATCCACGAGCGTGATCATAGGCGGAGCAGTGTATCGGCGGGAAACGCCCCCGACAATCCTAAGTTTTCTTCTCTTTCTTCTCGGCCGCGGGGAAGAGGACGTTGTTCAATATGAGGCGGTAACCCGGCGAATTCTTGTGGAGGGAGAGGTCGGTCGGCGGATCCCCGACCGCGTGCTGGTAATCTTCGGGGTCGTGCCCGCCGTAGAAGGTGAACGTTCCCTTCCCGAAATGGCCGTGGATGTACTTGGCCTCGTCGGCGCCCGGGACCTCCGCGAGGACGGTGATGCCCGGCTTGATCAGCCGCTTCTCGAATCCGGTCGTCTGCCCCATGAATCCCGCGACGTTGGCGGTGTGGTCCTGGACCAGCATGCTCGGGACCGGGTCCTGCTTCGCCGAGAAATCGAAGAGCGTGAAATAGTCGTTCCGCTGCCCGCGGAGCATGTCCCTGGCGCTCGTGTCGATGTTCGAGTACTCGTAGACGAGGGGGTTGGGCTCCAGCTCGAAATTCTGGAACGCGACGCATTTTCCAAAATCCAGCTTCTGCTGGGCGTACGGATCGGCGGGCGTTCCATCGTACTCCGGGCCCACGATGTCCACGCCCTCGGCCGCGAGCGCGATGTCGAACGTATCGGTGGCGGAGCACATGGCGAACAGGAACCCGCCCGCGGCGACGTAGGCCTTGATGGTGCGCGCGACCGCCTTCTTCAGCTCGGAAACCTTGGAGTACCCCAGCTTCTTGGCCACGGCCTCGTTCTCCGCGACCTGCTTGCGGTACCAGTCGGTCCCCGCGAACGCCGCGTAGAACTTGCCGTATTGCCCCGTGAAGTCCTCGTGGTGGAGGTGGAGCCAGTCGTAATCGGACAGGCGTCCCTGGAGCACCTCGGCGTCCCAGAGCTTGGTGTAGGGGATCTGGGCGTACTCCAGAGCCAGCTGGACCGCGTCATCCCACGGGGGTGCGGTCGGCGGGACGTAGACCGCGATCCGGGGCGCGGTCTCGAGCTTCACCGACTCCATGTTGTTGTCCGCGATCTCCGCCCGGATCTGCGCCACCTGGGCGCCGCTCACCTGCTCCAGCTTCACGCCGCGCACCGCCGCCTCGCTCTGGATCCGGTGCTCGTCCGGGAGGAGGAACGAGCCGCCGCGGTAATTGAGAAGCCACTCTCCCCGGAGCCCCTGCTGGAGCGTCCAGTAGGCCAGCCCATAGGCGCGAAGGTGATCCGTCTGACCGTCGTCCATCGGGACGAGAAGCTCCGCGCGGGCGGGCAGGGCCGCTCCGGAGACGAGGGCGAGGAAGAGGGCGCCCGCGAGGAGGAGACGCGATGTCCGGGTCACAGCTGGAGCTTCTTCCGGATTTCCAGAACCTGGGCGCGCACGGGTGGGGCGAGAGGGGACGCGGGGTAGCGCTCGAGCAGCGTCTGATAGAGGCGCAGCGCCTTCGCGGGATCGTCCCCCATGGCCACGATCTCGTCCGCCGCGAGCTTGAGCCCGTAGGGGACGAGGCGGCTCTTGGAGGTGGAGTCCGCGACCAGGAGCGCGAACCGGATCGCGGCCGGGTGGTCGCCGCGCTCACGCGCCATCTCCGCGAGGAGATACTGCCAGTGGTACCGGATGCGCGCGTTCGGGAACCGCGCGAGCCCGTCGCGGGCCGACGCGGCCGCCGAATCCGCGGCGCCCGATTCGCGAAGCGAGAGCGTGTGCGCGTAGAGAAGCAGCGCCTCGTCACCCGGCTCGCGGTTCTCACGGATCAGGAGCACCCGCTCGATCGCGTCGTTCACGAGGAGATTCCGTGGATTCCGAACGGCGAACCGCTGGAACTCCGCGGCGGCGGAATCGAAGAGCCCCGCCACGAAGAGCCGCCGCGCGCCTCGGTAGTCCCCGACGCCCGCGGTGTCCTGAGGCGCACGGATCGTGATGTTTCCGAGGAGTCCGCGAACGAGTCCCGTCGCGTCCGGGATGCGTGTCTCGATGCGATGCCCCAGTGGAGCCGGAGCGGGAGCCGACATGGGCGGCTGCACGAGCACCGTATCCACGGGCGCCGGGGCCGCCAGGGCGGAGGGGGCGATGGCGAGCGCGGCCGCGAGCCAGAGGCCTCTCAACGCGTCTTCCCCTGCAAGATGGCCTGGAAGTACTGGTCCACGAGCGCCCGGTAGCGCGGCGATACGGGATCGCGGCCCCCGCGGGCGAGCAGCGCCGCGAGGGTCGGCCGCGCCTTCAAGAGCTCCGGCGAGAGCGCGCCCGGGGAGGATCGAACCACGTCCACGCCGGGACGAGAGGTGCGCCTCCGCGAGTAGTCGCGCTTCTCCACGCTGCGCGGCGCGTCCAGGAGCCGGCTCAGGATCCGCTGCTGCCGGTCCACCGTTTCCTGGTTGAGCCGCCCGCCGCGGAGATCCTCGGCCACCTTCTTCATGTCCTCTCCGGTTTCCCCGAGATTCCCCAGCGTGCCGCCCCCCTGACCCATCTTCTGCATCGCTTCCTCGAGCCCCCGCCGGATCGCCTCCTGCTCCGCGGCCATCTTGCTCAAGGCACCGGATGGGTCCGGCGATAGCCGTCCGTTCTGTCCGTTCTGGCCGCCGCCGGGCATCAGGGATAGCGTCTGGCCGTTGAGCTGCTGCTGCTCCCCCGCCAGTCCCTGCATCATCTGCATGGCCTCCTGGAATCCCGTGGAGGACTTGGACTGATTCATCGCGTCCCGGGCCTTGAGAAGCGCCGACGCGGCCTGGTTCAGGGCGATGGTCGCTTCCTTGCTGGAGACGAGCCCGCCGATCATGTCCTCCATGGAATAGCGGCCCACGGCGTTCTGCTGATTCGAGAGCGCGCGCCCGATGGCCTGGATCACGTCGGGCGTGATGAAGAGCGTCTTCTTGGTCAGCTCTCCGATGCGATTCGCCGCGCCCTCGGTCGTCTCCTCGAGACCCTGCTGGGTGGTCGCGTGCTCGCCGGGTTCGCTCCTCTGGTCGTCCAGCAGCTCCTCCTGCGCGTCCGCGATCTCGAGCAGATCCCCGATCGCGGCGTCCATCTTCTTCCCCACGTCGTTCTTCTTCCGGAACGCGAAGTCGTCTTTCATCTTGTTCATCGCCTGGCGCATCTGCTCCAGCTGCTGGGAGAGATCCTGCGTGCTCTCCTTGGCCTCCTGCTTCTGCGCCTGCTGCATGGCATCCATCGACTTCTCGAAGAGGGGATACATCCCCTGCAGCTTGTCGCGCTCTGCCCCGGCCGTCTGCGCCGATTCCTTGTCCATCTGCTGGAGCTCCTGGGCGAGCGAATCGAGCGCCGCGCGCTGCTCCGCGCTCATCTTCTGGATCTCCTTCTCTCCCCGCGCCAGATCCTTCATCTGGTTGGGCTGCCCCGCGCGAGCCAGGGAGTCGTTGAGCGCCAGCTGGCGGCGCGCCATGTCGGAGGCGCGCTCCGCGACCGCTTCCAGCTTTTCCTCCATCTTGAGCTGCTTCAAGAGCTCGATCGTGCGCTCGAGATTGCGGACCACCTCTTCCTGGGTCATCTTCATGTTCTGCATCGCGCGCTCGAGATCTTGCGGCGACATTTTCTTCAGCGCCTCCTGGACGCGCTGCATCGCGCGCAGGATGGACTGGTCGTGGAGCTGGTTCAGGAGCTGATGGAGCTCGTTCAGCTTCTGGACCAGCTCGGCGTTGAGCGCCCGCGAGGACGCCAGCTTGTCGGCGTCCTGTCCCAGCTTTTCGGCCACCTTGTCGATCTGCTCGCGGAGAGCCTGCTGCCCCTCGAGCGTCTTCTGGATGTCCTGCCCCTTCTCCCAGGGCAGCTCCTTGGAACGCGCCAGGTCCCGCTCCAGATCCTCGGATTTCTCTTTCAGCGCCTTGGCGCTCCGGATGGCGTCCTCCAGCGTGGCCACCGACTCGTCTTGCTGGCGCTCCACGGAGGAGAGAATCTCCGCGGCGGAGGGGAAGCGGAGCGTCCGCGTCTCGGACCAGGTGGTCTGGGGTCCGTCGATCTGGTTGCCGTCCACGGCCCCGACCTCGTACTGGATCTCCTCGCCGGGGAGGAGGTTGTAGGTGCCGAGCCCCCACGTGTAGCGCACCGCCAGCTCGCGCGCGCCGTTCTTCTCCTCGTGGAGGGTCTCCGTTTGCGGCGCCTCCTCCCGCACGTGATAGCGAAGGAGCACCTTTCGCACACCGTAGTCGTCCGTGGCGCCGGCCAGGATGGTCGCGGAGAGATCGCGGGTCACGTCCTCCACGGGGCTCGGGGAGACGATGGTGACGGTCGGCGGCCGATCGGGAATGGATCTGATGTCGTAGGGGCCCAGGTCCACCTTGCGCCCGCGCGGGTCCACGAGGTGAATCCGATATCTGCCTTCCGAGCGGACCGGCACGGTGAAGCGCGCGAGGCGCTCTCCCAGCTCGCCGCGCACCTGGCTTCCCCCTTCGTACAGGATCGAGGCTTCCTCGATGCTCCGGTTGAGCAGCACCTCCACGCGCGCTTGCGTCCCCCGTGGCGCGGCCAGGTCGCCCGTGATGGCGTTCGCCGCCTCGGACGTGAGCCCGCAGTAGGCGGGATAGTCGTAGCGGACGCGGAATCCGGACGCCCGCGGGAGGTCGCGCACCGAGATGCGGAACACGGGCGTGGTCTGGTCCGCCACGCGCACCTGGTAGAAGAGGTCCTCGTTGAGATTCGGGATCACGGTCGCGTACGCGCGCTCCCGCGCGCGTGGATGGATCTCGTCGGTGGATCGCTCCAGTGTCCGGGTCTCCCAGGAGCCATCCCCGCCCGGGGCCTTGCTCATGAGGCGAGGCTTCCGCTCGCTTCCCGTGATGGTGACGCGCAGCGGAACCGAAGCTCCGCCCTCCACCTCTTCCGATCCCGGCTCGACCCGGATCCCGATCGGCGCGACCGGTGCCGTCCGTGGATCCGCGATGCGCGTCACGGTCGTGACCGTGCGCGTTCCTCCCAGCATCGCCACGCCGGCCAGCACCGCCAGGACGATGGCGAGGCGCTTCATGGACTGGGACCTTCCACGCCAGATGCGGAGGCGGCCCATCGGGAGCGCCGCCGCCCGCTCCGCCGCGGCCCGCACCGCGTGCTGCGCGAGCGCCTGGGAATAACCGGTGGCAACCTCGCCTCTCCTCGGCGCCTCCGGGACGCTGCCCAGCTCGAACGCCGTGAGGAGCCCGTCGTCCCGGTCGTCGGTGAGGTGGCTCGCCTCGAGCGCCGCGTCCGGAAGCGCAGTTTTGGCATGCATCACGCGCGCGAGGGCGAATCCAAGGGCGCATAGCGCCGCGATCAGGAGACCGGCCCGAAGGGCCACGTACTCGGCGCGATGGAGCGGCAGGAGGAGTGCCAGGACGAGCCCCAGCCCCGCCAGGACCACGAAGCCCAGGGTCGCAAAGACGCCCGCGCGCTCGATCGAGCGCCACACGAGAAAGCGGCGCGCGCGGTGGAGCTCGCGAAGCAGTGCTTCGTAGGCAGTGTTCACCGATTCCTCAATGCGTGACCGCGTAGGTGGCGACGTTGACCGCGAAGCGCAGCGCGGCCGCACGCTTCTCGGCCGGGTCGTCGTAGATCCCGGCATCCTCGATGCCGTTCCCGATGTCGCAGTCGAAGGTGTAGAGCACGAGCAGGCGGCCTCCCTTGATCACTCCGAATACCCGCGCGGGGCCTCCATCGTGCTCGTGGACCTTGGGCGCGCCCGCGGGAAAGGAGCTCGGGTAGCGGAAGATCGCGTGGTTGAACGGAAGCTCGGTGAGGGGAGCCTCGGGGTAGAGCCGCTTCACCAGCTCGCGGAAGGACTTGTCCATTCCGAAATTGTCATCGGCCCAGAGGAGCCCGCCCGAATCCAGGTAGCTCCGGAGGGCGCGGGCTTCTTCCTCGCTCATCTTGATGTTTCCGTGGCCGGTCATGAAGAGCATCGGGTAGTTCCAGATCTCCGGATCCGTCGGGGTCACGACCGCTTCGCGGTCCTGACTCACCCGGACGTCGCCGCGCTCCTTCACGGCGCGGAGGAGATTGCGGAGCGAGCTCTCGTCCGAATACCAATCGCCGCCTCCCGTGTACTTGAGCCGCGCGATCGTGAATCCGCCATTCAGCTCGAGCTCGCGCGAAGCGGCCTCGTCCCGGGAAGGCAAAGCGCATGCCATGACGAGGGCAAGGAGGACCGCCTGCCAGAGGAGAGTGCGATTCATGGGTGAGGGAATTCCGGTCACGGGCTCCAGTCGGGGTCTAAGTAGAAGAATTATATCAGATGTGCGGCATGGGCCGCGGGCGCGTCAGGTCC
>Ga0137397_10003827_pt1 | contig 10506 bp, 13 predicted proteins | sample czorhiz116metaG_FD_106658 | JGI IMG/M metagenome (GOLD analysis project Ga0137397, IMG submission 106658) | Vadose zone soil microbial communities from Angelo Coast Range Reserve, California, USA - czorhiz1.16 metaG | ecosystem: Environmental > Terrestrial > Soil > Vadose zone | place: USA...
AAAGTCATCATCACCTGCGCGGTGACGGGCTCGATCCATACGCCGACCATGTCGCCGTACCTTCCCATCACGCCCGACGAGATCGCCGACGCGGCGATCGCCGCGGCCCAGGCCGGCGCGGCGATCGTGCACCTGCACGCGCGCGACCCGAAGGACGGCCGCCCGACGCAGGATCCCGAGCTGTTCCGCAAGTTCGCCACCAAGATCAAGGCGGCGAGCGACGTGGTGATCAACTTCACCACCGGCGGCGCGCCGACCATGTCGATCGAGGAGCGGCTCCAGCCCACGCTCAAGCTCAAGCCCGAGGTGGCCTCGCTCAACATGGGCTCGATGAACTTCGGCCTGTACGAGATGCTCGGCCGCTACAAGGAATTCAAGTACGACTGGGAAAAGCCCTACCTCGCCGGGTCGGACGACCGCATCTTCAAGAACACGTTCAAGGACATCGCCTACATCCTCGAGTCGTGCGCGCAGAACGACACGCGCTTCGAGATCGAGTGCTACGACATCGGCCACCTCTACGTGGCGGCGCACTTCGTCGACCGGCGGCTGCTCAAGCCGCCGCTCTTCATCCAGTCGGTGTTCGGCATCCGCGGCGGCATCGGCCCGCATCCCGAGGACGTGATGCACATGAAGCGCACCGCCGACCGCCTCTTCGGCGACGCATATCACTGGTCGGTGCTTGGCGCCGGCCGCAACCAGATGTTCATCGCCGCGATGAGCGCGGTGATGGGCGGCAACGTGCGTGTCGGCCTCGAGGACAGCGTGTGGCTCGGGCGCGGCCAGCTCGCCAAGTCGAACGCCGAGCAGGTGGCGAAGGCGCGCCGCATTCTCGAAGAGGTGGGCCTCGCGATCGCCACGCCAACCGAGGCGCGCGACATGCTCAAGCTCAAAGGGGGACGGAATGTGGCTTTTTAGGTTCGCGCTGCTCGCGCTGCTCGCGCTTCCCGCGGTGGCGCAGGAGTGGCCGACGAAGGTGGTCAAGTTCGTCTCGCCGTACCCGCCGGGCGGCTCGGTCGATCCGCTCGCTCGCATCCTCGCCGCCAAGCTGACCGAGTCGCTCAAGCAGCAGTTCATCGTCGAGAACCGCACGGGGGCCTCGGGCATCATCGGCACCGACTACGTGGCGAAGAGCGCGCCGGACGGCTACACGTTCGTGTTCATCTTCGATACCCACTCGGTGCACCAGGCGCTGAATCCCGGCCTGCCGTTCGACCCGGTGAAGGACTTCGCGCCGGTGATGATCGTCGGCACTGCCCCCATGGCGATTACGACGGGGATGATGAAACCCTACAAAACGTTCGCCGACGTGCTCGCCGCGGCGAAGGCCAAGCCCGACACCATCACCCTGGGCAACGTCGGCAACGGCTCGCTCGCGCACCTAACCACCATCGTCCTCAACCAGGCGGCCGGCGTGAATTTCGTGCCGGTGCCCTACAAGGGCGGCGGTCCGCTGTCGACCGATGTCATGGGCGGTCAGGTCGAGCTCGCCATGGCATCGACCGCGGCGCAGGCGCAGCACGTGAGGAACGGCAAGCTGCGCGCCCTCGTGCTCACCGGCGACAAGCGCTCCCATACGATGCCCGACGTGCCGACGCTGAAGGAGCAGGGGATCGATCTGTCGGCGCATGCCTGGTGGGGCATCCTCGCGCCCGCCGGCACGCCGCGCCCGCTCATCGACAAGTTCCACGCCGAGCTGGTGAAGGCGATCAAGCTGCCGGACGTCAACAAGACGCTGACCGAGACGCTCGGCATGGACGTGGTGGCGCTCGGCCCCGAGGCGACGCAGAAGTGGATCGTCGAGCAGATGGCGCGCTGGGGAAAGGTGGTCAGGGACAACAACATTCGGGTCGAATAGCGAACTCAGCCGGCGGCACGAAGCTTGCGGCGCCGGTCGTAGAAGGAGACGCGATGAACCCGAGGGAAGCGATCACCAGGCAGATCCACGGGCTGCTCGAGCGCGAGCGGCGCATCAACCTCCACCGCTACCCCATTTCCATCCACAACGCCGACGGCGTCGCCGTCCTCGAAGGCGAGGTCGGCGACATCGCCGCCAAGAAGCTCGCGCTCGAGCTCGCCGCTTCGGTGCCGCATGTGCGCGGGGTGGTCGACCGCCTGCGCGTCGCGCCCGGCGAGCGCCGCGGCGACGGCGCGATCCGCGATTCGGTCGTGCGGTTTTTCCTCGAGCAGGCGGAATTCCGCAACTGCACCATCCGCTCGAAGGTCAACGAGCGCGAGGACCTCTGGCGCGAGGGCAATGGCGACGCGGTGGGCGATATTGAGATCGGCGTGGGCGACGGCATCATCGCGCTCGAAGGCCATGTCGTCAGCGTGCCGCACCGCCTGTTCGCCGGCGTGCTCGCCTGGTGGACGCCGGGACGACGCGACGTGATCAACGCGCTGGAAGTGCGCCCGCGCTACGACGAGCGCGATGACGAGGTGACCGACGCGTTGCGCATCGCGCTCGAGGCCGACCCGATGATCGACGCCTCGCAGATCCAGCCGCGCTGCGAGCGCTGGGCGGTGACGCTCAAGGGCAGCGTGCCCACCGAGGAGCAGAAGCGCCGCGCCGAGATGGATGCCTGGTCTCTCTCCGGCGTCGAACGCGTCGTCAACAAGCTGGAAGTGACGGGGTAACATGCCGGCATGGCGAAGCAACGGGAGAAGGCCGAGCGCTTCCAGGCCTTGCACAAGGGACCTGCCTTCGTCATCCCGAACCCCTGGGACGGCGGCTCCGCGCGCATCCTCGCCGGCCTGGGCTTCCAGGCCCTAGCGACCTCCAGCGGCGCCGCGGCCGGCGTGCTCGGCCGGCGCGACGGCAAGATCACGCGCGACGAAGCGCTCGCGCAGGTACGCATTATCGTCGCCGCCACCGATCTGCCGGTGTCGGGAGACCTGGAGAAGGGCTTTGGCGACGCGCCCTCCGTCGTGGCCGAGACGGTGACGCTCGCCGCGCAGGCCGGGCTGGTCGGCTGCTCGATCGAGGACGCGACCGGCAACAAGGATCGGCCGCTCTATTCCTTTCGCGACGCGGTGGAGCGCGTCAAGGCTGCGGTACAGGCAGCGCGGAAGCTCTCGTTCCCGTTCACGTTGACCGCGCGCGCCGAGAATTTCCTGCGCGGCAACCCCGACCTCGAGGACACGATCAACCGCCTGTGCGCTTTCGAAAGAGCCGGGGCCGACGTCCTCTTCGCGCCCGGCCTGCCCGACCTCGAAGCAGTGCGCAGGGTGTGCGGCGCGCTGTCGCGGCCGATCAACTTCATGGTCGGCATCAAGGGCAAGTCGTTCAGCGTCGCCGAGCTCGAGCAGGCGGGCGTGCGGCGCATCAGCCTGGCCAGCTCGCTCTACCGCGCCGCGATGACCGGCCTCGTCGAGGCGGCGCGCGAGGTCAAGGAGCAGGGCACCTTCGGGTATTTGGAGCGCTCGCTCGCCACGCCGGACCTGAGCCAGTACATGAAAGAGTGATGGCGCATTTCCCGAAGCTCCTGCGGAGCCTGCCGCCGTTCGAAGGCCCGTTCGACGCCTTCAAGCTCGAGGCGAAGAACTGCGACGTGCTGTTCGCCTCCTATCCGCAGGGCACGGTGATCCAGCCGCACAGCCACGACACCGAGAACCTCGGGGTGATAACCCAGGGCGAGCTCCTCCTCACCGTCGACGGCAAGGAGCAGCGGTACCGCCCGGGCGAGTGGTACCACCTGCCAGCGCACCTGAAGCATTCGGCGCGCTTCGAAGTCGAGACTTCAGAGATCGAGTTCTGGTTTCGCGGCCGTTGATCAGGCGGCTAGGCGCGGGAAAGTAGGAACGCGCCGGCCATGCCGCCCGCCGCGCAGATGCTGACGAGGGCATAGCGGCCCTCGCGCCGCGCGAGCTCGTTCGCCGCAGTGGTGAGGATGCGGCCGCCGGTCGCGGACCACGGATGGCCGACCGCGACCGAGCTGCCGTTCACGTTGACGCGCTTCCAGTCCACCGGGCCGGTGGGCGCTCCCTTCCAGCCACGCTCCCATGCCGCGACGTTCGCCAGCACTTGCGCGGCGAACGCCTCGTGGATCTCGAGCAGATCGATGTCGGCCAGCTTGACCCCGGCGCGCGCAAGCAGCCGCGGCACGGTGATCGCCGGCGCCATGAGCAGCCCTTCGTCGGGATGCAGCGCGGCGTAGTCCATCGCCTCGATGAAGGCGAGCGGACTGCGGCCTTCGCGCCGCGCGCGCTCCTCGCTCATGAGCAGCAAGGCGCACGCGCCATCGGTGATCGGCGATGCGTTGCCGGCCGTGATGGTGCCGTCGGCGCCGAACGCGGGCTTGAGCGTCGCGAGCCGCTCGAGCGAGGTGTCCGGGCGCGGGCCGCTGTCCTTCGCCACGCCCTCGAGCGGCACGATCTCCGCCGCCAGCTTGTCCGCCGCCGCGACCGCGTTGCGGTGGCTCATCAGCGCGACTTCGTCCTGGCGCGAGCGCGGGATCTCCCACTGCTTGCGCGTGATCTCCATGTGCTCGCCCATCGTGAGCCCGGTGGTCGGCTCCTTGAACGTCGCCGGATCGGCGCCGCTCAGCCACTCGACCCCGCCGGCGATGCCGGCCTCGATGCGGCCGCGCGCGATGGCATCGGCGATGATCGTCGCGCTGCGAAGGCCGGTGATGCAGTAGGAGGAAACGGTCTGCGCCTCGATCGACGCGGGCAGGCCCGCCTCGAACACGACCTCGCGGGCGAGGTTCGGCTTGCCGCGCTCGGGCACGACGGCGCCGAAGGCGATCGCGTCGATGCCGGCGGGATCGACCTGGTGCCGGCTGACGAGGCCGCGCACCGCGTGGGTGGCGAGGGCGAGCGGGCTCAGCTTGGCGAACGCCTGTCCCGCCTTCACGAACGGCGTGCGCGCGCCGGCGACGAGGGCGACTCTATTAGAGGTCACGGCTGGCCTCCTTGCCGATCACCTGGAACGCGACATCCACGTTGCCGCGCGTGGCGTGCGAGTACGGGCAGATCTTCTCGTGCGCCTCGCGCACGAGTGCGGCGAGCTCGTCCTGCGCAATGCTCTTGTCCTCTACCTGCATCTTGACGGCGATGCCGAAGCCGCCGCCGTCCCTCGGGCCGATCGTGACCGCCGTGGTGATGGCGGCCTTGGACGCATCGCGCTTCGTCTGCTTGGCGACGAAGTCGAGCGCACCGCCGAAGCAGGCGGCATAGCCGGCGGCGAAGAGATGCTCGGGCGTCGCTCGGCCCGGCTGGCCCGGGCCGCCGAGCTCCTTCGGCACCGAGAGGTCGGCCTTGACGAGGCCGTCGCTGGTCTCCGTGTGGCCGTTGCGGCCGCCGCGCGCGGTAGCGGTGGCGGTGAAGAGGGGTTTGATCCGATCCATGGGGGAACTCCGGTTGACAGCGGGTGGGGGCTAAAATATGATACACGTCATATGGGGACGGTCAAGCCTGGCTCCAAGAAGGAGCAGACCCGCGAGCGCATCCTGCGCGCGGCGGCGCGTGCCATCCGCCGCCACGGCTACGAAGGCGTCGGCGTCGCCGACGTCATGAAGGAAGCGGGGCTCACGCATGGCGGCTTCTATGCGCACTTCGCCTCGCGCGACGAGCTGCTGGCGCACGCCGCCGAGCAGGCGGGCGCCGAGTCGGTCGAGAGCCTGTCGCGCGCCGTCGCCCTGGCGAAGCCGGGCGAGGAGCTGATGGCGCTCGTCGACTCGTATCTCTCGGACAAGCACGTCGACGCGCCCGAGCAGGGCCTGGGCTGCGCCATCGCCGCCGCCGGCAGCGAAGTGCCGCGCCAGCACGAGGAGGTGCGCCGCGCCGTCGGCCGGCGCATCAAGGACCTGATCGGGCTGATCGAGCGCCAGCACCCCGAGTGGGGCAAGAGCGCCGCGCACGAGAAGGCGATGGGCATCCTCGCGACCCTGGTCGGTGCGCTGATGCTCGCGCGCGCGGCGGCCGATCCGCAGCTCTCCAAGGCCGTCCGCAAGGCCGCGCGGGCGCTCGCCCGCGATGCGGCCGGATGACTTTTTTGGCGCATGAATATGACTATCGTCATGTAACAGGGGAAAACGCCACGCCCATGACAAACGCCATCGCCATCGTTGCAACTGTCGTCCAATGACCCGCCGCCATCTCGCCATCGTCGCCGCGGCCGGCCTCGTGTTCGCCCTCATCTTCGGCGTGCGCCAGTCGGTCGCGCTGTTCATCGGCCCGATCAACTCCGCCACGGGCTTGGGCATCGCGGCCATCAGCCTCGCCTTCGCCTGCGCGCAGCTCATGTGGGGCATCACGCAGCCGATCGCCGGCGCCGTTGCCGACAAGTACGGCACCGGCCGCGTGATCGCCACCGGCGCGGTACTCGTCATGCTCGGCACCGTGCTGACGCCGTATGCGACCAGCACCTGGATGCTGGTCCTCCTGATCGGCGTGGTCGCCGCGGGCGGCGGCGGCATGGCGGGGCTCGGTGTGCTGATGTCGGCGGTGGCGCGCGCGCTGCCGCCGGAGAAGCGCGGCATCGCGAGCGGCATGGTCAACGCCGGCGGCTCGTTCGGCCAGTTCGTCGTCGCGCCGCTGGCGATCGCGCTCACCGGAGCACTGGGTTGGGTCGGCGCGCTGACATCGCTCGGTCTGCTTTCGCTCGCCATCGTGCCGCTGGCTTTCGTTTTGCGCGGGAAGCATGCCCCGGCGGCGCAGGGCGCGGCGCCGGAGAAATCGATGAAGCAGGCGGTGGGCGACGCATGGAACGACCCGAGCTTCCTGCTGCTCACCGCCGGCTTCTTCGTCTGCGGCTTTCACGTCGCGTTCATCGCCACGCACCTGCCGGGGGTAGTGGCGCTTTGTGGCCTGCCGCCCGCGGTCGGCGCGTGGGCGCTCTCGCTGATCGGCCTCTTCAACATCGCCGGCAGCTTCGCCTCGGGCTGGGCGATCGGCCGCTGGCGGATGAAGAGCGTCCTCTCGCTCCTCTACGCCTCGCGCGCGCTCGCCGTCCTCGCGTTCGTCTTCGCGCCGAAGACCACCGCCACGTTCATGGTATTCGCCGTGGTGCTCGGCTTCACCTACCTCTCCACCGTGCCGCCGACGGTGGGCCTGGTCGGGAAGCTGCACGGTGTGCGTTACGTGGCGACGCTCTTCGGCATCGTCATGCTCTCGCACCAGGTCGGCGGTTTCCTCGGCGCATGGCTCGGCGGCCAGGTATTCGAGCGCACCGGCAGCTACGACTGGCTCTGGTACATCGACATCATGCTCGCCGTCGGCGCGGCGCTCATCCACATGCCGATCAAGGAAGCGCCGCGGCTCAAGCCCGCGCTCGCCGTATAGGAGTCCGCGTGGCCTACAAACGCATCCTCGTTCCGATCGACGGCAGCCCGACGTCCAACCGCGGCCTGCGCGAGGCGATCGGGCTCGCCAAGGCGCAGAAGGCGCGGCTGCAGCTCGTCCACGTCGTCGACGTGCACCACGCGATGCTCGCCGGCCTCTCGAGCGGCGACACGGTGGCGGATCTCGCCACGGCGCTCGAGCAGCGCGGCCGCCGCCTCCTCGAGAGCGCGGCGACCCGCGTGCGGCAAAGCGGCGTACAAGCGGAGACCGCGCTCCTGGAGAGCCTCGCCGGCCCGGCCGCCGAGTCCATCGTCCGTCAGGCGCGCAAGTGGCGTGCCGATCTCATCGTCATCGGCACGCACGGCCGGCGCGGCCTGAAGCGGCTGGTGCTCGGCAGCGACGCCGAGCAGGTCGTGCGCAACGCGCCCGTGCCGGTGCTGCTGGTGCGCGCGCCTTAGGAGAACCCCATGGGAAAGCTCGAAGGAAGGGTCGCCCTTGTCACCGGCGCGAATAGCGGCATCGGCCTCGCCACCGCCAAGCGCTTCGCAGCCGAAGGCGCCTACGTGTATATCACCGGGCGGCGCGACAAGGAGCTCGCCGCGGCGGCGGCGCAAATCGAACGCAACGTCACCGCGGTGCCGGGCGACGTCTCCAAGGCTGCGGACCTCGATCGCCTCTTCGCGCTCATCAAGCGCGAGAAGGGCCGGCTCGACATCCTCTTTGCCAACGCCGGCGTGGCGAAGTACGCGCCGCTCGGCACGATCACCGAAGAGTTCTACGACTCGATCTTCGACATCAACGTGAAGGGCCTGCTCTTCACCGTGCAGAAGGCGCTGCCGCTGATGCCCGACGGCGCGTCGATCATCCTGAACGCTTCCATCGTCGGCAGCAAAGGCCTGCCGGCCAACAGCATCTATGCCGCCACCAAAGCCGCCGTGCGGTCCTTTGCCCGCACTTGGACGACCGATCTGAAAGCGCGCCGTATTCGCGTCAACGCGGTGAGCCCGGGAACGATCGATACGCCGGGACTCACTAACCTGCTCGCCTCGGCTCCGGCGGGCGAGGAGCGCCGCAAGGCCATTGCGAGCGCTGTTCCGCTCGGCCGGTTCGGCACGCCCGACGAGATCGCGCGGGCGGTTGTTTTCCTTGCGTCCGACGACGCCGCCTATGTCACCGGTGCGGAGCTGTTCGTCGACGGTGGCTTTGCGCAGGTCTGACGTCACAACCGACAGAAAGCCGCTATGAAAGGTGCATCCGGGACTATTACACTTGTAACTGCGGAAGACGCCGATGGCTAATCTTCCGGGCGTGATCAGTGACCAGGCATTCATGACCAAAGCGCCTCAGGCGCCCTTGCAAGCGGCGCTGCCGCACGTGCTGGCGGTAGACGACGACCCCACGATCCGCGGGGTCATCGAGGACTACCTCAAGCAAAACGAGCTGCGCGTGACCGCGGTGGCCGACGGCCGCGCCATGCAGGCGGTGCTCGCGGACGAGGTGGTCGATCTCATCGTGCTGGATCTGAAGCTGCGCGGCGAGGACGGCATGATGCTCGCGCGCAAGCTGCGCGACGAGTCCGAGATTCCGATCATCATGCTCACCGGGCGGGCCGAGGAAGCCGATCGCATCATGGGTCTCGAGCTCGGCGCGGACGACTACCTCACCAAGCCGTTCAGCCCGCGCGAGCTGCTCGCGCGCATCCGCACCGTCCTGCGCCGTCGGCGCACCGAGGTGCGCCAGGGCCGTCCGGAAGGCATCCGCGCCTACCGCTTCGACGGCTGGGAGCTGAACCTGAACACGCGGCGCCTCACGACGAAGGACGGCAAGCCCGTGCCGCTCAGCAACGGCGAGTTCAGCCTGCTGGTCGTGCTGCTCGGCGCGCCGAACCGCGTGCTGTCGCGCGACCAGCTGCTCGATCTCTCGCGGCTGCACAACGACGAGGTGTTCAACCGCTCGGTCGACGTGCAGATCATGCGGCTGCGCCGCCGCATCGAGGTCGATCCGGGCGAGCCGCGCTACATCAAGACCGAGCGCGGCGTCGGCTACGTCTTCAGCGCCGCGGTCGAGACCGTGTACTGAGGGCCGGCGCCAGCACCGCCTGGTGCAGGCCGGCCCGCATCACTCCGAGCAAAAATCTAGAACTTGCCTTCGTCCGTCTCGGCGGGGTAGGGGCTGACCTCGGTGTGGCTCGCGCCGGCGTCGGTCGCGGTCTGGTTGGAGCGCGCGAAGGGCCCTTTGATACTGTCCGGCAGCGACGCGCAGCCGGAGATGGCCGCCGCGGCGAGAAGAATGGTGGCGAGGGTGCGGGTCATGGTGCTTCCTTTCATGTTGGTTTCACGAGACTGCGGAAACACTTTGACCATCTGATCTGAGGCGCGTGTTACGCCGCGCGCCCTCCGCGTTACGTCCGCAATACGGCAATGTCACACGGGCGGCGTCGGGCGCTGCGCGCGGCCGGCAGCCCAGCCGGCGTTGTATTTCTCCAGGTCGGGCGCGGTGCCGCAGCGCTGCGCATAGAGCTCGGCCTGCGGCGTGGCGCCGAGGCGCCCGTCGCGCGCGCCGAGCGAATAGGCGTCGGTGGTGCAGTCAACGCTCGCCAACCCCGCGCAGCCGGCCAGCAGCAGGCCCGCGAGTCCCGCGATGAAGGTTTTCATGCAGCGATCATGCGCCGCGCTCATCGCCGCAATGTGTCAACGCGCATGTCCGACGTCATCGGATCGCTACGCCGTGTAACGCTCGGTACACGAAGCTTCGCGAGCCTCGGGCTCACTCCGTCTTGGAGTGAACTTTTAGAGAGGATCGCAAATGAAGCTGAAACGCATAGCGCTCGCCACCGCTGCCGCGCTCGCCGCGCCGGCTGGCGCGCTCGCGCAGAGCAACGTGCAGATCTATGGAACGCTGAACGGCGACTTCGAATCGGTGAAGGCCACCGGCTCGGCGACGGGCGTCAACTTCCCTAGCCGCAACCGCGTCACGAGCAACAGCTCGAACATCGGCTTGCGCGGCACCGAGGATCTCGGCCAGGGACTGCGCGCCTTCTTCCAGATCGAAAGCTTCGTCGGCTTCGATAACGGCACGACATCGGGCTTCTGGGCCTCGCGCAATTCCGGCGTCGGGCTGCAGGGCGGCTGGGGCCAGGTGTTCCTCGGCCAGTGGGATTCGCCGTACAAGTTCACGACGTCGCGCTTCGATCCGACCGGCAACACCGGCATCGCCGCCTAC
>Ga0137397_10003828_pt1 | contig 10504 bp, 10 predicted proteins | sample czorhiz116metaG_FD_106658 | JGI IMG/M metagenome (GOLD analysis project Ga0137397, IMG submission 106658) | Vadose zone soil microbial communities from Angelo Coast Range Reserve, California, USA - czorhiz1.16 metaG | ecosystem: Environmental > Terrestrial > Soil > Vadose zone | place: USA...
ATCAGGGGAACACGTTCGTGGCGGAGTGGAAAGGCTGCCCACCGGAAGCGCTGCAGAAACTCGGCGTCCATTATGAGGATTGAATGACGAAACGCCTTGGGATTGGAATCGTGGGGAGCGGGTTCAACGCGAAATTCCACCTGCTGGGATTTGTCGGCGTACGCGACGCCGACGTGCTGGGCGTCTGGAGCCCGAACCAGAACAACGCCGCCGAGACCGCCAGCATCGCGAAGCAGCTCGGCGTGGGCGACGCCAAGGCGTACCCCTCGATCGCCGCCATGGTCGAGGATCCCGCGATCGAAGCGCTCTGGCTCTGCGGCCCGAACTTCGCCCGCATCGAGAACGTCGAAGAGATCGTGAGCACGCTCGAGCGCGGCAAAGGCTCTTTGCTTGGCATCGCGTGTGAAAAACCGTTAGGCAGAAATGTGAGTGAGGCAAAAAAAGTCCTGGACCTGGTAAACAAGGTTGGGGTGCCCCATGGCTATCTCGAGAACCAGGTGTTCTCGCCCCAGATCGAGGTCGGCCGTACGCTGCTCTGGGCGCGTGGCGCCAAGCTGACCGGACGGCCGTATCTCGCGCGCGCCGCCGAAGAGCACAGCGGCCCGCACGCCCCCTGGTTCTGGCAGGGCGCGCTGCAAGGTGGGGGCGTCCTCAATGACATGATGTGTCACTCGTCGCTGCTGGTGCAGCATCTCCTCACCGATCCCACCAAACCCACATCGTCCGTCCGCCCGGCGCGCCTCAGCGCGCACATCGCGAGTCTCAAGTGGAGCAGGCCGGCCTACAGCAAGAAGCTGTCGGCGACGATGGGCAAGGACGTGAATTACGACAAATCGCCGTCCGAAGACTTCGCCAGCGTGCTGATCGAATTCGAGACCGATGATGGTCACAAAGTCCTCGGCGAAGCCACGACGTCGTGGAGCTTCGTGGGCGCCGGTCTCAGGCTGTCGGCCGAGCTGCTCGGACCCGAATACTCGCTGCAGTGGAATTCGCTCGACTCGGGGCTGAAGCTGTTTTTCAGCCGCGAAGTCCAGGGTAAATCGGGGGAAGATCTCGTCGAAAAGCAGAACGCCGAGATGGGCCAGATGCCGGTGGTTGCGGGCGAGGCGGCGGCGTATGGCTATGAGGCCGAGGATCGGTACTTCGTCCACTGCTTCCTCAACAAGCAGAAGCCGTGGCTCACCTTTGATGACGGACTGCGCGTGGTGAAGGTCTTGATGACGGCCTATATGAGCGCCGAGCAGGGGCGGACGCTCGACTTCCCCGGGCCGGGCATCGACACCTTCATTCCGGCGGTGGCGAAAGGAACCTGGAAGCCATGATTGGTACGCTGGCTTTGTTGGTAATGGCACAGACGCAACAGTGGCCGCAACACTCCCTCGACCGCCCTCGACCGCCCGTCGTTGATCCGGGACCGGAACGGTCACCGTCGCGACCGCCCTCAGACGCAATCGTCCTCTTCGACGGAACCAACCTGTCCCAGTGGCGAGCCGATGACGGCACCGCGGCCAGGTGGATCGTGCGGGAGGGTTACGTCGAGGTGAAGCCGCACACCGGCATGCTTGTCTCGGCCCGCGGCTTCGGCGACGTGCAGCTGCACATCGAGTGGCGCACGCCGACGCCGCCGCAGGGTGAAAGCCAGGAGCGCGGCAACAGCGGCGTCTTTCTCATGGGGATCTACGAGCTGCAAGTGCTCGATTCCTACCAGAACGACACATACCCGGACGGCCAGGCCGGCGCCATCTACGGGGAGAATCCGCCACTCGTCAATGCGACACGGCCGCCGGGCCAGTGGCAGACGTACGACGTCGTGTTCCATCGCCCCCACTTCAAGGCGGACAGCTCGCTCGCGAGCCCGGCTCGTATGACCGTGTTTCTCAATGGCGTGTTGGTTCAGGACAATTTTGAACTGGTGGGACCGACGGCCAACCAGGCACGGCCGCCGTATCGGGCGCATGCGGACAAATTGCCGCTCAAGCTACAAGATCACGGGAATCCGATCAGGTATCGCAACATTTGGATCAGAGAGCTGCCGGAAGGATCATAAAAATGTAGGGGCGCAGCATGCTGCGCCCCTACATCACCAAAACCAGGTTACCGCCCGGCCGGGGCCGACGTTTGTCCCGTTGCCTCTCGTGCGGCTGCCTTGAAAGCGGCCGCAAAGAACACCAGCACCGCCACGGCGAACACGGCCGGCAATATCCAGAAGGTCCGCCACTGTCCGAGCGTCAGAGCCGTCGTGCCGGCCAGGAAAGTGTCGTACACCTTGCCCATGATCTGCGCACCAATCAGCATGCCAACGCCATACGTGACCAGCACGAGGAAGCCTTGCGCCTGGCTGCGCACCTGGGGTGTCGATTTCTTGTCGACGTAGATCTGGCCCGTCACGAAGAAGAAGTCGTAGCACGGTCCGTGCAGCGCGATCCCCAACAGGATCATCCAAAAGACGGCGCCCGGCGCCGCCAGCGCGAAGAGCGCGTACCGAAGTGCCCACGCGGCCATTCCCATCATCAGCATCTTCTTCACGCCGAGTCGCGCGAACATGATCGGCATGATCAGCATGAAGAACGTCTCGGAGAACTGTCCGACCGTCTGGGTCGCGGCGATCTTGTTGACCCCGGCGGCGCCGAGGTAGAGCTGAGTGAAGTTGTAGTAGGCGGCGAGCGGAATGCACAGCAGCAGCGACGCCGTGATGAAGACGTAGAAGGGCCGGTCGCCGAGCTGTTTTAAGGCATCGAGCCCCGCAATGCTGCGCAGCGAAACGGGCTGTCCCTTCCCGGGCGGGGGCGTGTGCGGCAGCGTGAAGCTGAACAGACCGAGGATGATGCTCGCGGTGGCGGCCGTGTACAACGGCATCGAGGTCTGCTCCGGCACTCCGCCGACGACGATACCGAGAAACCAGCTGACTAAAACTCCCGCGACGATCCAGCCGATGGTGCCGAAGACCCGGATCAACGGGAACTGCTGCTCCTGCGACTGGATGTGATGGAACGCCAGACTGTTCGCCAGTCCGAGCGTCGGCATGTAGCAGAGGTTATAGAGGAGCAACACCAGAATGAACGTGGTCGGGGAACCGGTGAAGCGCGGCACGGCGAAGAGCACCAGACCACCCAGGAGGTGCAGGACGCCCAGGACTTTCTCCGTCGCGAAGTAGCGGTCCGCCACCAAACCGAGGAAGAACGGCGCGACAATGGCCGCCACGGGATTCACCGTGTACGGCCAGTGTGTCAGCTTCGGCATGCCGTGGTTGGTCATGAATACGGCAATGGATGTGTACCACGCCCCCCAGATGAAAAACTGGAGGAACATCATCGTTGACAGCTTGGTGCGGATCACCGCGTCAGGATGCCGCGACCGCGAGTTCCTTCGTCAACCGGATGATGATATGCGCCCCCGCTGGTAAGACGATGTCCGAATCCTTGGACGACGCGGCAACACCAGCGCCCGCGATGCCCCCGATCACACCACCGACGATCGTACCCTTCTTGTTCCCGCCGAGCACCCGCCCCAGGATGGCACCGGCGGCCGCCCCGACTCCTACCTTCGCGGCATCACCCTTGGTGACGCCCCGACCCTTATGGATCGTCTCGAGCGAGTCGACCGATGCGTCGATCGGGTACGAGGTGCCGCGTACAGTGATGCTCGCAACGCTCAACGTCAAGGTCCCCGGAGTGCTCGGATTGGGCGACGGCTTCACGTCCGTGATCTTGCCGTTGACGACGGAGCCCGCGGGGATGACCACGCGGCCCGCGGCGTTCCTGACGTCTTCCACCACGCGGGCGCTGAACGCATCACCCGTTTTGGCGGTGCGCGACGAAATCGTATCGGCCGCCGCGATGTCCATCGTGGTGCCGGCGGCGAGCCGCGCCATCCGGGGAGCCGGTGGAGGCGCGGGCGGGGTGGTGCGCTTTGCCGGCGGCCGCGTGACAGGCGGCGGCGGCGTGGCCTTCTGATTCTGGTCGGGCGCATCACGCAACGCCGCGGACGACTCCGCGGGAGCCAATGTCAGATTGCGAGCCGTCGAGTCAGCGGCCTGGCTCTGGTTCTGCGCTTTCTGGCAGGCGCTGAGACCGAACACGGCGATACTCCCGAAAATCGCTAAGCGATTCATGGAATCCTCTCAGTTACAACGGTTGGCAATGGGTACCCGGCCCAGGGGCGCGAGGTTCTACAGTCGGTCCCGCAAGAACTGCGGCGTCAGGCTCTGTAAGTATCCGGCGAGCAGCGTAAAACTATCGGTGACAAGCAGAATGCCCAACACGACCAGCATCGCACCCGCGATCCGATCGACCCATACTATGTATGGTCGGAAGCGCTGAAACCAGACCAGAAACCGGTCCAACGCCAATGCGGTGAGCAGAAATGGGATCGCGAGGCCGAGCGCGTACACCGCCAGCAGCCCAATCCCCCGCCCCAGCCCCGCCTGTGTCGCCGCGAGTGTCAGGATGCCGCCCAGAATCGGCCCGATGCACGGCGTCCACGCGGCGCCGAACGTGAACCCCACGACCCCGGACCCGAAGTAGCCGAGCGGTTTGCGCGCCAGCTCGATGCGCCACTCGCGCATCAGGAAGCCCGGCCGCAGGACGCCCAGCAGATAGATCCCGAACAGAATCAGGAGCACACCGCCGATGCGGCCCAACCATACCTGGTAGCTGCGCAACAGACCGCCGACGGCGGAGGCCCCGGCGCCCAGCAGGACGAACACGAGCGAGAACCCCGCCACGAACCACAGCGCGTGGAGCAGCGCCGTTCCGCGCCGCCGCTCCACTTCTTCCACCGTCATTCCCGTCAAATAGCCGACGTAACTCGGGATGAGCGGCAGGACGCACGGAGACAGGAAACTCAGGAGACCGGCTGCGAACGCAACGGCAACGCCGACAGCCACACTAGCCGCAAAACGCGACCGCGGAGACGACCGTCGTCCAGCGGGCGTCGGCACCGCACTCGGCCGTCGATGTCACGTTCATCGTGCGGACGATTTCACCCGAGAGCAGCCACTGCTCGCGGCGCTCGTCCCAGGCCTTCTCCGGATCGAAGGGAACGCCCAGCACCGTGCCCAGCATCGACGCGGCAAGATCTTCGGCGTATTCACCGGCCGCAACCTCGTTCTGCCCGTAGCTGTGGTGCTCGGAGATGTAGCCGTGGTGCGAAGGATCGGCGGGCAGCGCGAGTCCGATCGACGCCGCCACGAGCCGGCTTGGCTCGTTGGTCGCGGACTCGGCGACCACGGTGAACAGCACCTGCCCGGGCCGCAACATGCTCAGCCCCTCCTCACGATCGACCAGCTCGCAGTGGGGGGGAAAAATCGAGCTCACCCGCACGAGATTGAAATTGGCGAGATGGGCATCGCGCAACGCCATCTCGAAGCTGGTGAGTTTTTCCTTGTGCCGGCCGACGCCCTTGGTAAGAAAGGCTTTGGTCGGGATGAACATTCTGGCGTCAATCAACGCGTGCCTACCTCCCCTCGTACCATACCGCGGGACCCAATTCGACCGGAGGCTCGGTGTCGCCGCCCCGGTCCACCGTCGCCTGCATGACCCGCGCCAGCACCTCGGCGGGGCTGAGCGCGACTTCCTCGACTGCGACCTTCGACAGTCCGCGCTCCTTGCCGCGCACGACGAGCATGTATTTCGCCGTGTAGACGCGCAACCGCCCGTCTGCGGCCTTTCGCGTCACGACCGCCGTGCCCCACTCTTTGCCTTCGCGCTTGATGGGGCGGAAGACATAGATGCTCTCGACTTCGCCCGGCGGCACCTGCGCTTCGACCGCCGCGGCCAGTTTCGCCCACCCCGGCCCTTGGCCGGGAGTTAACGGCGGGAAAGCGCCGGCGTCGAGGCTTGCTGCCATCGCTCCACGTAGAACCGCAGGACGTGCATGAAGTCCTGCGCGTTGGTGACGACCCCGTAGGCCTGATGCGTGCCGCGATCACGCAGCTTCGTGACCACAAACTCGGTTTGGTCCACGCAGATCGTGGTGAGCGGCCGGATGTCTTCGGTCACGCCGGTGTCCACGAATGCGGGGAGCATGTTCCCGACCGCGATCGCGTGCAGTGCGGTGGCCACGAAGATCGCAAACGTGGCAACCGCCGTGTGGGAACGCATCGCGTCCTGCGCCGCCAGCGTGTCGGGAATGACGTCCGGCAGCGGGCCGTCGTCGCGAATCGACCCGGCGAGCACGTACGGGATGCGATGCGTCACGAGCGCGTGCATGATGCCGGTCTTGGCGATGCCCTGCCCGACCGCCTGTTCGATCGAGCCGGCACGGCGAATCGCGTTGATCGCCCGCATGTGCAGACCGTGCCCGCCTTCGACGCTTTCGCCTTCGCTCGACATCCCGAGCGTCGTACCGAAGATCGCCGCTTCGAGATCGTGCACGGCGACGGCATTTCCCCCGAACATCGTGCTCACGTAGCCGTGCTCGATGAACCAGATCATGTCCTCGCGCGCGCGCGCATGCACCAGCGCGGGTCCGATCACCCACAGAATCTTGCCGCCGCGGGCTTTCTCTTCGCCGAGCAGCTGTGCGAGCACGCCGTAATCCACCGGCCGCTCGCGCGACACCTCGGTGGCCATGAAGCGGAATTCGTTGGGGCTGTGCGTGCCGCCCAGAAAACCTTCGCCGTGCACGAAGATCCCCTCGGTGCCGTCCTCGGCCCCTCCGACCGCGACGTTGTCCCCGCGCCGCACGCGCCGCGGTTCGGTAGCGACGAGATCGTCGGTGGCGAGCTGCACGATCACGCAGTCCATGCGCGGGAGCCGGGGCCGGCGCCAGCCGGCGGGCAGCTTCACGTAGGTCGGAAGGTTCGTGGTCGAAAAAAAACCGTCGGGAAGAACCCCGTCGGCCGGTGCGGGAGTGAATCGCGCGTCGGGTGCGCCCGACAACGGGGGCGCGGCAAAGTTGGGTGGTCGGTACTGGAACCGAGGACGACTCACAGGGGGGTCAACATACCCGAAGTGAAAGAGCTTTCACAAGAGTGAAACGGGATCGCGATCGACCGTCACGTCGCGATGCGCCTTCGCCCGCCACGCGCGCACCACTCGGCCGAGCACGCGCGGCTCGGCGGACTTCGCCAACACGTGCCAGCGCCATTTCCCCTTGAGCCGCATCAACGGGCACGGCGCCGGTCCGAGGACGCTCGGAACAGCGCGGCGCAGCCAGGAAGCCACCTTTTCGGCCAGCTCCGCGGCTCGCGCGTTGTCCTGGTGCGAGATCACGAATCGCACGAGCCCGGTGCGGGGCGGATAGAGAGGATTGGGGGGTGAGCGCAGCGGCAGCTCCGCCGCCGCAAACTGCGAGACGGAGTGCGCCGCCGCGGCCCGAATCGCATGGTGATCCGGCGCGCGCGTCTGCACGAACACCCGGCCGCCGCGCGCCCCCCGCCCCGCCCGTCCTGCCACCTGTGCCACAAGCTGGAATGTGCGCTCCCCGGCGCGAAAGTCCGGGAAGTGCAGCCCCGTATCGGCGTCCACCACGCCGACGACCGTCACATTCGGAAAGTCGAGCCCCTTCGCAATCATCTGCGTCCCCAGCAGGATGTCGACCTCGCCCGAGGCGACCCGGTCCAGGATATGATGGTGGGCCCATTTGCTCGACGTCGTATCGAGATCCATCCGCGCGATGCGGGCGCGCGGGTAGCGCAGTCCCAGAAAGTGCTCGAGCTGCTGCGTACCCAGGCCCCGCAGCCGCTGCGTCGCGTGCCCGCACACGACGCAGGTCTCCGGTATCGGCTCTTCGTGGCCGCAGTAGTGACAGCGCATGATCGGCGGCGTTTGGTGCACGGTGAGCGCGATCGCGCATTGCGGGCACCCCGGCACGTTGCCGCAGGCGGGGCACTGCACGAACGTCGCGAAGCCGCGGCGATTGAGCAGGAGGATCACCTGCTCGCTGCGTTCCAGCGCCCCGGAGATCGCGACATCGAGCGCCTCGCTCCAGGGAATTGCGCCGGGTGGCGTTTCTGGTGACGCGATGCGCGGCGCGCTCCGCAGATCCACGACTTCCACTGGTGGCAGCGGGCGCGACTCCACGCGATCGGGCAGCGCGAACGTGACGATCCGCTCGTCACTGAGCGTCTCCAGCGACGGTGTCGCGCTCCCGAGAATAAGACGCGCCCCCTCGAGCTGCGCGCGCATCGCGGCAGCGTCGCGCGCATGGTAGCGCGGCGCCGAGCCCTGCTTGTAGCTCGGCTCGTGTTCCTCATCCACCACGATCGCGCCGAGGCGCTGGACCGGCGCGAACACCGCAGAGCGCGGACCCACGGCGACACGTCGTTCACCGCTGCGCAGCGCGCGCCAGGCATCGGCGCGCTCCCCATCGGACAGTCCCGAATGGAGCACCGCCACTTTGTCTCCAAAGACGCCGCGTACCCGCGCGACGGTCTGCGGCGTCAGGGCGATCTCGGGCACGAGCAGAATTGCCCCGTTTCCCGCCTGTACGACGGCACGAAGCACGTCGAGATAGACGAGTGTCTTGCCCGAACCCGTTACACCGTGAAGTAAGACAGGCTTGTCCAGGGCGGTGCCACGAATCCCCTCCACCACCCGGCGCTGGTCCTCCGTGAGTGAAGGTGGTGGAGGCGTCGAAAGACCGGCGAAGGGGTCCCGGATCTCCGGCATGTGCTCGATGCGCGCGAGTCCCTGCGTCACGAGCCCCTCCAGTGCGCTGCTCGAGAGCTTCAGGTGCTTGACGAGATGCGAAACCGGCGCGCTGCCCCCGAGCGCCTCGACCGTCTCGTACACAACGCGGCGTTGGGGCGCCCGCTTGAAGCGCCGCTCCCGCTCGAGCAGCGAATCCATTCCGTTGCCGGTCAGCACGAGCACACGCTCCGCGGCCGGCGCCGGCCCAGCCGGTCGGGCCACGCTCCACAGCGGTCCCGGCAGGATCGCGCGCAGGGAGAGGCCGAGCGGCGCGCCGTAGTAGTCCGACATCCAGCGCCCCAGCTCGAGCAGTGCCGGCGAGATCGCGGGCTCGTCGTCCGGTGCCGCGATGATCGACTTGATCGCGACTTCTGCCGACGGCCGATGGTCGACAGCTTCCGTGACGATGCCCACGACGCTGCGCCGCCGCAGCGGCACCACCACGCGCGCACCGGGGACGACGCGCGCCGCCAGCGCTGCAGGGACTTCGTAGATGTAGGAGCGGCTTACCGGGACTGGGAGAACGACTGCCGCATATGTCATCGCCGCCGAACACCGAGTCCTGGCGCCGTCGGCAGCCGAATCTGGCCTTGGTCGATGGTCGCGCCGGTGAAGGGGTCGTCCACGGTGAGCGCCGCGCCGTCCAGATCGGCGGCGTCCACGAGCGGCGTGAAGTGCGCGGCGGCCGTGATACCGAGGGAGGTCTCGATCATGCAGCCGACCATGACGAGCATGCCGTGGGCGCGGGCGGTGGCGATCATGCGCAGCGCTTCGCGCAGCGAGCCGCATTTGGCGAGCTTGATGTTGATCCCGTCTGCGCGCCCGGCCAGCCGCGGAATGTCGGCGGCAACGAGACAGCTTTCGTCCACAACCACCGGCAGTTGCTGCTTGGCCGCGACTTGGCGCACCGCGGCAAGTCCCTCGAGATCGTCCGGCACGAGCGGCTGTTCGAGGAATTCGACGCCGTACTCCTTCAAGACGGGGATCATCTGTTTGGCCCGGGCGACCGTCCATCCAGCGTTGGCGTCCACGCGGAGGGGCTTCTTGGTCGCCTCGCGCACTGTACGAAGGATCTCTTCGTCCCGGTCGGTGCCGAGCTTCACTTTCAGAATCGGGTAATCGTCCGCCTCGCGAACCTTGGCGCGCATCTTCTCGGGCGAATCGAGCCCGATCGTGAACGACGAGAGCGGGGCCCGCTTGGGATCGAGCCCCCACAGCCGCCACAACGGCTGGCCCAGCTTTTTCCCGACGAGGTCATGCAATGCGGCGGACAGGGCGGCACGGGCCGCCCAGTTCTTCGGCACGGCGTGCTCCCAGCGCTCCTCCGCCCCTTCCAGGTCGAACGGATCGCGCGGCATGTGCCCGCTGAGCCGCTCGAACGCCGCGAGCACCGTCTCCAGCGTCTCGCCGTAGAACGATGACGGATCGGCCTCGCCCCAGCCTTCCTGCCCGTCCTCGTCGACGAGACGAACCCAGGCCCGCTTATACCCGTTCGTCGAGCCGCGGGCGATGACGAACGGATGCCGCGTGGTGATGGAGCACTGCTCGACGTGCAGCTTCACAGCCAGCGATTCTTCTTCAGCCACCACATGATGACGCCGGAGGTCACCGCCATCACGACGAGCGCGCCGTAGAAGCCATACGGGTTATGGGTGAAGGGCATCTGGCTGAAGTTCATGCCGAAGATTCCCGCGATGACGATCAACGGGAGCGCGATCGTGGCCACGATCGAGAGCTGCTTCATCACGGTGTTCAGGCGGTTCGACGTCTGTGACAGATACGTCTCGAGCACGCCTGCCAGCAGGTCGCGCACGGTGTCCATCGACTCCACGATGCGAATCGTGTGGTCGTAGACATCGCGATAGTAGAGC
>Ga0137397_10003829_pt1 | contig 10502 bp, 10 predicted proteins | sample czorhiz116metaG_FD_106658 | JGI IMG/M metagenome (GOLD analysis project Ga0137397, IMG submission 106658) | Vadose zone soil microbial communities from Angelo Coast Range Reserve, California, USA - czorhiz1.16 metaG | ecosystem: Environmental > Terrestrial > Soil > Vadose zone | place: USA...
AAGTGCTACGACACCCAAATTGTCGGCCTCATATTATCCAAAGGGAAACGTTCATCTATACCTCACGGCAGCCAAGGGTTATCGTGTCGGTCAAGTCAATTTTAATGCCGGCGTCTCACCTGTAGTACCACCTGGTGTTAACCCCGACTCGCTTTGGAACTACGAGGTTGGCATCAAGGCGAATTGGTTTGACAATCGCCTTCAAACCAATGTTTCGGCCTACCATATAGATTGGAGCAATATTCAGCTAACACGACAAGTTGGGCCTTATGTATACCTCGACAATGCGGGCAAAGCCAAAAGTAACGGCGTGGAGGCGGAATTTATAGCGCGCCCGGTACAGGCAATAAGTCTCGGTTCAGCCATCACTTTTAATGACGCTGTGCTGACATCGGTTTTGCCAGGAGTAGCGCTTACTCCAGGCTCGATATTGCCGGGATCGCCCCGATGGAGCGCGTCAAATTATGCGCAAGCGACGACCCATTTTAAGGACGATGTTAGTGGGTATATCCGGTTGAGCCACCAATATGTATCGAAAGTCTACGGTTATATTATCAATTCACCGCTCGTCGCGAGCGATCCCTATAACAAATTGGATCTGCGTGCCGGGGTTATTCACGGCCACTATGAGCTTGTTGCCTATGTCGATAACCTGACGAACAATGATGCGGCGATCTACCGTCCGGCACTTCCCCCTATTGACTATGCCTATAGGTTGCGGCCGCGCACGGTGGGTTTGACACTCAGAGCATCCTTCTAGCGGTGAGCTGCTTCAATGAAAGATGATGTCGTGGCGCAATTTGGCGCCGCCCACGAATTCGAACCGGATCGTCTCTCTCAGTTCCTCGACCGATAGGTGTCCCGCCAATTCGACGTAGTACCGATCCATCGCCTCGAGCGTCATCGTGCCGATGGACTACGGATCTACGGATTTTAGGATGAAGTGAGCGATCGAAGTACGGGTGTAGGCGTTTGCAAGCGCAAGGCTAAACCATGGTTGCGTAGCGGCTACCGATGGCAAGGCGATGGGGAGTTATTTAAGTGCCCGCGGCGGCGAGAGTGCTCCATGGCAGGAGAGATTCCAAGTGATCGGCGCTGGCGGCCTTTGGGAGTTCGGCGAGGAGCCGCGAGAGGTAGGCATGTGGCTCGATGCCATTCTCGCGGGAACGGAATGAGGTGGATCAGCTACCGCTTACGATGATGGGGCTTGGTCAAGACTTCCGGCGCCAATATCGCAGAGAGGGTGGCCGGCGGCAGCAATCTGCGCTCGAGCACGAGTTCCGCCACGCCACGACGGTACGATGTGCCTCCACTGCCAGAGCGGTCGCCTTCTCATAACCGATGTAGGGATTGAGCGCGGTAATCAGACCTATTGAGTTCTCGACCGATGACCGGAGTCGCTCGGCATTGGCCGTCACACCTCTCACACAGCGCTCTTCCAGCGTGAGACAGGCCGCCCGGAGGTGATTAATACTCTTGAACAAGCTGTGGGCGATGATTGGCTCGAACGCGTTCAACTGCAGTTGTCCTGCCTCCGCCGCCATCGTCACCGTTAGGTCGTTGCCGATCACCTCAAAGGCGACTTGATTGACGACCTCGGGAATGACTGGGTTGACCTTTCCGGGCATGATCGACGAGCCGGCCTGAACCGCCGGCAGATTGATTTCGTTGAATCCGGCGCGCGGCCCGCTCGAGAGCAGGCGCAGATCATTGCAGATCTTGGAGAGCTTGACCGCCACTCGCTTCAAAACTCCCGAAAGTTGCACAAAGGCACCGCAATCCTGCGTGGCTTCGATGAGGTCAGGTGCCGTGAGAAGCGCGATCCCGGTGATCGCCTTGAGATGCTTGCAGACTAGCGCAGCGTAGTCGGGATGGGATGCTATTCCCGTCCCGATCGCGGTGCCGCCCATGTTGATCTCCGACACGAGCAGGATTGCTTCACGCAGGCGGTCCTGGTCTTCACCGACCATGACGGCGTAGGTCCGAAACTCCTGCCCCAGTGTCATGGGTACGGCGTCTTGCAGCTGGGTCCGCCCCATTTTCAAAATGTCTTTGAACTCGTCCGCCTTTGCAGCGAATGCGGAGCGTAATACCGACATCGCATCGATGAGACGGTTGACACCATGAATCGTCGCGATTTTCAAAGCGGTCGGATACACGTCGTTGGTGCTCTGGCTCATGTTGACGTGTTCGTTCGGATGGAGCTTATGATATTCGCCACGCTTGGCGCCGAGGATTTCCAACGCACGATTCGCGATGACCTCGTTCGCGTTCATATTAGTCGACGTGCCCGCGCCCCCCTGGATTACGTCGACGACGAACTGATCGTGCAACTCTCCCGACCGGATCGCTTCGCAGGCGGCGATTATTGCGGTGGCCCGCTCCTCTTCCAGTAACTCCAGGTCGCGGTTGGCCAGGGCTGCCGCTTGCTTTATGGCCGCCAGTGCCCTCACCAGCTCCGGATAGCTGCTGATTCTGATCCCGGAAATTGGGAAGTTCTCGACAGCACGCAGAGTGTGTATACCGTAGTAGGCATGTTCCGGCACGGCGAGCTCGCCGAGCAGGTCGTGCTCGGTGCGAGGGAGATCGGTCACTGATACATCCTTCATATTTTCAGACCCGATGCAGATGATCCACGCGTCGTTGAAAACGAGGGCGGCCGCATGGCGCGCGACGTCCGTTCTTGCTCCCCATTTGCTCAGCTATTCCTCCGACTCCTTCCTCGGTCGCGTCGCAAGCTTTGCGCAGACCCAGGCTGGAGCACCCGAAATGCGCGTGACGCGCACGAACGAGAATGCAATGGCGGAAGGCGTCAAATGCATGGCTCCACGAGGAGCACGGGCTCGCTTGGCTCCCGCGCAGCCTCGTCGCTCGCAAGCTGCAAAGTAATTCACTGGTACAAAGCGGGTTTGAGATTTCCCTTGAGATTCGCCTCTGTCGGGCAGCGCACCGAACCCGGCGTGTCGCCGAGGACGTGTGGGAAATCGCCGGCACGCTCGTCGCCCGAAGGTATGCCAAATCCGAATAAAGCCCACTAACACCGCCACGCCGCAAGACGCCTATAACTCTTGCTTACGAGGCGTCAGTACGAAGGCACCCCGCTCGCGATCCTTCTCGACCTCATCGCCCCGAAAGACAGATCCATTCATCGTGATGTAGATCCCCGGTGAGGCCGTCTGCGCGATTGCAAACGCCATGCCCAGGTTGAATGCCGCATCGCTTTCACTGAATCGGGCCGGCGCCAGCGCGCCGGTGAGCACAATCGTCTTATCGGGAATCACGGACAACGCACGGGCGGTGAGGGTCATGGTGTCGGTACCATGAGTGATGACGATGCGGGAGTTGCTGGCCCGACTGACGTGCTCGATGACTCGCGCTCGATCTGCCTCGGTGAGATCGAGGCTGTCCTTACGCAGCACTTCTTCAACTTGATGACCATGAGTGACGCGCGCTACGGCGAGCAACTTCGTGACTGTGGACTCGGCGATTTGATACTGGCTCACCGCATCGAAGTATAGCTTGTCTATGGTACCGCCCGTGGTGAGCACGAGGATACTTTTGGACTCATTCACGGGCTAATCTCGCTCTCAATTGACGGTCGACGCGTCGCTATTGGTGGGGGGGCGGCGTCAAGTCGGACGGAAGCGGATCGCCCCAGATGTAATGGCCGAACCATAGCTCGTTCTCCTGCGTGACAGCTCGCTGCTGTTCTGGTTTGTCTATTCGCGCGCTCGCGAATGTCCATCTGCCCTGTCTTCAACTCTTCGGAAGTGAGGTTGTACTGTCGTGACGAAGACCGTCGATTCGCTCCTTTATTTAAACAAAAAACTACCTGCAGCCGAGGGAGTACGCTGCAGACAGATGAGGGTAGAGGACATTGATGCGCGCAGGCGTGCTTCAGACGCGATCCTTGTCCCGAAACTCTAATGGCGCGATACCAGCACCTGCGACATAAGAGCGATTTCTTGAGAGTTGGTTTGGTTACCCTAATGTGCAAAATATTCGTCGACACCCGCAGCATGCGCAAATAAACCTCCTGAGTGATGTCCGGGACGGTAAACCTCGGCTCGACCCAGTTACTACTCTATATAAAGAGCGAATTGAGGCGGATTGGTAACCCCCGCGGGGAAAATAAAGTTCGGGCTTCAGCCGAAGGCGGAAATCAGCTGCGAGCAATCGCCGTGGAGGGGGTTCTTCCGAAGAAGGAAAGGCCGCGCAACAGAATTCTCTCGCGAATGCCCCTAGCAGAGTCTTGTTATGAATTTATTTTTGTTTGGGGGGTTACCAATCGCCGACAAAACGCTCTTCTGTCCCATGAGGTCGTCGCAATGTGTGACGGCGACCCTAACAGGCCCTCTTGAAGGGCGGGGGATGTCTTATGCGTCTGAATGTCGCCGCAGTGTGTCTATCACTCTGTCTGATCGGAGTCTCTTCAGCGGATGATGGGGTTGATCAAGGAAGAAGTTCGACAGGTCTTCCCGCAGAGAGTGAGGCTTCTAATAGCCCAGTGACGGGTCTTGAAGAAATCACCGTCACCGCCACCAAGCGCCGGGAAAACTTACAAGATGTTCCGTTTGGAATATCCGCGCTGAGCACGAAGGATTTGGAGCGATCGGGGGCCGAGAGTGAGCAGGATTATCTGGCGACAGTTCCCGGTGTCAACTATACGGACGCTGGGCGCGGACGCAGTTTGCTTACTTTCCGGGGTATTTCCACGGTCGGGCTCCCTGGTAACTTGCAACAGACGGTGGAAATTTATGTCGATGAGTTTCCACTGACAGATCGATTTAGTGCGTGGACTTCGCCCGACATCAGCACTTTTGATATTGAGCGCGTTGAAGTGTTGCGCGGGCCGCAGGGTACGCTGTTTGGATCCGGCGCGATCGGAGGCGCGCTGCGTCTCATCACGAGCCAGCCTGATGCGACCGCCTTTCACGCTAAAGTCGAAGTGGGAGGCGCCACCACCAATGGCGCAGGCAGCGATGAGTTTAAGGCTATGGTCAATATACCCTTAATCGACGACCAACTAGCTTTACGTGTCGTCGGCTTCCGCACCGATCAAGGCGGCTGGGTCGATAACGTGCGTCGAAACCAACACGATGTCAATGGCGGCTATGACGAAGGTGGCCGAGCAATATTGCAGTATACGCCTACCGATGCACTCAAATTGCGTGCCACTGTGTTGAACGAAAGAGATTCCCTCGACGATAGCGGTAAAACCTTTGCATACAGCAATGAGGGCCCGCCAAATCAGTGGGATGGCGTCATCCCAGAAAGCTCTCTTTCGAAACTCAGTATCTATAACTTTACAGGCGAGTACGACGCAGGATTCGCAACAGTGACATCGATTTCGACCTACGAGCAAAGAAAAAGTTATCTCGCTACGGATTTTACCAGGCCACCCCCCGCGGGGATCGTTCTAGACCCGAACACCGACAGCTTTTACATAACTCATGACTCAACTAAATCGTCTCAGGAGCTGCGGCTCTCGTCCAACGGTCATACGAACCTTGAATGGACGATCGGCGGTTTTTTCCTGCATACCCACCAAGAGCTAAATCAGATTTGGTATTACGGCAATTTTGATTTGGAGACCTTGTATATCCCTACTACAACCCGTGAAGGGGCAGGCTTCGGCGAAGCGACCTACCATATCACCCCTAAGGTAAGCGTTACCGCAGGCGCCAGGTGGTTTGACAACACCTTCGAGCAGGGGACCGAGTATACGCCAGGTTCATTCTACCAGGGGGCCCATGCGCCAGTCACAATCCACTCGAAAGCTACGACGCCCAAATTCTCAGCCTCCTATCATCCAACGGAAAACGTTAATCTATACGTCACGGCATCCAAGGGTTATCGTGTGGGTCAAGTCAATTTTAATGCCGGCGTCAACCCCGTGGTACCAAATGGTTTTGGCCCCGACTCGCTGTGGAACTACGAGGTTGGCATCAAAGCGAATTGGTTTGACAATCGCCTTATAACCAATGTCTCGGCCTACCATATTGATTGGACCAATATTCAGCTTGGACGATCAGTTGGTATTTACTACTACACCGACAATGGGGGCAAAGCCAAAAGTAACGGCGTGGAGGCGGAATTTGTAGCGCAACCGATAGAGGCAATAAATCTCGGTTCATCCATCACTTTTACTGACGCTACTTTGACATCGGTTTTGCCAGGGACAGGGCTTACGCCAGGCGCGATATTGCCGGGATCGTCCCGATGGAGCGCGTCAAATTATGCGCAAGCGACGGCCCGTTTTGGGGACGATGTTAGCGGCTATATCCGGTTGAGCCATCAATATGTAGGGAAGGTCTACGATTATATTGTCAATACACCGACGGTCGAGACCGATACCTATAACAAATTTGATCTGCGTGCCGGGATCAGTCACGGCCGCTATGAGTTTGTTGCCTATGTCGATAACCTGACGAACAATGATGCGGCGGTCACCCGTCCGAAATTTCCCCCTTATAACTATGCCTATAGGTTGCGGCCGCGCACGGTGGGTGTGACATTTAGAGCATCTTACTAGCGCTGAGCTGCTTCAATGAAAGATGATGTCATCTTTCAACAATTTCCGCGGGTTGCGAGATGGATGCGGACAGCGCGGTAGCTCAATGGGGCGGAAAATCGCCCCATATTGTCTTTGACGATGGCGTGGATCTCGATCGGGCGAGTGATTGTATCGCGAAGTTTCTGCTTCTGAATCAAGGTCGGGCGGACACTACTGTTGGGATATATAAATGAAAGGACACACGCTCTTCGCTCTGCTCTATGCAGTGTCCGCGTGCTTAACCGAAACGCGCACCTATTCTCTCGAGGCGCAGGTTGCCGATAGCTACGCACGTTGTAACGCACTGGCGACTATGGACTTCTCTCGGATACCGGATGCGGTAACACAGGTCCTAAAAACTCATATAGAACAGCGCGTCGATGATGTCCCGGAGTATTGCGAAGTCAGTGGGTACGTAACGCCGAGCATTCGATTTCTCCTTCGACTTCCAAGTGATGGTTGGAACGGGAAGTTTATCGAGCTCGGATGTGGGGGCAGCTGCGGGACAACAGAGCACATAACGAAATGTGCTGACCCACTTCGTCGGGGATACGCCTGCATTGTCTCCGATGGCGGCCACAGCTCAAACGGGGGAGATATGAAGTGGGCCTACAACAGCCCGCAAGCGGTGGTCGACTATGTGGTCCGAGCCAGTCATGTGACGGCGCTCGCGGGCAAAGTGCTCGCCGAACGCTACTACGGCACGCCCCCGAAAAAGTCGTACTTCATGGGATGTTCTGCCGGCGGTCTGCAGGCCCTGTCCGAGGTGCAGCGATTTCCATGGGATTTTGATGGAATCATCGCCGGGAATCCGAGCATGAGCGTTAGCCAAGACTGGATGAACCATCTCTGGACGAAGCGCACGATGGTTGACGAACGCGGCGAACGCATTTTGTCGCAACGAGATATTGAGAGCCTTCACAAGGCAGTTGTGACGAAATGCGATTTGAACGACGGGATCAAGGATGGCCTAATCGGTGATCCGCGGGGCTGCTCGTTTGACCCGGAGGAGTTGTCTTGTGCAAAACATAAGGCAGACGGTTGTTTTTCATCATCGCAGGTCGATGCCGTCCGCAGGATGTATGCCGGCCCGACTACCAAGAACGGTACCCCGATAGGCATTCCATTTGCTTTTAAGGGGTCGGAACTAACTTGGGAATCAACTTGGATTGGCTCGACAAGTAATCCAGTAGGAGAGGATTCTTACCTTTCGGAATGGTTTCGCTACTACCTTTTTCAACCGAACCCTGGTCCTTCTTGGACAACAAAGGACTTTGATTTGGACCGCGACTACCAGCGCTTCGGTGTCGCAGAGCTGACAGAGCCGCTCAATGCGGATTTGCGCCGATTTAGGAATAGACAAGGGAAATTGCTCATGTATTCCGGATGGAATGACACGGCCGCGAGTGTTGGGCGCACTGTCGACTATTACGAAAACGCGGAGAAACTCCTGGGAGGACGAGCAGCCACTCAGAATTTCTTTCGCCTATTTGTCGTCCCTGGAATGAATCATTGCAGAGGCGGCGAAGGGCCTTTCGCAATCGACTATTTGAGTTATCTTGAAAACTGGGTAGAAAAGGATAAAGCGCCTGACGAACTAGTCGGATCACATATCACGTTCGGTGATCTATGGGACAAAGCCTTGCAGGGCGATCAGGTCGCTAAGCGACAACTCGAGAAATTACAACAGTTTCCGTTGGATCCGGCAATTGTGCAGTTCTCTCGGCCAGTTTACCCGTACCCAATTCAGACTAAGTATCGCGGTCGCGGCGATCCCAAAGATATAGCAAACTTCTCGCCGGTGGCGCCTTGATTAGCGCGGAGGGTGGTCCGCAGCGGAATGGCAGTTGCCATACCCGAATTTCCTCCGTCCTTGCGCGACGGTTGCATGGCTTCGCTGGGCAGAACAATCATCTGCACGAGATCTTTCATATCGCCCCCGTTAGCCATAGCCGCGGGCAATGATACCTGTAAATCGTCCATCGGTTGGCGCTCTTCTCCTCGGATTGATTCCGTTTGCCGGGATGTGTTTCTCAGTCTCGTTCTGGGATCGAATTGAGCCGATGGTTATTGGTCTCCCGTTTAATATGTTTTGGCTCATTTCCTGGATTGTCCTGAGCACATTATGCCTGTGGGCGGCGTACCGCATCGAAACGAGGCGTAGGGAAGGTTTACCACCATGAGTCCTGGTGCCGTTTCCATGGTCACGATCGTCACGATCGTCGCGGTGGGTGCAACGATTGGCATGGTGGCCGGGGCTCGAAGGAAAATGGACCTCGAGCAATGGACCGTTGGCGGTCGTGGCTTTGGCACCGTGTTGATGTTCCTGCTCATGGCCGGGGAGACATACACCACGTTTGCATTTTTAGGTGCGAGCGGCTGGGCTTATTCTCGCGGAGGCCCGACTCTCTACGTTTTTGCTTATATAACGTTGGCCTACGTTATCTCGTTCTTTTTGTTGCCGCCGCTCTGGGAGGTGGGCCGCAAGTACGCGCTACAGACCCAGGCCGACTTCTTCGGCCGTCGCTACGGCAACAAATATCTGGCCGGATTGGTGTGCGTCGTTGGGATCGCCTCCTTTATTCCCTATTTGCAGCTACAGATCACCGGGCTGGGCATTATTGTCTCGACCGCCAGCTTCAATGCCATCGGTCGTATTCCAGCCATGGCGATCTCCGTGATTCTGCTTGTCGGGTTTGTATTGGCCAGCGGCGTTCGAGCGGTGGCTTGGGTCAGTGTTCTAAAGGATGTGTTGATAGTCTTCACAGCTCTGGTCATCGGCTTTGGGGTTCCTTATATTTACTTCGGCGGCATCGGTCCAATGTTTGTCACGTTGGCGCACGCTCGGCCGGCGCACCTCACCATGCCGGGTGCCACTACCAATCTGGGGCATACATGGTACATCTCGACGGTGCTCATGACCTCGATGGGTTATTTCATGTGGCCGCATGCTTTTGGGGCGACGTTCACGGCCAAAAGTGGCGACACCTTGCGACGCAACGCCGTAGTGATGCCACTTTATACGCTGACGCTCGCCTTGATATTTTTCGCTGGGTTTGCCGCTGTCCTGGTAGTGCCTGGATTGGCCAATGGCGATTTCGCACTTCTAACCGTTGTCCGCAAGAGCTTTTCGCCGTGGTTTCTCGGCGTGGTCGGGGGCGCCGGCGCTTTGACCGCCATGGTACCCGCGGCCATTTTCATTCTGACTGCGGCCACCCTTTTTGCAAAGAATCTTTACCGCCCCCTCTTCGCGCCGGCAATGTCGGACGACCAGGTCGAACTCCTTGCACGAATCATGGTGGTTGTTCTCGGGCTCATCAGCTTGTGTTTGGCCATTTACAGTTCTACAACTCTGGTGTCCCTTCTTTTGACGGGCTATGCTGGCGTGACGCAGTTTTTCCCGGGCGTGGTGCTGGGTCTTTATTGGAAACGCGTCACCATGAGGGCGGTTTTTACCGGCCTAATTGTCGGAATCGGCATGGCCCTGTTTCTCATGCTCAGCAATCGTGACCCGTCATTCGGCTGGAGTGCCGGATTCCTTGCTCTGTGCCTCAACTTTATAGTTACGGTGTTCCTGAGCCTGTTAAGGCCGCGAAACGCAAGAGGTTCAACATGAAACTGCTGGAAACAATCCGAGCGGATCAGGAGGCTCTTGGAGCCCTGCGACGCGACATCCATGCTCACCCGGAGCTCGCCTTTCAAGAGGAACGCACGTCCGATTTGATTGCAAAAGTCTTGACCGAATGGGGTATTCCAATCCACAGAGGGCTTGGAAAAACCGGGGTCGTCGGCATCCTAAAAAATGGCAGCAGCTCGCGCGCAGTCGGCCTCCGCGCTGACATCGATGCATTACCCATGACAGAGCACAATGCTTTCGCGCACGCCAGCGTATATCCAGGGAAGATGCATGCCTGCGGCCACGACGGTCACACGGCCATGCTGCTTG
>Ga0137397_10003830_pt1 | contig 10498 bp, 6 predicted proteins | sample czorhiz116metaG_FD_106658 | JGI IMG/M metagenome (GOLD analysis project Ga0137397, IMG submission 106658) | Vadose zone soil microbial communities from Angelo Coast Range Reserve, California, USA - czorhiz1.16 metaG | ecosystem: Environmental > Terrestrial > Soil > Vadose zone | place: USA...
CGGCCCGGCGACGACCGGCGTCCCGGCGGTTGACCGGATGATCTTCTCCGAGGGCCTCGGCAAGCGCACCACCGCAGCGTTCAGTACCACGGTGCCTGGCGAAGTGCTGGTTGCGTTCGCGGCATCCGATGGTCCGCCGGCGGCCAATTCCCAGACGCTGACAATCGCCGGCGCGGGCCTGTCCTGGACGCGCGTGCGGCGCGCGGCCACACGGTTCGGCGACGCGGAAATCTGGACTGCGACGGCGCCGACGGTGCTGACCAACGTCACCGTCTCGAGCACGCAGTCGTCGGCCGGCGTGCATCAGTCGCTGACCGTCATCGCGTTCACCGGCGTCGGCGGCGTCGGCGCCTCGAACGTGGGCGGCGCAATCAACGGCGCTCCGTCGGTGAGCCTCGTGACGACGGCGGCCGGCTCGGTCGTCTACGGCGTGGGCAACGACTGGGATCGTGCGGTGGCTCGCACTATTCCTGCCGGTCAGACCAAGGTGCACGAGTTCGTCGACACGGCGGTCGGCGATACGTTCTGGGTCCAGGCGGCAAACGGCACGACCGGCGCCGCCGGCAGCACGGTCACGCTCAACGCGTCGGCGCCCACCAACGATCAGTGGAACGCGGCGATTGTCGAACTGACGCCCGGCGCGCCGCCTCCGCCGCCGGTGATGGTCCTGGTGCCGAGCGTCGTCGGTCTGACGCAGGCAGCCGCGCAAACGACGATCACGAGCGCCGCGCTCGCCGTCGGCGTGGTCACGACCGCCAACAGCGCGAGCGTGCCGGCTGGCCGGGTGATCAGCCAGAACCCGGTGTCGGGCACCAGCGTCGCGCAGAACACCCCTGTCGCGCTGGTTGTTTCTCTCGGCGCCGCGCTCGGCGGGCCGACCGTCGACAAGACAGTCTTCTCCGACGGCACCGGCGCACGGACGACGGCGCCGTTCAGCACGGCGGCCGCCGGTGAAGTGCTGATTGCGTTCGCAACGTCTGACGGACCGACGACCGGGGTCAATTCGCAGACCCTGACGGTGTCGGGCGCCGGCCTCACGTGGTCGCGTGTGCAGCGTGCAGCCATTCAGCGCGGCGTCGCCGAGATCTGGACGGCAACGGCGCCGGCCGCGTTGACGAACGCCACTGTCACGAGCACCCAGTCGGTGACCTCGGTGCTCGGCGCCGCGGTGAACCAGTCGCTGACCGTCATCGCCTTCACCGGCGCGAGCGGCGTCGGCGCGTCGAACGTGGCTGGCAGTGCCTCCGGTGCGCCGCAAGTGAGCCTGGTCGCGCAGGCGGCCGGCTCCGTCGTCTACGCGGTTGGCAACGACTTCGATCTCGCCGTCGCCCGCACGATTCCGGCCGGCCAGACGAAGGTGCACGAGTTCTTCGCGCCGACCGGCGACACGTTCTGGGTACAGAGCGCGGATGCCATCACTGCGGCGGCGGGCGCGACCGTCACGCTCAACGCGACGGCTCCGACCACCGATCAGTGGAACTTCGCCATCGTCGAGGTGAAGCGATAGCAGTGGGGAAGCCGCCGGCTGCGGTGGCCGTCACAAACTTGGAGTGAGGAGAGGAACGCCCATGAGCCGCATCTATCTGCCGTGGAACGCGTCGAAGGCGCGCCAGAGGGACGCCGAGCGCGCGAGACAGAATCGCGCTGAGATCGTCAGAGAGCTGTCCTGGGGCCGTGTCTCGCGGCGCGATCTCATCAAGATGGGACTCTTCACCGGTGCCGGGATGCTGGCGCCGATCGGCGGACTCAACCCGTTCGTCGGGAGCGCCTCCGCCGACGTGCCAGCATTTCCGCGGAGTCCTCTTTTCGGCGCCAAGCCATTTGCGCAGCCGATGCCGCGTTTCGATGTCCTGGCGCGCAACCCGCTGTCGTGTCTGACGCCGTCTCCACAGGCGCAAGCCAATGAGACGCTGATGCCAGTCGACAGCATGCTGGGCGGTGGCTTCGGTCCGGTCGAAGGGCGGCCGCCGGGCCCGGTCTGGGCGCATCAGCGGTGGAGCGAGTACGTCCCCGGTGCGTGCGTCGAAGCGACGCAGGCGCCCGCGACGACCAACTATCGCTACAACCCGCAGGTTGCCTCGAGCCTGAATTCGGGGATCGATCCGACGCATGGCATGCCGCTGCGGTTCCATCCGAAGCTGCCGAACCAGAATCCGAGCTCCGTTTGGACGTTCGACGGGACGATTCCGCCCAAGCTCGTGCAGGCACGATATGGGGAGCCGATCCTGTTTCGGCACCATAACGGGCTGCCGGTGGACGTCAGACAGAACGGCGGTTTCGGGCGCCACACGATCTCGACGCACGAGCACAACGGGCATCACGGCGCGGAGAACGACGGTTTCACCGGCGCATTCTTCTTTCCGAACCAGTACTACGACTACCACTGGCCGGTCGTGCTTGCGGGGCACTACAGCGTGAACACGGCGGCCACCGATCGGATGGCGAGCAGCCCCGACGGCAGCGGCGGACTGACGAACGTCCCGGGCGACTGGCACGAGACGATGAGCAGCCACTGGTTCCACGACCACATGTTCAGCTTCACGGCGCAGAACGTGTACAAGGGCAACGCCGCGATGTTCAACATCTACAGCGGCCTGGATCGCGGCAACGAGGACATCGACGACGGCGTGAACCTCCGGCTGCCGAGCGGGTCGGCGAAGGACTGGGGCAACCTCGACTACGACGTGAACCTGATGCTCGCCGACAAGGCGTTCGATCGGGACGGACAGCTGACGTTCGACATCTTCAACTTCGACGGGTTCCTCGGCGACGTGATGACTACGAACCTCGCCTACAACCCGTACTTCGAGTTAGAGCGCCGGAAGTACCGCTTCCGCATCCTGAACGCTGCCGTCGCGCGGTTCTTCAAGGTGGCGCTGGCGAACGCGTCCGGTGTGCCGCAGCCGATCATTCAGATCGGCAACGACGGGAACCTGTTGCCGAGTCCCGTGACGCTATTCGAACTAGACGAGCAGGGCATTGCTGAGCGTTACGACATCGTCATCGATTTCTCGAACTATGCCATCGGGGACAAGCTCCACCTGGTGAACCTGGCGGAACATATCAACCCGGAAACGGCGACGTTGGACGGCAGGAAGCCGTTTGCGGACCTCACGATGGCCGCCGCGCTTTCCGGCAACTCGGCCGATCCCTGCGTGGGCAGGTTCCTGGAGTTCAGGGTCGTGCGAAACCCTGCGAAACCCGACGTGAGCCGGGTGCCCGCCGTTATGATTCCGAATCCCGACCTCTCGCAGATTCCGGTCGCCCGCGTGCGCAATTTCGTGTTCGGGCGCGATGCCATTCAGACAACCTCCGACCCGAATACGTCGGCCATGGGTCCCTGGGGCATTGGTACCGACGGTGGGCTGACGAAGGCTGCGGACTACGGCCGGCTTTCGGCGGCGCCGAGATTCGGGACGCGCGAAGTCTGGAACCTCATCAATGATGGCGCTGGGTGGGACCACCCGATCCACATCCACTTCGAGGAGGGTCAGATTCTGGCCCGGAACGGCAGCCTCGCGAACGTGCGGGCGGCAGAGCGGGGCCGCAAGGACGTCTACCGGCTCCATCCAGGAGGGACCCTCACTATCACCATGCAGTTTCGCGACTGGGGCGGGATGTTCATGGAGCACTGCCACAACACCACCCATGAGGACAACGCGATGCTGCTGCGGTGGGAGATCAACGAAGGCGGCGAGCCGTTCCTGAGCCCGCTGCCCACGCCGGTCCCGACGCCGCAGGGCGTGAGATTCCAGGCGCCGTCCGAGATCCTCCCGACCGCGCTGTAGAGCGCGATCGTATCGAGGGGCACAGGAGAACACGTGATGCGATGGAAGATTTGGCGGCCGGTCGCGCCGGCCGCCACTTTGTGGCTGGCCGCCCTGATCCTTCTAGTCTTCCAGGCCGTCCCAGCCGCAGCCGACAACGGGCGCTGGGGCGCCGACTATTTTCCCAACGTCACGCTGACGACGCAGAACGGAGCGCCGGTCCGCTTCTACGATGATCTGGTCAAAGGGAAAATCGTCGCGATCAACCTGATCTACACGACCTGCAAGTACGCGTGCCCGCTGGAGACGGCACGACTCTCCCAGGTGGCGAAGCTGCTCGGCGATCGGATGGGGCGCGACGTGTTCTTCTATTCGATCACGATCGATCCCGATCACGATACGCCGGAGGTGTTGAAGGAGTACGCGGCGAAATATCAGGCGGGGCCGGGCTGGACGTTTCTCACCGGCAAGCAGGCGGACATCGATCTGATCAGCCAGAAGCTCGGATTGTATTCCGCGCCCAACCCCGCGAACCCGGATGGCCATCAACCGTTCCTTCTGGTCGGCAATGAAGAGACGGGCCAGTGGATGCGCAACTCCGCCGTCGACAACCCGAGCTTCCTGGCCAGAACAATCGGCGACTGGTTGGACAGTTGGCAGAACGCCAAAAAGGAGACGTTGAAGTCCTACACGGAGGTACCGGCGCGACTCACGCTGGACAGAGGGCAGTACACGTTCGCGAACCACTGCGCCGCCTGCCACAGCATCGGGCGCGGCGATCATCTGGGGCCGGATCTGCTCGGCGTGACGGCAGCCCGCGATCGCGACTGGCTGACGCGTTTCATCGTGGCGCCGGACAAGGTGCGCGCTGCCGGTGACCCGATCGCCCTCGCGCTGCGCGCGAAATACAAGCAGGTGATGATGCCGCGCCTGGACCTGGGAACCGACGACGCCGCCGCTCTCATCGACTACATCGACAGGCAAGGCCGCGCGGTACGCGAGGCCACAGGAACATCTGGAGAGACGACGACCGCAGTGACCGCAGGGACCACGGCAGGTGCGAACCTGAAACCGATCGTCGATCCCTACCTGCGGATTCAGCTCGCGTTGAACGCCGACAGCCTCGGCGACAGCCGGAACGACGCCCGCAGCATCGGCGCCGAAGCGGCGAAGTTCGGAGCGAGCGGCGCGGCGATAGCGGCGGCCTCCGGAGAATTCCAGAAGGCGGCCGATCTCAGCGCGGCGCGCACGGCGTTCGCGCGGCTAGGCGACGCGATCATGATCTACGCGCAGGAGTCGGGGGCGACGATCGGCGACGAGATCAAAGTGGCGTACTGCCCGATGGCGCAGAAATACTGGTTGCAGAAGGGCGAGAAGATCCAGAACCCGTATTACGGCAAGGCCATGTCCGACTGCGGCCGCATCAACGCGACGCTTCCAAGCTTGAAGAAGTAACTCCGCGCCGCAGCGCGAAGGCGCGACCCCGGCCCCGTAGCGCAATGGCTTCCGCCTTCGCTGCAATTGAGCCTCGCCCGCGCGGATCGCGCATATACTCGCGCACGTCATGTGGGGCCGATTTGCCGTTCTCCTGGCCTGCGCGATCGCCGTCGCGCAGGCGCGTCCGATGGCTCAAGCGGACGCGTTCTTTTCTTTTCACAGCTACGCACACCCCAAGATTTACTCCAACATGTGCGGCGCCAGCTGCGAGGAAAGGCTGGCCCTTCATTGGACACCCCATCTGGAGGGCAGGCGATCGATCGTCGAAACGCTGTCTGCGCTCGTCGCCACCTTCAAGTAGCAGCGCGCGCAGAGCCGAAAGCATTACGAACGGACAGGTTTCGCCGGACGCTTACCCATCGACGTCCATGCCACCGAGCAGACGGCCCGTCCCATGAGCAGTCTGCGCAGGCAGCCGTATCACCTCATGTTGGCGGGTCGAGTCTCCACCGACGGCGCATTGATGCGCGCCGTCGGTGAAGACGATTTTCATCCAGGCTTCGCGTCCCGTTGCCTGCCATCAGAAGACGGTGATGGTCTCGCTGACCGCCACCAGTGCGTAGACCCCGTTGAAAAGACGGACTTGATAGATCCCCGGTGCCGGCAGCGCAAACGTGAGCGTCGCAGCGCCGACACCAGCCGCGGGCAACGACTGGGACCCGTTGAGGTACTGCCATTGGACCGGATTCCCGCTCGCGTCGTACAACCCTGCCCAGTCGCCGCGCGTTCCGGGCGCGTTCGTAATGATCGCCGCCACCGTCCCGCCACTCGCCGCGCCGAGCCTGACGTTCGGCGCGCTGGTGGTGATCGTTCCGCTCGTCGCCACCCGAGTGTAGGCCGCGTTGAACAGGCGCGCGTGATACGCGCCCGGCGTCGCCGGCAGGATGAATGTGATCGTCGCACTGCTGACACCGGCCGCGGGCAACGAATGAGATCCGTTGAGATACTGCCACTGGACCGGATTCCCGTTCGCGTCGAACAGGCCGACCCAGTCGCCCGCCGTGCCTGGCGCGTTCGCGATCGTCGCCGTCGCCACTCCACCGGCGGTCCCGCTCGACGTGAGCGTGACGCTCGGCGCGCTGGTGGCGATCGTTCCGCTCGTCGCCACCCGGGTGTAGGTCGAGTTGAAAAGGCGCGCGTGATACGTGCCCGGCGTTGCGGGCAGCGTGAACGTCACCGTCGCAAATCTGAGGCCTCCCCCCGGGATCGTATGCGTGCCGTTGAGATACTGCCACTGCACGCAATTCCCATCCGCGTCGAACAAGCCCACCCAGTCGCCCGAGGTCCCGGGCCCGTTCGCGATCGTGGCGGTCGTCGTTCCGCCGGCGGTACCGTTGGCCGCGCCGAGCGCGACGCTCGACCCCGCGGTCAAGATCGTTTCACTGGTGGCGATAAGCTGGTAGCCCCGGTTGTAGAGCTGCGCGCGAAATGCGCCTGTCGTCGCGGGCAACGTGAACGTCACCGATGCGGTGGTGACGCCGGTCGCCGGCAGCGTGTGCGTGCCGTCGAGATATTGCCACTGCACGCAATTTCCGTTCGCGTCGTACAAGCCCACCCAGTCGCCCGCCGACCCGGGTCCATTGAAGATCGTGGCGGTGGCCGTTCCGCCGGCAGTGAGGTTGGCCGATTCGAGCGTGACGATTGGAGCCGTGGATGTGATCGGTCCGCTGGTGGCGACCAGCGTGTATGACCCATTGAAGAGCCGCGCGCGAAACGTGCCCAGCGTCGCGGGCAGCGAGAACGTTACCGTCGCGCTCGTGGCGACAGTCGCCGGCAGCGTCTGCGTGCCATCGAGGTATTGCCACTGCACGCAATTCCCGTTCGCGTCGTACAAGCCCACCCAGTCGCCCGGCGTCCCGGGCCCGTCTGCGACTGTGGCCGTCACCGAACCGCCCGCGGCCCCGATCGCCGCTCCGAGCGTGACCGTCGAGCTGAAATTCAGATTCTGCGCGGCCATCTGCGCGCCGATGAAGTCGCCGATCTCATCGGGGCCTGGCGAAATGCAGTCCGTCGTCAAATCGCCCGGCACCTCGCGGGGGCACAAACTCGCTTCCTTGTCGTCGGTGCTGAACTTCGGTCCGCCCTTCGACCGGAACGTGCCGCCCGGCGCTACCACAGGGCCCGTGTACTTGTAGAACTCGTACCGCCGGAGCACCGAGTGCGACCCGCTACCTGTTGCTCCACCGCTTTTCAGCAGGCTGCCGCCGCTGTCCGGGTTCTGGGCATCGAACTGCAGCAGCTTCCAATCCGTTTCCGCCGCGACGTTTTGTGCGTTCGGCACTACGTTGTTCGGATGCCCGACGACGAGCTCGTCGAGGTTCGCGTGGCGCCGCAACTCTGTCTTGTATACCTTCACCCACTGTGCCTTGCCGTATCGATGGGGCAGTGACGCGTTGTCGTCGATCGGCGGCATGCCACGGATAACAGCCTGGACAAATGGAACACCATCGACCGGTGTCACCACATCGGCGACCGGGTGCGGAATGGCCACCGGTGGGGCCGGAACGGACACGCCGCCGACGGTAACAGTGGCCGGCCCGAAGGCGCCCGTTGCCGGATCACCCTTCAGCCAGCGATACGATGTGCGGGTTGGATTGCGCGCCGTGCTGACGCCGAAGTGCTCGCAACCGCTGTTCGCATACGCTGCGCCGGATCCGAGGCTCCAGCACTGGTCGCCGGTGACGGCGCCGACGCCGGTTGCCCTCGGCGTGCCCGAGCTCCCGCCGCCGGGGGCGTTGGACGGCGTCGTGAATCGCTGCGTCGCAGGGTCGTAGTTGGCCTTCCATCGGACGTAGACACCGAACGGTGCCACGCCCGGTACGCCGAAAGGCTCGACGGTCCCTCGGCAATAACGGATGTAACATGTGTTACCCGTCTGCCCGAACACGCGCGTGATGTCATTCAGCTCGAGGCCTTCGAGCTGAATTTCGAATTCCTGTTCTTCATCGTCGGTCTCGTTCTCGACATCGAAGTTCGTCAGTGACCCGACGATCGTTGGGGACTGCACGTTCGCGGGGGTCTGCGCATGTGGTGCGACCGGCGCGACGAGCAGGCCGGCGCCGAACGCGCAGGCGATGACGGCGATCCGCCGGCTGGAAGCGCTTGAAGAACTGGTGTGGCAGCGGCTGACAAACATCGGGTTGATCCTCCGAATGGTCGACTGTGATGTACGAGTATTGACGGCGCTGAAGAGCAGAACGCGCGGCCTTGAAGCACAACACGCGCCACCATCGCGCCGATCGGCAATGGCGTGTTCCTGAACGATTCGCATCGATGCGCGATGATTGGTCGCGCCGCGTCTTTCCCGACACGAAAACGCATTACCGAACATGAAATGGCGGACGCGTCACGTGTGCTGTGGCGCGTCGCGATCGCGCACCGGATCGTCATCGCGTGACCTTCACGGACGTCGTCAACTTCTACTCCTGTCGAAACGCGCGACCCGAACGCCGGGCTTTTCTCGCTCGAGCTTTTCGGCTCGCGCAGAGCTCCTCGGGCTGCACAGCATAGACCAAGACTCGTGCCGCGTGAATGGCTCCTCTGTGCCCCCTGGCGTCAGGGCACGAGTGTGCTCCACCACTCTCTCTGCGATGGGTTGTGATTGATCGCGAAGACCGCGATCCGCAGACGGGCAGACACCGACCCTGGCGATGTTCGTGCGGCTGACGCTTCACTCTGTCCTGGTGAGGCAGAGCTGCTGCGCGATCTTTCTGCTGGCGTCGACGCGCCGGACCCATCCGGTTGATCATCTCGAGCCCGCGCGTTTTCAACTTCGGACCGCTTGCCGACACCGCCCCGTTCGTTCGACGTGGATGTCGATCGGCGTGAATGCGATCTCATCGTGAGTCGCATCTCATCGTGAGTCGCATCTCATCGTGAGTCGCACGCACGGTTGGACGCGTGCGAACCTACAAGGACGCGGCGATCGCGGCGTCGTCCGCCACGCCGGGGTCGAGCTCCAGTTTGTGATTGATGGCGAATACGGCAAGCTGCAGGCGGGTAAACACGCCGACCTTGCCGAAGATCGTGGTCACGTGATGCTTGACGGTGTTCTCGGTGATCGACAAGTGTTGAGCGAGGATCTTGTTCGTGTCGCCGCGGCACACGGCGTTGACAATCTCGAGCTCGCGTGGCGTCAGCCGGAATCGCCTTGTTGTTGATCGGCGCGGGACGCACCAGCGCCTCGCGCATGTTGGTCAACTGTTCCCGCCCAATCCAGCAGTAGCCCGCAGCGACCGAGCGGACGCTCTCGAATATCTGGGTACGTTCTGGCTATGCGTAGATGCGGCGCTACGAACCCTCGCGAATGAGCTGCTCGACGTCGCGCCGCGAGACGCGCTTGCGATTGTGCGGGCCGACGACGACGTAGGGAACGACGCCTTTCAGGACCCACCGCAGGAACGTGTCGTAGTCGACGCCGCACATCTTCGCCGCCTTACTGAGAGGGAGCTTCTCGTCAGATTCATCCTGCGCCAACGGAAGCGAAGTCTTCGTGTCTGACATCTGGACCAACTCTCTCCCTGGCCCCGTCCGCTCCTGGGCGGTCGTCGGACAGACCGGAAGCGGACACGCCGATCCTGATTGTTCGCTCTAGCCCGGGCGGCGTACTGGTTGGCCCGGCGCGCCAGGCGGCTGCATCTGTCCGGGCTGGCCGGGTTGCGGCGGCGCTGGCGCAATCATGCCCGGCACTGCGACACCGCCAAACGGCGCGCTCGGCGCGCTTGGATGCGTGACGGGTGCATGCGGCTGGCCTCGGAACACGGCAGGGCGGCCCACCTCCAGCCCCTGTTGGAATGTGTTGGGCGCCGGAGTGCGCATCATCTCAGGCGGCGCCGCCACCACGCCCGCCACATTCGGCGCCACCTCCGCCGCAGTCGGCTCCGGCCGCTCATCGTACTGGTGGTCCTCGACTGGCTGCGGGAATGGCGGCGCCTGCTGGAACACCGGAGGCGACGGCAAGGACGACGCCGAGGACGACGCCGAGGCGGAGGCCGACACGGCCGGGCGGGCGTCCGCGATGGTCGGCATGATGATGATGCGATCGTAGTACGACAGGTTCGCGGCCCCGACCGCGCGCGGCGCCGTGATGTACCCGCTCAGCGAGCGCAGCAACACATCGAGCGCCTGCGCTTCTGTGACGTTGTCCAGCTCGAGCGTGACCGGGCTGCCCGGGACGCGCTCCACGTTCACAATCTTGGTCTGGCCGACCCGCGCCCATTCAGTGAGAATCTGGC
>Ga0137397_10003831_pt1 | contig 10495 bp, 12 predicted proteins | sample czorhiz116metaG_FD_106658 | JGI IMG/M metagenome (GOLD analysis project Ga0137397, IMG submission 106658) | Vadose zone soil microbial communities from Angelo Coast Range Reserve, California, USA - czorhiz1.16 metaG | ecosystem: Environmental > Terrestrial > Soil > Vadose zone | place: USA...
CCCGCGTGCTCTTCCTCTATCTCTCCGCTTTCCCTCGTTACGTTTAGACCCCTTTAACATCGATCGCTGTCAAGCCGCGGTCCCCCCAAATGATCTCCCCGCGTCCGCGCCCAAGTCCTTAGTACGCGCGCGCTCGACCTTTGGGACGGGCGCGCCTTCTCCTCGGCTTAGGCAACACCCGTACGCCTCGTGCTCTCTTCGGAGAACGCGACGTCGTCTCAGCTCCCTGACTAACACCCGAACTCACTGCTAAGTCCTCATAGAGTTAGTCCTCTCACTGTCCAAGTCGACGACTACCGTGACTCTAAAGACTTTCATGAGGAACTCCTTGAACATCACACGGGCTAGGCACATCCCAAGCTCACATGCCATTCAAGCTGGATAATGCTCGAAGTGGGTAATTCCGAATGCACTGTCAGTTTGAGAGGGGAACTTGGGTCCACGTAGGTATTCACCGCACTCTAGCATCAACCCTGAGATCTGAGAAGTTGAGGATCCCTGGGAGCGATAATCCAGTCTGAGTTCTAGGGTGGTTACGAATGCCGGGCTGGCCCATCATACAGTAGACTCTGTCCTAACCCATAGTCCTTCATGAACAAATCATATGGGTTATCACACAATATGGGTTTCCAGAGAGTGAATTTGCAGGGGCCTTAAAGGTTGGTGAACACAGAACCCCATGGATTATTGCAGAGTATGTGTTAAGACAGAGTCTACTGTACTACCATTCCCATCCATTTACCATATGATGCCGGTTACGTGAATGATGAATCAGGTGGATATCGACAGTATATCGACGGCCCCAATAGTGAGGTGCGGGGCAGCCTGAGACGGCATGACAAACGAGCCAACAGAACTAACACACTATTGCGACAGTTGTAGCTGGTACAGGCGTGCTCGACTGCGACGATGGCGAGGCAGGCATTTCTGCCAGCTTGTTGAATATCTGTGAGGTACAGAAAAAAAAATCAGTCGCCCTGAACGAATCGCGATACTTCTACACACCTTCACGAACACAGGTGCCGATTGTCCACCGCTTACGGCCCATTTCCCGTCAATGATCGTGAACGGCACTCCGGTGACACCCTTCGCACGGGCTTCGGCTACCTGAATGTTTACCTTTTCCAAGCACTCGTCGGATTCCAGGAAGCTGACTGCCTAAGAAACCCGACATTCAAATCAGCGACCAGAACCTTCCTTGACCGGCTTGGAAGTGGGCATTCCGATAAAGGAACGAAATGAGGGATCTTTCCGGACCGCCGTCAAACCGCATGAGATGCTCACCTCCTCCCTGGACATGACGGAAGCTTGTTCCGCAGCGTCTGCAAGAACCTCAGTATCGCAGATGTCAAGATCCTCTTCATAGTATGCGCGGAAGATCGGTGTTATGAGCGCAAACTGAGCTGAAGGACCTCCGATCTCATATACTTTCGTCATGAGCCGATGTGCGGGGATGGTCGAACAGACAGGGCCGCTGAAGGAGCTGGCAAAGGGGAAGTATTAGTGTGTGGGCGACCAAGTACAAAGATGGCGAAGCTCTGGAGGCGGTAAATCAAATAGTTGATGCCGTGAGGATAGAAATATGCCACTCGGACCAGGAACAGGAAAGGAATAAACGATGATATTGATGACTTACAAATTGATGCCCACGGCTTTGCCCCGTCCCGTGGCCCTGAGCTTGCATGTCTCCCACCTTTCTCGACCAATCTTTCTTCCGACGAACTCGTTCTTGTCCATGGGCTCGGAGGGAGTGGCTGTGTAGAGCAAGAACGGCCGGTATTCGACTTCGAAAGATATCTGGAGGTTGGAGCAATGGGCGATGGCGTCCTGGAGCTCGCGATGAGCGACGAAACACCAGGGGCAGGCCTATGAAAGGTGGAGACGCGCGAAAAAGTGAGCGGGAGATGCATGACGCGAGAGAGTTTATGCGCGCTGAGGGCAAGGGGCGTCTAGCCGACTCACGAAGTCCGAGATGACGATAAGTTTGACTAGGCGATTTGACATCGTGTAGGGTGGGCCATTAGGAGATGAACCGTTCGCGGGTATGTGTGACGAGATCTGCGTTGAATTTGACTGGGTTGTCGCGGAAGGTATGAAATTCTGTCGCGGAGTAGGAGTACTTCGTGGAGGTGGCACTTGGATGACCAACGCTTGGTGTGCGGGATCACCACTAAACACGCTCAGATCGTATCTACGGGGAGAGAACAAGGGACTTACCTTGCCCTCGTCTTCGCATTCAAGAATCCCTGCAATACAAGCAAGCGCTGGTTGTAGAACTCGAGTTTGGCGCGGAGCTGCTGCCGCTGAATATCGCTTTCGCCACTAGTAGTACTGGAAGCTTGAAGATTCTTTTCTCCCTCTATCACAAAACACATCATCTGAGCGTGAAGGACACGAAGTTGTGGTAATGACAGCTCGCCAAGATCACCAGGAAGAACGGGTGCCTGTTCATCCGCAGGCGAGGGAGCTTGCGATGCTGAAGGTGTCGACTGAGTCCGAACACTCTCAAGGGGGATAGAAGGGGAAGGCTGGACAAAATTTTGTTGGAGGGGCCCATGTCCCTGGGGGAAACTCGTCCCAGGAGGGTTGAGATTTTGACCCGCAGGATGGGCGAAACCAGAGCCATTATGCTGCTGGATCGAATATGGTTCAAGGGAGGCGGGAACGGGACCTGGACTGGGAGGTTGCTGCAAAGGCGTATCATGCCCCACCCCTGGCTGATGCGCAAGTACGCACGAACCTGCAAATATGTATTCCCGTGGCCGAATTGTCCTCTGTAGGTACTCATGTCGTGTCTAGTAGTCGACACTCGTGAGGTGTTTGTTAGAGTTGGTGGGAATAATACTGACATTTCGCTGACGTGGCAGAGCCAAGGGTTTTGAGCTGCCGGTGCGTGGAGCAGCACTTGAGATTGGAGCGCAATGTCTATCGAAGTAACACAATGGGGTCAAGTCAACCTTCATGGAATGTACCACCCACTCCAGTTCTGAAATATCGCTGAGAGCACAGCTACCTTGACGACATCGGTATCGGTGTTTGAACCACTGCTGCCGGACGACAGATCTATTTGTGTGGAAGGCCTCGTAAGAATTAAAGTTCTCATTCCCGTCAATGCAGGGAACTCACTACAGTCCACTTTATAGATCTCCATGTTGGAGCTTCGGAGGAGATCCATCAAGACCTCTGATTGGAGGGCCTCCTATGGTTGACAGCATAGACCTGAGGAAGAAGAAAAATTGCCACTAATCAATTGCCCACTCACAGTACCATCACCAATTCCCCCAAGTCTTCCCAAGTCAGTATCATGAATGAGAATCATGTCACAGTCAGTTGTCTGCTGCACTGGGTATGTTATGATCGGGCGTATACACGCAGCAATGCCATGTTCTACTTGCCTCAGCAATATGATCCAGCAGGCGGTGAAGGGGATCACGGTACTGCGAAGCCTCAGAAGGAGACCGAACAAAAGGTCGAATAGTGTCCTTTACCTTTGTAATCCCGGGTATTGATGCAAGTTCCATGCCTGAGTCACGATCGTACTCCCCTGGGTCGTCTGGAGGGGAACCTCCCGCCGCTTTGAGATGCCTTGGCAGTATTCTGAGGGTACGAGCAACACGAAATCCTCGGACAAATACACATTGGTTCTCGGGTAGGTTCTAATGGGTACAGCGTCAATACCAAAGTTGTCTGGGTCCACGAACCCTTAAAATCAAAGCACCAACATACCGTTCCTTCTGGTCCTTTGTTTATTACAGCCCCGCGAACGTGCTCCGGTGAGAATTGGAAATTGATACTGGTGTTAAGACCTTCAACAACATTGACTCCAAATGACACGCGCGCATCAAGCTGGCTCCCCAAAAAAGCGACGTTGGTCCAAGATCTTGTGCGATCACAGCCAGTTACTAGAATGATTTCTTCCATCTGTTCGATTCCCAGCCCTAGCCTTCGGGCGAAGGCAAACCAGCTGTCGATATGCTTCAGCATCCACTCGCCACAATCACCCTGCGCAAGGGTGTTCTCGCGTCGGACCCTGACCGGGAGGGATAACACTGCACCCGTTCGCCTCCTCGAGCACATATACGAAACTTGCCGTATGTCATCTGGTCTGAGATGATATTAGCGATAAGCACTTTGGACTACGAATGGAAATTACCCAGAAGCACGAATATCTAATTCGGGCTCTACGTCGATCGCGCCTGAACAGTAATGGGGGCAACTAAGAGAGCCCTGGTCGATATGATCTGGCGCATTAGGGACAAGCGGTTCGTGATACTCTGGCACGCCAAGCGTGTGAGATGGATGGTCCTCGGGGAGTAGAGCGTTGAAAAGGCGGTGGAATTTGCCCCAGCGTATGAAACCGACATCGCCGACTTGTACGGGCCTGTCCAGTCTCGTTGGACTTGGGTCCCATAGGGCATGTCCATACGTAGGGAAAGTGATCGCCAGTTGTTCACGAAAGATGTCATAGTCGGCCATTGTTGGAATAACTTGAATCTAGAAACGTCCCAATGCCCGTTGGAGAGTTGGGAGCCGCCGGGGGGGAGGGAAGGCAAAGATAAGAGATGGTGCAAATTGCAGGAGCACAAAGACCGCAAAACGCAGAATATATAATCAACCGAAAGCATGGCAGTGCGATTCGCTCATAATAGAAGTCCCACTAGCGCTAGCTGCAAACACAGCTCCGTTGAACTTGAAGCTGCCGAGGTGGGACTGCACCCCGCGGTATGACTGGAATGGAGATCCTTAAGTTCATCGCGATCGGCAGATGATGACGTCGTGGGTACGTTTACTGATCAGAATGTGCGCAACGCTGTCAGCACGAATCAAGAAGTGAACTTGAAGGACGAGCACTTTCAGTTATGTTGCGCGTTCAGTTCGCTGCCGCGTATGCACGAGTCAGCAGGACAGGTGGGGCTTATTAATTATTGGTCATGTCATGTGTCATGGATCTGGTGTGTTTGTTGTCGGGTTGACCTTGGCCTCGAGTTAGGGCTATTATGCGCATGGACAGTTGATGAGTCTACATCAGGAAACCCCTGTGTTTACTTTTTGTACTTTCTTGAGTAATCCCCGGGCCTGTACTTGCCAACTTAATCTATGCGGCCTGTACCTGCCAGTGCGAGGGTAGGGGTAATGTTGGAACGAGTTATCAGCATCTCATTGCTACCCCATTCTGCCAGCAAGGGCTGGGATGGGCACTGGCATTCATTTTCGACTGACCCAGCCATGGTGCGTTGACGGTATTGACCCAGTCCAGCCTCTGACTCTATGTGTCGCCGCTCTCTTTAGGGTGCTAAATCAGAAATATAGATAGACCAGGGGTGAAGCGTGAGCCGAACTGTGGAATGGACTGGTGTCTGTCCCGATGTGTAGTAAGTTTTGAACGAGCTGCGTCCCAGCAAGGCCCCTTCTTTTCCTCACGAATCAGTCACGCGCGTGTCCCGCGGACCAGATGCTCCATTAATGACCGTGGGCTTAGATACCCTATGTGTATGTTGCGTCCCCGTATTACTTCCCTTGTTCCTTGGGATCCTTTTCCAGGTCTATGGCCGCAACTACTACGCTCGTTTGGGACGGTGTACACTTACCCCGTATGGTCTGAGGCTCGATACCTTTGGCGCGTACGAAAGTTCACGATCCTTACTTCAACGACGATTGAGATCATGGCAACAATCCATGCTTCCAGTGAGTGGGTGACTTGGAGTCACTCGGAAATTCACATGCTTTGTTATACTACTACTATGTCGTATTGTGTACAACTACAACCAAACTATATGAAATTCAAATGGGAGGGCGGGTTCCGAACCAATATGCATCTCAAGTTGCGTCGCAGAATCATGATCAAGGCTGTATAAGTAGGAAAACAACTTCGAATGGTATAATCCGAGTCTTCTACAACCATCGGGCCCTGACTGAGTATGACAAAGCCCCATGTGGTCTACTGGGTGCCTCGGATTCGCGCCTTGTCCGCTGCCACCGTCCGTAAGATGCCGCACTTATCCAGCGCCTGCTCCGCGCGCGCCAAGGTGACTGGGCCCAGCCATCAACATCATCTGACTGTCGCGGCCACGGGTGTACGCAAGGTGGGGGTCGTGAGTTGAAGCGAGTAGATCAAGGGGCTATGCAATATGGGAATTTCCCATACGCTTCATTCCATCCTGTTCTTGATAACCAGCATCCCATAATTCCGTGTATAGGTGGATTTGTGTCGAGTTCACCTATTGCCTCAGATGACGAACGGGTTATTTGTATCCTAGAGCAAAGATGAACGTCAGTGACTGGGATATGTACCGAAGGTTCCATACGGACAATCTCATGAGAGCTTGATAGCTTATAGATGTTGGGTAAGATTAGTAAGGAAGAAAGCGGTGCAATATCTGAGAGAGATCTTGCCTGAGGTCGCTGAGGGAACTTGCATCCCCTCATATACTCGCTAACAACGATCTCAGCGGCGACCGGTGACACTATGGGCGCACATACCGGACATTCTGAATCAGCTCCTTGTGGGTAACGTTATTTCCAAACCCCCTCATGCAATGCATGAATGCCTGGACATGACTCAGATCGTTCAAGTGGCAATCAGCTGAACGAGGTTACCTGTCGCAGGGCACCCCCTCGGTCCGTCTCCAGAGCATTTTCGTTGTCCTTGCAAGCGCTCAGAGATATCTACAGTGACATTACGGCGAAGACACTCTCACAGAGAGGAGGGTACGTACAACGTCGGCGTAGCTCATCTTCTGGCGCAGGACATCTAATCTGTTTGGGTGTCTGAATTCTTTGACTTGACCATTCGTGTCATACTTTGCAGATCGTGTTATTGCAACTCAAAGCAGCGTTGAAGAACTCGCATACCAGAAAGGGGAGATCTTGGATTATGGTAAGTAAGCAAATCACAAGCGTTGGATAACTGACAAACCAAGGAGGGTCCCGGAATGGCAGGACTATGGACGACAACTCCTTAGTGTGTTCATGGATCAGAGTGGACCGGGCTCACATCGAAGATAGCAGTCAAACGACAATGCACCGGAAGGGGTTTGACCATTATTTCGTGCATGACCTAAGAATTGGTTAGTAAGCAAATACATGTCTTTCAGAGTAGCTTACGTCGTCAACAATAAGCCCCGGCGTGTCGGGATGCGGGAATAGGTCATTCCCAAGGTAGTCAATAGCACAAATGCCTAGCAATATTCGATTCATTTAGAGGGATCCCACTGAAAAAGACGCAACAGGAACGGACATTCGTCAAACCCATCGCGCTCATCTCCATTCAGGTCCTTGATCTGAACAGCATGTCCAGAATCTAATCGGAGTCAATACGGAAAACGGTCAAGGCACGGGCTGAGGGTGCATGAGCACGCACAGTACAAGAAGAACGAGTCGTGGGGTTGAGGATCATGGACTAATGCCCTCATCTCTCGCAACTAAATGACATGTAAGAATAGAAGAAAAATATCACATGACTCGGAGGGACTCACAATATTTTCCTTGGTTGGATGATTCCAAGGTGTTCCGTCCGTCATGATGCGGATGTCTTCGCGTGCGAAGCCTAGTTGATCTTAAGGGAGCCTGATGAGAGGAAATATGATGCTGTATAAGGCATGTAGTACCGTGAAGAAAGTTTGCCATGCAATATGCGTCCTCTATGCAACACCTTAACTGCATGTCAGGGTTTCGATGCCAACTGTAATTGGTTCCAATCTTGAAAGCTCATGAGAACTAGTGTGGTGCCTATGTCTTACTGCCACGTACGATAAGCGCCCTTCGTTTCCTTGGGAATCGAAAAGAGGACTGCCGCGGGACTGGCATTTGAGGTGCCAAGTAGCCCTCGCCGGTCAAGTCAAACGATCGTGGCGAGACCGGCAATTCTGTTGTCGTGAACAAGCATATTGAGATGACGACAAAGAGGTAAGGGAGAGCAAGCTATACGCGAAGTTGAGGCTACGGGTAACGACGTAGCGGCATGACTTGAAGACCTGTTTTTATTCATTTAGATACCGCTACAAGAATAAAGTGAATGTGAGGTACCATTGCTCAGGCCGGTAGTACCTTCCTCTCACAACGTTCGGAACACCGGCAGAGCCCTGAGACTGTGACCCTGTCGCAATCATAGGGCCCGGGCTCTGCTGATGAGCGAAGCTGAGGGGGTGGGGGGGATGCGTTACGCTGGCTGGCTGGACAGGACTTGGATACGGTTGACGGAATTCTGGACGGGGGCTTCGAAGCACGGAAGATTGTGGCGAAGCCATGCCGTGTCCCATTGGCATTCCTGGCTGAAGCCGAGGCGACACAGGACCTTGCAAGTATGGATCCCCATGGCCGACCCCGTTCCATGTGTAGGCGGCATCACCTCGAATAGCATAGTATGGTGGCGGTCTAGAGTATTCACCGTTCACAGGTCCTTGGCGGCCAGGTACGTTCCTAAGGAAGGAAGAACTCAGTACAAAACAGGCGCGTATGATTGGCTTCACAAGTGACGCACGCCTCAGGGAAGCAAGGTGGGGTTCTACAGAACGTTAAATGAATTTGTCGGGCGCAATGTACGTGAAAGGCAAGCTCTCGTAACTCACCTGGGCCGCGTCGCGTGCGGAGAGCCTGGGGGGTTACGATGAGACTGGCCCCTTCCTGTAGTATGGTGTGAACATATGTGACTCATGGGGGCGATGGGGGGAAGGGGGGTGTCGTGGACCACCATTTATGTTTATATTGTCACGGTGCTCGAGTCATAGTCATATCCTGTGTGAGCACAGCAAAATCCGAGGACACATACACCTACTACAGTAGTAGGATCCAGGTCACTGGCGACTCGGAAAGGCGGTGTCGGTGACCAAATGAGAACACCGACAATCCAAACAAGTGGTGTCTTTGTTCTCAAAATGCGCCTTCGACTCGGCGGGCGGCTAGTGGCCATCACGAACAGAATGGTGGATAAAACCCGTGGCTTTGGACAACCGGGACGATCTGATGATTCTGATTGTTCAAGTTCACGCGTATCCACAAATAAATCAATGGGCTTGTCCAAACTTCGTGGAGTTCAATTTACATCGGTCCATCGTGGCTATGCCGTATAACTGCCCTAACTTTCAAACCCAGCTGACATGCTATCCTTGATGGGAAAATTTATGACGCTACGCAATGAAGAGCCGGGACGTATCCTACCAAGGTGTGAGAAAATAAAATCTGGGAATGAGGCCGTACATACCATAGGATGAGAGCTGGAAAGCTGAGCGGATCAAAGGTGAGCCCACTGATGAACGGAGAAAGATCGGTCCATCCTTGCATACCTGGGGCTTCTGGCTGTATTTCGCACGCAAAATTGCCCTGATGACACCACGATACAATTGATATCAAGCAAGAACATAAGAGAAGGGTCTCACCGAATCGACACGAGAAGTTGCTGATAACTTTGTTGAGGTTGCTGGGCTGAGAAGATATGACGAGTCAGAGCATGCATGAGACTTTAAAGCAGAGAGATTTACTGAGCGCATTGATAAAGGCCTATGAAAACGCGTTAAATCATGGATAGAATGTATGTACATGCCGCTTACATAGCTCATGGCTCCTGTAGCGGCACCAGCCTCGACAGCATCTGCACTTGTCTGAGAGTCTTTGCACCCGCTCCAAGATATCTGTAGATCATTCAAGCAGCTGAATAACAGAAATGGAAGCCTACGTACGACATCAGCGGGGCTTGTCTTCGTCTGACGGGCCTTCTCCTGTGCGGATTTTCCGCTGGTTGCGGTTCTGACGAAACCGGTGACAGATTGGAAGACACCACTCATATCACCACGCGCATAGGAAGATGCCGCACCGAGGAGGCCCTGACCAGCCTCAAGGGCGAGGTTGGGTTCTTTGATTTTGCCTTCTGTGGAATACTGGGACGCAAAAAGATCGAACTTGTGCAGTGGACCTAATCGGAAGTCACGTACGATATATGGTAGATCTTCGTAGTGACACCATTAGAGTGTGGTATTATAGCCCAGAATTGGGAGAACTCACCCAATGCAGATCCAGAGTGACAGCACTGATCCCATATCAGTAAAGCTCGAATGAGAACTAAGGATCAGACTTGCATCAAAAATGGCAGTGAGTCGGCAACCAGCAGGGAGAGGCTTGACCATGGTGTCGTGCATTTGCTGTGAAGATATTATTCAGTGAGACATGGCAGATACACTCAGCTTACGTCGTCAACGATCTGTCCTGCCGTCTTAAAGTCTACCGGATAAATCACTGGCAAGGGAATTTCTGTGAACAGGGAGGTCGGCATGAAGGGGGTTGTGAAGAACCTTCATCATATCCGTCTTCTTCGTCACCAAGGCGATTCTTCGCCTGCCCGCCATGTCCAGAGACTGGAAAACGATCAAGACTCTACGGGCCTTTTTGAAAGTGGGAAAACATACAATGGAAAAACAAAGAGTCATTTGGTCGCGCGTCCGCCACTAACCATTGCATTGCCCTCAACTGCCGACTGAATGTGAGATAAGGAGCATCCACCGGG
>Ga0137397_10003832_pt1 | contig 10494 bp, 9 predicted proteins | sample czorhiz116metaG_FD_106658 | JGI IMG/M metagenome (GOLD analysis project Ga0137397, IMG submission 106658) | Vadose zone soil microbial communities from Angelo Coast Range Reserve, California, USA - czorhiz1.16 metaG | ecosystem: Environmental > Terrestrial > Soil > Vadose zone | place: USA...
AGGGCGAGCATGCCGAACGGGATGTTGATGTAGAAGATCCACGGCCAGCCGTACATGTCGGTGATCCAGCCACCCACCGTGGGCCCGAGCGTCGGTCCGACCATCACGCCGACGCCGAAGATGGCCATCGCCGTGCCGAACTCCTCGCGCGGGAATTCCTCGTACAGAATCGCCTGCGACGTCGAGAGCAACGCGCCGCCGCCGAGTCCCTGGATGATACGCCAGAAAACGAGCGCGCCGAGCGTGCCGGCGTTCCCGCACATGAACGACGCCAGCGTGAACAGCGCGATCGAGCCTGCGAAGTAGCGCCGCCGGCCGAAGTAGGCCGACAGCCAGCCGGTGATCGGCAGCACGATCACGTTGGCGACGATGTACCCGGTCGAGACCCAGGCGATCTGGTCGAGCGTCGCGCCCAGGTTTCCCATCATGTGCGGAATCGCGACGTTCACGATGCTGGTATCGAGCAGCTCCAGCACCGACGCGAGCGACACCGTGATCGCGATCAGGTACTTGAAACGATATCGGTCCGGCGCTGCCGGCAGCGCGATCGCCGTCATGCTAGTGCGTCTTGATGGTCGCTACGACGCTCATCCCCGGCCTGAGTGGATGCACCGGGTCCATGGGGCTGTCCAGGTGAATGCGCACGGGGATACGCTGCACCACCTTCGTGAAGTTGCCGGTTGCGTTATCGGGCGGCAGCAGCGAGAACTTCGCGCCTGTCGCCGGTGACAGGCTCTCGACGTGACCGCGGACGTGCATGCCCTTGTAGGCATCCACGGTGATGTCGGCGGAGTCGCCGGGCGTGACGTCAGCCGTCTCGGTTTCCTTCAGATTGGCCGTGACCCACACGTCCTCGAGCGGTACGACGGTCATCAACGGCTGGCCCGCCTGCACCAGCTGGCCCAGCTCCACCGCCTTCTTGGAGACGATGCCGGCAGATGGCGTGATGATCCGCGTGTAGGACAGCTGGAGTGCCGCCTGATCGCGGGCCGCACGCGATGCTGCGACGCGGGCATCGGCACCGACGAGCATGGCCTGCGCGGCGGCCAGCTGCGCCTCGGCGGCGGCTGCCGCGGCACGGGCCGCGTCGAGCTGCTGCTGGCTCACGATGTTCTGCGCGGCGAGTGGCTCCATCCGGGCGAGATCGGCGCGTGCCTTCAACGCATTCGCCTGCGCCTGGGCGACTGCCGCTTCTGCCTGACCGACGCGCGTACGGCTGCTGACCGTGGCCAGCAATGCGGCCAGATCGGCTTCCGTCTGCGCAAGCCGCGCGCGGAAGTCGCGGTCATCGAGCACGACGAGCGTGTCGCCCGCCTTCACCGGCCGGTTCTCGTCGACCCGCACCTCGACGACATAGCCGCCGACCTTCGGCAGGACCGGCACGATGTGGCCGTCCACCTGGGCGTTGTCGGTCGAAACATGCGAGCGCCCGAACCACCATTTCCGGACGCCGAAGATCACGAGCCCGAGCAGGATCACGCCCATGATCATGAAGACCGTGCGTCGCGAGCTCTTGGGAGGCGCTGCCGGGGCCGGCGCGGAGGCGCGCGGCGCCGGACGCGCCGAAGTCTCTGTTTCGGGTTCCATCGTCGTAGCCATTGTCCTGTTCCTTAATGCAGGGTCCGCGCGCTGCCCACCGAGCGGGCCAGCGCAATACGCGCTGTTACCGCCGCGAAACGCGCATCGATGTCCGCGTCACGCGCGCGGAGCAGTGCAGCCTGAGCGTTGATGACTTCGATGTTGCCGGCGACGCCGGCCTTGAAGCGCTGGCGCGCTTCCGAAACTTCCTGGGCCGCGAGCTGCAGCCGGTCCGTAGCGATCATTTGCCGCGCCGCCGCCGAACGAAGGTCGAGCAACGCGCCGTCGACGTCGGCGGCGACCTGTTGGCGCAGGTCCTTCTGACGGACGTCGGATTCACGTACGACCGACTGTTGTTCTGCGAGTCGGCCCTCGCGCCGGAACCCATCCAGAATCGGCAGCGTCACCTGGACCGCGACCTGGCGGGTCGTGATCGCATCCGGCATGCGCACGCCACTCAGCCCATAGTCCGCCTCGAGATCGAGTCGGGGCAGCCGCTCCGCGGAGATCGCGGACGCCGCCGTGCGAGCCGCTGCGCCGCGCGCGATCTCGGCGGCGAGATCGGGCCGCACCGCGACGGCTTGCGCCACGGCGGCGTCATGATCGACCGGCACATCGGCCGCACCCAGCTGCGCGGTCAGGGTGTCGGTCAGCGCGATCGGGGTGCCAGGATCGAGGCCGAGCGCACGGGCGAGGTCGATCTTGGCGCGATCGAGCTGGTTTTCCGCGACGACCAGCTGGCCGGCTGCCTCCGCCAACTGCGTCCGGGCCCGCGTGACGTCGATCGACGCGCTGACGCCCGCCTTCTGCTGCGCCACCGCGAGACCGACGAGCTCTGCGGCGAGCGCCGAGTCCGCGCCGCGCGCGTTGACCACGGCCTGTGCCCGCACCGCGCGCGCGTACGCGAGTGCCACATTCTGCGCGCTGGCTTCGACGACCGCCGAGCGCTCCGCGGTAGCGGCACGGACCTGACCTTTGGCCGCGCTGATCCGCCCGAGATTCGAGAAATCGAAGATCGTTTGCGTGAGCCGGGCGCGTCCGTCATAAGCACTGAACGGGCCGATCCGCGTCGGGATCACCACGGGCCCGGGAAATGAGAATCCCAGGGTCTTGGAATTGAACGAGCGGTTCACCCAGGAACCCGTGAGCGAGAGATCGGGAAGCAATCCGGAGCGCACCTGGCGCACCCGCGCCGCGGCGGCATCGGCGCGGAAACCGGCGATCGTCACCGACGGCGGCGCGTCCTGCGCCTGGCCCGTGGCCTGACGCACGGCGTCGGCGAACGACAAGCGCAGCGGCGCCGGAACCTGCGCGGTTAACGGCGCGGCTCCAGCCATAACCAGCGCGACGACAAGACTACGACTTAGCGATGCCATGGAGATAGAGATCGATGTGGGTGTTGAGGTAGACGCCGACGTCGAAGCCTTCGGGCATGCAGGCGGAGAATGCTTTGCGAGCGATGACGGCATGCATCACCGGCGACATCGCCAGCTTCGCCGCGACCATCACATCGACGCGCCGAAACTCGCCCGCTTTGATCCCCCGCTCGATGACGCCCGCCATGAGGCGGTGACCGCGCGTTACGACTTCTTCGTAGTAGAACCGAGCGAGCTCGGGGAAATTCGCGGCCTCCGCCATCATGAGTTTGGGGATGCCGACGAGGGCCGTCTCGCCGACGAGGCGCCAATACTCGCGGACCAGGCGCTCGAACAGCTCGCGCGCGCTGCCGGTGAATGACTTGGCCAGCTCCTCGCCCTGGGCGATCACCGGGACGATGGTCTGCCGGATCAACGCCTTGAACAGCGCTTCCTTGTTCTCGAAGTAGAGATAGATCGTGCCTTTCGTGACGCCGGCACGGCGCGCGACATCTTCAAGCTTCGTGGCGGCAAAGCCCCGGTCAGCGAAGACCTCCAGCGCAGCGCTGATGATCTCTTCCGGACGGGCATCTTTCCGGCGGCGCCAACGGGGTTTTGCGAGGGTACGCGGCATTCAGGCTCCCAGAGTTAGTAACTGAACGGTCAGTAACTAACTTTAGGTTCCCGCTCGCGTCAACCCCTCCGGCGGTAGTACAGAATGAGGTCGGTGCTCGGTGGCGTGGCGCCCAGCTGACGCAGCAACGTCACAATCTGGCCGCGGTGGTAGGACGAATGGTTGATGAAGTGGTGAAACATCTGCCGGTATGTATGAACGTATTCCCCACCGCTGGAAGGCTTTACGAGCCTCGTCTCCTCGAGGCGAGCCTCGGTCATGCCAGCCACGAACGTGCCCCGCTCCGCCTCGACCGCTTCCCAACGCCCGCGGACGTCGGCCAGCGATTTCAAATCGGCTCCTTGTGGAGCGGCGGGGTTGGGTTTGCCGAGCCACCGGTGGAGCCAGAGCTGCTCCGCCCACACGATGTGACAAAGCGTGCCATGAACGCCGCCGTAACTGCTCTTCAGATCCCTGAAGTACTGGTCCTCAGGCAGCCGGGCGACCGCGTCGAAGATGATGCGGTTCGCCCAGCCGTTGTAGACGAAAAGCTCGAGGAACTCGTTCACTAGCGAGCCGGCGCGAGCTCTCCCGCATCCATCACGGAATCCTTCACCTGCCGGCCGTCGATGACCTGTTTGTCGCCGATCACGGACCCCTCGACCTGGGCGTTTTTCACCTGGACTCCCTTGCCGAGGATGCTGTTGACGACGGTGCTGCCCACGATGCTGCTGCCCGCTTCCACGGCGACGTTGGGACCGATTGTGGCGTCCTTGAGCGTGACGTCGTCTTCGATGTAGACCGGCTCCTTGATTTTCACGTCTGCCGAGACCTCGGCGGGGGGGGGGCGCTTGCCGCGGCCGTGCTCCAGCAGGTGCTGGTTCGTTTCGAGCAGCGTATCCACCTTGCCGCAGTCGTACCAGCCGCCGACCTCGCTGACGAACAGCTTCTTCCCCTTGTCCACCATGTACTGGAAGGCATCGGTGAGAAAGAACTCCCCGCCCTTGCCCGGGGGACTCTTCAGGACGTGCTCGACGCCATCGAACAGCGTGCGCCAATCTTTCACGTACTGCAGGCCGATGTTGGCCCGCTTGGAGATCGGCGTGTTGGGCTTTTCGACGATCTTCGTCATGTGACCCTGTTTGTCCGACACGACGACGCCAAAGCGCTGATAGTCCTCGACTTCTTTCGTCCAAATGATGCCGTCGGCCTTGGTGGTCTTGACTATCGACAAATCGGCATCGAACAGCGTGTCCACGAAAATGACGATCACCGGCCCGTCCACGTACGGGCGGGCGAGATTCACGGCGCCGGCCGTGCCGTCGAGCACTTTCTGCTCGATAAACCGCGCGGGAGTCTTGTAGTTCTTCCGGACGTAGGCTTCGACCTTCTCCTTCAAGTGGCCCGTGATGATGATCAGCTCCTCGAGCTGCCCGGCTCGCTCGAGCGCGTCCATCACGTAATCCATCACCGGCCTGCCGGCGACATTCACGAGTGGCTTGGGGACGCGCTTGGTCAGCGGCAGGAGGCGGGTGCCTTTGCCGGCCATGGGCATGATGACTTTCATTTGGGGGGCACTCGTCCGTAGCGATCCTTCAGGCGCACGACGTCGTCAATCTCGGGCGTGGAGACTTCGAGCAAATCGCTCGTGACGACGGCCTCGAACTGATGGATCTGTTTGGGTGAAATGTGCAGGCTCTCCCCGGGTTTCATGCGGCGCTCGGTGAGCTTTTCGACCTTGCCGGTGCGCAGGATGATCTCGCCCGCCAGCACGTAAATCGTCTCGTCCTTCACATTGTGGTATTGCAGGGAGAGCACGTGGCCGGCCTCGATGTGCAGGATCTTGCCCACGTATCGGTCGGTCTTCGCCCAGATGAGCTCGTATCCCCACGGCTTGTCGACCCGGGTAATCGCGTCGCTCACGCGAGCCTCAATTTGAGCGAGGATGGCAACGTCACACACGCGGTCACACAGACCCCGCAGCCGACGCAGCCTTCCGGCTTCAGCACCGGACGCCCCCGATCGTCGAGCGCGAGCGCCTTCTCTCCAATCGGACACGCGCGGGCACAGACGCCGCATTCGGCTCCCTGGAACGTGATGCAGCGCTGCGGATCGAGCTCCAGCACACCCATGTGCACGGTGTCCCATGGCACCTTCGTCAACGCGCCGGTTTCGCACGCTGCGGCGCAGGGCATGTCTTCGCAGGCGATGCAGGAGCGGGTCGTGGGATCGATGTACGGCGTGCCGGCCGCCAGGCCGCCGCCGTTCGCGGGCGTCTTGAGGATGGCGTGCACGGGGCAGACGTCGATGCAGTCACCGCAGCGGGTGCAGGCGGCGACAAACGCCACTTCGTCCGCGGCGCCCGGGGGCCGAAACCAGCGTTTCGGCGCCACGCGCTCTTCGGTGCGCCGGGCGATTTCATGGAGCACCTTGCCGATCGTGCTCTGAAAGAATTCGCGGCGCTCGTTCAGAAACTCGGCTCCAGGCTGACCTGCCAGCGGAACCGTACGCGCTTGTCGGTCCCGTCGGCAGCGTAATCCCACCGATTGACGATGAGCGGCACCTCGAATCGCATCGTCCATGCGAGCTCATTGATGCGATGGCGGGTCACGAGCCCCACGCCGCCGTCGTACAACGTCGTGTACGAGTGACCGCCCGACGCCGGCACCGCGAGGGTATCGACCAACCCCGCATCGAGGAATGCCTCGAGCGCGACGTGATTGAGGAGCCCATCATTGCTTGCCCGCCCAAATAGCGTTTTGGTCCCTTCCATATTCAGCGCCACCGCCCAGCGGCCGCCGAGGTCTGGCCGGAAGCCGCGCAGGTTGGCATCGCCTGGGGCCTGGTAATGGAAATCGGGCCGCACGAACAGCGCGCCGCGGCTGCGCAGCAGCGGATTGGTGAAGGTTTCGTACGGATCGGCGCCCGCGAGCATGATGCGACGTTGCAGCGGCGGCTGGCTATTGCTATTGGCGAGGTAGCTCCCGAAGAATAATCGAACCCCGAGGGCCGGCATGCGCACGCTGACATCGCCGGTGATGCGGGCGAAGCCATCAGTATCGTACCGTGTAGTCGACGGCGCGCCCGTGCCGGGATTGCGGTACACCACCCCGCCCCGCACGCCGACCCGTGCCCGCCACACCCGCTCGCCGCTGCGACTCGTCACCGCAGCCCACGGTCCCGCTTCGATCGTGCCGGCGTTGTCCCACAGCCGCCGATCGACGTAACCGAGGTCGCGGACCGCCATCCAGATCGCGTCGAAGCCCGCGTGGGGGTCGGGCCCGAACGCCAGGCTCCGGCGCAGTGAGCGATCGGAGTGCAGTGCGATGCCGGCCCGTCCCTCGAGGCTCCATCCTGCCAGGGACGCGTCGGTGCGCGGCATCGGGTGACTGAGCGGGTTTCCAAAGCGGAAATAGAACCCTTCACGATGCTTGGCGTCGGGGTCAAAGGCGTACGAATAGACGCCGACATTCTTCTCGAACCGGCCGAGGTAGTTGGAGCGCACGTGCACCGCGCCCGTTACGCCACCGTAGTCGTTGTACCACAGGAGCGGCAGCAAGCCGGTCACGACCCGGTCGCGGCGGGATTCCTGGCGCGTCGGATTGTCGAGTCGCACGAGCGATCTCGAGCGCGAGCCGAAAAGCCAGCCGCGCTTCTCATTGTTGTTGAGCGCATTCCAATCGTGCGAGCGCTGGCGCGGATCCAGCACGAGGCGCTTCGGTTTCCGGGCGGTCACGAACTCGACCCGCTCCCGGTCGGGCTGCCCCGTCGCGCGCGCATAGATCGTGTCCTTGTCGCCGATCTCGACCGGCATCCAACCGTCGCCGAGCCGATCGATGGTGACCGCCGTCAGCCAGCGGCCGTCGGCCATCCGCCTCCGCTGCACTTTCGTGAGCCGGTAGTCGATCAGCGGCGTCCCGTGCAGCCACTGGCCGAAGAACCATCTCAGATCCTGGTGCGACACCTCCTCGGCGACGTCGCGGAACGCCTGCTCGTCCACATGCTTGAGGCGCCAGCGCGCGTAGTAGGTGCGCAGGATCTGCCGCATCACGTCGTCGCCCACGATGTAGCGCAGTTGCTCGTAGAACAGCTGGCCCTTCTCGTAGATCATCGTGTTGTACGTGGCGAAGTCGCGGTAGCGCTCGCTGACCATCGAGACCGGCTCGCTCCAGCGGTCCAGGTCCCACAAGAGAAGATCGCTGTCGAGAGCCGGATATCCGGGACCATACCCCTGTCGCTCGAAGAACCACCCGGTCTGGAAGCTCGTGAAGCCTTCGTCGAGATAGCCCTCGCGCCACTCGTTGTTGGCGAGGATGCCCATCGTGTAGTTGTGGCCAAGCTCGTGGATGATGAGGCCGAGGCCGGCGCTGCCGTCCATGATCATCATGGGAAATTCGGTGCCGCCGCCCTCGATGCGGTGGACGTTGGTGATCTGCGGCCACGCGAATTTGCCGTACAGGGAGTCGAGCCAGGCGAGCGCGATCTCGGTGCCTTTCACCGCGATGCCCTTGCCCCACGTGGCGCTGTCCCCCGGCTGGTAGAGGACGTGCACGACGACGTCTTTGTAGCGACCCTGTTCGTAGCGGTAGTCGGGGTTCATCGAGAAAGCGAAGTGGTGGACCGAATCGGCGTAGAATCTCACGCACTTGCGGCCTTGAGACGCCGTGCAGACGCGCGTGGTGCGTGGTACGTGGTAGTAGTCGCGCTGGTATTCGATGGGACCGGCCCCGACGGCCGCCCTCTGCCACCCTGGGTCGCCATCAACCGGTACGCCGGTGGCCCCGACGACTTGATCGGCAGCGACGTCGAGCGACACATCGTAGCTCGCGAACTCACCATAGAACTCGCCCGCCGGATACAGCGGATGCGCTTCCCAGCCGTACTTGTCGTACACGACCACCTTCGGATACCACTGGGCGAAGTCGAAGCGCCGGCCCTGGCGTCCCTGACGGCGGGGCAACGTCGACGGCCGAGCCTTCCAGCTGATATCGACGCTCATCGAATCACCAGGCGCGAGCGGCCGCGGCAATCGCCAGTGCGCAATCGTCGAATCGGGAGCGCACGGATAATCCGGCGCGCCGAGTGAGCCTTGAATGATCCGCTCGAATGCGTAATCGGGGTCCTTCATGTGCTGAAAGCGGACTCGGCCCTCCGCGGAATCCACGGCGGCCCAGCGCGAGCCGGGACGGAACGCATTCAGATACTGATGGACATAGAAATCGCGCAGCGTATCGGGCGACTGATTGACGTACTTGATGCGGACATTGCCGCTGAGCACGCCGCTCGGCTCATCGAGTGAGGCGATGATCTCGTACGCGACCCGCTGTTGCCAGTAGGTCGAATCGGATGCGAGCAGCGCCAGGACGAGCACGAGCATGGGCCCGGGAATCTCGCGTCTTCCGGGCCCGCGTCGCAAGGAAAGGACGACGATCCTCCGGCGTTCTGCCCCACAATGAGCCTCCACTCTTACCAGGAGGACTCATGTTGCACCGCAGTTGCGCTCTGGCGACGATCATCCTCATCGCCGCCTGCAGCGACCGGACCGTGACCCCGCCGGCCGAAGCACCGATTGCCGCCAGCACGGTCAATGCCAAACGTCCCGAGGCGCTCGCCAGGATGTTCGCGAAAGGGCTGAAGAACCCGGCGTTTCGGGCCTACCTGAAGGCACAGCTCAACGCCTCGCCGTATCGCGAGCACAAGCTGCAGCTCGACACCTTCCTCAATGCCAACGAAAGCCGGGCGCTGCGCGAAATCGCGGTGGAGAACGGCGCGACCAAAGACGTGCTCGCCAGCGAGGCCAAGGCAGCGATCACGCTCGAGGTCTATTTCCCCGTGCCCGCGCATCGCGCGGCGTGGACCGGCGACGAGCAGGTGCTGGTCGCGACGGCACTGACAGACGACGATCCACCCATCGCTTTCGACCCCGACGGCCGGCGTCAGGTTCTCGATCCCAGGACTCCGCCGAGCACGCCGGTGCTGGCGCTCGTGCCGGTGGAAACCGACTTCTCCGTCCGGCCGGCGCGCGTCATGGAGTGCATCGTCGAATGCGACGGCACGCCGGGCGGGCCGATCGGCGGGGTGCTCCCTCCCCCTCCGCCGGCCCCCGGTCTGTACATGACCAAAAGCCATTTCGTACAAGACTTTGAAGGCTGGTTGAAAGGGTCCCCCGAATTTGAGGTACACATGCTGGGCCAGAAGGGGACGACCGACTCGCTGTATGACTATCAGTGCGCGGGCGAGCATGCCGGCGGACCGTACACGTTCGACCAGAACGATCTGGATTGGTCAGGCAAGGTGCTGTTGTTCTCAAAGGCGCAACTGAATGCGTACAACGCGGCGCACCCGCAACAGAACCTTCGGATCGTTGTCGTCGAGGACGATGACACCGCATGCCAGATCAAGACGGATGTCGGACGCACAGAACGGCTCTTCAAAGTCGTGGACAGCCTCTATAACAACTTCACTGGAGGCAACGACTCGAGCACGGCAGTCGTGAAGGCATACAAATACGCCAAGGCGGCAAAGAGCCTTTGGCAGGCTATTGCGTCGTTCTTCAAGACCAACGATGACGTCGTCGGTACGGCCGTTGAAGACGACATCGTCGGCGCGACCTATCCGGGTTACAACTGGTTCGTCAAAGGCGACAACAACATCACAAACGGCTGGATCAACCTGGTCATGTACTGAGGGCTTGCGACTATGCGTGTTCGAGCAGCGGTACTGGTATTCATGGCAGTGATCGCCGTCCCCGCGGTAGCGCAATGGAATGTGGGATTCGAGATCAATGCCACCCACTATCGCGGATCGTCTCGCGCTGTGAATGACAGTAGCGGCCCCACGAGGGTTCGGCCCGCCAATGGCACCACCTTCGGGGTGCGCGTGGATCGCGCGATTGGCCGGGAACGTCTGGGACTACAGGTATCGTACGCAACCGTCGGCCTTACGGCC
>Ga0137397_10003834_pt1 | contig 10493 bp, 12 predicted proteins | sample czorhiz116metaG_FD_106658 | JGI IMG/M metagenome (GOLD analysis project Ga0137397, IMG submission 106658) | Vadose zone soil microbial communities from Angelo Coast Range Reserve, California, USA - czorhiz1.16 metaG | ecosystem: Environmental > Terrestrial > Soil > Vadose zone | place: USA...
CGCCGCCAGGCGACGGACTCGCCGGCGCGCAGCGGCACCACGGTGGGCGCGCCGAACGTAAGCTCCCCCGGCACCGTCCACGCTTCCTTGCGCAAAGTGATCGATCCCGTATTACGCGGCAGGCGATAAAAGGCCGCGCCGTGAATGCTCGCGAATCCCTCGAGCTTGTCCAGGGCTCCGGCCTGCTCGAAGGCCTCCGCGTAGAGCTCGATGGCGGCGTGCGCAGAATATACTCCCGCGTGCCCGCAGAACGCCTCCTTGTCCGCGCGCGCATGCGGAGCGCTGTCCGTACCCAGAAAGAATTTCGGATTGCCGCCGGTCGCGGCGCGCAGGAGCGCTGCGCGGTGCTCCTCGCGCTTGAGCACGGGGAGGCAGTAGTAGTGCGGCCTGAAGCCGCCGGCAAAGAGCGCGCCACGGTTGTAGAGCAAGTGGTGGGCGGTGATCGTCGCGGCGATCTGCGGGCCGCTCGCCGACACGAACTCCACCGCTTCACGAGTGCTCGCGTGCTCGACCACGACGCGAAGCCGCGGGAAGCGGCGGACGATATCGCCGAGGACGGTCTCGAGAAACACGCGCTCGCGGTCGAATACGTCGACGCCCGAAGTCGTGACCTCCCCGTGAACGAGCAAGGGCAGGTCGTGTTCCTGCAGGGCGGCGAGCGCGGCATGGACGCGCTCGATCCGCGTCACGCCCGAATCCGAGTTGGTCGTCGCTCCCGCGGGGTAGTACTTCACGCCGCAGACGAAACCCGAGCGCTTGGCGCGCGCGATTTCCTCGGCGCTGGTGTTGTCGGTGAGATAGAGCGTCATCAGGGGCTCGAACCGCGAGCCCTTCGACAAGGCGCCGAGAATGCGTTCGCGGTAGGCGGCAGCCAGGGCGGTAGTGGTGACGGGGACCCTGAGATTCGGCATCACGATCGCGCGGGCGAAAGCCCGCTCCGCGTGCGGGAGGACGCTCGCCATCTCGGGCCCGTCGCGAAGGTGCAGGTGCCAGTCGTCGGGGCGGGTGATCGTCAGGGTTTGCATCATCACTCAGTCTCGAGTCTTGGCCGCTAGGCTCAGCGCGCGCTCGTAGACGAGGTTCTTCTTCGCCCCGGTGATCTTGCAGGTGAGCTTGACCGCGCGAGCGAGCGGTATTTCCTCGAGCAGCGCCGCAAGCACCGGCTCCCATTCCGCGCCCGGCTCTTTGGCCGGGACGCTTTCGGCGATCAGCACGAACTCGCCGCGTTGACGGTCCGGATTTTCGCGCAGCCACCCCGCCACGTCGCTCAAGGGGAAGCGGTGGATTTCCTCGAACATCTTGGTCAATTCCCGCGCCAGGACGAGTGGGCGGTCTGCCCCCAGGACCGCGGCGAGGTCCTCGATGCACTCGACGATCCGGTGCGGCGCCTCGTAGAACACCAGCGCGTACGGCAAATCGCGGAGGGGCTCGAGCGCCTTGCGCCTCGCCGCCGACCGCGGCGGGAGAAACCCGAAAAAGAGGAACGGAGCGTCCGGCAAACCCGCGGCAGACAGGGCGGTCACTGCGGCGTTCGGGCCGGGAATAGGGATCACTCTGAATCCGGCCGCGCGCGCCCTCGCGACGACCAGCGCTCCCGGGTCGGCCACCCCGGGCGTGCCCGCGTCGGTCACGAGCGCGATCGTCTTGCCCTGGGCGAGCTCTTTGATGATCCGTTCGGCCGACTGGCGCTCGTTGTGCTCGTGGACGGCGATGAGTTTTCCGCGCAAGTGGTGATGCTCGAGCAGCCGCGCGGTCACGCGCGTGTCCTCGGCTGCGATCGCATCGGCGCGGGCGAGAGAATCGAGGGCGCGCGAGCTGATGTCCTCGAGGTTCCCAATGGGCGTCGCCACCACATATAATTGACCCGCCCTGCCTGGGCTCCCGCCATGCCTGCCGGTCACTGCACCCAAATCTGTTTCGCTCTGTCGGCGTTGTTGAGTCCGGCATTGTGCGCGGCCGCCGATGATCCGGCAAGCCGGCTGCCGGCCGAGGCACCCTTCATCGGTCTGCTGCTTCCCCTGAACGCGCCCGAGTTCTTCCGGGCCTCGGAGGCGGTGCGCCTGGGTTGCCAGGCGGCGCTGGCCTACTTGAACAAGCGTCCGCCGCTGCAGGTCGTGCGCACCGACGCGCAGGCCTCGAGCATCATCACCGAGTACGAGGCCGCCGTGCAGCGCGGCGCCGCCGTGATGGTCGGACCGCTGACGCGCTCGGGAGTCACGGCCCTCGCCACCGCGGGGCACATCACCGTCGTCACGATCGCTCTCAACGGCGCCGACGGCGACTCGCCTCTGCCGCCGCGCCTTTACACCTTCGGGCTTTCCGCGGAATCGGAGGCCCGCGCGGTGGCGCGATCCGCCTTCGCGCGGGGCCTGCGCGAAAGCGTGGTTGTGGAAGCCTCGAGCCTGCTCGCCAAGCGGGTTGCGCGCGCCTTCGCCGACGAGTGGTTTTCGCTGGGGGGGCGAATCAGCGACGTCAGGGAATTCGGACCGCGCGGTGACCTGGTGGATATGCGGCGGGGCCTCGCCGACTCGCAGGCACAGCTCACGTTTCTCGCGGCCGAGGCCGACCAGGCGCGCACCGTGCGTCCCTATCTCAACAACCAGATTCCGGTCTTTGCCACATCCCAGATCAACGACGGCAAGAGCGACGCGCTCGCCAACGGAGATCTCAACGGCATCCGGTTCGTCGACATGCCCTGGCTGGTGCAGCCCGATCACGCGGCGGTGATGGTCTATCCGCGCCTCGACGGGCTCTCCACCGAGCTCCAGCGGTTCTACGCGCTCGGCATCGACTCCTGCCGCATCGCAGGGCAATTGCTCGCAGGGCAGCAGACCATCAACCTCGACGGCGTGACCGGAAAAATCTCCTACCGGGGCGGCAGCAGCCTCCAACGCGAGCCGATCCAGGCGGTATTCCGAGAGGGAGTCGGAGTTTCGCTCGAAAGCACGAAATGAAGGCCGGCGACCGTGCCGAGCAGATCGCGGCAGCGTACCTTGAGGACCAGGGGCTGGCCTTGATCGAAAGCCGCTACCGGTGTCGCTGGGGAGAGATCGATCTCATCCTGCGGGATCGGGATACGGTGGTCTTCGCCGAAGTCAGGCTGCGCAGCTCGCAAGCTTTCGGAGGCGCGGCGTACAGCGTCGATAGACACAAGCAGGCGCGAATCATCGCCACCGCGCGCCACTACCTGGCAGGCGCGAGGGAAGCGGCCTGCAGATTCGACGTCGTACTCCTGGAGCGCATCGAGCCGCCTCGGATCGAATGGATACGCGACGCATTCTCGGCATGAGAACGGCCGAAACCTTGCTGTAAAATGATTCTCGAATGAAGCCAACTACTCCCCGCCCGGCCGACGACGCCGTAGACCTGCTCGAGCGTATCCGCCGCCATTTCAACGACAGCGCCCAACTGAAGCTGAAGGCGCATGAGGTGTTGGCCGAACCCATCGCCCACGCCACCGAGATCATGGTGAAGGCACTTCTCGCCAACGGGAAGATTCTCGCGTGCGGAAACGGCGGGTCGGCCGCCGACGCTCAACACTTTTCCGCCGAGCTGCTCAATCGATTCGAGCGCGAGCGCCCCGGACTCGCCGCCATTTCGCTGACGACCGATACATCGACCCTGACGTCGATTGCGAACGACTATGCATACGATCAGGTGTTCTCCAAGCAAGTGAGCGCGCTAGGCCAGCCGGGTGACGTGCTCTTCGCCATTTCCACCAGCGGCAACTCGAAAAACGTGAGTCGCGCGCTGGCCGCCGCTCACGAGCGCGAGATGCGCGTGGTTGCCCTCACCGGCCGTGGGGGAGGTGAGATCGGCAAGCTGCTCGCGGCGGAGGATGTCCATATCTGCGTCCCACACTCGCAGACTGCACGCATTCAGGAGGTGCATCTGCTCACCCTCCATTGCCTTTGCGACGGCATCGACTGCCTGCTCCTGGGGGCGGAATGAAGCGGTGGGCCGCGGTGAGTTTGCTTCTCGTTTCCGTCGCCACGCTCCAGGCGTGCGTGGACCTGCTCATCGTCGGGGGCGTCACGGCAGGCGTTGTAATGGCTGCAGACCGCCGTCAGGCCGAGGTCATGTTCACCGACCAGCGGATCGAATTCACCGCGGGAAGCCGTGTCGATGACGCGCTCAAGGGACAAGGCCACGTCAATGTCACGAGCTACAACTACACGGTGCTCCTCACGGGGGAGGTCCCGACGGCTCAGGCGAAAGCGGACGCCGAAAAAGTCGTCACCGACGTCCCGAACGTGAGGACCGTGGTCAACGAGCTACAGATCGCCGGCACCAGCTCGGCCGCATCTCGCAGCAACGACAGCTACATCACCAGCAAGGTCAAAAGCAATTTTCTGGGAAACGGGAAGGTCAAGCCGACCAGCGTCAAGGTCGTGACCGAGGCCAGCGTTGTCTATCTGCTCGGCCTGGTGACGCGCGAAGAGGCGGACGCAGCGACCGAGGTCGCGCGCGGCACCGGGGGGGTACAGAAGGTCGTGCGGGTGTTCGAGTACGTCGCTCCGTCTGCGCCCCCGCAGAAGAACCCCGCCGAGTTGCCCTAGGGCCTAGGGGCGGAGGCCGAGAGCATCCGCTCGATCTCGCCGATCAGCTTGTGGTCGCTAGGTTCGACCGCGCTTCGGAACGACAACACCGTATCGCCCGAACGATCGATAAGATATTTGTGAAAGTTCCACTGGGGCCGCTCGCCGGTCTTCTTCGCGAGGGTCGCGTAGAACGGGTTGGCGTTGCTCGCCGACACGCCGGACTTCGCGAACATCGGAAAGCTCACGCCGTAGTTGATCTCGCAGAATTTGGCGATTTCGCCGTTGCTGCCCGGCTCCTGCGCGCCGAAGTCGTTTGCGGGGAAACCCAGCACGACGAGTCCCTTGTCGCGGTAGCGGCGGTAGAGTGCCTCGAGCCCCTGGTATTGGGGCGTGTATCCGCACTCGCTCGCGGTGTTGACGACGAGCAGCACCTTGCCTTCGTATTGACACAGCGCGGTGGGCTGATCGGTCAGGCTGGGAAACGTATATCCGAGAAGGACCGGGCAGGCGGCTGCAGCCGGCGCGCTAACAAGTGCGCCGAGAATTAAGCCGAGCAGAGCGCGCATGAGTGTGAGTCTTTAGCAGGGTACCGGGCTAAGTTACCGCCGCCGGATCGTTCTGTCAAAGTCATCGGGTAAGATACCCCTCTCCCATGGAGCCCCCATTCGAAGCAAAGGTTCTCCCGCCGGAGAAGCTTTCGGCGCGGATCGCCACGTGCACGCGACCCCTGGTGTTCACTAACGGCGTGTTCGACGTCCTCCATCGGGGGCACGTCACGTATCTCGCGGAAGCGCGCGCGCTCGGCGCGACGCTCTTGGTCGCTGTCAACAGCGACGCCTCGGCGAGGCGTCTCGGCAAGGGCGACGACCGTCCCATCAATCGACTCGCCGACCGCGTCGCCGTCGTTGCTGCTCTCGAATCGGTCCAGCTGGTGACCTGGTTCGACGATGACACCCCGCTCGCACTGATACGCAGTTGCCGGCCCGATGTGCTGGTCAAGGGCGGGGACTGGAAGCCCGAGGCCATCGTGGGCGCCGCAGACGTGCGGGTCTGGGGGGGAAGCGTGCATTCGATTCCCTTCAGGCACCAGCTCTCGACCACCGCCTTGCTCGAGAAAATCCGCCGCAGCTAGGAGCGCGCTCCGGTTCAGTTCGCGGCGCGCTTTTCCTCGGTTGGACAGTCCTTGAGCTCGGCGCCTGCGAAACTCCGGCGCAGGTCGTTGAGCCTGGCGACCAGAGCGTCGGGCACGTCCTTGATGGCGAAATAGACCTTCTGCCCCGAGGTCTCCTTGGGGCCGACCTGAGCGGTCCGCACACCCTTGGTTCGAAGCTCTGCCAGCCGCGATCGCGCCGCTTCTTCCGTCCTGAACACGCCCAGAGAAATGGCGAACCTGAGCTTTGGATCTTCCTGGACGATGAAGAAATCCTCGACGCCGAGCTTCCGGAGCTCGGTGGCCTTCTGATTCGCCGCCTGCCGATTGCGCAGCGGTGGCATGAAAACCCAGTAGCTGGCCACTTCCTCCGCTCGCCGCTGGGAAAGCCTGCCTCCGAGCGCAAGGGGCTCTAGCGCCTTTTGCACCCGCGGCGCTTCGGCCGGACTGAACGCGCCCAGTTCCAGGCAGACGACGGGTGTTTTGAGAACCGTCTTGGGGCGCTCGACCGCCAGTTTCGCGCGCTCGGCCGCAAGCTTGGCAATTTGATCGGAGCTCAGCAGGCGAATCTCCTGCGGGTTCAGCTGCTGCTGCACGAGCTGGGATTCATCCGACGCTCGGCCCCCTCCCAGGTAGGCCCATGCGAAGAAGGCGAGGTTGGCGAGAAGCAGCAGAAAGAAGACGATTCTCACGGCGTCTCGGTCATTCCGGCGATTCGTTGGCGATCCGCACAAGCCCTTCCAGCACGAGATTATCCACAAGACGCACGGGAATGCTAAGGTGCGGCGCGATTCGGAGCGCCGCACCGCCGGCCAGCACGCATGCCGCACCGCGCTCCATCGCCGCGAAGACCGTCTCTATCGCCCCGGCTTGTGCGAGCAGACACCCGGATTCGATCGCATCCGCCGTGTTGCGCGGCGCATCGGAAAAATGCCCGCGCGTCATTGGAAGCCCCGCGGTGTTCTGCGCGAGCGATCGCCTCATCAGGTCGAGGCCCGGAAGTATCATTCCTCCGGCGAAGGTGCCGTCGCCCCTGAGCACGTCGACGGTGGTTGCCGTGCCCGCGGCAACCACCAGACACGGTCCGCGAAACATCGACCATGCCCCGATGAGCGCAGCCCAGCGGTCCGCGCCGAGCTGCGCAGGTTTGCCGTAGCGGTTCGTGACGCCGCACTCATGCCTTTTCGCCGACACCCAGATCGGCGCTGCCCCTCGGCGCGCGAGGATGCGATTGAGCCGTCTTCGCGCAGACTGCCCCGCCACGTTGGCGACGACGATCTTGTCCGCCCCCCGGATCTTCTTCCAAGTCCTCTCCAGCTTCGCGAGCTCCGGAAGCGGCACGGTCCCGCTCCTGAGCCAACCCTTCCGGTCGTGCAGGCCCCATTTCAGCCGCGAATTGCCGCAGTCGACCGCGAGTATCATCCGGGCTCTATTTCGACGTTATTCGAGGGGCCGTTTCGCAACTGAGCTCGAGACCGAGCGAGAGCTCGCCGCTGTGGAACCGCTGCATTCCTCGCTCCGAGGCCAGCTCGAGCGCGCCGTCCTCGGCGATGCCGACCACCTCTCCTTCGGCCACGCGGCGGTCGGCGTGTGAAAGAACTACCCGTCTGCCCTGCCAGGCGTGGCGTTCGATCCACGCCTGCCGAAACGGAGCAAGACCCTCGACCGAAAACCGCTCGAGCGCCGACGCAACGGACGTGAGCAGCTCGACCAACATTGCGGAGCGCGACGGCGCCACGGTGCTGTTCATGGCGACATCGGTAACCGGCCGCCCGATGCTCTCGCGTACCGAAGCGCCCAAGCGCATGTTGATGCCGATCCCGACGATGGCCGCGCTCGGGCCGGCCGCATCGCCGGCGGTCTCGATCAGAATCCCGCCGAGCTTGTCTTCCCCGCAAAGCAGGTCGTTCGGCCATTTGACGGCGACATTGCGAACGCCTGCCCCCTCGAGCGCCTTCGCCGCGCCAACCGCGACCGCGAGGCTGAGTCCAGCGAGCGCTCCCGCGCCTCGAGAAAATCGCCACAGGACGGAGAATGTGAGGCTAGCACCGATCGCCGACACCCATGCATTTCCGCGCCTGCCGCGCCCGGCGCTCTGATGCTCGCAAATCAGCACCGTGCCGTGGGCAGCGCCCGCCCTGGCGCGCCCCGCAAGCGCGGTATTCGTAGAGGTGCATTCATCGAGCACCTCGAGGCGGAGTTCGGGAGACTGCCGCCTCAATCGTTCCGCGAGCAGGTTTGCGTCGACCAGCTCTATTCGGTCCTCGAGACAATAGCCCGAGCCTCCGCGCTTCAGCACTCGCAGGCCCAGCGCTTCAAGCTCGCCGATCAGCTTGCCGACCTCGACTCGCGAAAGATTCAGAGCCTGCTGGATTCGCTCTTCGGAGTGCACTTCGCCGTCGGCTAGGATCCGGAGCAGCGAAAAACGGGCGGTGCCCATGCGCGAGATCAGGAGGAAGGAACCCGGCAATACTAGCATCGCGAAAGCGATAACGGCGACAGCCGTGAAAAAGTCACGCGAGGAGCGCTCCGGATTTCGACTTCGTCAGATTGTGCACAGGAGCCTGCCGAAATTTTGGGATGAAAAATCTCTCGATCTTGTCCCACACATTCTCCGGTGATATGATGCCGTCATAGCTGAATATACAAACGCTCGGTGAGGGTCCCGCCGGGCGGTTCAAGTTGCCCGCCGGCCCAGCAAACGGCGGCTAAACGGGGGAAACCCTCCCTTCCCCCGTTTTTTTTCGCCTGCTTTTTTCGCGATCTCCGCCGACTGCGTGCCTATAATGTGCGCCTGCCGGAGCACACGACCCGACGCATGCAACGACCCTGGCCCTATCCGCGGATCATCGCCCATCGCGGCGGCGGCACGGTCGCTCCCGAGAACACCCTGGCGGGGATTCGCAAGGCCGCGGAAATGAGCTTCGGCGCCGTCGAGTTCGATGTGATGCTCTCCGCGGACGAAGTCGCAGTGCTGATTCACGACGAGACGCTGGAGCGCACCACGAACGGTCACGGCAGCGTCGCAGCCACGCCCTACGCCGCGATCGCCGGCCTCGACGCCGGGAGCTGGTTCGGTCCGAAATACCGCGACGAGCGCGTACCCACGTTCGAGCAGGCCGGAAAGCTCTGCGTCGAGCTCGGACTGTGGCCGAACATCGAGATCAAGCCGGCACCGGGATTCGAGCGCGAGACCGCGGCGGCCACGGCAAGGCTTGCGGCCGACCTTTGGGGCGGAGGCTCGCGCAAGCCGCTGCTGTCCTCTTTCAACCAGATTTGCCTCGACGTCGCCCGGACCGCCGCGCCGGATTTCCCGCGCGGCTACCTGACCGACCGCCTCGAGCCCGGATGGCAGGAAGCGGCCCGACGACTCGGGTGCATCTCCGTGCACTGCAATTGCGAGCACCTCACGGAAGCGCAGGCGTACGACATCAAGAACGCCGGCTACTGGCTCCTTTGCTACACCGTTAACAAGGCGGACTCGGCGCGGCGCTTGTTCTCCTGGGGCGTGGACGCCTTGTTCACGGATCGGCTGGATCTGTTCCCGCCGAAATTCGCCTGACGGCGCCCGAGCCTCACTCGAGCTGCATCGCAACGAGAAAGCGCGACACCAAGTTGTAGCCCGCGATCGTCGCCGTGAGCTCCACTATTTCTCTGTCGTCAAAGGTGCGCCGGACTTCGGCAAAGACCGGATCGGGCACGCGGATTCCGCGGGTCATGCAGTCGGTGTACGCGAGGACCGTGCGCTCGCGATCATCGAATGCCTTGGACAGCTGCCATCCCGGGATCGCGTCGATTTGCTCCTGGCTCATTCCTTCCTGCAGCGCGAAGGGGAGGTGCGCGCGGTACTCGTAATCGGCGCCGTTGAGGAGCGCAACGCGCAGGATGGCGAGCTCCCTGCAGCGGCCGGAAAGCTTCGTCTTCTGGCGGATGGCGGTGAACAGCTTGAGCCAACCCTCGGCGACCGGCGGACTGTTGAGCAACGCCTGATAGAGATGCAGGAGCTTCCCGCCGCGCTCGGACTTGATGGTCGCGATCAGTTGGGCCAGCTCGGGGTGTCCTTTTTCTTCGATCAGCGGCACGCGCGTCAAGGTGCCTTCCTCGGTGTCTTCGAATGAATTACCGGCGCTAGAACGGCAGCTTGGCGTCGGGCTTCGCAGCGAGCAGCACGCGCCGGAACTCCGCCTCGATGCGCGCCAGCCCGGCCTGGTTGTCGGCCTCGAAGCGCAGAACCACGACCGGCGTGGTGTTCGACGCGCGCGCGAGGCCGAATCCGTCCGGATATTCGACGCGCAGACCATCCAGCCGGATCACCTCGGTCGCGCCCGGAAATGCAGCCTTTTCCTGCAGCACGCCGATGAGGCGGTGCGGCTCGCCCTCGCTCAAGGGCAGGTGCAGCTCGGGCGTGCTGACCGAGTCGGGCAGCGCCATGAGCGTCGCGGTCGCGTCGGCGGTCTTGCTCAGGATCTCGAGCAAGCGCGCGCCCGCGTACTGGGCGTCGTCGAACCCATACCAGCGCTCGACGAAGAAGGTATGGCCGCTCATCTCGCCCGCGAGCGCCGCGCCGCGCTCGCGCATCCTCGCCTTGATCAGCGAATGACCGGTTTTCCACAGACTGGGAACGCCGCCGTGCTTGCGTATCCAGGGAGCGAGGTTCCGTGTGCTCTTGACGTCGTAGATGATCTCGGCGCCCGGCTGGCGCGACAGCACGTCCTTCGCGAACAGCATCAACTGCCTGTCGGGGAAAATGACATGTCCCTCCGCGGTCACCACCCCGAGGCGATCGCCGTCGCCGTCGAACG
>Ga0137397_10003835_pt1 | contig 10492 bp, 10 predicted proteins | sample czorhiz116metaG_FD_106658 | JGI IMG/M metagenome (GOLD analysis project Ga0137397, IMG submission 106658) | Vadose zone soil microbial communities from Angelo Coast Range Reserve, California, USA - czorhiz1.16 metaG | ecosystem: Environmental > Terrestrial > Soil > Vadose zone | place: USA...
GGCGTAGCCAGGTTGGCCAAGTCGTAGAGACGCGCGGCCGCGCCTTTCACGGCGGTCTTGCCGTTCCCTCGTACGTCCCACGCAAATCCCAGGCGCGGGCTGACATTGTCCAGCGTGTTGTTCCTGAACATGGGACCAAGCGTGGCCGCCCGGTCGGTCAGGATGTTTCGGATCGCTGATTCGCGCCCGAACTTCTCCTTGTATCGCGTCTGCGGTTCGTACCGCAGACCCAGATTCAGCGTCAGGCGCTCAGACACCTTGAAATCGTTTTGCGCGTAGACGCCGACGGTCGTGAACGTCAACGTCTTGGAATTGAATGAGCCTGGTGACGGTGCCCTGGTAAAGTTCGGCAATCCCTGCAGGAATGTCTTCACATCGGCGAAGCTGGCTTGACCACCCCGCGAAAACGCCTGCTGCACGAACTGCTGGGGACGATTGACTCGAACACCGAACTTCCAGGACGACCGGCCGGCGGAGACGTTGGTGTCATTGCTGGCCGTGTACTCCTTCCCCGCAAACCCGCGTGGAAAATTTGCGGACGGTCCCATGTCGGTCACGCCTCCGATGGAAACGATCCCCATCGCCTCGCCGGGCAGGAAGTTGTACCGAGGATCGGTAAGCAGCTGGGGCGGGTGGTCGGCAATGAAGTGCGAGTCCGGACGGCTGTACGACAACCTCGTCGTACTCACGACCGCCGGGCTGAAGATGTGGTTCTCCGACAACGTCAGGAAGCGGCTCCGGGTTTCGGCGTGGGTCTCGTACCCCGGAAAGAAGGTGGCGGCCGTAGTATTGCCATTGGTTACGGTGTAGCGCCCGAACACCGTGCTTTTCGTCGACAGGTTCGCGTCCAGGCGAACCTGCCCGTACAGGTCCGACGCCGGCTGCGTGAAGAGGAACGTATACCGATCGTTCGGGGCATTCGGCAACGGGTACAGATCCACAAGCGGTTTGATCGCCGGATGAGTCCGAGGCACTAATCCGCCGTCCACATGCGCGGCGGCCGGAAGCGTGTAGGAGATGTTTGTCGTGCCGCGCCGGACCCTCGCGTCTTCGATGGTCCCGTGGAAGAAGAGTCGATTCTGCCGGAGAGGCCCGCCGAATGCTCCGCCATAGTTGTTGCGCGAAAATTCAGTGCGCGTGCCAGGATCATCAAAGTAGTTGGCCGCTTCGAGGTTGCGATCCCTGTGATACCAAAAGGCCGAGCCGTGGAACTGATTCGTCCCGGCCTTGCTCACCATCACGGTTTGACTTCCCATGACGCCGCCATATTCCGCAGGAAAGGCGTTGGTCAGGACGCGGTATTCCTGAATGCCATCGAGTCCGAGCGTCTGGCCGGTCACCGAGGAGGTGGTGACGCCAGTGCCGTTCCGCATGTCCGCCCCGTCCAGTGAATAGCCGTTGGAACGTGGAGGGGCGCCACTGCTGCTGAACCAGATGCCGGGGTACGCGCTGTTGGCGATCGTCCGGCTTTCGCTCACTCCCGGTTGCATCATGGTCAGCCCGATGTAGTTGCGGTCTCCGAGTGGAAGCGACGCGATTTCTGCTGCGGTGATGACTGCGCCCAACCCACTTGTCGTGGTCTCGACCAGCGGGCTTTCCTCCGTGACCGTCACCGTCTCCTGAATCGATCCCAACTCGAGCATCATGTCGATGACGGCTTCCTGCCCGACGAGCAGACGAACGCCGCTCCGTACAGCCGTCCGGAAGCCTGCAAGCTCCGCCCGGATCTCATAGGGACCCACCGGCAATGCAGGAAACCGGTAGGCCCCTTCCTCACCGGTCGGAACGCTCCGCGTCAGGCCCGTATCCACATTCCGGACGGTGACCGTCGCACCTGGCAGAACGCCGCCGGAATCCCTGACCACACCGATAATGGTGGCCGTGGACTGCGCGAAAAGCGGCGCGGCACCGATCACGAGAAGCAGGACGGCTAGTTGCGCCATCACGGCGCGGTAGTAAGTGGTCATTTGATCACCTCCAGCAACAGCTTCAATTTTCCGTGGGATAACGACTGACCACGTCGCCGAAATATCGAGCCGTGGATACTTCGATTTCCGTATCAGTCCCAACTCGCTCTAAAAAATAATGCGGGAAATCACGGAGTCGCCGGCTTGCCGGACAAATAATCGCGCGGGAAACCCCTTATAAAATTGTTCGGAAGAATATACCGTTCAACAATTCAACTCAAGTGGCATCGAGGCGCAGAACGGCTTCCAGCCATATCGTCTGATCCTGAACATGAAGTGCAACGGAAGAATCACGATCTCGACGTCATCGTGCAGGTCCCCAAGTTCGGCGGGCGATTCGACCATCCGTTCCTTGAGTGCTGCCTTTGAATCGCTTGCGGGCGCGCACCTGGGATCTCTCTTCCTGCATGCTCCACATTAGCCTTCAGAGTGCGTGACGCTTGATTGCAGGCTGCTATGAGCGCCTGATGATGCAGAAGCAGTGTTCAACGAGAGTGCCATCGGCTAACCGATGCAGTATATCCACCATCTTGTTATGACCACCGACAAAAGACTGATAAACGCCAGTCGCCTCCGTTATGTTTAATTCGAGGGTTCCAACAAGGAACGTCCCACCGTGCCCGTCGGGGACAGGTGTAAGATTGTTGACGGTGAAAACCATCGTCAACGCGCCCCCAGGAAGGTCGTAGGCAACAGGCTTACCCATACCTGGCGACACGTAAAAGTTGCCGATCGCGTCTTCTTCGTCTTCTTCCGGAAGCCCGCTGACGGTGTAGATCTTTGTTCTGAAGTACGAACCATCACAGACGTTCACCAGGGACAGTCCAAGGTCGGGACAACGCACCACTCGTTTATATGTGCCCCGCAGGAGGATGACGAAAGGGTTGGCGGGTAGCTCGCCTGGTTTCAGCGGTGAACGCGCCAACTCGGGTATGGTCAAGGCGTGAGCAAGAGCTGGAAGAGAAACCAAAGTTGCTGATCCGATTCCAGCCTTTCCGAAAAAATCTCTTCTTTTCATTTTCTGCCTCCACGGAACGAGTTGCAGGTAGAGATGGGATCTTTCCGTTATCAACCAGGATTTCCGATTTTGTGGTCTAATTCGCATGGTATATACCACCAAACCGCCCCGCATGCAGCCTGATTTTGTCGTTCCCGCATTCTTCGGGCTCCCGAGGCCGTCAGTGGGTTGGTTTGAGCCTCCCGCGCACGGTACGGCGGCGGACGACGATGCCCTGAGGTGCAGTAACAGTACGCTGCGTGGCGACTACGGCATCCTCGTCTCTTGTGTTCGCGGACTTAGGCATTTCCGCGCGTGAGAGCGCGCGAACCAGTCGGAAAACCGGATGCAGGAAATCTGCTCGTCCGGTTTGATGAGCGTGGATGGGAAACGGGAACGTGATTCATACACCCGCGCCCGGCCCTCGATCTACCAGAACGCAACCCGTGACGAAATTCGTTTATGGACAGATCCAAAACCTGAAATGTTGCGTTTATGCCAGATTCGGATAGACTGCGACGCGGTCACCCATGAATTTGTTTGTAGCCAACCCACATTTCGAGTGGTTTAAGCTGCAGGTGATAAACCTATGCACCTTTTGCGGTTACTCGCCTCTTCTAGGTATGGCGATCTTTCTCACGATCAACAGCCCAGGAATCCTGCATGGGCAAACTCCGGCCAGCGAAAGCGAGAGAGATCCGGTGGTCCTAACGGTACTGGGTCCCAGGGCCCGCACCGCTGACCGAATTGCCGCTTACCAGCAACGCGTTCAAATCGAAAACTTGCTTAAGACATTTGTCGGCCCCGGCGCGAACAGGGTGACGCGAGAACAATCTCGAAGGCAGCTTATTGAGGAAATTAAAAAACCCAAGGGCAAGGAACTGTTGCTGGAACTAATCAAGAAGCGGAACGATCCGATGCTGGAAGCGGCGGCCGTCACGGCGTTTGCGGAGGCGCAACCGGAACTGTCCGACGTTCAGCTCGTCCGTGAAGTGCTCTTCTCTTTGCTCTTCAACGCCAGCACCGGCGACATCGCCACGCCAGCCGCGGTCGGAATCATCCGGCAAGTGCAAGAGGCCTATCTGTGGCGCGGCGTCGATTCCACGGTCGATACCGCGGGGCTGGGCCATGCGCTCATTGCGCGGATCCAGAGCAGTACGAGTCACAGCTGGCGCCATGATGTTTTGAAAAAGCTATATGACGAAGCATCAAACCGGCGGAAACATGCGAGCGATCCCAGTGAGATAGACTTTTTTGAGGCTATCCTGGCCGGCCTTCATGACTATGCTCCCCCGCGGTCCTCGATTCAAGAGGATCGGATAGGGAAGGAGCTGCCGCGTAAAAGTCGGGTCCTTGCCATCGTTCGCGGGGTTGTGATTGCGGGGATAGCGGTGCTCGGTGCTTGCGGCGTCATATTACTCATAAAGGGGTTGATGATGATTAAACCGGACAGAGCGTCTGCGCTCGAGGAACGGACATCAGACTCTGAAACGAGGACGAAACGCCAGAGACTTGTGCCGGTCCTGGCCGATCTCACGCTTGAGGAGATTGAAGGAAAGAGGGTGCTTGTGCGCGCTGACTTGAACTTTCTCAACGAGTGGGGAAAGCTCATAAGCGATGCTTCTTTCGAGCATCTCCTTCCGACGCTTCGGTTTCTTCAGGAACACAAAGCTGAAAAAATCATCCTTCTTGGAACGGCGCAGACCAATGCGGAGGGCGTGAAGGAGATCTTTGACATGCAGCGAATCGGGGATGTGCTGCAAGAGCAGCTGAAGTTGCCCGTGCTTACACTAAAACATTGGAAGGGAACCGATGCAGCAACCGAGGTGGGCCAAACTCCGCCTGGCCATATTGTCCTCCTTGGAAATATCGGAGCCGACCCGCGGGAAAAGGAAGACAATGTGAGGAAACGTCAAGCACTTGTCGATGAAATTCTAGCGGCGCTGAATATACAACTCTACGTTAACGATGCGCCCCAGGCCTCCAAGTACATCTATGCGTCAACGTCTGAGCTTGCCCAAAAGGTTCCCAGGGCGGTGGCGGGCCCATTGCTGGATGCGGTCATTTCAGGCAACGGGACGTTTTCGGAGAAACAGCAATCCTCCGCCATCAGCAAACTGCCTGGGGCCCAGGCGCTTTTAGCCGCTGCAGCAACCAATTCACGAATTGGTCGTGTTTCTTCTGCTATGTCGGCTCGGATTTTCTGATCGAACAGTACCGTACCTTTTTGCTATGGGCTCACCGACTGTCTCGCATTCAGAATGAGCTTCTGCACCCGCCAATTGTTCATGTCGGCGACGAATACAACGTCCTCGGATGGACAAGCGAGCCCATGCGGCCAATTAAACTGTCTGGGTCCACGGCCCGATTCGCCGAGCATTCCCAAAATCTTTCCATCCAATGTGAGTTTATAAAGACGGCCAGGCTCCTGATCGATCGCGAACAGATACTGAGTGGGTCCACTCGTCGTCATACAGAGCGACCAGGGAGCCGTCCCGTTCGGGGGGCCGGGATTCGGATTACCGAGCGTGGGATGCCGCTTTTTATCGTAGGCCGCGTTCAGCCAGATGAACTTCCTGAAGTTGCCGTCCGAATCGAAAACCTGAATACGTCCGTTGCCGCGATCAGCGACGTATACATTTCCCTGTTTGTCGATCTGCATGTTATGGGGATTTCTGAACTGACTGGGTCCGGTGCCGTAGGATCCCCACGACCTGATCCAGTCTCCATTCTTGCTCATCTTTCCGATGCGTGAATTGACGTAGCCGTCGCTGACGTAGATGTTGTCCTGGGCATCCCACGCTACGTCGGTCGGGCCGTCAAACAATCCGTCCACTGCTATCTTGTCCGCCGGTCTCGCCCTTCTGAATTCGAAACCCTCGTAACCCTCGGGACGGCGTCCGAGGTTCATGAGGACATACCCGGCCGGGTTGAACTTCATGATGGAGTTCGTACCTTTATCGACAACCCACAAGTTGTCGTATTTGTCGAACCGGACTGCGTGAGCGTATCCCAGACCGTACACTCCTTTACCGATCTCCCGCAGGAATTTGCCGTTTGAATCAAATTCCCATACCTGAGTCGTCGCATTTCCGTACAGCGGACCCGAAGTCGCAGTTCCCGGATGATTTACAACAACAATGTTTCCCTTCGAGTTGACCGCCACACTGAGCGTTTCGCCGAAATTCATATCGGGATTGATCTTGAAGAAGTTCGAAACCGATTCAAAAGGGATCAATGGGACGTCATTCACAATCGGTACATCCTGGTTTGGTCCAGGTTGCCCCACGCCGGCAGCAGGCGGGCCGTCTCCGCGCTGACCGACTCCCCCGCCGAACTGAGAGAAAACGGAAAGCGTCCCGGCAAGAATCGCTGCTACGAAGAGAATTCCTGAGGCACTCCACCATCGCTTCATACGACATCTCCTTTTGTGTGCAGTTTGTGCGATGCCCCTTGGCGACCAGGCAGGAGTATCGTCGCGCTTCAGCCCTCGACAGCGGTGGCTTTAGCCGGGCTGGGCCGACGAGATCGCAAACCTGAACCCGTCTGGGTCCCGTAACCGGAATACGCGCACCCCCCAGGGCATATCGGCGGGCTCTGTCTCGAGGGTGCCACCGGCCTGCTTGATCCGATTCGCAATCTCGTCGATGTTCTGATCCGTCGTGATCTGCAGAGAGAATCCCGCGCCCTTCACCCGCTGCCATCCCTTGGCTCCGTCATCCTGACCGATCAAGAGCCGCACGTCCCCGGCTTTCAGCGCCACCGCGATCAGCTTTCCGTCCCGCTCTCCTGTATGGGCTTACGTTCGTCTGGACCGTGTCAAAACGCGTCCGGTGGGGCAACGGATTAGACCGCCGGTGACAATGCGGAACTATGACATAAAATGTTGCGGTAACGTAAGTTTGTTCTAAAGCACGGCGGAAGCCAGCTCACGCCATTCGCGAAGAGGCAGCGCGTGGGGGTCGGCGGTGAGCACTTGAACGCAAACGTGGTCGGCGCCGGCGGAGTGATGCTCGCGAATGCGATTTCGGATTGCATTGAGATCACCCCAGGCGATGATCGCGTCGATCAACCGGTCACTGCCGCCATTCCGGAAATCGTTTTCGTCGAATCCGAGCCATAGGAAGTTGTTCGTGTAGTTCGGCAGCTGGAGATAGAGCTCCAGGAACTCGCGCCCGATCTTTCGTGCTTTCGGCGGATCCGTTTCGAGCACAACCGCTTGCTCCGGACACAGGTATCGACCTGCACCAAGAATCTTGCGAGCCCGCGCCGTGTGCTCGGGATTGACATTATAAGGATGAGCTCCATCGGCTCGTTGGGCAGCAAGTTCCAGCATCTTCGGTCTTAGCGCCGCCAGCACCCGTACCGGTTTGGATGGAGGCGGCACGGAACGATAAGGGGCCTGATCCATCGCGTCGAGATAGGCGCGCATGTGTGTCACCGGTTTCTCGTATTGGTGCCCTCGCAATTGCTCGACGAGGGGCACGTGGCTCACGCCAAGCCCGAGAACAAACCGGTCCGGATAAGCCTCGGCCAGCGTCTTCTGCCCCGAAGCCATGGCCACGGGATCGCGAGCGTAAATATTTGCAATTCCCGTCGCGACAACAATCCGGCGAGTTGCCGCAAGCAACAATCCGGCATGCGTAAGCGCTTCGCGTCCCGCGGCCTCGCCGAACCAAATTGCGCCGTACCCGAGTTCCTCCAATTCGCCGGCGGCTTCCTGCACCTTCGCAGCAGGATGATCTTCAAACTGCCGCGTCCAGATTCCAACCGATCCAAGGTTCACCGAAGATTGCGCCATAACTAATAGAGCTTAATTTCAAACCTGAAGAAAAACCAGACGGAAGCATAACCCTGCCCGTGTCGACCGTCTGAGCTTTACCGCTTTTGTCTCGACGCCTCATCCCACGAGATGAGCATTAGCCGCGCAAGTTCCCTTGCTGCAGGATCTGAATCACTCCTCGCCATTTTTTGAACGATTGGCCTGACTTTCGTCACCGGCAGACCCTTCAGGATTGCCAGGGGGAGATAAACAAGCACTTCTTTTCGAACCATAGCGTCACGGTCATCCAGAAGCGCGAGCAGGCGTTCGGCGGCAGAGCCCCGGCTATCACCGGTCAACGGCAAGAATGCAACAAGAGCGCCGACGGAGATGTATCTGAGATGTGTCACGCCACCGGAAACGGCCTGGACGACGTATTGGTATCCGCTCCGGTTGCCTAACTCTGCCAGCCTGGCGGCCATGAACACCTGACGCTCCGGATCCGTCGATGCCTTCATGAATTTCTCTAATCCGAGCACACCGGCCTGATCTCCGAGCCTGGCGAGAGCTAACGCTGCCGTCTCCTTCAATAGTTGTGTCTCACCGGTTCGCAGGATTTCAAGAAGTGTGCCTTTGGCCAGTTGCTCATTCCGCAATCCGAGCACCTCAATCGCGGTCCAACGCTTCTCTTCGCTGACATTCGATCGAGTGATCGCGACCAGCGACTCCGCGTCCGTTTTCAGTCCTTGCTGTCTCAGTTCTCGCTCCAGATCCGCCCATGGGGGTTCGGGAGCAACGGGCCGTTCCTGCCCGTACACAATCATTCCAAAGAAAAGGAGAATGCTGAGCGCGACGAGTTTTTGTTTTGGTCGGTTCACCATCGACCTCGTTCCGCTTTTGCGGATGATTAGATTGTAAACCCACCCGTTCGGTTTATGGCTCAGGAGGCTCGATCCCGAACTCCACTAACCCCTTCTTGTTTGGCGCAGTGCGCACAGCAAAACAGCACCCCATGTTGATTTTCCACGCCGTGACCAAGAATTCGGCATCCGCAGTGATTGCAGGTTGGGGCGAGCTCATAAATCGCGCATTCGAAACTGTCAAAGACGTGAGTCGCTCCGGCAAGAGTGATCTCAAAAGTCTTGTCATACTCATTACCACAGACTTCACAGTTCGGCATGTACATACTCCTTCGCTTGCGATCGGTTGCCAAAGGCATTTGCTCGTCATTGAGAAGCCTTACCTAATATTAGACGCGAATCATCAACGAACGACGAGGAGGCACAATCGACGAAGGCCGAAAAGTACAGACAAGAATTTATCCCTATCCCGAAGTTTTAGCGGGAGCCGATCGAACCGAGTTCTATGCGAGATAGATGCAACGACAGCTAGGAAAACCATTCGGTACTGAGGTAGCGTTCGCCGGTGTCGGGAAGAATGGCAAGCAGGCGCTTTTCGCGCCCGAGTTCCTGCGCGACAATGCAACTCGCGTGAAGAATCGCTCCTGACGAGATGCCGCAAAGGATCCCTTCCAGCTCGGCGAGACGATGGGCGGCAGCGGCGGCGTCTTCGTCGGTAACTGTCACAATCCGGTCGATAACGCCTCTATTCAAGACCTCGGGAATAAAACCGGCGCCAATGCCCTGGATTTTGTGCTCGCCCGGTTTCCCACCCGACAACACGGGTGAATCCGCCGGCTCCACGGCGAAGAGCTTTATCTTCTCGATTTTCTGTTTGAGGATCTCCCCTATACCTGTGGCTGTGCCTCCCGTGCCGACTCCGACAACCAGCGCGTCCAGTTCACCGCCAATGACGTGCAAGATTTCCTGGGCGGTGGTCTCACGATGTACTTTTGGATTTGCCGGGTTGCGGAATTGTTGCGGCATGAAGTAGTCGGGATGTTCCGCAAGGATTTCCTCGGCCTTATTGATAGCGCCCTGCATGAACTCCAATCGATGAGTGAGGATTACACGCGCGCCATAAGCACGCAGGAGAGCTACTCGTTCGATGTTGACATCATCGGGCATGGTGAGAATCGCCTTGTAGCCTTTAGCGGCACAGACCATCGCCAAACCAATGCCGGTATTTCCGCTGGTGGCCTCAATGATCGTGCCACCGGGCTTGAGACGCCCCTCTCGTTCTGCGGCCTCGATCATGCTTAGTCCGATTCGGTCTTTCACGCTGCCGCCCGGATTCAAGGATTCCAACTTCACCAGTATTTCCGCCCAGTGATTCTGCGGGATCCGTTTTAACCGTATGATCGGTGTACTGCCGATGACTTCACAGATGCTGTCGTAGATTCTGTCATGCATATAATCCATTCTTACTCAGGAGTGACCAACAGCCGATCTTTTTTCTCAATGTCGTCTGCCCTTTATCGAACAATGGCTGACGCCCTCAGAAGTTCAGCTTCATAGCCACTTGCATCACCCTTTGCGAGAACGTGTTGTTTATTATGCCCGCGCTTGGGCTCCCAACAGCAACGACGGTTCCGGTGCCCAAGGTGAAATTAGTGTGGTTAGTCGTGTTGAACATTTCCCACCGGAATTGCATCCTCACCTTCTCCGTGACGGAGAAGGCTCGGTGTATGCCCATGTCCAACGTGAAAAGGCGTGGACCGACTATAGTGAAGGCTCCGGAATTGCCGAAAGTACCCGCTGACGGAAGCGAGAAGCAAGACGGATTGAACCATTGGAGTCTCGATTTGTCACCCGGCACCACGTTGGGATCGCAGCCGGCAACAACATTCGGACGCTCATAGTTGAC
>Ga0137397_10003836_pt1 | contig 10489 bp, 8 predicted proteins | sample czorhiz116metaG_FD_106658 | JGI IMG/M metagenome (GOLD analysis project Ga0137397, IMG submission 106658) | Vadose zone soil microbial communities from Angelo Coast Range Reserve, California, USA - czorhiz1.16 metaG | ecosystem: Environmental > Terrestrial > Soil > Vadose zone | place: USA...
CCCCCCCCTCGCTTTTCTTGTCCCCCGTGGCCTATTCCGCTATCGTGATGAGGTTTTCTGCCGTCTCCTTCCTTTCTGCCGCTCTCTTCGTGGCTGGTGTCTCTGCCCAGGTGACCGTCAACACTCCGTCAGTATTCCTTATTCCCCGTTTATTCCCATCTTCTCAACCCCTCGTGCAGGACGAACGTGATTCAGTGTGCACCTCTTACCATTTCTTGGACTGGTGGCACTGGTTTGTTCACTTCCTTCCTTTTGCTCCATAATGAACTCACACCATCCCATAGGCCCTTATTTCCTCGTACGTACAACTATCTTTGCTTTTATTGCAAGTTCCTCACACTCTCCCACCTTGACTTAATGTAGAGGTTAGTCTGCTGACTTTTTGTTCGTACGAATTGACCTTTTCTCACGTTTCTCTTTGGCTTTTAGCTTACACTCTGGTAACGACGTCAATGGTGCCCCCTTGATTTCCTTCCCTAGCACAAACGGGACTTCCTTGACTTGGTCAGCGGTTAACTTCACCTCCGGTTAGTGGGCGCGGATGCGTCAAGGCATACATAGAACAAGGCATCTCACGTAATAAATACCACACAGGCACTCAACTTGATCTCAGTCTCCGTGATTCATCCGGATCGTCTTCGCAGTCCGCCATATTCACGGTTCAGTCAGGCGGTGTGTATTGTCTGTCTTTGATACTTTCGCCTTTCTCATTCAATCCAGGCGATTCTACCTGCTTGAATGGGTCAACCAATTCTACAACGCCCAGCAGTGGGTCTTCCGCTGCTGCGGCGCCCTCTGCCACAACCCCCTCTTCGAGTGGCGCGTCGTCGGCTACGAGCAAGGCCGCCAGTGCGGCGTCTGCGTCTTCGTACGTTCACCGCGACTGAAATACTCTGTGACTAATTCGTCTTTCAGCACAACAAAGGCGACCTCAACCTCCAGTACTCCGAATGTTGCAATGGCTACTAGTATCCAGTATGGTGTGGCTGGTATCGTTGGAGCGGCCGTTGCTGCCGTGTTTGTCTGAGCCCATGGGGAATGGCTTAAAAACAGAGGCTTAGCAATCCGGCGCTGTCCTGAACCGATTTACGATGGACAACTACACTTTTGGACTTCTTCACAACCCCCCTTCTTTTTAAGTTGTCGGCTTGCTCTATTGATTTTCAAGTACTTTTTTCTCTTGCCTCTCTGGCTCAGTGAGACATTTAATTTCATGATTCATTTCTTTGCATTACCTGATACCACTTTACGTGACTTGCGTCGTTATTGTGGCTTTGTCTGGACCAGACGACTCGTTGACCCATACGTAGCTCATGCGTATGCAATCACGTAGACATTTGATGATTGATGGTGGTTGTGAGACGTTTGATGTTGCCGAAGGATAATTGAGTTATCGTGTGCATAGCTCCATAATTTGGAAAGCTTCAGCCAATATCTTCAAGATTGAACGCACGGTTGAGATCACTCGAGGATGCGTTTACAAAAAGGGGGTTGTTGGGGATCAAGACGAGCTCAGCCGTCGATAGGCTGAGATGTTCCCATACCCCGACTCGGCAAAGAGACCATCCGATGGTTACTGCGGCCGCGGAGCCCTATATGACTGATCGACTATCACTTTGCATGGGCGTATGAACAAATAAACGGCTATGCTGACGACTTGCTAAATGTTGATGGTCTATAGATCGGCCAAAAACAAAACAGAACAGAACCCTCCGGAACCAATTGCGTTATATGTGCAGGAAGCGGGGCGCTATGAGTTTCCGTATCAAATTGTTACTCCTGAGGCTCGGCCAAGGTTCCTAGGTATGATCCATAGAAATGAGAAGGCCACCGGGTCTACGTCTAGACGCAGCAGAGCAGCACCAAATACCATCAATGGTACTAGCGATGTTATCAGACCCCACTCAGTTCGGGGATTGGGCTATCCCCATCCCTTATCTGCGTGTGGCTGTATGCCGCTAGAGGGGAAAGAAGGATACCTCCATCGCACCACGACGGAGCGGTTGAGCGGTCGTCATCTGGCTGACAGAACAGGGACGGCTGTAGGGGATAGAGAGACCCTATGCATCCGTTGCCATCGTTTTAGGGGAAACTCGGATAGGGATCTCCCTGGGTGAGAACAATGAAGATCGATGAAATGGTGAAAAAAAATATTATTGACTATAAAAAACAAACTGAGCCCCCAGATCGATGACCATTTTTCTGGTTTTCACTTCGACAATCGCACCATAAAATAAGTGTGTCGTGATATTGACATGGCACCCGCTCCAGTCGCGGTCAGTACTTGGTGATGGTGTCTGCATTCGGGTCGTACGGGTCTCGCATTTGGGGAGAGACAACGCCGTTGATTGGTGCGGCTACATCGTACCACTGGTCGTCGGTCTCGATAGGGATACAGTAACGTCCTCGGGACAGAAGAGGTGGTAGTCAAGGTTACCCCTGAGAGTACGGGATTATTAGTATTATCCTCGTTCTCAGGGCCACAGCAGTATTAATAAAGGAGTTGCGGAACGACGCGGGCCTGGCTCGTAAGTAAGCACCAGCTCCGTGTTTTGAACAGAATCAAGACTCATCATTGCATGCTTAGGAGTGCTCTTGCTTGTACTTCTTTATCACATGGTGCAAGGAGAGGAGCCGAGCAAAGTGTGGAAGTGCCCACGCCACCAGGCCGCATCCACGAAAGGGGCCAGTCCTCATAATCACACGTGATAAGGCTCGGTTGATCGAGCATCGGCAACCTGACGTACGGTGGATAATTTTCGTTTTTCGGATCAGTGCTAGGATTAACCACGGACCGAGCCATACAGCCATACAGCCATACAGATGTACCAAGTCGCGGAAGAATTGAAGCTTGCCAGAACGAAGGTCACTAATATTCCTTTCCGACTAGCACTGGCCTGGCTCAGAGAACTGGCCCACGTAGTAGTTTCTTCCAAAGTTCGGGCAGACTCCATCCACACCATCAAGGCTGCCAGTTGTCTGTTGTGGAACTATGCGAGGGCCGCCGAGCGAGGAATCTCGATCATTTACAGTAAAGTAATGAAAAACTTGGCATTTGCAAGAATGAACGCAACCCATGCAAGTGTGCCCACACGGCAGCCAGTTTGTCATTTCCTTTTGTTCATCGATGCTAATCATAAAAGAATTCGAAAAATGTTGGAAATTTTTGTCGTGGAGGTTTATCTACATCTACATCAAAAATTCAGTCTGTTGTATGCTATCCAGCCCGAATTTTGGTTGTGACGAAAGATCCACTGCACTTGGAGAGCTGAGCCGGCGGCCCGATGTACAGGACGCGCTATCCTTGGAGACTCAGATGACACCGAAATTTCACAGTCATCGAAAGAAGAGAAGGAAGTCCAGGAGGGTATGTGGGTTTGTGGGGAGCACTCAGGTGAGTCCTGCTGTAGGGTTATTGCGCAAACTCCCTGGCCGATATTCGGAGCTACTCAGGCTGGCGAGGAGGTAGAGCGTTGAGTCCCCCAGGCAAGAGGAAGCTCAACGCCACCTGGCCGCTGACACGTTGATATACTTAGCAACACTTCATCATAAGCGGGGGGTTCAACCCAGTTGGCATACTTACCAGGAATAAGCAATCATAGTCTGGAATCTGTCGGCTTGAGCGCTTGATCCACCTTGTTCTGCCCCGTCACGGTCCAGGTGGCGTTCTGTTTGGCTTTCTCACTCCAGTCGCAAGCCGCGGAAAATTATCGACTAACTTTGACGAAATAGACGTATCAGCCACGGCGCATAAAATAGAGCGGCGAGGCCAGTGTCTAGTACTCGTGTCTAGAATCTGGGTTCTATTGATATCCATATCGCCACCGTGACGCCTTCATGTTCTCATACGTCTTATGACCATGGCATAGAACGCTACGGCGCCGTCCAAACGGATAACGGTGTCCGCGGGCCATACGGCAACGAGAATGCATGCGGAAAAAGGTTGGGAAAATCTGCTGTGACAGCAGATTTTCCCAACCTTTTTCCGCATGCATTCTCGTTTAGGCGGTCCCCATTAGATGTTCTTCTCCATCAACGGGGAGTGTTGCGTCTATTTAACGAACGTTTTTCGCTCCCCCGCTTTAGGAGGGCCCTTCTTACTTTCCCGTCTGTCGCTTTCACCCATCTGTCGCTTCCTACCCCCTCGCCTCTCGTTATCTTCCTTCTGGGCTAGCCTTGAAGGCATGACTATCTCAATATACGGCCGCTCTCTCGATAGTGCTATCCACACGGGCTCACGGAGGAGACATCGTGGTATGTTTTGATCCTCCGTCGTTATTGATTGCATACTAGTACTGACACAGCTCCTTCCGAAAGGCGTCTTACTTTTGAACCTCTATCTCCTCCTTCCTTTGCTCACAGCTTGCACCAATGGCTACGACTCGTCTCTCGTCAATGGTGGGAACTGTCGTATGCGTTGGATGCCTCTGACCTGTCCTGACGTTGTCCTTCAAATGCAGGGTTGCAGATCCTGCCAGCATGGCAGAGCCGGTTCAGCCATCCACGCGACAAGACACTAGGTATTCCCCATTTGTCGTGGATAGAAAGGGGATGGGCTTAGCTGCAGTAGGTATTATTACCTCCGCACAGATAATAGGAAGCCTGGCGGTATGTCATACCTCGCTTTCACAACTCCAGCCCTTGATGTATATGGTTCTTTTGAATCTACAAGGGTCTTCCTTTCGCCCCCTTTTTTTCAGACAAGTTCGGTCGACGAGCCACTCTGGCTCTTGGGGCGGTCTTTATGCTAGGTGGTGTGGTGTTACAAGCGGTCGCGTCAACGGCCGGTCAATTTATTGGAGCACGAATACTCGGTAGGGTGAACTTGTGTTAGACAGAACATTCTGCGGTACTGAGTGATTCTCCCTTCAGTCGGCGTCGGGCTCGCATTTGGCATCAATGCTGCGCCTTTACTGATCACGGAGCTTGCTTATCCCACGCAGGCGAGTCACTATGACCATGGTTGTGAAGATGCCACTTACGCAGGTTAATTCAGCGGGGCAAAGTCACTTCGCTGTATAACTCGATGTGGTATGGGGGGAGCATCGTGGGTGGGTGGGTCCTGTGAAAGCACCAGATTCACCCTTACGTCGTCTAGCTGCGTGGGGTTGTTATTTGGCCTACAATACTGCTTCGAACTCGGTCTGGTCGTGGCGGGCGCCAATACTCGTCCAAGCCATAGGCCCCCTTCTGCAGTTATTCTTCATTCGGTAGGCATCTTTGAACCTCTAGACTGAAATGGCCTTGCCCACCACCCCTCACGATAGGTTTATTCCTGAGAGCCCTAGGTGGCTTACTTCGAAAGGATTGGTAGGCCTTTTCTCTTCTACCTCCGCCGGGAAGAGCGTCGATCAACGCCCATTTCTAGACAGGTGAAGCCGCACGAATACTAGCGCGCTTCCACGCCGTCGGGTTTGATGAGCGTGACCCTTTCGTCCAGTACGAGATGGCACAAATCATTCACGCGCTGGAAATGGAGAAGGAAATCAACAAAAATGCGTCGTTTGCTTCCCTCTTTGCCACTCCGGGGAACAGAAAGCGCATGCGGATCGTCCTCGGCATCGCACTCTTCTCTCAGTGGAGGTAATTATTCTTTGACTTCGTCCTCTATGCTCGCCATAGTCATCCATGCCTTTTGAAAAGTGGGAATGGGTTACTGTCACACTATATCAATCTGGTGCTGGAGAGCATCAACATCACTGCCGCAAGGGAGAAGGCGTTGATCAATGGCTGCCTGCAAGTGTGTCGTCGTGCTGTTCGGTCTATGCCCAGGCTCTAACGTAGGGCTTAATTTCCAGATCTGGAACCTCGCAGCTGCTGTAACGGGAGCGCTCCTCGTCGATAAACTTGGCCGGAGGACACTATTCCTAATTTCTAATACTGGGATGCTCTTAGGTCACTATTTTCGAGTATCTGCCACGGCGATATACTAATGAGATCGCAAATAGTGTTTGCGGCATGGACTCTCGTCACTTCTCTCGCCCATACGCCTTCTATGAGAGCACCTGCTGGCGGTTAGCCGATCTCACTTTGTCGGACCACGCACTCCTGACGACTTCATTGTCTCACAGCTACCATCCCGTTCATCTTCTTGTTCTATCTCTTCTATGACTTGGCGTACACGCCTATGCTCATCACATACACATTGGAGATTCTACCCTACGCCATCCGTGCGAAGGGGTTTACACTCATGGTTCGCCATAATCCCGTCATTCTCGTGGCACCGTTACTCACCTGCTCCCCCTAAAGAATCTGGTTGTATCATTAGCGCTAGCACTCAACCAGTTCGTGGATCCTTGGGCTCTAGATGTGATGGGTTGGAAATATGTGAGTCTTAGTCCCTTAGTTCCCTGAAAGAGCCTTGTCTCATTAATCGTAGTATCTCATTTTCTGTGGTTGGTTGGGTTTCGAGTTGGTCTTCGTTGTCCTATTCGTAGTAGAGACACGAGGACGGACCCTGGAAGAAACTGCAGCGCTCTTCGATGGCGGGGATGAGCTTGACGATCTGGTTCAGATCAGCAAGGAAGCCCCTGTCCTCGATATTCGGCGTTTGTCAACGTTGGATGGTGAGGAAGATATCGACTACATTTATCCTGGAAAGGATAACGCGCTGGATGTCTATGTGATAAAGCGTCCCGAACTCGTCTTGGATAAAGACGGACTAGGATACGTTAAAGGCAGAGGAAGAGTATTTTCATTCACAGAGCGACTTTGAGAAATACGGTCTAAGGTCTTTTGTATAGTGGACTATTGCTGTAGCTATATGTCGAGCGATTACGTTTCGCGCGGGATCCATACTTCAAGTGATCCTGGCCTGCAGGTGAAGTTTCCCCATCCGTTGGCATTAACTTTAAGGTGCTTGTCGGGTTCGAACGATCCGGTATATTCGGTATTGATACGGTGCTTCGAAATCGAGTTCTCTTCTATCAAAAAAGGCATCGCGCATCTATTTGGAAGCTTCTTACCTCCCCGACCCTCATTCGTATGGAACACGGTGGTTCGGCAACGGCCCTGTAAGGTGGGGCTTGAGCGAAAAAACCGCATGCTCATCGTCGTCAGGACGAACCCGGCATCAGTCCTTCCGTCGCTCTTCGAAATGAGAACGACGCAACCGCTGTGGGAACTATCACCCATCCGGACAAACCCGATACACGATGGAGACTCGAAATAATCTTGCGTGGGGCCATGAGCAAACTCCTTTCGGGCGCGGATAAGTAGTCGGAGCCCTTGTGCAGTCGATGCATTATAGCATTCGCGATTCGGATACAGGTCGCCGTAAAATACGCAGCTGTGGGCTGTCCATCAGCAGATCATATGTGAGATAAAATAAGGGAACAGACGGGTGGCCACCCGCTCGTAAGAGAATTAGAGCATAAGCTTGTAGCTTGAAGGAAGCATCCACCTAAGCGGGCTTGAGTCAACAGGATGATACTAAGGATTGACGGTTACTTGCCCAACTTTCCAGGGATTGACCAATTTGCTAGCGGAGGATCAGCAGCTTTTCTTGTTATATTGTGCGCAATTTACCGTGCTGAGCGGGTGAGCAGGAGGCAATGAATAGGACGATACCTGCTTACTCATGGTTATCAACGAAAGTCACTGCATCGTTGGGACGGGCTTTCAATAGTGTATTGTCGAGGATGCGTCTCAGATCGAATCGACTTCTACTAGCATGGAAAAAGTTGTCGTGAAGTGGGACATCGAAGAACGCTGTCTGGGAATTCAAACACTATGAGAGGCAGGAATCAGGATTGAAGGCAGAATATGTACCTGCCCTTGAAACGCATGGACCCAGGCGAGAACCCGTGGTAAACTGGGCACACAAGGATCAGCATATTCTCATAATGCAGACGCAAACCAATACTAACGCCGGTGACCAATACTCCGCCACCATGAACGCGCGCGACCTACCTTCACGCATTCGCACCTGCTTGATCTGCACAGTATATCGCCATGAATGGTACCGCGGAGAACACGATGACGTTGAATAACGAAGCTCACCCATTGCAAAAGAAACTTGCGGTCCATATGCTTGATGGCGTCAAGGCGGAAACCCGCACCACCTGTTGTCTACCCCGTTTGTCCGTTAGGCGACCAAAGACCTGTATATAGAGCGCAACGAAGGCAAAATACCCGCAATACCCAGTCCGACCAGTTGTGCATGTCTTCCTGGACGTCGGGATGCCGGAAGTCGACCTGCGTTGCGGTGTGTGTCAACTGTGGGCAGTTAAAGCCCTGATGAACGATCCCACATCTGCACCGAGCAAGTAGTCATAGTTTCCTAGCTCATTGTCTACGTTGGGAGACCAGCCCTTATGACCCTTCTCTACGATCTTGTACACTCCGCTCTTGCGCGTGCGTTGATCCCAGTCAACACCTGTGAGATAGAGATGATTATAAAGCATTTGATGAGTCGAGGAAGGGCCCTACCTGTAAAATGTTCTTGTGTCCAACGGAGCTTGCTGTACTATGGGAATGTAAACTGGAGCGTTACTCTTGCTATCGAAACTCGCTCACTTTACCACCTCGAGCGCTGAAGTCAAAGGCCGTCCATCCCTGCGACGATACATTCAATAAGCAGAACCATTACTGCATACTTGGACTTACCTCGACTTTCTTTGCACGTCCGATTTCTCTTAACCGGTTGGTCTTGTCAACAGGGACAGCATCGAAGGTCTCGGTCCTATCAGCACCTGTTTTATGCTTGGAGGTGTCGAAGGGATGTTCCTGTTCACACTGAAAACGGACTTACGTTCATCACTGCGTCAATCAAGACATCGATGCCGTGTTGTTTTGCAACAGATATCGCTCTGACGAGCTCATCTTTGGAACCCCATCGTGTGCTAGTCGTCCCTTTCTGGTGAAATTCACCTAAATCCCACTGTGGTGCAATAGTTCGCTAAGCAGGCCGACTCAACTGACGAGCAAAGATTTACTAAATCATAGGCATCGTAACCCTGTTTGCTCTGGTGAAGTCTGAAACTAGAGTTCAAAGTTATTTATTGAGCAGCACACACATTACTGGTCGCTTTGTTAGGCGGAGGTAACCAAACTTGAGTAACACCAAGTTCCGCAAGACGTGGAACCTCGCTTTCGAAAAACTTCCACCAGCTCATGTTGGGGTGAGCGCAATCCCACGTGAAGAATTGGATCTTTGGAGGTCAGATACGAGAATACATTTCGTGTTAAACTGCCTGCCTTACCATGAGAGAATTTTCTGAGTTGCTGTTAGGGCCCAGAGACATCCATGTCAACGCACCAGGGATGTTTCGGTTCGCTTGCAACCATGCGACGAGTTTTGAAAACATGTTCAGGATGCGGTTAGTAGTGTCACGGTATCTTACTTGAACTTAGCTGGCGTTCAGGCTCCGCCGGCGACCGCCGTTGTACTGTTGGATTTAATATTTAAGGGTTGTCAAGGCTCACATTTCTACTTAACCGTTACGTGCACTGAAAAATGCATTATTGGGACTTCTTGCTAGCGACTTTGGCTAGTGCATGGAATGTTTCAATCTGGAAGTGCACAATATAAACAAGCCTCTTTAATCGCTCTAGTCACGCTACATCTACGTAGACGAGAGTTTCATGATGTGGCCACACTGTACAGAGTAAATACAACCAAACAGAGTGTTATTCTCTCCGAGTCACTGCTCGAAATTGCAACCGTAACGTCTCTCCCGCTCTCTCCCATAGTCTCATCGTCATGGAGGAAAGCATCAGTCTCGAGGAGACAAATAAGATTCGTATCTCCCTCGGCCTCAAACCCCTCACAGATGACTCAGCACCTGCCGATGATAAGGAGAAGCAGGCTGAGGACAATTACGCCAAGCGGCGAGAGGAGGCGGCGAAACAGCGCGACACAAAGTATGTCTTTACCCTCTTGTGGCTCATCGTTATTGATTAGATACTGCACTCAAGACGAATCCAGGATCGCATTGCCAAGTGAGTGCTATTTCTCTAAACCACCCCTGCTGTTACTTCTACCACTTTCTTTGGGCTTTCAGGGGGCCTGCTATTTGATGACGGGCTTGCTCATGCAATATTCGCAGGGTGAGAAACAAGAAAGAGCTCAATGCATCTCTCCAAGGAGCTACTTTGGGTGACGCCGATGTGGACACAGACGATACCCTGAAATGGATCAAAAGGAACAAGAAGAGGGAGAAGGAGCTCGCAAAGAAGCGACAGGCTGAGCTTGAGAGCATGGACAAGGTCTTCCAGGAAGAATACACCGAAAGCAAGCCCAACTCTCACTCTCGCTCCGTTTTCTTCTTCGCTGACTTGTTCTCTCTGCAGGGGACTTGGAGGGTCTGAAAGTCACCCACGACCTTAGTCAGCTGGAGGACGGTGAATCCCACATACTCACCTTGAAAGACAGCCGCATTCTCGATAACGAAGGTGACGCATTCTCCCTCTCCCCCCCCCCCCCCCCTCCCCACTTATTTTTCCTTTTTCCCCCTTTTCTTTTTTTATATCCACCTCTAAGCAAGGG
>Ga0137397_10003838_pt1 | contig 10486 bp, 9 predicted proteins | sample czorhiz116metaG_FD_106658 | JGI IMG/M metagenome (GOLD analysis project Ga0137397, IMG submission 106658) | Vadose zone soil microbial communities from Angelo Coast Range Reserve, California, USA - czorhiz1.16 metaG | ecosystem: Environmental > Terrestrial > Soil > Vadose zone | place: USA...
ATGGACCTCTCAGACCTGCTGATCTTCAGCGCCGTGGTGCGCGAAGGCGGCGTGACGCGCGCGGCGGAGCGGCTGCATCGGGTACAGTCCAATGTCACGACCCGCATCCGGCAGCTTGAAGAGGATCTCGCCGTTCCGCTTTTCATTCGCGAGGGCAAACGGCTTCATCTCGCGCCGGCCGGCCAGGTGCTGCTCGGCTACGCGGAGCGCCTTCTCGCGCTCGCCGATGAAGCCCGCGGCGCGGTCCGGGACGCCAAACCGCGCGGGACGTTCCGGCTGGGTGCGATGGAAAGCACGGCGGCCGTCCGGTTGCCGGGGCTGCTCAGCGAATACCACCGGCGGCATCCCGGCGTCGTTCTGGAACTCCGCACCGGCAATCCGCAGGTGCTGGGGGCCGCGATCCTGGCGGGCGATCTCGACGCAGCCCTGGTCGCGGAGCCGATCGCGGACGCGCCATTCGAGAAGGCATTCGCGTTTGACGAAGAGCTGGTGATCGTGGCGTCAGCCAATCATCCGCCGATCGGCAGACAAGGTAGTTTGCCACGGACCATCATCGTTTTCGAGCACGGATGCCCGCATCGAAAACGGCTCGAAGACTGGTATGCAAGCCGCCGGGAGATGCCGGAGCGCACCATCGAGCTCGCGTCGTATCACGCCATGCTGGGATGCATCGTCGCCGGCATGGGGATATCCCTCATCCCCAAAAGCGTCCTGACGACGTTCCCGGAGCGGAAGCGTTTGAGCGTTCACCGTCTGGCCCGCGCCGAGAACTGCGCGCAAACGGTGCTGATCTGGCGCAAGGGCGGGGGTTCGGCGAACGTCATGGCGTTGCAGGAGATATTGCAAGGCCGCAGTTCGCATCTTCATCAAAAATCTAAATAACTGACGTGGAAGTATAATACTTTCAGTTACTAACGTGCGATTCTTGGGAGATTACCGGATATTCCGGTTCGAGCTGCGCCAAGCGGAATATTCATGCCGAAAAAATTCACCGACCCCGACGACATCGCCGAGGATATCATCCGTGATGTCGGTACCAATCTGGTGGTCGGGTTGCCGCTGGGGCTCGGCAAGGCCAACCATATCGTCAACGCGCTCTACGCCCGCGCTGCCGCCGACCGCACGATCACCCTGACCTTGCTTTCGGCGCTGACGCTGGAGAAACCGAAACCGTCGAATTTGCTGGAGCGGCGCTTCATCACGCCGGTGATCGAGCGCCTGTTCGGCGGTTATCCCGATCTCGCCTATGCCGGGGCGCTGCATGCGGGAGTGCTGCCGCCTAATATAAAGGTGATCGAGTTCTTCTTTCTGGCCGGCCGGTGGCTGCATGTGCCGCTCGCGCAGCAGCAATATATCTCCGCGAATTATACCCATGCGTCGTCCTACCTGCTGGCGCGGGGACTGAACGTCGTCACGCAACTGGTGGCCAAGCGCGTCGTCGACGGCGTCACGCGCTACAGCCTGAGCTGCAATACCGACACCACGCTGGATATATTGCGCGCCCGCAGCGAGGGCCGCGCGTCGTTCAAGCTGATCGGGCAGGTCAATTCCGAGCTGCCGTTCATGCCGGGCGAGGGCGACCTGCCGGCAGAGCAATTCAGCGCGGTACTCGACAGTCCCGAGACCGATTTTCCGCTGTTCGCGCCGCCATCCGAGCCGATCACCGACACCAAATACGCCATCGGCCTGCATGCCGCGGGCCTCGTGCGCGACGGCGGCACTTTGCAGATCGGCATCGGGCAGGTCGGCGACGCGCTGGCGCAGGGGCTGATCGTGCGCCATCGCGACAATGGGCAATTTCACGCCGTCATGAAGCGGTTGGCGCCGGGGTCCGAGCCGCTCTCGACCCTGGAAACCGGATCGTTCGAAAAGGGACTCTATGGCGTCAGCGAGATGCTGTTCGAGGCATTTCTCGGCCTGATCGACGCCGGCATCCTCAAGCGCGAGGTCGATGGCGTGGGGCTCCACGGCGCGTTCTTTCTCGGGCCGAAATCCTTCTATCGCGCGCTGCGCGAGATGACGCCGGCGCAACTCGCCCGCATCCAGATGACGGCGGTATCCTTCACGAACGAACTCTATGGTGATGAGGATTTAAAGCGCCGCGCCCGTGTCGACGCCCGCTTCGTCAACAACGTGATGATGGCGACCTTGATGGGATCGGCGATTTCCGACGGCCTTGAAAACGGTCAGGTCGTGAGCGGCGTCGGCGGCCAATATAACTTCGTGGCGCAAGCGTTCGCGCTGCAGGGGGCACGCTCGATCCTTGCGCTCGAAGCGACCCGGCAGGCCGGCGCCAAGGCGCAATCCAATATCCGCTGGAACTATGGCCACGAGACCATTCCGCGGCATCTGCGCGATATCTTCGTCACTGAGTATGGCGTCGCCGATGTCAGGGGAAAATCCGATGCCGAAATCATCGCGGCAATGCTCGGGGTCGCCGACTCCCGCTTTCAGGTCGAGCTGGCGCGGCAGGCCAAGGATGCCGGCAAGCTGCCGAAGAATTTCGAAATTCCCGCTGTTCATCGCGAGAATTATCCCGAGCGGATTACAAGCGCGCTGAAGCCGGCGCGCGAAGCCGGTCTGCTGCCGCAGTTTCCGTTCGGCAGCGATTTTACCGATGTCGAGCAGCGGCTGATCCCGGCGTTGCAATTCCTGCAGGACGCGCAACGCGCGCCGCGGCATTTGCCGGGACTGTTGTGGCAGGGTTTTACGCGTGCACCGGATGCCGCCGATCAGGAATGCCTGGCGCGGCTCGGCCTCGACCGGCCGGCGACACTTGCCGAACGCGCCTACCGCGCGTTGGTCAGCGCGGCGCTGGTGAGGAGTCGTGCTGGATAATCTCTCGTCGTCCCCGCGAACGCGGGGACCCATAACCACCGGCGGTTTTGATAGCGGAAGGCGTCTGCTACATCGCCCCAACGAAGGGCCGCGGCGTATGGGTCCCCGCGTTCGCGGGGACGACTCGCGGCGGGACCTGCGCCTCTACCTATTCTTGTTCACCGGCTTTCGCTTCTCGATGAACGCCGCCATGCCTTCGGAGCGATCTTCCAGCGCGAAGGTCGCGTGAAACAGGTCGCGCTCGACGTTAAGCCCTTCGGACAGCGGCGTTTCGAAGGCGCGGTTGATGGCGCTCTTGGCCATCTCGGCCGCGGGCCGCGACATCGAGGCGATTTTTTCCGCCATCGCCAGCGCCTCATCCATCAATTTGTCCGCCGCCACGACGCGGCTGACGACGCCCGAGCGCTCCGCCTCGGCGGCATCCATCATTCGCCCGGTGAGACACAGGTCCATCGCCTTGGATTTGCCGATCGCGCGCGTCAGCCGCTGGGTTCCGCCGATGCCGGGGATGGTGCCGAGCGTGATCTCCGGCTGGCCGAATTTCGCGGTGTCGGCCGCGATGATGATGTCGCACATCATCGCCAGTTCGCAGCCGCCGCCCAGCGCGTAGCCGCTGACGGCGGCAATGGTCGGTTTGCGGCAGCGGGCGACGCGGTCGGCGCCGATCGCGATGAAATCGCTGGAAAACATGTCGATGAAGGTTTTCGGCTGCATTTCCTTGATATCGGCGCCCGCGGCGAAGGCCTTTTCGCCGCCAGCCAGCAGGATGCATCCGATCTTGTCGTCGGCTTCGAGATCATCGATGGCGGCGGCGATTTCCTTGAATACGCCGAACGACAGCGCATTGAGCATTTTCGGGCGGTTCAGCGTGATAATGCCGACTCCGCCTTTGCTATCAACGATGATGTGCTCGAACGTACTCATGGTCCACCCCGTGCCTGATCTCGCGGGCAATGTGCCCGCTGGCGGGATGGGCTTCAAGTGGGACTAGTCCAATGCCGGGGCGAGGCGACCGCGCTCGTCCCGGCATGATGGCAGTTCTTTACGCCATCAGCATGCGCGCGGCGGACGCCATGGTCAGCAGCGCGCCGAAGCCGATGAAGATCTTCCCGATCAGCGAGGCCTGGTCCCAACCGGAGCTTTCGTCGCCGCTGGCGGCCGACGTGTCGGCCATGGCCACCGCCAGGGTCGGCGCGGGTGGCGCGCTTGCGGGCAGCGTGCGATCGACATCGTTGAGCTCATCGGGGGAGGTCACTTGGGTCTCAGCGGCAGGCTGTGCATCACCGGGATTATTCGGCGCGGCCTGCACAATATCGTTGGCTCGCGCGGACATGGCCCGGGCGTTTCCAGCCATCGGGCTGTCCGGCGTGCCGGCGGCTGCCAGTTGCGCATTGGCGTTGGCCACCGACGGCGGGATAGCGGGCGAGGTGCCAGCGTTGTCGGCCGCTGCATCGGGTGCATCGGCTTTCTTCGTGGTGGAGGATTTCAGCGCCATCTTGTCGTCTTTACGATGCGCGTGCCTTTTCCAGTCACGCGAGCCGTGCCGGGTGTATTTGCGGACCGCAACGCGCTCCGTCGCAGCGCTGTCCTTGTCCGAGCTTGCCGCTTTCGCGTCTGCCACCGCATTGTCGTCTGCCGCTGCCGCCGCGGGCAAAGGTCCCGCGAAACATACAAACAACCCTGTCGCTAATATCACTACTGACCGCCCGCCGGCTTTGATGGTCATTGGTAATCTCCCCATTGGCCAGCCCCGAGAAGCCGCAATGAGACCTCACGGCATGTCCGTAACGCGGCAGAAAAAGGGAATTTTCGGACGCGCGCAGGCGAAAGCAGGGCGGCGATGCCTCGCTAGACGTGTGGTTCTGCACAGGCGGCAACTCTTGCGTTCGCCGCGATGGGTGCCAGCGGGAGCAATCGATGTTATGAGCCTGCTGGCGCGCTGGATCGAAGCTCGCCCAAGGCGCTCATCACGACTTCGTGATTAATGCCTCCAGACGTAACAAATTGAAACATAGGCCGAATTGCTAGGTGGGAGCGCGCGTGCGCGAACGTGACGAGGAATGGACCGGCCTGATGCGTTCGGCCATTTCGGGGGACAGTGCGGCGTATCATCGTCTGCTCAAGGCCGTCACGCCGGTGTTGAGGGCGGCTGCGCGCCGCGGCCTGGCGCGCGCAGGGCAACCTCTCGATCAATCCGAGGACGTCGTGCAGGACATTTTATTGGCGGTGCATCTGAAACGGCATACCTGGGACGCCAACGCGCCGTTCGCGCCGTGGCTGTTCGCGATCGCACGCAACAAGCTGATCGACGCGCTGCGCCGCCGTGGCCGACGGGTTTTTGTCAACATCGACGATTTCGCCGAGACGCTCCCGGGCGAACCCGCGGCCGAGACCGCGCCTGCCAGCGAGGTCGCCGCCCAGCTTCAGTCCTTGCCGGCGCGCCAGCGCGACATATTGCAGTCGATCGCGGTCGACAGCGCGTCGATCAAGGATACGGCGGCGAAATTCGCGATGAGCGAGGGCGCGGTGCGGGTGGCGCTGCATCGAGGGCTTGCCAGCCTCACCGCCAAATTGCGGGACCAATGAGAATGGAAACCGATCAGCTCATTCGAACCCTCGCTGCCGATAGCGCACAGCGCGCCCGGCCGGTCGGCTTCGTGCTGGCGCTGGCGCTGCTGGCTGCGGCGCCGCTTTCGGTGGCGATTTTCTTCGCGGAGTTGGGCGTCAGGCCCGATGTCATGACCGCGATGCGCAATCCGTTCTTCGACCTGAAATTTGCGGTGACGCTGGCGCTGGCGATCTCGGCCATCGCCGTCAGCCTGCATCTGTCGCGGCCGGAAGCCTCGCTGCAGGGCTGGACGTGGCTGCTGCTGATTCCGGCAGGCCTGCTCGTCGCCGGGATCGGCAGCGAGATGATGATGCCGCAGCGGCTGCCGATGATGACGCGTCTGGTCGGCAGCAATTCGCGGGTGTGTCTGATCGCTATTCCGCTGATGTCGTTACCGCTACTGGCGGCGGCGCTGATCGGTCTGCGTCACGGCGCACCAACGCGGCCTGCCGTGGCCGGCGCCATCGCCGGACTGTTGTCGGCGGGGTTGGCGGCGACGCTTTACGCCTCGCACTGCACCGACGATTCCCCGCTGTTCGTGGCGACCTGGTATACGATCGCCACGGCGCTGGTCACGGCGATCGGCGCGCTGGCAGGATCGAAAGTGCTGCGGTTTTAGAACTCCCCGTCATCCCGGCGTTCGCCGGGACGACACTGAGTTTGAGGCTGTCGCCCGCTCACGCCGCAGATGGCGCGGTCTGCTGCATGCGATGGAAGCGCAGCACCTGCTGCGCGGTCGAGGTCCGCAGCCGCTCGTAGGTGGCCTTGCATGCCGCAAGATCGGAGCGGTCCAGGCCTGAGAGATCGTCGCGCATATTGATGATCGCCTCGACGGTCGGCCACGACATTCCCGAGACCTTCGCCAGGATCATGACGCCCTCGGCGCGGGTTTCCACCATCATGTCCTCGGCGATCGACACCGACACGTTGGCGAGTGCTGCGATCGCGGCGTTGGCTTCGTCGAATTTGCCGGCTTCGGCAAACGCCGCCACCTGATGTTCGTCGAGCCGGCCGTCCTCGTAAAACGACTTGACGAGCGCGTGGGCAATCGCGGTTTCCTGGCTGATGGCCGACGGCGCGGAGCGCGCGAGCCGCGTCGCCTCCCGCACCGCGGTTGGCACTTCGCCTGCCTGCTGGGGATGAGCGACCTCGAGCCGCGCCCGCACCGCTGCTGATGCCTTCGCGATCAGTTTCAGATAGAGATGCCGCGGTATAGTCGGCCGCATGCCGAGGCAGGTCGCAAGATCGTCGTCCTCTTCGGCGCGGCTGACCAGCCGGGTGAAGCCGCGCTCGGAAAATTCCGCGCCGGGATTGTTGACGGTGCTATGGATCACTTGGTCGTCGCCGCGCAATACCAGCACGTCGGTCACCGCGCGGCTCAGCACCTTTCGCAGCGAAATCGCCATCAAATGCGCCTGGCTCTTGTTGCGCGCGGTTTCGATCAGCGCCTCGTCGTCGAGCCGCTCCGATCCGGACAGCACGGGAGCTGCGACCTCGATCAGATCGTCGAACGCCAGCGCGCGAATGGTGAGCGGCGGCGCGTTGCTGATCGGAGCGAGGCGATTGGCGAGCAGCGCCTTGGCGGAGGTCTCGATGTGATCCATCAGGCATTGGAAAACGTCGTCGAACAACCCGATCTGTTCGTCGGAGTAATCCACCGCGCCGTTGATAAAAAGATCGGTCACCCGGCGCAGGGTTTCGACCCGGCGCGCGACGGTTCCATGTGCGAGCGTGGTCTGCAATTCGTCGAGCAGACTCTCGGAAGTGGCGGCGGATTTCAAACTCATAAACTCTATCCTGGAGCGTTCGGACGCTTAAGATTGGCGACGTTTTCTTCGTCGCCGGAAATGGACCTGGCTGGATCAGGCGCCGACGATGCGGTTGCGTCCTCGTGCCTTGGCTACGTAGAGCGCGCTGTCGGCGCGCGCGAGAAATGTATCCGGGTTTTCATGCGGTCTCAGCATCGCGACCCCGGCGGAAAGCGTTACCTGCAAACCGGGCGAGAATGCGCTCCAGTCGAGATCGGCAACGATCGCGCGCAGCCGGTCGAGAAGTTTCAGGGCCTCGTCTTCGGGCGTGTCGGGAAGCACCAGCAGGAATTCCTCGCCACCGTAACGGCCGAACCTGTCGATGTGACGGATGTTCGCGAATACGGTGATCGCGAATGTCCTGAGCACTTCGTCGCCGGTGGGATGACCGTAACGGTCGTTGATGCGCTTGAACCAATCGAGATCGATCAGCGCGATCGCGCAGGGCGACTTGAGGCGACGGGCGCGGGCGATCTCGTCATCCAGCATCCGCATGATGCAGCGGCGGTTGAACGAGCCGGTCAGCTCGTCGAGTTCGGCGAGTTCCTCGATGCGCTTGTTGGCCTCGCTGAGTTCGACGCCGCGCCTATAGAGCCTCTTGCGCATCGCGTCGCCGTAAAGTCCGACGAATGCGCATTGTCCGATCGTGAGAACGAAGCACAGGCCCGCGGCAACGCGCTCGGGGGCCGTCGCCACGGGCATGCCGATGGGGGCTTGCGTCAACAGAAAGATCTGCAGCACGGCCATCGCGGTGAGCGTCCACGCGATCGCCGCTTGGCGCGGCGTCATTCGCAGCGCGCCAACGCCGAAAATAAGAAACAGGACGTTCAGAAAGGCATAGCCGATCTGGGGCGCCGCCAGCAGAAACCCAAGCTGGATGGCGACGTGGCCGGCGACTTGAAAAACCGCGAGATAATGGTCTTCAAAACGATCGTTGACATGGGTTTCCGACAGGATGGCAAACGCGCCAATCAGGGTCGCGCCGCACAGAAAGAAAGCCGATGGCATCAGCATCGGAATGGTGCCGGCATGAGCGTAGATCAGCAGCACGGTTGCACCGAGCGCATAGCTTCCGATCTGCACCGCCAAGGTTTGCCGGCGATGGACCAGGCGGCGCTTCAACACATGCAGCGGCAGCCTGTCGTCGAGCGCGACCAGGCCGTCCGAACTCTGACTTTGAAGCGATGAAGCTGCGCTGATCATGTCTGCCGTCGTGGGTAAATTCGGGGGAACTTTAGGGAGAAAAGCCTTTAGGTTTGGTATCTTTCGGCGCCGATTCCCGGCCGTCCGAGACGGCAATGGCCTTGTTTCGCAATGGAAATTAGCTGGAAATGGATCAGGGGACGGCTTTGGCCGATGTGGGCGAGGCGGGGGCCGGACGCTTAGGGGGCAGGCAGCCGCTGTTCTGCGCACCAAGCCTTGATAAGGTAGCCGGCAACCGCGCGGCGTGAAGAAAGCATTTCGTTACTATGGCAGGAATTTCAGGGCTTCATTTGTTCTCGCGTTCTCGATGGCTGGCAAGCCGATGGTGTCTGTGCGATAGATCACAGATGCCGGAAGCTCTCGACAATTTGAAGAATCTTGCCTTTTTCATCGAACCAGCCGGCACCCAAATCCGACAAACCTTGCGAGACGGCCATTGAGTGCGACACAGGCGGCTTCGGATGACGTCCTGATCGCTCGGATCGCTCAAGGCGACCGGCTTGCCATGCAGGTGCTGTACGGAAGGCACCATGTCAGGGTGTTTCGCTTCGGGCTCAGGCTCGTGCGGGACGAACAGGTTGCGGAAGACCTCATCAGCGAGGTTTTTCTCGATGTATGGCGTCAGGCTGGCAAGTTCGAAGGCCGATCCGCGGTTTCCACCTGGCTGCTGGCGATTACGCGATTCAAGGCCCTGTCTGCGCTGCGTCGCAGAAAGGACGTTGAACTGGACGACGAGGCCGCCAATGCAATCGAGGATACGTCCGACGATCCGGAAGTAACGGCGCAGAAGAAGGATACGGGTGTCGCGTTGCGCAAGTGCCTGACGGCACTTTCGCAGGACCATCGGGAGATCGTCGATCTCGTCTACTACCACGAGAAATCCGTGGAAGAGGTGGCCGAAATCGTCGGGATACCGGAAAACACCGTCAAGACGCGCTTGTTTTATGCGCGCAAAAAATTAGCCGAACTGCTGAAAGCAGCCGGTGTGGAACGAGGTTGGCCATGATGGCGACGAGCAAAAAAATACTGGAGCAAGAGCCCAGTGAAATAGAAATGCTGTTGCCATGGCATGCGGCAGGCACGCTGAATACGCGCGATGCCCGCCGCGTCGAGGAAGCACTCGCCCGCGATCCCGAGCTTGCGAAGCAATACGCCGTGATCCGGGAAGAATACGCCGAAACCATTGATCTCAACGAAAGCCTCGGTGCGCCTTCCGCGCGCGCCATGCAGAAACTGTTCGCGGCGATCGATGGCGAACCGGCGCGCAAGCCTTCGGCGTCGTTCAATATTTCCGCAGGGATCTCCGGGTTTTTCGCAAGGCTCTCGCCGCGGACGCTGGCCTGGTCGGCGAGCCTGGGCGCGCTGGCGTTGCTATTGCAAGCCGGTGTGATCGGCGCGGTGCTGATGAAAAACCAGAACGCTGCGTTCCAGACGGCGTCGTTGAGCACGAACGAGCCTCTCACCCGCGATCTGTCGGTGGGAGCGCCGCCGCCGCGCGCATTGGTGCGGTTCGCGCCGGACGCACGCATCGCCGACATCACCGCGCTGCTCGACACCTATCAGGCCTCGATCATCGACGGCGCCAAGGGCGGCATGTTTCGGCTGCAATTCAACAATAGGGCGTTGTCGAAGGATGAATTCGCCGGTCTGTTGCGCAAGCTGCAAGGCGAGAAGATTGTCAGCCTCGCGGTGGCCGCACAGTAAGCCGCTCGGCTGACACGGTTGATTCCACTTAAAACCCGAGGCCTCATGGTCCAACATCGTGCCGACTGGCGGTGCAAGACGCGACGTGTGGCGCGGGCGTTGGCAATAGCGGCGCTGCCGCTTGCGTGCCTCGATGGCGCGGCGGTTCACGCGCAAAGCGTCATGCGCTCGCCCAGCATTAACGTCGGGTCGCGGGTGCCCAGTATCGATACGACATCGCGGATCAATCCGAACATCGGCAGGATCGTTACCGGAATCGACAGAACCACACCCAGGCTTGCTCCGGCCTGCAGCTACGCCTATCGCGACAGCGCCGGCGAATGCC
>Ga0137397_10003839_pt1 | contig 10485 bp, 12 predicted proteins | sample czorhiz116metaG_FD_106658 | JGI IMG/M metagenome (GOLD analysis project Ga0137397, IMG submission 106658) | Vadose zone soil microbial communities from Angelo Coast Range Reserve, California, USA - czorhiz1.16 metaG | ecosystem: Environmental > Terrestrial > Soil > Vadose zone | place: USA...
ATGCGGCAGCTCGCGCGCGCGCAGCCAGTCGGCGATCGCCTCGAGCGAGGCGCCCGGCGATGCTACGCGCGCGCGTAGCGCGGCTTCGATGCCGCTCGTGCGCGGAACATCGATCTGCTCGAGCGTGAATACGCGCCGCTCGGCGAAGAGCTCGGGGTGGCCGTGGTAGTAGCGCCGCACGTCCGCGGCGCTCGGCTCGGGCTGTGCGCGCTCGAGTTCCTCGAGGTATGCGCGCGCCAGCACCTCGGTCTTCGCGGCCTCCAGCGCCTGCGTCACGGCGGGCGTCCGCTCCAGCCCCCGCGCACGCGCCTCGTCGGCGAGCTGCAGCGTCATCGTATCGGCATCTGAGCGCTCGGCGCTCGGACTGAACGCCGGCGCGTCGCCGCGGTTGCCGCAGGCGGCGAGCGTCGTGCAGAAGGCGAGGATCGCTAGATGGCGCGCCGCGCGCGCAGCCGCCGCAGCGCGATCAGGCCGAGAAGCCCAAGGCTCGCAGCAAGCATCGCCGCCGTTTGCGGCTGGTGTGCCTTCGGCGTCCGACGGCCGAGCGATGCGCCCGCAGACGCCACGGCGCGGAAGCTGCCGGCAGTGGAGAAGGCGCCACGCTGCAGGCCGCTCTCGAGCGGCGTCGCAGGCGCCATTGCCGGCACGGCGGCCGGCGCAGCGGCGAGCGCGAGAAGGACGAGCAAGCAGTTGCGAAGGGTACACAACGCCAGCGCATCCTAGCGGCCGGCGGCGAGCGTTCAATAGCTCCCAGGCGCTAACGCGGCTGCGCAGGAACCGAGGTGAGCGGCAGGAGCAGCGCGAGCAGGAAGTTCGGGTCGTAGGGCTTGGTGACGAAGTGATTGCAGATCGCCATCTTCTCCGGCGACTGCTTGTACTTCGCGCTGATCGCGATGATGAAAGGCCGGCTCGCGTCGCCGCTCGCCTTGCGGATCTGCCGCGCGACCTCCCAGCCGCTGACGCCGCCCGGCATGGCGATGTCGAGCAGCACGGCCTCGGGCTGGAACTCGCGCGCTACCGCGAGCGCCTGCGCGCCGTCGTAAGCCGAGCGCACGTCGTGGCCTTCGTCACGCAGGACGGCCGAGAGCGTAATGACAGAATCGCGGTTGTCGTCGACGACCAGGATGCGAAGCTTGCGCCGTGTGAGCGTGTGCGCTTTTGGCGCCTGCTGGAGCAACCCCTTCCTCCTCTGAAGTATCGCAGTCGATTCTAGCATCGCATTCCTGTCACCTTGCCGCCGGAGCGAGCGAAGCCAGCACCGCGCGCAGCTCCGCATGGGTATACGGCTTGGTCAGATAGTGCTTGAAGCCCGCCGTGCGCCCCATCTCGCGCGCCGTGGGCTGGGTCCACGCGGTGATGGCGATCAGCGTCGGACAGGCGCGGCCGAGCCGCAGCCGCAGCTCGCGCGCGACCTCGAATCCCGTTGCGCCAGGCATGCCGATGTCGAGCAGCACCGCATCGGGCTCGCGGCTGACCACCAGCGCCAGAACGGCCATGCCGCTGTAGGCCGCGATCACCTCGTGGCCATCCTCCTTCAGGAGCGCCGACAACGTCACCACTGCGTCATGATCGTCGTCCACGATGAGGAGGCGTAGCGCTCGCCTCGGCGGCGGCTGCTCCGTCGCCTCGCCGGGTTCCGTCGGCTCGTGAGGCACCATCGCCTTTATCTAACTGATGGCAAATGAACCTGCCACCCTGATGGCTCCGCCGAGCGAAGGGAACTTCCCTACATCTCCGCGACGCGGCAGCAGTCGCGCCCGCCGCCCTTGGCGTCGTACAGCGCCTGGTCGGCGCGCTTGAGCAGCCCCTCCTCGCCGGCGCCACCCTCGGCGAAGGCGATGCCGATGCTGGTGGTCGCCACGCAGCCGCGCCAGTCGATCACGACCAGGCGGCGGCCTTCGATCATGATCTTTTCGGCGACGCGCAGCGCGTTTTGCCGGTCCTTGACGTCCTCGAGCAGGACGACGAACTCGTCGCCGCCGCGAAGTCCTTGAGCAGCACGTCGCCGGCGTCGTGTCCAAGGCCGTCGTTCACCTGCTTGAAGCGGTCGATGTCGAGATAGAGCACGGCGAGCCGGCCGCGGCTGCGGCGGTTGCGCGCCGCGGCGAGCCTGAGCCGCTCGGCGAACGCCGCCCGGTTGGCGAGTCCCGTGAGCGGATCGCTTTGCGCCGCCACCTGCACGGCTTCTTCCATGCGCCGGCGGTCGGTGATGTCGACGTTGGTGCCGATCATGCGCAGCGCGTACCCGCTCGCGGGATCGCGCTCGGTGACGCGGCCGCGCGAGATGATCCATTTCCATTCGCCGCTGCGCGCGCGCACGCGATGCTCGACCGCGTACACCGTGCGCACGCCTTTCATGACCTCGAGCGAAAGGCGCCGCGCCATCTCGCGCTCCTCCGGATGCATCGGGGCTTCCAGCTCTTCGAGCGGACCTCTAATTTGATTGTTCCGTGTGGGGGCTAGGGGCGTTTGGCCCGCCGCGCCCTGAGGTTGAGCATCTCGACGAGCACGGAGAACGCCATCGCGAAGTAGACGTAGCCCTTCGGCACGTGCACGCCGAGGCCGTCGGCCACGAGCACGAGGCCGATCATCAGCAGGAAGGCGAGCGCCAGCATCTTGATCGTCGGCCGCGCGGAGATGAAGCGGCCGATCGGGCCGGCGAAGGCCATCATCAGCGCGACCGATGCGATCACCGCCGCGGCCATGATGCGCAGGTCATCGACCATGCCGACCGCGGTGATGATCGAATCGAGCGAGAACACGATGTCCACGACGACGATCTGCGCCAGGATCGCGGCCGTCGCCGTGCGCACCGCCGCGGCGGTATGCGTCTCGCCGCCCTGCACGAGCTCGTGGATCTCCGTCGTGCTCTTGTAGATCAGGAACAGGCCGCCAGCGATCAGCACCAGATCGCGACCCGACAAGCCGTGCCCAAAGATCTCGAACAGCGGCGCGCTCAGCCCGACCAGCCAGGCGAGGACCGCGAGCAGCGCAAGGCGCATCACCATCGCGAGCAGCAGGCCGATCCGGCGGATGCGCTCGCGCCGCGCCTCGGGCAGCTTGTCGGCGAGGATCGAGATGAAGACGATGTTGTCGATGCCGAGCACCACCTCGAGCGCGACCAGCGTGACGAACGCGAGCCAGGCCTCGGGGTCGCTGAGCAATGCCATCGCTTCTGCTATCTTAGTTTCATGGCGCGCATCAAATCGAAAGCGCGGCGCCGCAGACCACACCATTGAGGAAGCAAATGGCGAAGCGTTGCTTCGTGCGCGCGGCCGACGTGCCGCCCGATCACCCCGCGAAACCACAGCGGCACGACCAACCGGCGCCTGATCGAGCGTTTCCCCGCCGGCGTGAAGGTGCTCGTCATCTACAGCCCGCCGTACGGCGAATCGCCGGAGCGCGTCGTGCGCGCGTGAGGCGTGCTTTGTTCCGTATTGCGAAATCGTGACGATGTTATCCACAGGGGTCGGTGGATAAGGTTGTGGATGATTTCGAAAAACGCTGTTGCATCCATCGCGGATCCGGCCAGGACGTTCTGATCAATCGCTAAGCACGTGAAGCGGAAAGATTTCCTGCATGTGGCGCCTCGCGCGACAATATCGTGACCGCCCGAGGGGGAGGGTAACGGTACGAGCGAGCTCCAGTGAACGTCCTATTTATCTGTGAAGACAACTGCGCGCTGAGCCTGATGGCGGAGTCGATCCTCGCCACGGTTGGCAACGGACGGTTTCGCGCCTATAGCGCCGGCTGCACGCCGGCGCGGGCCCCCAGCAGCCGGGTGCTCGATTTCCTGGCGCACCATCACATGCACACGGCCGGCCTGCATCCCAAGACCCTCCAGGCGCTGCGCCGCGATGCGCCGCCGATGGATTTCATCATCACGCTCTGCGATTCCGCGGCCGACGAGAGTTTCGCCGATTGGCCGGGCGCACCGTTCGTCGCGCACTGGAATGTGAACGAGGAGGACGACGACCCGAAGTCCGAGGCCACCCAGCGCGAGGTGTTCTGGACGTTGTGGCGGCGGATCAAGATCTTTGCGAGCCTGCCGCAGGGCACGCTCAACCGGCGCGCGCTCGAGCGCCGCGCGGTCACGCTCGAAGCGAGTTACCTCTAGGGCGGCGCTCGCCGCCCATGAAGCCCCTCGAGCGCTCGCTCGGCTTCTACCGCGGGTCGCCTTGCCCAGGTCAAGCCTGGCGCACGATGCGGGCATCAGCGTGACGCCGAAGAGCGCAACCGAGTTCAGCCTCGCGCACAACGTGCGCTCGAAAGCCGAAGTGGACGCCGTCATGGCGGCGCAAGCGGCGCGCGCGGGAGCCCGAGTGTGAAAGCCGCGCACGACACTTTCTACTGAGGCTACGCCGGCATTTTCCAGGACCCCGACGGCCACCTTTGGCAAGTGGCGTGGAATCCCGAGATGCTGCCGCCGGAGTGAGTCGACGCTAGCCGAAGCGGCCGGTGATGTAGTCCTCGGTCTGCTTGCGCTGCGGCTTGATGAAGATCGAGTCGGTATCGCCGTACTCGATCAGCTCGCCCAGGTACATGTACGCGGTGTAGTCGGAGACGCGCGCGGCCTGCTGCATGTTGTGCGTGACCAGCACCACGGTGTAGTCGTTCTTCAGCTCGGTGATCAGCTCCTCGATGCGCGCGGTCGAGATCGGATCGAGCGCCGAGCAGGGCTCATCGAGCAGCAGCACCTCGGGCTTGATCGCGATGCAGCGCGCGATGCAAAGGCGCTGCTGCTGGCCGCCCGAGAGGCTGTTGCCGCTCTGGTTGAGCTTGGCGCGCACCTCGGGCCAGAGCGCCGCGCGCGTCAGCGCCCATTCGATGCGCTCGTCCATGGCGCGCTTGGGCAGCCGCTCGAACAGGCGCACGCCGAACGCGATGTTGTCGTAGATCGACATCGGGAAGGGCGTCGGCTTCTGGAACACCATGCCGACCTTGGCGCGGATCAGCGGCAGGTCGCGCGCCACCTCGATCAGGTTCAAGTCGTCGAGCAGCACCTCGCCCTCGGCACGCTGGTCCGGGTAGAGCGAGTACATGCGGTTGAAGGTGCGCAGCAGCGTCGACTTGCCGCAGCCCGACGGTCCGATGAAGGCGGTGACGCGGTTCTCGGGGATCTCGAGCGTGATGTCGTGCAATGCCTGGTAGGCGCCGTAGTAGAAGTTGAGGTTGCGCACGCGCAGCTTCGGCGGCAGCGCGGCGGCGGCGGCCGACGGCTCGCCACCGCGCACCGCGGTGCGAATCAGCGGCCGACCGCTCGCGATGTCCGTGCTCGCCATGGTGTCAATCCTTTCTCGCAAAGAGCATGCGCGCCAAGATGTTCAGGCCGAGCACGGCGAGCGTGATGAGCGCCGCGCCGCCCCAGGCCAGGCGGTGCCAGTCTGCGTAGGGACTCATCGCGAACTGGAAGATCACGGTCGGCAGGTTGGACATCGGCCGGTTGAGGTCGAGCGACCAGAACTGGTTGTTGAGCGCGGTGAAGAGCAGCGGCGCGGTCTCGCCGCTGATGCGCGCCACGGCGAGCAGCACGCCCGTCACGATGCCGGTGCGCGCGGCGCGGTAGCTGACCAGCACGATCATCTTCCACGTCGGGCAGCCGAGCGCGATGGCCGCCTCGCGCAGGCTGTTCGGCACGAGCTTCAGCATGTCGTCCGTGGTGCGCACCACCACCGGGATCACGATGAGGCTGAGCGCGATCGCGCCCGCGAAGCCGGAGAAGTGCCTCACCTGCGCGACGTAGACCGTGTACACGAAGAGGCCCATGACGATCGACGGCGCAGAGAGCAGCACGTCGTTCAAAAAGCGCGTCGCCGAGGAGAGCCAGTTGCTCTTGCCGTATTCGGCAAGGTAGGTGCCCGCGAGGATGCCGACCGGCGTGCCGAGCAGCGTGCCGGCGACCACCAGCAGCAGGCTGCCGGCGATCGCGTTCGCGAGGCCGCCGTCCTCGCCGGGTGGCGGCGTCATCTCGTAGTAGAGCTGCGCGCGCAGCAAGGCGAGACCGCCTTCGTAGAGCAGCGTGCCGAGGATCCAGACGAGCCAGAAGAGACCGAGCGCTACCGCAATGAACGAGATGAAAAGCATCACCCGGTTCTGGTGCATGCGCATGCGGTACAGCGGGTTGGACGCCACTATCGCGCTCATGTGCGCGCCCCTTCGTGGCGTGCAAGGCGCAAGAGCAGCAGCTTCGATAGCGCGAGCACGATCGTCGTGATGAGGAAGAGGATCAGGCCGAGCTCGATGAGCGCGGAAAAGTAAACGTCGCCGACCGCCTCGGTGAACTCGTTGGCGAGCGCCGAGGCGATGCTGTTGCCCGGCGCCATGAGCGAGGTGGCGAGCTGGTGTGCGTTGCCGATGACGAAGGTGACGGCCATGGTCTCGCCGAGCGCGCGGCCGAGGCCGAGCATGATGCCGCCGATGACGCCGACCTTGGTGTAGGGCAGGACCACGCGCCACACCACTTCCCAGGTCGTGGCGCCGAGGCCGTAGGCCGATTCCTTGAGGAGCGGCGGCACAAGCTCGAAGACGTCCCGCATGACCGCGGTGATGAACGGGATCACCATGATCGACAGGATGATGCCGGCGGAGAGCATGCCGATGCCGAGCGGCGGCCCGGCGAAAAGCGCGCCGATGCCGGGCAGCGAGCCGAAGGCGCTGATCAGCTTCGGCTGCACGTGCAGCTGGAAGATCGGCGCGAAGACGAAGAGCCCCCACATGCCGTAGATGATCGACGGGATCGCGGCGAGGAGCTCGATCGCCGTGCCGAGCGGACGCTTGAGCCACGCCGGCGCGAGCTCGGTGAGAAAGAGTGCGATGCCGAAGCTCACCGGGATGCCGACCAGCATGGCGATCGCCGAGGTGACGAGCGTTCCGTAAATCGGCACCAGCGCGCCGAACTTCTCCTGCACCGGGTCCCAGTCGGCGCTCGACAGGAACCAGAGGCCGTATTTGCGCAGCGTGACCTCGCTGCTCACGACGAGCGAGATGAGGATCGCAGCGAGCAGGCTGAAGACGATCAGCGCGAAAAAGCGCGTGATCTGCTCGAACGCCGCGTCGCCGAGGCGGCTCGGCCGCACGCGTGGCGGCGGCGGGGCCGCAGCGGCGAGCTCTTCGACCTTGGCGGGTTGGCTAATGGGCAGTACGGCGCTCAATCGAGCCTCGCGGATTCTACGGCAGGCCCGGCATGCGAACGGGAACGGCGCTCGCGCGCCGTTCCGTGCTCAAGGCCGGCACTGCCGCCGGTTCAGCGTGTCGGATAGATGGGCTTGCCGGACGGGTCCTTCACCTGGGCCTGCCAGTTCGTCTGGATCAGCTTCACGACGCTGTCGGGCATCGGCACATAGTCGAGCTGCTCGGCCATCTGGTCGCCGTTCGCGTAGGCCCACTGGAAGAACTTGAGGACCTCCTTGCCGTTCTCGGGCTTTTCCTGCGTCTTGTGCAGCAGGATGAACGTCGCGCCGGCGATCGGCCAGGCGTCGGCGCCGGGCGCATCCGTCAGGATGAGGTACATGCCCGGCGCGGAGTTCCAGTCGGCACCTCCCGCGGCGGCCTTGAACGAGGCTGCGTTGGGCGAGATGTAGCGGCCGTCGCGGTTCTTAACCTGCACGTAGGCCATCTTGCTCTGCAGCACGTAGGCGTACTCGACATAGCCGATGGCGCCCTCGATGCGCTGCACGTACTGCGCGACGCCTTCGTTGCCCTTGCCGCCGACGCCGGTCGGCCAGTTGACCGCCGTGCCCTCGCCGACCTTCGACTTCCACTCGGGGCTCACCTTGGAGAGATAGTTGGACCAGATGAAGGTCGTGCCCGAGCCGTCCGAGCGGTGCACGACGCTGATCGCCGTCGCGGGCAGTTTCAGGCCGGGGTTCAGCTTGGCAATCGCCGGGTCGTTCCACTGCTTGATCTTGCCGAGGTAAATGTCGCCGAGGGTCGGCCCATCGAGCTTCATCTGCCCGGGCTGGATGCCCTCGAGCTTGACGCACGGCACAGCCCCGCCGATCACCGTCGGGAACTGGATGAGGCCCGACTTTTCGAGCTCCTCCGGTTTCAGCGGCATGTCGGAGGCGCCGAAATCCACCGTCTTGGCGCTGATCTGCTTGATGCCGCCGCCCGAGCCGATCGACTGGTAGTTGAGTCCGACGCCCGTCTGCTTCTTGTAAGCGTCGGCCCACTTGGCGTAGATCGGGTAGGGGAAGGTTGCGCCGGCGCCGGTGATGTCGGCGGCGAGCGCGGGAGTGGCAACGGACGCGGCGAGCGCGGCCGCGCCGACGAGTGCTCTCAACATCGCGATGGGTCTCCTGGGTGAGTAAACTTTCACGCCGCAGCCTAGGGGCGCAATGTTGCCGTTTCGTGACCGTCGCTCCGCGCCCCCGAGGCGCGGTCACAGAACGGTCATATGGGTCGCCTAGTCTTGTCATAATGAGTACCGGCATGCCGGTCAGCGAGCATCTTTCCAAGAAGTTCGACGCCGAGCTCGAATCGATCCGCTCGCGAGTGCTCGAGATGGGCGGCCTGGTCGAATCGCAGATCCGGCGCGCGGTCGAGGGCCTGCAGACCGCGAACCTGTCGCTGCTCGACGACGTCATCGCCACCGACCAGAAAGTAAACGCCATGGAGGTGGCGCTCGATGGCGAGTGCAGCCATGTGATCGTCAAGCGCCAGCCGGCGGCGAACGACCTGCGCCTGATCTTCGCGATCACCAAGACAGTCACCGACCTGGAAAGGATCGGTGACGAGGCGCAGAAGATCGCCCGCATGGGCAAGAGCATCTACGAGCACGAGCCGAGCGGGCGGATACCGCGCACGGTGGACGTGCGCCATGCGGCGGACGCCGCGCTCAACATGCTGCGGCGCGCGCTCGACGCGTTCGCCCGGCTCGACACCAGTGTGGCCGCCGAGGTGATCCGCCAGGACGCGGCGATCGATACCGAGTTCGTCTCGATGCTGCGGCAGCTCGTCACCTACATGATGGAGGATCCGCGCACCATCAGCGCGGCGCTCGACGTCATCTGGGTCGCCAAGGCGCTCGAGCGCATCGGCGACCATGCCAAGAACATGGCCGAGTACGTGATCTACATCGTCAAGGGCACCGATGTGCGGCACACCGCGGTCGACAGCAGGGTGGCCTAGGTGATTCTCGCCTCGGCATGAGCGCTTCCGTCCTCGTCGTCGAAGACGAGCCGCAGATCCAGGAGCTGGTCGCCGTCAATCTCGAGCACTTCGGCCATCGCGTGCGCCGCGCGGCGAGCGCCGAGGAAGCCGAAGCCGCGATCCGCGCCGCGCTGCCCGACGTCGTGGTGCTCGACTGGATGCTGCCGGGCGAGTCCGGGATTTCCCTCGCGCGGCGGCTGCGCAGCGACGCGCGCACGCGCGACCTGCCGATCCTGATGCTCACCGCGCGCGCCATGGAGCACGACAAGATCTCCGGCCTCGAGGCCGGCGCCGACGACTACCTCACCAAGCCTTTCTCGCCGAAGGAGCTCGCCGCGCGCATCAAGGCGATCCTGCGCCGGCGCGCGCCGCAGCTCTCCGGCGACGCGGTCGAGATCGACGGCCTGCGCCTCGATCCGGCGAGCCACCGCGTGAGCGCGGGCGATCAGCGCCTCTATCTTTCGCCCGCCGAGTTCCGGTTGCTGCATTTCCTCATGACGCATCCCGGGCGCGTCTATTCGCGCGCTCAGCTCCTCGACCACGTCTGGGGCGACCACGTGTACGTCGAGGAGCGCACGGTGGACGTACATATCCGCCGCCTGCGCAAGGCGCTCGAGCCGAGCGGCCATGACCGGCTGATCGACACGGTGCGCGGCGCGGGCTACGGCCTGCAAGCGGCTTGACCACGCTCTACCGGCGCACGCTGGCGGCGCTCGGCGCCATCGCGCTCGCCGCAGTGGTGTTCGGATTCATCGCCGGTGCCGCCTGGGGCTGGTCGCTCGCGACCCTCGGCATCGGCGCGTTGCTCGCGTACCACCTCGTGCATCTCGCGCGCCTCGCGCGCTGGCTCGCCGACCCGGCGCCGGGGAACGTGCCCGAAGGCAGCGGTACCTGGGACGAGGTGCTCACGGCGCTGCATCACTACGCGCGTGCCGGCGCCGCGCGCGAGCAGCAGCTTGCCGATGCGCTCACGCAATTGCAGCGCGCCGCACAGGCGATGCCCGACGGCGTCGTGCTGCTCGACGCGAAGAACGCGATCGAGTGGTGCAACGACCAGGCGGCGGCGATGCTCGAGCTCGACCCGCAGGCCGACGTCGGCCGGCCGATCGCGAACCTGGTGCGCGAGCCCGCGTTCATCGACTATCTCGCCTCGCACGAGGAGCAGGGCGCTCGCCCGGTGCGCCTGGGGGTGGCGCACGGCCGCATGGCGGCGATCCAGCTCATTCCGTACGGCGAATCGCAGACGCTGATGCTCGCGCGCGACATCACGCAGGCCGAGCGGGTCGACACCATGCGGCGCGACTTCGTCGCGAACGTGTCCCACGAGCTGCGCAC
>Ga0137397_10003840_pt1 | contig 10485 bp, 11 predicted proteins | sample czorhiz116metaG_FD_106658 | JGI IMG/M metagenome (GOLD analysis project Ga0137397, IMG submission 106658) | Vadose zone soil microbial communities from Angelo Coast Range Reserve, California, USA - czorhiz1.16 metaG | ecosystem: Environmental > Terrestrial > Soil > Vadose zone | place: USA...
CGATCATGCCGACGCGGCTCTCGTCCTCACGCACAAGGTCCATCGCGACGTCGCGAGGATCGCCGCCACGCTCGCGCGCGATCCGCGCGAGCGTCTTTCCCGTGAGCGGCTTGAGCGCCTCGTTCTTGAACGACACGAGGAGGATCCCCTCGGGACCGCCGGCGTCGTGATAGAGGTTCTCCCAGCCTTCACCGGGGCGCGACATCTCGGCCTTGATGCGCTCGCGCTGCGGGGGATCGGCGAGACGGCGGCGCAACGCGTCCGGCCCGCCGTCGTGCGCCCAGGAGGGGAAGCACGCGCTGAGACCGGTCGCGCCCGCCTCGTACGGGTACATATCGGCGCTGACGCGGACGCCCGCGGACCGTGCGGTCTCGACCGACGCGATCGCCTTGTCGAGCTTCGGCCAGTTCGCGCGGCCCGACTGCTTGAGGTGGTAGATCTCCGCCGGCACGCGCGCGGCCCGCGCTATGTGGATCAGCTCCGCGATCGCTTCGAGGAGCCGCTCGCCCTCGCTGCGCATGTGGGAGATGTACATGCCGCCGTACGGCGAAGCGGCCGAACAGAGCGCGACGAGCTCCTCGGTCGACGCGTATGCCGCCGGCGCATAGATGAGCGACGAGCCAACGCCGAGCGCGCCGTCGCGCATCGCCCTGTCGACATGCGCGCGCATGCGCGCGAGCTCCGCGTCGGTCGGCGGGCGATCGTCGTCCGCGATCTCGTGCATACGCACGGTCGTCGCGCCGACGAACGACGCGATGTTGGTGGAGATCCCGCGCGCGACCAGCGCCTCGAGCGCCTCGTCGAGCGTGGTCCAGGTGATGTCGTACTTGATGTCGCCCTGCTGTTCGAGCCGCTCCTTCTTCATGCGCTCGTTCAGCGGACCGAGCGACCATCCCTCGCCGAACACCTCGAGCGTGACGCCCTGCCGGATGTCCGATTGCGAGCGGCCGTCGGCGAAGAGCGTGTCCGTCGCCCACGACAGCATGTTGATGAAGCCCGGCGCAACGGCGAGGCCGGTGGCATAGAGCTCGCGTGCCCCGCGCCCGGTGATCGTGCCGACGGCGGCGATGCGATCCGCGTCGATGGCCACATCGCCCAGGACGGAAGGGCCACCCGTACCGTCGTATAGCGTCCCGCCGCGGATGACGATGTCGTGTGTCTTCGGCACGAGCGCCGATGGTAGGAGCCCGAATTGTCACGTGCCGCGAAGCACCGACTCTGCTAGCGTCGCCGTCGAAGCCTGCGAAGAGGAGGGGAGCGACCGTGCTACGTACAGTCGCGGCCGTCGAGCAGCGCCCCTGGCTCCTCCTCGCCATCGTCTTTCTCGCCACGGCGTTCCTCGGCTTCCTGGTGCAGGCGCTCGGCAACGTCTACTTGCGGTGGCGCGCCGATCCGCTCGTCACCGAGTACCGCGCGACGCTTTCCTACACCTCGGCTGTCATCGGCGACGGCATCCTCATCCCGATGGTCAACGTGTTCATGACCAGTCAGCTCGCGCTGTGGCGCCGGCGTCCGATCGTGCGCGAGATCGCGGGCGCGATCCTCGGCGGCGCGCTCATCACCGCATTCGTGCATCTCTATCAAGCGACGCAGGACCTCCGGAACTGGACGATGACCAAGCCGTGGGACTGGACGCCGCTCGGCTACTACCACGCGCTCTTCATGTGGACGGAGATCTCGTTCGTGCTCTTCTTCTGGGGTCAGCTCGCGCTCATCGCCAAGGAGAACCCGCGCGCGGTGCTCTCCTATCGAGTCGCGCTGATGTTCGTGTGCGGCGGGCTATTCCTGCGACTCCTCTTCGCGGATTACGGGTACATCAACTAGTCAGGCCGAGCGATCGGCGCCACGCAGTCAGCGCTCTCCGCAGCCGATCGTCATTCGCGTCGACCGCCGCCCCGGCACGCACCTCCGCCGCGTGTCGCACGGCATCGAGCCACCTCGCATCGACGTTCGCCATCGCCCACCGCACGCCCGCGGCATGCGAGGTTGGCCTGCCCGTCTCGAGGGCCGCGAGCGACCGCGCGACATCGAGGACCTCCTTCGCGGCTGAGCGCTCGTCGTTCACGTCGGGCTCCTCGGCGAGCATCTCGCGGACCGCGGCGCGCACCTGATCCGGCGTGACCGGGGGCAGCAATGCATCAGGCGGCGGTCCGAATACCGCGATGCCGTCCGTCCGCAGATTCGCGATGTTGTCCGCCGAGAGCATCGGCGCGGGATCGTGCAGCTGGCCGCCCCGGAACCACCACGTCGGGCTCGTCGTGCCTTCGGCCGTGATCCATTGCCGCGGAACGTAATCGCCCTCGAGGCGTAGCGAATCCGCGTCCGAGCGTGCGAGGTCGTGGTGGTAAGAGCGCAATCGCGTCACGGCTTGCGCGTCGAGGTCGTGCTCGGTGACGACCATGAGGTCGTAGTCGCTGACGCCCGGCACGAAATCCCCGGTCGCGAACGATCCTCCGAGGTAGATGGCGACCAGGTTCTCGCCGAGAAGCGGTGCCAGCTCGCGCGCGTATCGACGAACGACCGCCGGAAGGTCAGTCTCCGTATAGCTTCCCCGGGTTGAGGATCCCCTGGGGTCCAGCTCCTTCTTGATCCGCTTCATCACATCCAGCGCCGGTCCATGCTCGGCGCGCATGTAGCGCGAGCGGACCGCGCCGGTGCCGTGCTCGCCGGTCACGGTGCCGCCGACCTCGATGGCCAGCTTGTGGAGGCGATCCGCCAGCTCATCCGCGCGGCGGACCTCGTCGGCGTCGTCGGGATCGATGAGGATCGCGGTATGGACGTTCCCGTCGCCGAAGTGCCCGTAGAAGACGACCGCGACCTGGAGCTCGGCCGCGATCTCGCGCGCGCGCCGCACGGTGCGCGGGATCTCGGTGAGCGGCACTGCAAGGTCCTCGCCCGCAAAGATGCGGTGCTTTCCGGGATGCGCCAGCGCTGACGCCGCCGCCATGCCGCTGCGGGCCGCCCACAGCTTCGCCACCGCGGCCTCGTCCTCGGCGAAGCGCGTGACCGTCGCGCGCTTGCGCACGATCTCGTCTACGTGGCGCACCGCGGACAGGACGTGGTCGGGCGTGCCTTCGACCTCGATGAACAGCACGGCCTCGCCGTCGGGCAGGTTCAGGTCCGGCTTCCACTTCTGCAGCGCGACGACCGCGCTCGTGTCCAGGAGCTCCGCGGTCGAGGGGAGGATGCCCGCGGCGAAGAGGTCGTCCATGGAGCGCACCGTGTCCTCGAGCGCCGCGTACCCCGCGAGTACGACGGCGCGTGCCGGGGGCCGCGGCTGTACGCGCAGACGCAACGTGGTGATGATCCCGAGCGTCCCCTCCGAGCCGACGAAGAGCTTTGCCAGATCGATGCCGCTCGAGCTCTTGAGCGCCTTCGAGTGCGCGCCGCCGGTCCAGATCACCGAACCGTCCGCGAGAACGACCTCGGCGCCGAGGACGTATGCCGACGTCGTCCCCCAGCGCACCGCGTGCGGTCCACTGGCGTTGTTCGCGGCCATGCCGCCGAGCGTGCAGGCGCGGCCGCTGCCGGGGTCGGGCGGGAAGAACAGGCCATGCGGGCGCAGCGCCTCCTGGAAATCGTCGAACACCAGGCCCGGGCGCACGATGGCCTGCAGGTTCGCGCGATCGATGTCGATCACCTCGCGCATCCGCGCGAAGGAGATGACGATGCCGCCCTTCGCCGGTACCGCGCCGCCGGTCTGTCCGGTACCCGCGCCCCGCGCCACCACGGGCGTCACGGTCTCGTCGGCGAGCTTCACGACACGCGCGACCTCGTCCGTGGTCCGCGGCACGACCACGACGTCGGGCAGGCGCTGCTGGCGGAGCGACCAGAAGGACGCGTCGTAGGCGTAGGGGAGCAGCGTCGCGGGATCGTCGATGACCGCGTCCGCGGGAAGGATCGCGCGAAGGCGATCGGCGAGCGCCGTGGACCGCACACCCGCCGTCGTCATCGAACGTATCCTAGTTACATCTCCGCCCTCTCCACTCACTCCGTTTCACCGGCGCATGTGCGCCCCGAGGACCTGGCCACCTGCGTCGCGTGCGGTCTCTGCCTCAACGATTGCCCGACCTATCGGGTGCTCGAGGACGAGGCCGATTCCCCGCGCGGGCGCATCCAGCTCATCCGCACCCTCGTCGCGACGGACGCTGCGCCAGACGAAAGCCTCGTCGGCCATCTCGACGCGTGCCTGGTCTGCCGCGCCTGCGAGACCGCGTGCCCGTCGGGCGTCCCGTTCGGCCGGATCATGGAGGGCGCGCGCGAGGTGCTGCACGAGCGCCGGCGCGACGGATTCGTGCGTCGCACACTTACGAGCATCGGGCTCGGAACCATTGCGTACCACTCGCGCCTCGCGCGTGTGAGCGCGCTCACCGATCTGTACGCACGCAGCCCGATGGCCTCGCTCATCCGACGTTTCGGTCCCCGGGCGCTCGCCTGGGCGTCGTCGCTCGCGCCGAAGCGCGAGGGGCGGCCGTACCAGCCCGTCGAGCGCGAGGATGCCGACGTCGCCTTGTTCGCGGGATGCGTGATGCGTGAGAACTTCGGCGACAGCGAGCGGGCGACGGTGCGGGTGCTGGAGCGCTCGGGTCAGCGGGTCACCGCGCCGAAAGAGCAGATCTGCTGTGGTGCATTGCACGCGCACGCGGGCGACGGCGACCACGCGCGCGAGCTGGCGCGCTTCAACATCGACGCGTTCGCGGGATCGGACATGCCGATCGTGGTGAACGCCGCGGGTTGCGGCGCGCATCTCAAGGCGTACGGCGAGGTGCTCGCGGAAGATCCGGTGTGGGCCGATCGCGCGCGCGCCTTCGCGGCGCGGGTGCGCGATCTCAGCGAGGTCGCGAAGCCGGAGCCCCGGACCGCGCCGCATCCACTGCGCGTCGTCTACCAGGACGCCTGCCATCTCGCGCACGGTCAGAAGATCCGCTCACAGCCGCGCGCACTGCTGCGCGCGATCGCGGGCGTGACGCTCGTAGAGATCGCCGACGCGGAGCGTTGCTGCGGCAGCGCCGGCATCTATAACCTCACGCACCCCGATGTCTCCGCGGAGCTCCAGCGGCAGAAGGTCGAGCGCATCCTCGCGGCGCGTCCAGATGTGGTCGTGAGCGGGAACCCGGGGTGCATCCTGCAGGTCGCCGCGGGCCTGCGCGCGGCTGGCTCACACGTGCCGGTGGTCCATTTGGCGCGGTTTCTGGACGACCCCGCGGCGAACGTTTAGCGCCCAGCGCCTGCCTACCCGGCAGGCCCCACAGGAGCACGGTTTCGTGCGAAAATAGATGCACCGATGAGTGTCAGCCGTTCCACCTACCGCCACCGCCTCTCCTCCGAAGACGTTCGCAAAGCCCGGATCCTGATCACAAAGGACGCCTGGAAGCTCTTTCCGGGGCCCGGCGAGCGCGTCGCGCTCCGCATCGGCGCCCGCCGCTTCGACGCCGAGATCAAGGCCGAGATCTGCTCGTGCGTCCCGCCGGAGCACGAGCACTACCACCTGATCTGCCAGGCGCTCAAGGGCCAGACCGGCTTCAAGAGCGGCGCTCTCGTCGTGATCGCCAAGGATTCCGACGGCGGCTACCGATTCGTCGAGGAGCGCGGCTAGTCCGACCCGGCAAGCCCAGGTCGTAAACTTCCAAAGATGCCGGACCCGTCGTACATCCTCATCCACGTCTTCGGCACCGTGCGGGATGAGCTCGACCGCGAGGATCGCGGGAAGCGCACGTACTCGGCCTGGCTCCGCGAGTACGTCTCGGAGCAGCCGCAGCGACTCACCGAGATCGCACGCTTGCTCGACCTGCTCTCCGAAAATGGCTGGCGTCAGATCGGCTCGCCCTACGACTGCGATGTCATGCTGCAGCGCGACGTGAGCCGCACGAGCGCCGAGGAAGAGCTGCGCCGCGCGGAGATCTGGGACCGGCTCGTAAAGGTCGTGTCACCCGACGACGACGGACACAGCATCTGGACCGAGCATCCCGAGGGACGTCCGGCGCCGCCGCGCCGCCGCCGGAGGGTGCGCCGCCCACCCACACGCGAGCAGGGGAGCTAGATCCCACACCCGCTCGGCGACGAGCTGACCGAGCTTCACGTTCATCTCGGCGGTTCGGTCGACCCCGCGGCGCTCTGGGGTATCGCGCACGAGCAGGGCATCCGCCTCCCGACAAAGGACTACTGGGAATTCGTCGACCTGATCACCGTCGGCAAGCGCGAGCGCAAGTCGTTCGAGGCCTTCCTCGCGCTCTATCACTGGACCGAGCTCATCCAATCGAGCCCGCTCGCGGTCGAGCAATCGGTCTACGACGTCGTGAGCGGCGCCTACCGCAAGGCGAACATCACCACGCTCGAGCTCCGGTACAACCCGATGAAGCGAAACCGCGGCGGCGAGCAGGACCTCGATCACATCATCTACGCGTCAATCCGCGGCCTCGAGCGCGCGTCGCTCGAGTACCCGGTCAAGGCTGGGCTCATCTTCAGCGCGGACCGGACGTTCAGCTACGCACTCAACGAGATCATCGTCGACAAGGCCATCGCCTACAAACACCGGGGCGTGGTCGGCGTCGACATCGCCGGTCCACACAATCCCGACTTCCACTACAAGGACTACGCCCCGCTCATGAAGCGCGCGCACCAGGCTGGGCTCGGGGTCACGATCCACGCCGGCGAGGACGAGGGCTGGAAGTCGGTCGAGGAGGTCGTCGACTTCCTCGAGCCGGACCGCATCGGCCACGGCATCCACGCCGCGGAGAACGCCGCGGTGTGCAAGAAGATCGCGGAGCGCGGCATCCTGCTCGAGATCTGTCCGAGCTCGAACCTTCACACGCAGGTGGTGACAGGCCCGGAGGAGCTCGGTGAGTTCATCGCGACCTTCAAGAAGCACAAGGTTCGCTTCAGCTTCAACACCGACGGCCCGGAGATGCTCCAAACGACGCTGCGAGACGAGCTCAAGCTGGCCATCCGGTCAGGGTGGGTGAGCAAGGACGAGCTCGCGGAGCGCGGTGAATGGGCCCAGGCGGCCTCCTTCGTGCACGGTCGGAAGTCGTGACCCGAGAACAGGCGCAGCTCGTCCGCCTTCTGCTCATGTGCGTCGCGTGGGCCCTCGGTCAAACGCTCACCGTCGGTCTCTCCATCCAGTTCGCCGGCGTCGTCGTCCCCGCGGCACTGGCGATCGGCGTGTACGTCCTCACCGACGACCTCGGACGCCAACGCCCCGGTGGCGGCGACGGCCGTTACTGGCGTGGTCGGCGCATCGAGGACGATCGTCGGGGCCGAGGTCGCTTGAACTAGGGCCGGCTACTTGCCGCCCCCGACCTGTGTCGTCCTCGTCGTCGCTCCGGCGACCGGCTTCGTCCCCGGCTTCACCCCAGGCCGCTCACCGAATGATGCAGCGCGCAGCGCGTCCATCTCGGCGGTGCTGTCGGGGCGCATCACGAAGGGCGCGAGACCCCAGACGATCGCGCGCAGCGGTTCGGGATCGGCGATCGCACGCCCAAGCCGCTCGCTGACGAAGCGCAGGTACTCGTTCGGCCCGACCAGGAGGCGCACTTCCGCGCGCTGTGTGGCGGCCTCGGGAACGTGCTCGGGGTGCGTGAGGGCGAAGCCGCGCTCGCCGCGCGCATCGGCGACCCACGACACGATCGCGACGGCGGGCGTGACGATCGCGTGGCAGACATCGCAGATGAGGTCGTACTCGGCCACCGGCCGAGGATACGGCGCTCGCCCGACGCGCGAGGTTGCGCCACACTTGCGCGAGTGACTGAGCGGACCGGCTCGTGGGGCAAGGTGCTCCGCGTCGACCTCACGCGGCGCACGACATCGGCGGACGAGATCGATGAGGTGTCCTACCGCAAGCGCCCGGGCGGCCGCGCGCTCATCGCGCATTACCTGCTCACCGAGATGAAACCGGGCATCGACGCGCTCTCATCCGACAACGTCCTGATCTTCGCGATGGGCGTGCTCACCGGGACGCCCCTCTCCGGCGCGTCGCGCCACGCGGTCGGCGCGAAGTCGCCGCTCACCGGTGGATTCGGCGAGGCCGAGGTCGGTGGCTACTGGGGTGCCGAACTCAAGCGGGCCGGGTGGGACGGCATCGTCGTGACCGGTGCGTCCCCCACGCCGGTCTACATCTACATCAAGGACGACCAGGTCGAGATCCGCGACGCCGCGCACCTTTGGGGCAAGGAGATCCTCGAGACCGAGGAGGCGCTCAAGGCCGAGGTTGGCGAGCGGCTCGCGCGCGTGTGCGAGATCGGACCCGCGGGCGAGAACCTCGTGCGCATGGCCGGGATCGTGAACGACTTCAAGGACATCGCGGGCCGCAACGGCCTCGGCGCGGTCATGGGCAGCAAGAAACTGAAGGCCATCGTGGTGAAGGGATCGAAGCAGCTCCCGCTCGCCGACGCCGCGAAGGTCAAGGAGGTCGGGCGCTGGGTCGCCGACACGCTCCAGGAGAACCACTGGCCGTTCCACAACTACGGCACGGGTATGGGCCTCGACGGCTACACGAAGGTTGGCGGTATGGCCGTCCGCAACTTCGAGGGCGGCTCGTTCGAGCATGCCGCCGACGTGAGCGCGGAGGCACTGGTCGAGAAGGGCTACCGCATCAAGATGGAAGCCTGCTGGGCGTGTTCGGTCCGCTGCAAGAAGGTCGTGAAGCTCGAGCAGCCGTATCTGGTCGATCCGAAGTACGGCGGGCCGGAGTTCGAATCGACCGCGGCGCTCGGGCCGAGCTGCGGCATCGGCGACCTCGCGGCGATCTCAAAGGCCAACGAGCGCTGCAACGCCCTGGGCATCGACACGATCTCCACCGGCGCGACGATCGCGTGGGTGATGGACCTGCGCCGCCGCGGCATCGCCCCCGATGCGAACTTCGACGGGGTACCGGCCGAGTTCGGAAGCGTGCGCGCGATGCTCGCGGGCGTCGAGGCGATCGGGCACCGGCGCGGCCTGGGCGATCTCCTGGCCGAAGGCTCGGAGCGCGCCGCGGAGAAGCTCGGCGGGAAGGCGGTGCTCACGACCGTGAAGGGCCAGGAGCTCGCGATGCACGACCCGCGGCAGCGCACGGAGTTCGGCCGTTCGGTCCGCCTGTCCTATGCGACCAGCCCGTCGGGTGCGGATCACATGCTCTCGAATCTTCCATCCCGTGGCGCGAAGAACGTCGTCGGCATGTGCTTCTTCCTGAAGTACGACGACGCGCGGATGGCGGAGATCGTCAACGCCGTCACGGGTTGGGGGGTCACCGTCGATGAGATCGTGGCCATCGGCGAGCGCGGCCTCACGCTCGCGCGTCTGTTCAACAACCGCGAGGGGTTCGACGCGGCCGCGGACCGGCTCCCCGAGCAGGTGATGAAGCCGCACGTCTCCGGCGTGCTGTCGAAGGTCCGCCTCGACCCCGACGACATGGCCGAGCAGGTGCGCCTGTATTACCGGCAGCGCGGCTGGGGCGACGACGGCGTGCCGTCGCGCGAGACGCTCGCGAGGCTGGATCTGGCGGAGTACGCGGGCGCCTAGCTCTCCGTCGCATCATCTCCCCATGGACGGGTCGCGGTATGCCTTCAGACCGATGCGCGAGCAGGATCTCGTCCTCGCACGCCGTTGGCTGCTCGAGCCGCACGTGCGACGGTGGTGGAACGACGATCCGGACGAGTACGACTACCCGGAGGGAACGCTTACCGAATGGCTCAAGGCCATCCGCGGCGAGGATCCCACCGACATGTTCGTCATCGAGCTCGACGGTCGGCCGATCGGCATGCTGCAGTCCTATCGCGTCCAGGACTACCCCGATTACGTGGACGAGGTCGGTGAGCTCGCCGAGATCGCACTGTCGCTCGACCTCTTCATCGCCGATCCCGAGCTCATCGGCAAAGGGCATGGCCCCGCGCTCATCCGCGCGTTCCTCGCCGAGGCCTTCGACCGCTACGGCGCCTCATATGCCGTCATCGGTCCATCCCGCGCGAACGTCCCTGCGATCCGCGCGTACGAGAAGGCCGGCTTCCGTTACCTGCGCGACTACCGTGAAGAGGACACGACCGACCCGGAGCACGTGCTGCTCGACATCAAGCGCACCGACCTCGGCTGATTTCGCTGCACGACGCGTGCAGCGGGATCGTGGACGGGCCGCCCATCGCACGCGATGATGGCCGGGTCTCGGAGGTGAGCCATGGGTCTGCTCGATGGGAAGAAGGCGCTCGTCACGGGCGTCGCCAACAAGCGCAGCATCGCGTGGGGGATCGCGACCGCGCTCCAGCGTGAGGGCGCGGACCTGGCGTTCAACTACGCGATCGACCGGCTGAAAGAGAACGTCGACGAGCTGGTCGCCACGCTCCCCGGCCACGAGAAGATGCCGGTGATGCGTTGCGACGTCACGAAGCAGGAGGAGATCGACGCGACTTTCAGCGAGCTCGAGAAGCGCTGGGGGAGCCTCGACATCCTGATCCACTGCATCGCGTTCGCTCCGCTGGAGGAGCTCAAGGGCAGCTTCACGAGCGTGAGCCGTAA
>Ga0137397_10003841_pt1 | contig 10484 bp, 3 predicted proteins | sample czorhiz116metaG_FD_106658 | JGI IMG/M metagenome (GOLD analysis project Ga0137397, IMG submission 106658) | Vadose zone soil microbial communities from Angelo Coast Range Reserve, California, USA - czorhiz1.16 metaG | ecosystem: Environmental > Terrestrial > Soil > Vadose zone | place: USA...
CAGAACAAGGTGCAGTACCGCAGCTTCAACTTCCAAACGATTCAGACCGAACACTTCGACATCTACTACTATCCGGATGAGCGTGGCGGCGCGCTCGACGCGGCGCGCATGGCCGAACGCTCCTACGCCCGCCTGTCGCGCATCCTCCACCACACCTTCCAGAGCCGCAAGCCCATCATTCTGTACGCCTCGCAGTCCGACTTCCAGCAGACGAACGTCGTCGATGCGTCGGGCGAAGGCCTCGGCGGGGTGACGGAGTTCTTCAAGCACCGCGCCGTGCTGCCGTTCACCGGCTCGTACGCCGAGTTCGAGCACGTGCTGCAGCACGAGATGGTCCACCAGTTCCAGTACGACGTCTACAGCCGCGGTCATCCCGGCGCGGGCGTGCAGACGCTGGTGGCCGTCAATCCGCCGCTCTGGTTCATGGAAGGGATGGCGGAGTACCTGTCGCTTGGCCCGATCAATCCCGAGACCGCGATGTGGCTGCGCGACGCGGCACTCGAGGGCCATCTCCCCTCGATCGAAGAGATGACCGCCGATCCGTACATCTTCCCGTACCGGTACGGCCACGCCTTGTGGGCCTATATCGGCGAGAAGTGGGGCGACGAAGTGATCGGCGAAATTCTCCAGAGCTCCGCGACCTCGGGGCTCGACGCCGCTTTCAAGCGCGCGCTGGGCCGCTCGCTCGAGGATCTCTCGAACGACTGGCGTGACGCGGTCCAGACGACGTTCCTGCCGCAGCTGGGCGATCATTACCGGGCGCGCCGGATCGCGCAGCCCACGCTCACCCAGCGGCACTCGCGCGGGCGCATCTTCCTCGCGCCGGCGCTCACGCCTGACGGCAAGGACATCGCGTACTTCGGCGATCAGGGCGGCTTCTTCATCGATCTCTGGCTCGCGGATGCCGAGACGGGACGCGTCAAGCGCCGGCTGGTGAAGTCGACGCAGAACAACAACTACGAGAGCCTGCGCTTCATCAATTCGGCTGGGGCGTTCTCTCCCGACGGCCGCTATTTCGCGATCGCCGCGAAGCGCAAGGACCGCGATGATCTCGTGATTCTCGACGTGAAGCGCGGCCGGGAGGATCGCCGCATTCACGTCGGCCTGAGCGGGCTGCAGACACCCCATTGGTCGCCGGACGGCACGCAGCTCGTGTTCACCGGCTTCAGCAACGGCTTCACCGATCTCTTCATCATCAATCGGGACGGCACGGGGCTACGGCGTCTCACCAACGACAAGTTCGCCGACCTCCACCCCGCCTGGTCGCCCGACGGCAAGACCATCGCGTTCGTAACCGACCGCGGCGGCGAGACGGACTTCGAGCTGCTGCGCTTCGGGAATCTGCGGATTGCGCTGCTCCATCTCGACACCGGCGCGATCCAGATGCTCGGTAACATGGACGTCGGGAAGAACATCAACCCCGTGTGGGCGCCCGACGGCCGTTCGCTGGCGTTCGTTTCCGACCGCACCGGCATCGCCAACGTCTTCCTCTATGACCTGGCGGATGGGCAGATCTATCAACTCACGAACATGTTCACGGGGGTCCAGGGCATCACCCCGCTGTCCCCCGTGCTGACGTGGGCGCCGCAGGCCGACCGCATGGCGTTCGTCTATTACGAGGACGGCCAGTACAGCGTGTACTCGCTGGAGAATCCGCGTTCGCTGCGTCGCGGACCCTACCACGGTCCCACCACGCAGCCCGTCGTGACGCTGCTGCAGGCGGAAGGGCGCGACACGATCGTACAGGCGCCCCGGCCGGCGTTAGTGGCACTCGGCGGCACCGGGGCGGGCTCGGCGTCAAACCTGCCGGCGTTCTCCACGGGAGTCTCGATCTATCGCTCGGCGACCGGATTCCGGCCATCGGCGCTGCCGCAGCCCGCCGAATCTGCGGCGGCGCCGCCCGTCACGGTTCGGGCGCTGCTCGACTCCGCGACGCTGTCGCTCCCCGATACGAACGAATTCACGTTCCGGCCATACAAGGTGCGGTTTACGGCCGACTACGTCGTGCGGCCAACCGTCGGGTACCAGCGCGACAATTTCGGCCGCGGCGTGTTCGGCGGGACGGCGATCGCCCTTTCGGACATCCTCGGCAATCACTCGGTCGTCTTCGCCGGCTCGATCAATGGACGCATCAGCGAGGCCCAGTTCCTCGGCCTGTACGTCAATCAGTCCCATCGCCTGAATTGGGCGGGCGGCTTCTCGCAGGATCCACTGTACTTCTACGGCGGCAGCGACTGGACGCGGATCGAAGATCCGCGCGACCCCGGTACCGGTGACAGCCTCGACGTCTTCTCGACGCGGATTCGGCGCTTCGTCGTGCGCGACGCGTTTGCGGAATCGTCGTATCCGTTCAGCCGCTTCAACCGCATCGAGCTCGGCCTGCACGCGGTCAACATCTCGGAAGCGACACTCGATCTGCAGACATTGTATGACTCCTCGGGGGCGTTCGATCAGCGACTCGTGCAGGGTGGCGGGCCGTCGGCGACGTTCGTGCAGCCGTCGATCGCGCACGTCCACGACAACACGCTGTTCGGCTGGGTCGGGCCGTTCGCTGGATCGCGCTCGCGGTTTTCCGTTTCTCCGGCAATCGGCAGCTGGCAGTTCACCGCGGGGCTGATCGATTACCGGCGGTATCTCTTCTTCCGGCCGTTCACGATCGCCGTCCGCGGGCTGATGTTCGGCCGCTTCGGACGCGACGCCGATCGGTTCCCGGTATACCTCGGCAGCACCGAGTTGATTCGCGGCTATACCGCCGGATCGTTCCGCAGCCATGAGTGCGTCGCCAATCAGCAGACGACGTCGCAAACCGGATGCGCCGAGCTCGATCAGTTGATTGGATCGAAGATCGCGGTGGGCAACGTGGAGCTGCGCTTCCCGCTGACGCGCAGCCTGGTGCTCGGCTTCCTGCCCGTGGGATTCCCCCCGATCGAAGGCGCGATCTTCTACGACATCGGGATGGCGTGGACGGACGCGAGCACGGTCAAATGGCATCGGACCGTCGGAGACGACCCGGTGTTGGTTCGGACGCCGCTGCGAAGCTGGGGTGGGTCGATCCGTGCGAACGTCTTCGGCCTGCTGATCATGCGGCTCGACTACACGAAGCCGCTCGACCGGCCGCTCAAGCACTCCTATTGGACCATCAGTTTAGGTCCGACGTTCTAACTCCGCTTCAATAAAACAGTTGCAATGGCCTCGCCGGTTGTCTATTTTGTCCGGCGAGGCCAATTGTCTATCTCCCGCTTCCTTATCTGCGCGTCTCTCACGCTTTGGGGCTGTGGCCCCCGGGCGCCGGCGGCTGGATCGTCACAACAGCAGTCGCCGCAATTGGTTAGCCAGCTTCAGATTCTCGCGCGCTCCCCGGGAGTGGCGATCCGGCTACCCGCCAAAGGGGGCACGCCGCAGCTCTACCGGCTGCCGCGGCTCACCCCGGTCGATGGGGTGCTGAAGGGCAAACTGCCCCCCATCGAGCGGGTCATCGGCCTCGACCCTGAATCGGAATTCCTGTTTGTCACGACCGGCAAACACGATCTGCTCGCGCTCGACCTTGGCAGCGGCCGCGTGGACACCGTCGGCACGAACATCAAGCAGGCCGCCCTCGGCCCCGATGGGACCCTCTACACCGTCGATTCCTCCCGTCACGTGGTCTCGCTCTCGCGCCGGACGCGATTTGCGTGGCCGCAGCCGCTGACGGCGCTCCCGCGCGATCTGTTCGGCGCCGCCGATCAGCATCTCGTCGGCGTGATCGCGCAGGATCGCTTGCTCGTCGCCGCGGCCGATCAACCGCCGATCGTACGGCCCATCGCCGCCGGTGGCGACGTCGCCGCGACGCGCTGGGGCGATATTGTCGCCGTCGCCAGCGATTCGGGTGTGACGTTCTACGACCCGCTCGGACGTCGTGACCCGGCGTTCGTAAGACTGACCGACGCGCCGCGCGCGCTCGCGTTCTCCCCATCGGGTCATCGGATCTATGTCGCGCGGCGCACCATGCCGGGACTCGCGGTCGTCGATCGCTACGAACGCAAGGAGCTCGACGGCGTCGCGCTGCCCGGTCCCGTCGCGGCGCTGCGCCTCGACCCGCTCGGCCGTTGGCTGCTGGCTCGCCCCGCGGTCGGCGACTCGGCATGGATCGTCGATCTGCCGATCAAGCGCCACACCGGCATCGTCCCGACGGAATGGAAATCGGATCTGCCGGCCATCTCGCCGGACGGGATGCTGATCTACCGGAGCGGCAAGGACGTGGTGTCGGCGCGCCCCGATTCGCTGACCGACGTCGGCAGGGTGATCAATGGCGCCGCCGACATCTGGGTGCTGACCACGTGGCTGCCTCGTGGCGTTCCCGCGAGCACCGTGGCCTCGGCGACGTCCGATAGCGCGGGCGCCGAAGGGCCGTTGTACGTGCAGGTCTCCACGTCGCAGAACCCCGAGTGGTCGGGGCACCTGGCCGACGATCTCACGCGGGCAGGGTTGGCGGCGCGCGTCCTGCCGCCGCAGCACCCGGACGACGGCTATCGCGTCGTGCTCGGCCCCTACGCCACACGCGCGCAGGCCGAAGCGACCGGACGACGCCTGGGCCGCCCGTTCTGGATCTACCAACCCGGACAGTGACCAGCGTCCGCCAGTTGCCGCTCTCGCGGCTCGGTCACCTTGTCCCGCCGCTGGTGGATGATGCGGCGCTCGTCGCCCTCGTGACGCTGGCGGGCGATCCGCCGTGGGCGGCAAAAGCCGCCTGGGACATCGCCCGCATCGCCGCACGCGACGGCCGACGCGTCGCACTCGTGGATTTGTGCCTCGAGACGCCCGCGCTCCACGAGATCGCCGGGCTCCATGCGACCGAAGGCATCGTCGACGCGTTCGAGTATGGGGTCTCGCTGAACAAAGCTGCGCATGAGGTGACAGGCGTGTTCATCATCCCCGCCGGCTCCGAGACGGCACATCCGGCAGAGGTCTACGCGCATGCCCGGTGGCCAAAGTTGCAGGCGGGATTCCGCTCCGAGGGCGCCCTGCTTCTCGCGCTGCTGCCGCTGACCGGACTCGCACAGCTGTCGGCGGCGCCTGACGGCGTGCTCGTGCTCGCGCCGGAGGGCGTGGGTCCCGAGTTCACGCTGCCGCGCGACGTGCCGCTGCTCGGCGTCGTGCGCGATCGGTGGCTGCCGTCGAGCCCGCGGATCTCGCCTCCGGTAATGACGGTGCCGGTCACGGACGAACCGCGGCGCGGCCTGCGCCTGGCTCTGGCGGCGCTGGTGGTCGCGGCCCTGGCGGTCGGAGGATGGGCACTGCTCGCGCGAGCGCGCGAGTCGGCGCTCGTCGCGGCGCCCGCCGCTCCACCTGCCCCGACTGCCCCGACTGCTCCGACTACTCCGACTCCCTCGACAACCTCCACCCCCTCCACCAACCTCCACCCTCGGCCAGTCGCGTCTCACCTGGATACGCTAGGGTGGACCATTCAGATCGCGGCCTACGCGTCACTCGACAAAGCCCTGGCGCACGCCGACCGGCTCGCGGCGGATGCGGGCGTGCCGGCGCTCGTGACGCCGGTGCCGCAGGGCGGCAGCGGACCCGTCTGGTATCGCGTGCTCGCGGGTTCATATGCGACACGGGCGGCGGCCGGCACGGCGCGCGCCGGCCTGTGGCGCCGCGGCGTCGCGTCCGAAGGCGTCGGCGACCTGCTGCTCGCCCCCTACTCCTATCACGCCCCCGCGGGCGCGTCGCTCGATACGCTGCGGCGCCGCGGACTTCCTGCGGTGCGCTGGTCCAACGGCGTGATCCTGCTCGGCGCTTTTGAAGCACCCGACCAGGCGGCGTTCACGCAAGCCGCACTCAAGCGCGCCGGTGTGCGCGCGAACCTACTCCCTCGCATGGGGACACCATGAGACTGAGCAGGCTCGAGCTGTCCGGATTCAAATCCTTCGCCGGATCGGTGGAGCTGCCCTTCGATCAAGGCGTGACCGCGATCGTTGGGCCGAACGGCTGCGGCAAGTCGAACATCTCCGACGCGGTGCGCTGGGTGCTCGGCGAGCAGTCGCCCCGCCTGCTGCGCGGCGGAAAAATGGAAGACGTGATCTTCCAGGGATCCACCGGCCGCCGGCCGGTGAACGTCGCCGAGGTCTCGCTCGTCTTCGACAACTCCGACGGCAGCCTGCCGATCGCATATCAGGAAGTCGTCGTCACGCGCCGGCTGTCGCGCTCGGGCCAGAGCGACTATCTGCTGAATCGCTCTTCGGTGCGGCTGCGCGACATCCAGGACATGCTGAGCGGCACCGGCCTGGGTGCCGACGCCGGCGTCGTCATGGAAGCGAAGATGATCGAAGCGCTCTTGTCCGAGAAAGCCGAGGAACGGCGGGGGCTCTTCGAGGAGGCGGCAGGAATCGGACTGTATCGCAACCGCAAAGAGAGCACCGAGCGGCGGCTCGAGGAGACGGCAGCCGATCTGGCCCGACTCGAGGACCTGATCGCGGAAGTGCAAACGCAGGTCCGCAGTCTCGCGCGCCAACGCGGCCGCGCCGAGCGCTACGGCAAGATGATCGAAGAGCGGTTTGGCGTCGCGATGACGTTGGTGCGGCGCGAAATCGAGGATTTCGATCTGTCGCTCGGATCGCTTGGGGTTCGCGCGCGCGAGGTGGCGGGGCAGCTCCCCGCGGCACGCGCGCGCCTCGACGATGCCGAGCATCAGCGCGAAGCGCGGGTGCAAGCTCGGCACACCGCCGAAGCGCGGCGCACCGAAGTCGAGCGCCGGTTGGGCGACGCCAAGCTCGAAGTGGGAAGGCTCGAGAGCGACCTCGCGCTCGCCGCCGAGCGGCTGGGCAACGCCGGCCAGCGTCGTCACACGGCCGCGGAAGAACGCATCCAGGCCGAGCGGCGCGCGGCGCAGGCCGAGCGTGAGCACGAAGCGGCGGCCGCGGAGCGCGCCGCCGCCGAGCGTGATCTCACCGCCGTGCAGGTGGCGCTGTCCGCGCGGACCGGCGAAGAGGACACCGTCCGCGGGCGGCTCACTGCGGAGCGGCTCGCGGTGCGCGAGCTCGAGGAAGGGCTGCAGCACCGTGCCGAGACGGCGCGGGCGCTGGAAATCGAAGGCGGCGCGTTGGACCGCGAGGGGAGCGAGCTGCGGGAGCAGCTGGCGCTGGCTGCGGACGAACGCCAGGGGCGCGACGCTGCCGCAACAGACGCCGCAAGCGACGCGGCCGGGGCCGCGCAGCGCGCCAATCGTGATGCGCAGGCGGCAGTGCGAGCCGTCGAAGCGCTGCAACATGCCCGTCGGCACGTCGCCACGCTCCATGAACAGGAGATGAGCGCCCGATCCGCCCGACGACAGGCCGAAGCGGCACTCGCACAGCTCGAGGCGCGACGCGACGCATTGAACGAGCTCGACCGCGAACACGTCGGTCTGGCGCCCGCCGCACAGGCATTACTCAAAGCTCGGCTGCCGGGCGTGCTGGGCCCTCTCGCTGACTTCGTCCGGACCAGCCGGCGCGACGCCGAGCTGGCCGAGCGCCTCCTGGGCGAATGGCTCCACGCCGTGCTCGTGAACGATGCGTCCGCGATCGAGGCGATCAGCGCCTGGCATGCGGAGACTCAACCCGGCCCGCTGGTGCTGCTGCCCTGCGTACCGGGGCCGCGGCTCGGTGCCGACGGCCATCCGCTCAAGGACGAGCTGCGCGTGGACGGTGCCGCGGCGGCGTGGGTGCGCGCGCTGCTCGCCGGCCACGAGGTGATCGGCGCGGGCGCGCTCCGTCGGGCAAATGGCGCGGTCTTCCTCGACAGCGGAACGCCGGCCACCGGTGGGCCATTGCAGCGGCGTGCCGAGCTCGAGGCGCTGGAAAAGGAAGCGCGCGACGCCGAGGCGAATCGCGATCGCGCACTTGTGGCCGAGGAGTCCACGGTGAAGGAGCTCACGGCCGCTGAAGCGGCGCTGACGGCAGCCGGTCACGGTGCGGAACAGGCGCGTCGCGTCGAGATCGAGGCCGGCGCGGAAAAGGGCGAAGCGGATCGTGGTCTGATTCACGCCCGGCGCCAGGCCGAAGAAGCCGCCACGCTGGTCGAGCGGCTCACCAAGCGGCTCGCCGAAGTCGAGGCACGCCTGGGCGCGCTGCACGTCGAGCTGCAGGAGCGCGAGGTCGAGCGCCTGCGCTCCGCCGAGGCGCTCAGCGCCGAGCGCGCCGGCCTGGCCGACCTCGAGGCGCAGCAGGAGGCGGCGCGCGAGCAGCGCGTGCGCTGGCAGGTGGAAGCAGCCCAGGTCGAGGCGCGGCTGGCCGCGGCCTCCGAGCGCGCTGCCCGGGCTGACGGCGACGCGAAAGCGTCGCGCGAGCAGGCCGGGGCGCGCGCCGAGGAGATCGCCCGGATCGAACACGAGACGGCGTCGTTGACGGCGCAGCGCGCGCAGTGGGAAGACACGCTCCAGGAGCGCCGTTTGGCGGTGACGGAGCTCGACACCGCCGCGCGGGACGCCGAAACGCACGTGGGGATGAGCGACACTGACGTGGGCCAGGCCGAGGGCGCGCTCGACCAGGCGCGCAAGGCGCTGGCCGCCCTGGGCGAAGAAGAGCACCGCTTGCAGCTCGAGCGCACCGAGGTCGAGGGTCGCAAGCGCGGTCTGGTCGAGCGTGTCGAAACCGAATGGCGCAAGCCGCTCGATCAGCTGCTGGCCAACGCGCCCGAAGTCGCGGGCGACCTGGAGTGGCTGCGGCAGGAGAACGACCGGCTGCGGGGCGCCATCGACGACGTCGGACCGGTGAATGCGCTTGCCGTCGAGGAGCACGCCGAGGAGACCAAACGACTCGATTTCTTGCAGACTCAGCGCGACGACCTCGTGACCGCGCGCAACTCGCTGCAGCAAGCGGCGCGCGAGATCGATCAGACCGCCAAGACCCTGTTCCTCGAGTCGTTCTCGAAGGTCCGCGAGCATTTCCGGTCGGTCTTTCAGACCCTGTTCGGCGGCGGCGAATGCGACGTGCGCCTGGCGAACGAAGACGAGCCGCTCGAGAGTGAGATCGAGATTCACGCGGCGCCGCGCGGCAAACGCACCCAGCGGATCCACTTGCTCTCCTCGGGTGAGCGGACGCTGGTCGCGGTGTCGCTGCTGTTCGCCATTTTCCTCGCCAAGCCGAGCCCCTTCTGCCTGCTCGATGAGGTGGACGCACCGCTCGACGACGCAAACGTCGGCCGCTACGTTCGCCTGCTGGCCGAGTTCAAGGACCAGACGCAGTTCATCGTGATCACGCACAACCCACGGACGATGCAGGCCGCCGACGCCGTCTATGGCGTCACCATGCAGGAGCCGGGGGTCTCCACCATCGTCGGAGTCCGTCTCGGTCAAATGGAACCCGCCTAGGTTCCCCCTAGGCCCCAACCCCTAGCCCCTAGCCCCTAATAATGCGGCGGTTCATCTGGCTCCTATTCCTGCCTGCTGGGTTGGCAGCGCAGCGGCCTGCCGTTTCCCCGGCCTTGCCGCGTCTCCTCGCTCGCGTGCAAGACACCACCGTCTCGGTCTGGTTGTTCGCGCGGCCCAGCGCATCCCTCGAAGCGATTAGCGAGCGAGCGAGCGCCGCTGGGGCGCGCGTGCGCGTCCGCAGCCGCTGGCTGCACGCCGTCAGCGCCGATGTCCCCGCGGCGGCGCTCCGGCAGCTGCTCCAGGAACGCGACCTGCGACGGGTCCAGCCGTTGGGCCGCTTCAAGCTCCGAGGCCCGAGCCCCGTCCCCCGCAGTATCACCGCACCGGTGATCGTGCCGGGCGACACCTGCGGCTTCACGCCCGGCGGCGATCCGGTTCTTGGTCCCTCGGAGATGCCGTATCGCCAGCTGCATCTCCGCCCGCTCACCGACGATGGGATCAATGGGACCGGCGTCCGCGTCGGGATCTTCGATACCGGGTTCGATACCGGAAACCCGGCATTCAACGGGATCACGATCACGGCACAGTACGATTTCGTCTTCAACGACGCCGTCGTGCGGGATGAGCCAGGCAAGGACGTCGTCGGCGCGCAGGCCCATGGCACCGAGACGTGGTCGCTATTCGCCGGGGAGGTCGCGGGCCGGCTCCATGGCATCGCGCGCGGCGCGAACTTCCTGCTCGCCAAAACCGAAGACGTCCGCAGCGAGACACGGGTCGAGGAGGACAACTACGTTGCCGCGCTCGAGTGGGCCGATTCGATCGGCGTGGACATCGTCTCCTCGAGCCTCGGGTACCTGGCGTTCGACAACGGCTTCAGCTACACACCGTCACAGTTGAATGGTGACGTCGCGGTCACCACCGTCGCTGCCGACATGGCCGCGCAGCGTGGCATTTTGGTTGTCACCGCCGCCGGCAACGACGGACCGTTCTCGCGTACGCTCTCGACTCCGGCCGATGCCGATTCTGTCCTCTCGATCGGCGCGGAAGATTCGCTGGGAACGATCGCGATCTTTTCTTCCCGCGGTCCGACGGCCGATGGACGCATCAAACCGGACTTCACCGCGCCTGGGGTCGCCGTCTGCGTGCTCACGGGAGTCGG
>Ga0137397_10003843_pt1 | contig 10479 bp, 5 predicted proteins | sample czorhiz116metaG_FD_106658 | JGI IMG/M metagenome (GOLD analysis project Ga0137397, IMG submission 106658) | Vadose zone soil microbial communities from Angelo Coast Range Reserve, California, USA - czorhiz1.16 metaG | ecosystem: Environmental > Terrestrial > Soil > Vadose zone | place: USA...
AATGGCGCAGATGTTACGGATCCCGCTACCGGTAAACTCGCTTTCGATATTCCTCTCGAAGCGGCGGCTACTGTGCAAGTGGAGGAGAATCCATACTCGGCGGAGTTCGGAAGACTTACCGGGGGCGCGACCAATCTCGAAACCAAAGGCGGAAGTAATGACTTCCGGATAAGGGCGGCGCGAGTATTCCCAACTTTTCGGTACATCCTCTGGGGTCCGATCGATTCGTTTCGACCCCGGGTGACCTTCAGCGGACCCATCATTCGTGATCGCTTATTCTTCCTGCAATCTGGTGAGTATCGCTTCACGCGCGTGCGCGTTCCTGGCCTGGCGTCACCACGAAATGATTTTACTTCAGAGGCGATTAATTCTTTCACGCAAGTCGATTTGAATATTAACAAGAATAATCGCGCCAGGTTCGTTCTCGCTTTTTTCCCGCAGAAGATGCGCAACGTTGGGCTGAACACCTTCAACCCACAGGAGACAACGCCTGACATCAAACAGCGAGGTTCGCTCTTTTCGTTCTCGGAGCAGGCGATCTTTGACGACACATCATTTATCTCATCCGCCCTGAGCTACAAAACGTTTGATGTTGACGTGTTACCGCAGGGCGCGCAGCCGCTGACGCTTTTACCGGACCGGAACACCGGCAACTATTTCGCTGAAACTCGGCGTAAGACTCGCCGCTTTCAGTGGCAGGAAAACTATTACGCGCGCCCGCTCACGCTCGCTGGGCAGCATTCTTTTAGATTCGGCGCCGAGTTTGATCACACCAGCATTTCGGGACGATTTCGCAATAACTCGATTCTTATTCGTCGGAACAACGGTACGCTCGCTCAGCGCATAGACTTCGCCGGACCGAGTGCGACTGCGTTTCGAATCAGCGAAGTCTCCGCCTTTGCGCAGGACCGTTGGACCATTAGCCGGAAGCTCGTGATTGATGCCGGAATGCGGCTGGATCGGGATGGGATTGTGCGCCACGCTAACCTTGCGCCACGTGTCTCGTTCTTGCTTGTGCCGTTTAAAAACAATCGCACGATCCTTCGCGGGGGAACCGGCCTGTTCTACGATCGTATGCCGCTGTCGGTTGGCTACTTCGACGCTGTCCATGCGAGGCTCGACCCAGAGGAGAGCGACCAGCCGGCCACGCAACTGGGAACCTCAACGAGTTTTACGGATTATCCACAGCGGGTCGTGACCACCTTCGCGCCGAACGGCGTGTCGATCACCGACGGTCCTCGCCGCTTCCGCAACGATGCCGAGTCACCTTTGCGCAACCTGCGCAGTGTGCGTTGGAGCTTGCAACTCGAACAGGGGTTGACGAAGGACTTGACGATGCGCGTCGGGTTTCTCGATCGCGCAACCACAAATGAACTGATTATCGAACCACGCACGAGTCCGTCCAATTTAAGCAGGCTGGTTCTCAGTAACACGGGGCGTTCACATTATCAAGAACTGCAAGTGCTCGGTCTCTACCACCATCCGCGTTGGGGTTACTGGAATGCTTCCTACGTTTGGTCCAGCGCCCGAGGCGATCTGAACACGGCGGATAATTATCTCGGAGACCTGCCGGCGTTCGTGATTCGATCAAACGAATATGGACCACTGCCTTTCGACGCTCCGCACCGGTTTCTTCTATATGGTGAGTTGAAGTTGCCTGCGGACATCATGTTTTCACCGTCGCTGGAAGTGCGCTCGGGATTTCCGTTTTCAATTGTTAACCAGCAATTGGATTTTGTTGGGCCGCGCAATCGTGCCGGGCGCTTTCCGACATTCATATCCGTTGATGCGCAGGTAACAAAAGGTTTTCGCATCCCGATGTTCCCGAATCATAAGATGCGCATCGGCGCCGCTATATTCAACATTGCAAATCACTTCAACCCGCGCGACGTGCAGAATAATCTGGGCAGCCCAGGCTTCAACCAGTTTTTCAACAGCCTGGGCACATCAGTTCGTGGTAAATTTGAGGTGGCCTTTTAGGGTCATTATGAAATGAAGACCTCGGCTTCAATGGCATACCGCCCACATTAGAATCTTCGCCAGAAAGTCTCAGGCAGTGACCCAGGGAAAAAGAATGCTCGGTCGTTTCGCAAAAATTACCGGAATCTGCCTCGGCGCCGCGCTGCTGCTTTGTTCAGGCCTGGCCCTTGACAGCTCAGCGGCCCAACGCATTACTGCGGCTCCTTCACCAGCTGGTTCTCTCCGCGTGACCGTAATCGATGCTGAGCAGCATTTGCTAAGAGGCGCGATCTGTTCGCTCCTGGGCGAGAGCGAACCCAGGGCAATCATTGCAACTGCAGTTACCGATGATCAGGGCGTCGCCGTGTTTGCCTCGATAGCGCCGGGCTCATACGTCCTTCGCGTTGCCGGCAAAGGCTTCGAAACATTTACCAAAGACAAAGTGATTGTCAAAGATGGCACTGCGTCAGACATCAATGTGGTGTTAGCCGTAGCGTCTGTCGCAGAGAGTGTGACGGTTGAGTCGCCAAGTGAAACTGCAACAACGGTCCAGGCGGGTGCTTCAACCGCAACTGGCAATCTTAAACTAAAGGAAATTCAAAGACTGCCCCTGGCGACTGCTCGTATCGATGAGGCGCTGCCATTGATTCCAGGCGTTGTTCGTTCGTCGACGGGCGAGATCAGTATTAAGGGGGCCAGCGAACAGCAAAACGCTTTGCTCGTCAATGGTCTCAACGTCTCGGACCCCGCGAGTGGAAACTTTCGTCTGAATCTACCGGTAGACTCAGTCGAGGCGGTGCAAGTCTTCCAACATCCCTACACCGCGGAGTACGGGCAGTTTACCGGTGGCGTCACGCGAATCGAAACCAGGCGCGGCGGCGACCAATGGCACTGGGAATTCAATGACTTCTTCCCTGATTTTAGATTCAAAGGTGGGCATGTCGTAGGCATCGCTGAAGACACACCACGGTTGAACCTCAACGGCCCCCTCATCAAGAATCGTCTTTTCCTTTCTCAATCACTTTCATACACCATTGCGAAAACTCCCGTCCGCGGTCTTACTTTTCCAGGCAATGAAACTAAGACTGAAAGCCAGAGCTACTTCTCGCAGTTTGATCTTCTCCTGGGCAGTCACCACACGCAGACTTTCACCTTTGGTTATTTTCCCGAGCGCGAGCAGTTCGTTGGCCTTGATTTTTTTCGGCCACAACCCGTGACCCCCAACTATAAGCAGCGTGATTTCGTTTTTACGGCTCGCGACAATTACGCCTTCGAATCTGGTCTGCTGCAGTCGTCGGTTTCGTTCAAGCGGTTCAACGCCAATGTGTGGGGACAAGGAGCGCTTGATCAAACTTTGACCCCTACGGTTGAAGGCGGTAACTATTTCGCTACCCAGGCAAGGCGGTCCGTCCGCACAGAGGTCCTCGAGGTCTACCAGCTACCGCATCAAAAATTCTGGCGCGGGTCGCACGAAATCAAAGTCGGATTTGATTTCAATAGCGTCAGCAACCGGTCCAACTACGCGGCACGTCCGATCAACATAGTGCGAGGCGATGGTACGCTCGCCGAGCGTATTACATTCAGAGCGACTCCACTGATCCGGGCAAACAATCGAGAGTATGTGGGCTTTGCACAGGATCGCTGGCTGGTGCGTCCGAATCTGAGTTTCGATCTCGGGCTGCGCTATGAAAACCAAAGGATCGCCAGCGAGCAGAACCTGGCTCCTCGGGCAGGCTTTGCCTGGTCGCCCTTCGGCGGCGATCGGACGGTTCTACGCGGTGGCATCGGCATCTTCCATGATAAAGTGCCGCTCAACATCCGCAGCTTCAATCGCTATCCGTCGCGCACCGTTACCCGTTACGGGCCGGATGGGTTAACCATTCTCGACAGTCGTCGCTTTACCAACGTGTTGGTCGACACCGCGCCAATCACCCCTCTGGATTTTCGTTTCTCAAACAGAGATGCGGGCTTCGTGCCAAGCAATCTGACCTGGAACATTCAACTGGATCAGATCGTTAACCCGTGGCTGACCTTGCGCGCCAACCTCATTGGAAGCCGCACTACAAACAACTACATCGTGAACCCGGAGCTCGATTTCCGCGGCCAAAGCGCGATCGTGCTGCGGTCGGCGGGGCGCGCTGACTATCGTTCTCTCGAGCTCACCGCCCGGTTCGCGCTACCAAAGGAGAACGCTTTCCACGTCTCTTACATACGCTCCCGTGCGCGAGGCGACCTCAACGATTTCAACAGTTACTTCGGAGATTTTGGCGAACCGGTGATCCGCCCTAATCAGTTTTCATACCTACCGTTCGACGTTCCTCACCGACTAATCGCCTGGGGAACGGTGGCGTTGCCAAACCGGATTAGCATTTCGCCAATCATTGAAGCGCGCAGTGGCTTTCCTTTCTCAGTGCGCGACGCAGAACAGAATTTTTTAGGTGTCAGAAACTCGAGCCTGACGCGCTTCCCCGCGTTTTTTGCAGTTGATACGGAAATTTCGAAAGAATTTCAGGTTACCAAGAAGTATGGTGTTCGCCTGTCGTTGAAAATCTTTAATCTGACGGACCACTTCAACCCGCGCAACGTGAGGGCAAATACTGCAGACCCGGCCTTCGGACAGTTTTCTTCTTCTTATGGACGCTACTTCACGGGCGGCTTCGACATCCTTTTCTAGCAGACTGAAAACTAAGAAGCGCATTTCACATGAGGTCAGTACCACCACGCGGTTGCGGGTGGGTCCGGTTCGCAGTAGCTCAGTCACAATCTTAATTGCGCAGGAAACCCACCCGCTACCGCGTGGTGGTACTGACCTCATGGGACCGCCCCTCATTCGTTGCGATGACCTTAGAGACACCACACCAGGAGCTACCGACGGTGAAGCGGTTACTGTGTCTATTCACCGCTACATAAGTGAGTGTAATCACCAGGGAGAGGAGACTGATGATCAGTCCGGTCGTTTCCGCTTTGCTCCGCTTCAATTCCAGTAGAACTTCATGACTACCCTGGGGAATTGTAAGGCTAATCAACCCATCGGGCTGCGACGGTTGGACAGTTAAGCTGGACGACTCACCAGGCAGCTGGACCGTCCAGTTCGGGAAATAAAACTGCGATATGTTGATCTTCATATCTGCCGGTGTGTCCACATGCAGCTCGATCCTGCCGGGCCTCCAACTGTCAATTCTTACCTGACCCGTCCCCTCGACAATGTTGAACCTGGACAGACTTCCTCCTGACTGACCCACTCTTTGCAACAGAGACTTAAATCTCCTGTCCATCGAATCGTCCCAATCCTTTTCAATACTTGATATCTCCCAGTCCATCTCTGCCATCGCTGTGTTCCAACGCGGATAGTATTCCGGGACCTCTCGCTCCTGGTCGATCTCTCTATTTTTGTAATTGATCTCCTCCTGAGAAGGATTGTGAAAAGGGTAGGCCCTCCAGATCGCCCACCCGGTCGCGGGAAACCAGGTAACGATGAGCAGGACGACGGTTGTCCAGATTACTCTCATCGAACGCGAGCCGCTCTTTCTGAACGAATAAATAGCCGACGCCAGCAGGGCCGTGGTGGCTATGGATAAGATTGCATTGAAGCGCCAGGGAAATTGAATCTTCTGTACGAGAGGAAAAATCAGCCAAAGAGGCCGACTGAGATCGGTCATCATTAATATGCTTGCCATTCCCACGACAAACCAAAAAATGTTGAGCTGCCTCGTGAATTTGGACGGATTAAAGTGAGCGATGACAAACGCGCAGCAGGCAATTGCGGCCAGGTCGAGCGTCAGCAGTAGCAACGTTAGTTTCTCGTCTGTCCAGAGGGCGAAATTGGAAAATAGCAGCCAGTTCTTGTACGAGAAATAACCCGTAGTCATCCGGTCAAGAAAGACGAGCTGTTGAGTTGTCATCGCTGGCCATAGAAAGACAGCAGACAACCCGATGCCGAGCGCCACCCCGGTTAGAACCCTGCCTGTGACTTTTAACTTATGATCTCTGCTTGAAAGACAGAAGACGTAACAAACGGGGATGGGTGAAAAGATCAGGGTTGTTGGCAGGTGAGTCATTAAAAGCAGCGCGTAACTGATAGCTAATCCCGCCACGGCGAGCTTGTCTCGGCTCACGATCCTATGAGCGAAGAAGAGAACTAAAGGCATCCAGACAAATGCCCAGTACTCTGCAAAAGATCCTCGTATGTAAAGATCGGCGGCCAGGTGATAGGGCGTTGCCATGTAAAGGACTGCGGCCAACAGAGCCGAGGTGCGCTCAGTCAGATCTTTGAGCCAGACGTATGCGCTGAAACCGGATGCGATCAAGGCGAGCGAGGCTGATAGGCCAAGCTGATGCCAACCATGCAGGTCATCAGGGAAGAACGGTTTGAGTAAGCTGGTCAGGAAAAACGGGACCGGCGGGTAATAATAAAAGACCGGACTCCCCAGGCCTTCATTCATTCCCATGAGCCAGCGCGGATAAAGATTACCGTCCCAGAGCTGCGTTGCAAAATGGATGTACCAAAGAGCGTGATGCGAGACGCCGTCATCACTAAAGAAAGGAATGCCGTAAATGAGGGTTGGGATAGTAAAAATAAGTCCGGCAGCCGAGATGAACACAATCGGGAATAGTTTCGATTGGACCACTTTACTTGCCGGACCGGCTTTGATGAGCGACAGCATTTCAAATCTCAACGTGAGTCCGTTTCTCGGAGTCTACAAGATGGAGCGCAGGCATCTTGCCTGCCTCAGGTGAGTGGCGGCTCGAGCAGGCAGGCAAGGTGCCTGCGCTCGCAGCTCCTGGCGTCACCCACAGCTCGCGCGTCATTATCCATCTTACCGAAACGAAGGTCGGCCAAGCATGGCCACGGGGTGACACTTTGCCACCACGTAAAGTCTCGGCGGCGGCATTGCGCCGCTGCTCTACTCAAAGAACCGCGCTTGAAGGACTTATATTCTAATCGATACGCATCCCGTTAGCCGCTGAGTTTAATCTGCCTTTCATTTTGAGAGCGGCACATCCGTTGCTCCCTTTCGAATAGTTTTCGGGTGGGAGTTTCAGCCAAAGGCATAGATGTGAAGAAGAAACTGATGCTTGAAAGTGCTTTCAGGCAAGTCCGGCATGGGTTCAACCGGCCGTTTATGGTGATGTTTGAAACCACGCTCCATTGCAACATGAAGTGTGGCTATTGCGCTATCTGGCAAAACCAACTGCCCGAAGATCGAGCCACCCGCGACCGGGTGCTTTCGCGTATGGATGAAGCGGCCCAGTTCGGCGTTTTTGCCTGGAGCTTTTCCGGAGGCGAGCCACTGATGAATCCGCATATGCCGGAGTACATCGAGTATGCGGCACGTAAAGGCTTTTACACTTCAATGCCGACCAATGGACTGGCCCTTAAGCGTTACGCGGAAGCTTGTGTGAAGTTGGATCAGTTGGAAGTCTCCATTGATACGCTCGATCGGGTGAAGTTTATGCAGCGACGCGGGATCGATGGTCTTCCGGCCATTCTCTCGGCGCTCGACTACATCAAGGGCAACCTCCGTTACCAGACAATCCAAATTAACGCGGCGGTCGATCTCGACAATCTCGAGGATCTGCCGGCGCTCGCGCGCTACTGCCAGGAACGTGGCTTTCTTTTGCACACTGAAGCTGTGCACAACGTTGTGCGCACAACCTGGAAGACCGAAGACGTAGAGATGGAGCGAGACGCGCTGGATAAAGTCGCTGGGTACGTGCTCAACCTGCGGAAAGAGTTTAAGTGCGTACGCTTTTACAAGGACTACTACAAGTTCTATCGCGACGATGGCTTCTCGAAAAAGTTTCCCTGCCGGTCGGCTTCGCACCTGGTCAACATGCGACCCGACGGCTCGATCCAGTTCCCGTGTGCGTTTGTCTCGTTACACCGCGGCGTGCCTCAAATGTCTCTACGTGAGATTTACGAGTCGCCTGAGGTTAGAAAAATTATCGCCGAATCACCGGCGATGTGGGACTTCTGCAAGGGCTGCAAAATCGGCTGCCCCTACGAAGTATCGGCCTATCGCAACAGCCCACTGACGGCGATGCGTTCGGCCCTGGATTTTCTCCAGTTGAATTGAAACAGACGCGCGAGTTGGCAACCTGGCTAATGGTGACTGAAGAATCTTTGCTGGCATCGGAACAAACGCGGGGGGCGACAAGGGCGCTGGAAACGCCGGCGCCCGTGGCCGTACGAGTACGTGGCCTGTTCAAGCGATACAAAGACGGCACGGAGGCCAATCGCGATATTGATCTGGACGTGCGCCGCGGTGAGTTAATTTCCATCCTGGGCCCAAACGGTGCGGGCAAGACAACATTCCTAAGACAGATCACAACCGAACTGCGTCCCTCCGCTGGAAGCATAGAAATCTTCGGCGCTAACGCGATTGCCGCCCCGCAAACCGTGAAGAGAATGATGGGTATTACACCGCAGGAAGCCGGAATTTTTGCGTCGCTGACCGTACGTGAACACTTTGAACTATTCGCCCGATTAAAGGATCTTTCCAAGGCAAAAGCTCGCGCAGCCGCAACTGAGGTTATCAACTCGCTGGATCTGGTTCGTGAGGAAGGGAAGCGTGTTGGGTCGCTTTCCGGCGGGCAGAAACGACGCATCCTGATCGGCTTGGCGCTTTTGGGCCGGCCTCGGCTGCTGGTGCTGGACGAGCCAACCACGGGACTTGATCCGTCGTCACGGCAATCTGTCTGGGGAGTAATCCGGCGCGCGGTAACAGATGGAGCCACCGTTATTCTTTCCACACATTACATCGAAGAGGCCGAGCGGTTGAGCGACCGCATCGGCATTATCGCGCAGGGACGTCTGATCGCGCTGGGCACTCTTGACGAACTCTTCTCGCGACTCGAACGAAGCTACCGCGTCAGTTATCGCGACCCGCTCGATCCATTCGGTGACCTTTGTGTGCACTATTTCGCCAGTTTCAAGGAAGCTCAAGCTCATATCGCACAAGCGGAGCTTTCAGAGTATTCAATCGCGCGCGCGTCGCTGGAGGACATTTATTTCGCACTGACCGGCGAGCGCCTGGTAGAGGGAGAGGCAGAAGCCAAGGCATGAGTCGCGTAACCGACATTTCCAGTGTGTTCCGAATTCAGCTCATGAGTATGCGCGCTGAGGCGGGACCATTCTTCCTGGCAGCGCTGGTCTTTCCGGCCGGAATGTATCTGTTTGCAAACGCAGTCGGCGGAGTTGCGCGCACGCCGGAGCAAAGTCGTCTTCGGTTTCTCGCCGGCTCCATCGTCTTCTCGCTATCGCTCACGTCGATTAGCTGGCTCGGCTATCTACTCCTGGAAAATCGGTTCACCGGACGTTTGAAGCTGTTTGCGACACTGCCACTCGCTCCGTCTTCTTACATCTTCGGGTTTCTCGGCTTCGCGTTTCTCCAGGCGGCGCTCGGAACCACAGTTCTACTTTTGATCGGACGCGCGGCCGGCGTTGGCATGAAGCCAAACATTCCGATGCTGGCGCTGGTAATCATGTTGACGGTGCTGTGTCTGTGTGGTTTCGGTGTGGTCATCGCCGCGCGCGCGCGTAGCTTCACCGAAGGCTCGCTTCTGACTGACGCCCTCGGCGCGGGGCTGGTCTTCCTCGCGCCTGTTTACTACCTGCCCGAAACCATGCCGCACGGACTGCGATTCGTTTCGCGGTTGCTGCCCACGTCATTCGCCGCCAGTGCCGTGAGGACCACGCTAACGGGTGGCTATCAGGTTGGCACTGAACTATTGGCCCTCGGCTTGATGGCCATCGTCACCCTGGCCCTCGGATTCAGACTGACAAAATGGAGGGAAGACTGAGTCGGATGAAAACGAAACGCATCCTTGTGCTCACCCTCTCTTTCGGCTCCGGTCATGTTCAGGCCGCGCGCGCCGTCGAGCGCGAACTGAAACGACAGTTGCCTTTTGCAGAAGTGCGAGTTCTCGACGCGCTCGCGGGTTGTCGTCTTCCGTTCCGTGCAGGTTATGTTTGGCCTTACTGGGCCATGCTGCGCTACGCGCCGATCTTATGGGATCGCTTCTTTCAAAGGCGCGTGGCCCGAATGGATCGAAAGACCGCGCCGGGATGGGCGTTTCGCCTGGGCTGCCCACAAGTCTTCAAAACCATTGCCGACTTCAAACCTGACGCAATCGTGGCAACTGAAGTAGCGGCCGGCGAAATGGCCGCCATGGCCAAACGCGAAGGACTCACGACAGCGCGCATCACCAGTGTCATTACTGACTACGAAGCTGAACCGGTATGGGTAAAGCCGGAAGTGGATGCTTATGCAGTCGCTGATGCTCACGTGCGCGATCAGTTGTGTGCATGGGGAGAAACTGAAGAGCGGATAGTGATCTGCGGGATTCCCACTGACCTGCCTTTCCATACTCAACACGAAGAACAAACAACCAGAGCTCGTTACGCGATCTACGACGAGGCGCCGATAGTACTCATCATGGGCGGCGGGTGGGGACCGACGCGCATGAATGAGGTGGCGGCGAGACTGTGCGTGTACGGCCAACCATTGCACGTCATCG
>Ga0137397_10003844_pt1 | contig 10478 bp, 11 predicted proteins | sample czorhiz116metaG_FD_106658 | JGI IMG/M metagenome (GOLD analysis project Ga0137397, IMG submission 106658) | Vadose zone soil microbial communities from Angelo Coast Range Reserve, California, USA - czorhiz1.16 metaG | ecosystem: Environmental > Terrestrial > Soil > Vadose zone | place: USA...
CGACTCTACCGTAACGGTCATGCACGTGTGATCCTAGAAATGCCAAGGATATCGCCGTTGCTCATTCGGCCTTTGCACCTGAAAATTTGACAACCTTGCCCCATTTCTCGATTTCCTGCGCGAAGAACTTGCCAAAGTCTGCAGGCGAGCCGGGCAGTGGCGTCGAGCCCCATTCGGCGAGGCGCGCCTTCATTGCGGGATTTTCAAAGGCTGCGTTGATTTCTCTGTTTATCCGCTCGACGATTTCAGGGGGCGTGTTTCTAGGTGCGCTGATGCCAGTAAACCCGCTTGCCTCGTAGCCGGGAACAAAATCGGTGAGTGTGGGAAGGTGCGGCAGCAGCGCGGAGCGTTCTGCTCCAGTGGTCGCCAGTGCTCGCAATTTGCCCGTCTTGATGTACTCGATTGACGAGGGTATCGGGTCAATCATCATTTGGACCTGCCCGCCAACCAGGTCGATCAATGCAGGCCCACCGCCCCGATACGGCACATGAACGAGATTGACTCCGGCCAACATTTTGAAGAACTCGCCGGACAGATGCTGGTTGCTGCCAATGCCGGCCGACGCCATCGTAATCTTGCCTGGATTGGCTTTGGCATAGGCGATGAACTCGGGAACAGTCTTGGCCGGCACCGCTGGATGTATCACCAGAGCGTTTGGATTGCGAAGAACGCCAGCGACCGGCACCAGGTCATTAATGGGATCGAAATTGAGCTTGGCGTAGAGCGACGGGCTGATCGCGTTAGAAGCTCCCATAACGAGAAAGGTGTATCCGTCGGGTGCCGCCCTTGCGACTGCCTCCGCGCCGATATTGCCGCCGGCTCCCACCCGGTTCTCGACGATGAATTGTTGGCCCAGCCGCTCTGACAACCATTGTGCCAGCACGCGGGCGATAATGTCGTTGGGACCACCGGCGGCAAACCCGACGACGAAGCGCACCGGCCGGGTCGGATAGACCTGCGCTGAAGCGAGGCGTGAGACGGCCGGGAGCGCGACAGCACCCGTGGCCAGATGCAGGAATTGTCGGCGGGGAAGTTTCATCTCGTCCTCCCAATTGCGCGCGAGTGCCAATTTCGCATGAGCCAGTAAGGGGCCAGCTTGGAGGCTAACCCGCTACGCGCTGCCTACTCCGGTTTGATGCCCGCAAACTTGATCACCTTGCCCCACTTCTCGGCTTCGTCGGTGATCAGCTTGCCGAACTCGGTGGGCATCACCGGCATCGGCGCACTGCCGAGATCGGCAAGCCGCGCCTTGATCTTTGGATCAGCTAGGCCCGCATTGATCTCGTTGTTAAGCTTATCGACGATCTCGGCGGGTGTGTTCTTGGGCGCGCCAACGCCAAACCATGTGCTTGCCTCGTAGCCCGGCACGAACTCTCCTACGGTCGGGATGTCCGGCAACACGTCTAAGCGCGTCGCCGGGGTCACGGCCAGCGGTCGCAGCTTTCCGACCCTGATGTGTTCGATCGACGAGGGCGTACTGGCGAACATCACTTGCACCTGCCCGCCGAGCAGGTCAGTCAGTGCGGGACCCGCGCCGCGATAGGGCACGTGCACCATGTCGATTCCGGTCATCATCTTGAACAGTTCGCCGGCCACATGCGGTATGCTCCCGTTGCCGGCGGACGCCATGTTGAGCTTACCCGGATTGGTTTTGGCAAAGGTGATGAACTCGGACATGGTCTTCGTCGGAACCGACGGATGTACTGCCAAGACGTTCGGCGCGCTCATGAGGCCAGCGACCGGCGCGATGTCGCGGATGAGATTGAAGCTTATTTGCTTCTCGTAGAGCACCGCGCTGACAACACTGCCAAACGCGATAAGGAGCAGCGTATGCCCATCAGCGGGCGCACGTACCACAGCCTCGACGCCGATATTGCCCACACCGCTGGGCCGATTCTCAACGACAAATGGCTGACCTAGCCGTTCGGACAACCACTGGCCCATGAGGCGGGCAACGATGTCATTCCCGCCACCTGGGACGGAGGTGACAATGATGCGCACTGGCCGCGTTGGATAGGCCTGCCCTAAAGCGATGCGCGAGACTACAGGTAGCGCGGCTGCGCCGGCAGCAATGTGCAAGAATTGTCTGCGGGGGAGTTCCATCTCGTCCTCCCATTTGCAAGCGGAGTACCAACCTCGGGTAAGCTACCAAGGTACTTTGAGCCGCTCATTCAATCTTCAGCCCGAGCGCTTTGATCACTGGCGTCCAGAGAGCAATGTCGTCAGCCAACATCCGTCGGAATTTTTCGGGGCTCGAATCGGGAGTTGGATCAAGACCCGACTCTATCAACATCCGCTGGTAGACCGGTTCTGCGAGTGCCGTGCGCGTCGCCTGGGCAATCTGGTCGATGATCGTCTTCGGTGTCCCGGCCGGTGCGAGCAGCCCAATGGAGCCTATCGCGGTTAGGCCGGGCAAGCCCATTTCGGCTGCGGTCGGAAGATCAGGCGCCCCGACAAGACGCGTGGGACTCGTCACGGCAAGGACGCGCAATTTGCCAGAACGATGTAATTCCAGGACCTGGCTGGTCACGCCCACTACCGCCGCGGGAATTTGCCCGCTCATCAGGTCCGCAATCGCCGGCCCCGCACCCCGATAGGGAATCGGCACGATCTCATGGAGTTCCGCGAGTGATTTGAATAACTCGCCAGTCAGATGATTGATTGAGCCAACACCGTTATGCCCGTAGAACAGCTTGCCGGGATTGGCCTTGGCATAAGCGATGAACTCCTTCAGCGTTTGTGGCGGCAACAACGGATTGATGGCGATGGCCCAAGGGCCGAAGGCGATGCACGAAATTGGGTCCAACTCCTTGATTGGATCGTACAGCGGTCGGTTCTTGAGCAAGGCCTCATTGACATGCGGGATTGTGCCGCCCACCAGAAGGGTATAGCCGTCGGGGCGGGCTCGCGCGACCGCCGCAGCACCCACCGAACTGCCGCCGCCACCCATATTCTCGACGATAATCGTGCCCAGCAGAGATTTCACCTTGTCCGCCCATAGGCGAGCCATAAGATCGTATCCACCGCCCGGAGGGAAAGGAACGACCAGTCGAATCGGCTGCGACGGGTAGGTCTGCGCTGAAGCGAGGCGCAAGACGGCCGGGAGCGCGACAGCACCCGCGGCCAGATGCAGGAATTGTCGGCGGGGAAGTTTCATCTCGTCCTCCCATTTTGCGAGTGAGTGCAAATCTCACGCGAGCTTGAAATCAGCGAAAGCTTCGTCAGCAAGGCGGGCCGCAAGGGACGCAGTCGCGTCCCCGCGATCGAGCCCTGCAAACTATTTTCGCGCCTTCGCTTCGGAGAGTTCCTTTTCGAGCTGGCTCACCCGCTCCTGCAGTGTCGATAAACGCGAATTGAGCAGCCCCACATTGAGAAACGTTACATTGTTGGCAGGCGCATCAAGGGTATTGCCGTAGCCTAGCCACGACGAATCGTAAATCTTGACGTTTGTGAAGCCCAGCTGCTGCAGCACGCCCGCGGTCTCCGTCGCACGCGCGCCACTCTGGCAGTAGACAATGGTTTCCTTGCCGGGATCGAGCCTTGAGTACAGTCGTTTCAGATCCCCGGCCGGCTTGAGCGACATGCCGGCATTGTGTGTGACCTGTTTGCGCGCCAGCTTGGCGGGCGTTTCGGGATCGATCCAGTTCTGTTCGTAAGGGATGTTGATCGCGCCCGGAATATGACCGCCGCGAATCGCGCGGATATCTTCGCCGATGAACTCCTGCGGAGTGCGCGTATCGACGATTTGCACATCCGGGTTGTTCAGCCGCGCCACCATCTCTTTGGTCGTGACCGCTACTGTCGGATTGATCTCCAGTTTGAGCGCGACAGGCGGAAGGTGCGAGGCATCACGGCTGATCGCGCGGCCGGCGGCGGCCCAGCCCTCGATGCCTTCGTGGTAGACACGGACGTTGCCGCCGCCGAAATACTGCAAGGTGTAAAGACCGAAATAAGGATTCCAGGCGCCGCGGCTGCCGTAGACGATGGTTTCGCGATTCGGGTCCAGACCCGCCGCGCCTAGTATCTTCTCGATGCGATCCGTCGCGATGAAATCCTCGATATTTTCGTCGCGTAGAATCTTCGCCACATCGCCGACGTTGACGGCGCCAGCAATGTGTCCTTGGGCATAGGCATCGGCGGGGCGTACGTCCCACACAATGGCGTTGCGCGCGATGGCCTCGGCGACATAGTGGTCATCGACGATGATGGGGGATGCGGCCACAGCGGCATGCTCTGACAGGAACAACAGCGGAATGAGGATCAAAGATTTCATGACGAACCTCCGTTTCATTGCTGAGCGGCGAGTAGTCGAAGACCCTTGCTACTGCGGGTCGGACCTGTCTCGTCATTGGACTGTTGCTTCAGACGTGCCGAGATTTGTCCGAAATGCGAATGCGTTCCAGTCCACGAACTGGAGTGCCTATTCATTGCAGGCCGGCGACACCAGCGTAGGTCATTGCTAACGCGGATGTTTTTACGAGCGGGTCGACGGTTCAAAGGAATTGCGGTATAGTATTTGTAGCGTTTCGACGGGGAGGTATTGAACTGCCGCGTTGCAAGGGGAAGCCACTTGCGCAATCAAGCCGTACGAGAGCGCTACGGACAGTTCTGCCCGATCGCCATGGCAGCAGAGATCTTCTGTTCGCGTTGGACCCCGCTGGTGGTGCGGGAGCTGCTGCTCAACGGGTCAACCCGATTCAACGACATCAAGCGCGGGCTGCCGCGGATGTCGCCGACACTCTTGTCGAAACGTCTTAAGGAGCTCGAACAAGCAGGCGTGATCGCGGCGCGCAAGCGAGGCCAGGCGGGAGTCGAATACAATCTGACCGAAGCCGGCGAGGAGTTGCGCGATGTCATCATGTCCCTTGGAGTATGGGGGCGGCGATGGATCGAATCATCGCTCTCGCTCAAGAACCTTGATCCGTCGCTATTGATGGGGGACATGCGCCGACGCCTCGCGCCCACATCGCTTCCGGATCGCAGATGCACCGTACAATTCCTTTATCCCGAGCTCGGCGCGGGCCGCAAGCGCTGGTGGCTCGTGATCGATCGTGATGACGTCGATCTTTGCATCATCGATCCTGGGCACGACGTTGATCTTTATGTGCGCAGCTCCCTGCGCGCCATGACCGCCGTCTGGATGGGCTTCTCTACTTTGAAGTCCGAAATTGAGGGTGGCAATATCGTAATGACCGGGGACGAGGCGCTCGCAAATTCGATGCACAAATGGCTGGGCCTCAGCATGTTCGCGAACGAAAAGAGCCCCCTCGCGAGCTGATTGCTATCACCTCAACAATGCGATGCCCTCAGTCGAGTGCTTTGAGGTGTTCGGGAGCATGTCCGCTGTTGGCGTGCGCCGTGATAAGGCGGCGCTTTCCAGTGGGTGCAAATCCGACCCGGCAACCGCTCCAGCCGGAAGCAACCGGAGCAGTCATGGAGGTAACGAAGTGGCTGAAGCCTTCGGATAGCGTGTCACGATATACGGTGATCCATTTATGTCCGCTTACGAGGCAAGAGCTGCCGTGTTGAACTTTCGGCGGCACGGTCGAGTCGACCGGAAGCCGAGTCTCCGCTCCGTTATCTTGCATGCAGCCGATCACTTTCGATGGTAATTACTCTTTGCGCTTTTTTTCTCGCCTGCGTAGTGTTTTTTCTTCTCGCCTGCGTTGTTGGTCTTCCAGCGGAATTCTCTCATTTTGCCTAGCTCTCTCTACTGTTCTATCGCACTCCTCTCTGTCCTCGAAGCAATACCTTTGGCAACCGACGCTAAGCTCCGGCGGAAGCGTTTGGCAGTTGGTCGTGCACGCGATATCCCTGCTGGAGCAGTCTAATTGAGCAGCTGCGTATATTACTGCAGCAGCTGAGAAGAAGCCCGCAAGGCTCGTCATGAATCCGATCCGTATCATGACTACCTCCTGCTGCGCTGAGGCGATCAGTTCCAACTCTACCGAAGGCGACGAAGATCTCCTAGATTGCCTGGGGCAGCGGGCGCGAGGAGCTTCAAATGGCGACCGAAAAGCTGCACATAGTAGTCGGCGAGTGGTACTGGGGCGCAACGTGTCCCGAGTGTGGGGAGATGGCTGCACACTCCAAAGGCGATAGCGAGAAACCGGGCGAAGCGCAGGTGACGATGACCTGCGCAAATGGCCATCGCTTCTCAGCGCGGACAGAGAACTTGCTGCGCTTCGAGTGGGGCGCCCAATAGCGCATTCGCGGCAGGCAAGCGGGTGCATGAGTCCGCAATTGGCCTGAACGACGAAACGCGATGTCCGCTCACATGTCGGCAATTGGGCAGGCCCCTTCCCCGCATATCTTGTAGCCTAAACGCAGAGCTGCCAGGGTACACGGCCCGCCGTTTTCCGCCCGAAGGGTTGCCTTGACGGCCTGGGGGCCGCAGGCCCCGTGTTCCAATAGGTCGATAAGTCGTTACCGATTGACAATCGCGATCAGAACGTAATGCTCGGGCTATGGAAGATGACACTCACGACGAGGATTGGGACGATGCTCCCGCTTACCGCGATCCAAATGAGATCGAACAAGCCGAGTTGAACGAGGCGCTTTGTTCTCTCTCCTTGATGGATGATCCCTATCTACGGATGCAAGCACTCAATCTTGCGGTGGTAGATCAATTCGTCATGGACTTGGAATACGACGTACTCCGTAGGCTCAATAGCGAAGACCGCACGCCCGGACCAGAAGCGATGTTTCTAAATGCGTTTTCGCAAATGTGGAGTTTTGCGGCGTATGAGCTTTTGCGAACCTGGCGAGAGCGAGCGAAGGAGGTCATTAAGCTTCACGAAAATGGCGGTCTTACACTCAAAATCGAAGCGCTTGGCAAAGACCCCGGCTTTCGGCACGTTGGACGGGAAATTCGCGCCGACCAGCTTCGAACCTTTCTGATCGATCCAACTGCTATAAACAAGATCAAGGAAGACCTTCGACTAATACACATTCCGTTCTCTAGAATTGAGTTCATCCGCATTGCCCTAGCGAAGCATGAAGTTCGCGGAAACAAAAAGTCGGTCGCATACGCACCTGGCTACGGGCGGATCAATAGCTGGTGTGGTTCGCTCGATTATCAGCTCGAAAATGGCGGCGCAATTCTGGGCAACATCAATCGCCGTGACATTGCCGATGCGTTGCGTCTTCTTTCGGACCGCACGAAACCGCCAACTGATGAAGAGTTGGCCTCTTTTGACGAGTTCATGAATGGTCCTTCCTCCGTGTCAGATTTTCCGGAAAATAAATAATTCGTTTGGCGTAAGAAAAGCTGCACGAGGGATCGTCACCGAATGGCCAAGACCCGCCATCCCGCTTGCGGGATCTTCGGGGCTTGGTGAGCGCAGCGAATAGAGCCCGGTCCGGCAACGCCGGACGCGCCAAAACCCCAGGTCACTTGGTGCCTTTGACAGCAATCCGAGAAACGTGAAAAAACTCGCCTTAGCAAGGGCACGACATCATAAAGTTTGAGAAAGACATGGACGCATTCGAACAACTGGTCAGCGAAATCCTCTGGATGGAGGGCTGTTGGGTTCGCACCTCCGTTAAGGTCGAACTGACCAAGGACGAAAAGCGTCAAATCGGGCGACCATCATCGCCACGCTGGGAATTGGACATCGTGGCTTACAGCGGACGCGACAATCTCCTGAAGGTTATAGAGTGCAAAAGCTACCTGGACTCCCGGGGCGTCGCACTCCGTGCGTTCGATGGCAGCGATGAAAAGTCAGCAGAACGCTTCAAACTGTTTGCCGATGACCAGTTGAGAACCGTCGTCTTTGAACGCCTAAGGCTTCAATTCGCGGACTCCGGTGCATGCCGCGCGAATGCCGACGTAAAACTCTGCTTGGCCTGTGGCCGCATCGCTACCGATACCGACCGTGCGGGCTTGCACAAGCATTTCGCCGAAAAGGGTTGGGAGCTTTGGGACGAACCTTGGTTGCGGGAGCGCCTCAAGCGTATGTCCGACCGGGGCTACGAAAATCAAGTTTCGGCCGTCGTCGCTAAACTTCTGCTGCGAGGCAAGGTCGAATGACCATCGGCCAGCTCCCCAAAATGGCCTGGCGCAAGAAGTGTGTCAGGGGATGGAGGCCCGAAGGGCCGCGACCGGAATCCCGCTCGCACGATCAAAAGGGGCTCGGCGCGCGGCAGCCCAGCCCGGCAAAGCCAGATGCGCCGATCATGTGTCAGAGCAGTCGCGGCTGGTCGCCAATCTCAGTCGCATCTTGGGTTTGCGATGGCGGCGGGAATAAGAATTCGGACTTTGGATCGTGTGCACGATGCCGGCGATGGGCTAAATCGGGGTCCCGAACAGCGTAGCAGTATACGCATCCATGGGGGCAAGTATCATACTCACCGATGTCCCGTGCTTCCGCGCACTCGCATCCCGGCCGGTTGCCATGGAACTTAGCTTTGATCGGAGCACCTCTGAGTTCAGCTAGTCTCTGAGCGTCAATACAATGCGCCTCTTTGGCGCCTGGTACTAGGTTCTCCGGCTGTGCACAGACGGTGAGCTGAAGACCATGTGCGGCAGAGATTTCTACAAATCGTGAGAGTATCTCCACCTTCTGAGTCCGAGCGGGATCGCTCCACCTAAAGCCATTTTCTTTTGCAGCTTTTTCCAAGTTGCGTTGCGTCTTCTGATAAAATGTCGCAAAGGAAACAACGACCTCGTCAGTCAGTCCCGAAAGTTGCCTCGCAAGCATTGAGAAATTCGAAATATGCCATTGCGCGGAAGTCAGATCAGTGAACAGAATCGGATCATATCTCCATACCACGCAGCGTTGTCCACATCGTTCAGCTATTTGGCGAACGTAGGCAATGGCCTTCGCAGCATCGGTAACCGAAGTTTCCAAAGCCCGCGGATACCCCGTTATTGTGTGTTGAATGACAAACGGAAAACCCATGTCGGATATTTCGGGAAGGTACTTCATCATTGGGCCAACATTCTTCGTCCAAAATACGATTCCCTCCACGGCCTCCTTCGTAAGAAGGACCGTCTGAGTTTTCGAATTGTACGGATTGAGAACTTTGCAATACCCAGCACGCAAACGCTCCATGAACCAGGGTCCATAGAAGGTTGGAATGTCTGTCTTGTAACTGGCCGAAATAATCATAGTGTTTTAGCACGCTCATTTCAGTCAACTGTTTCAAACACATTCGAAGTGAGCCCTGAACGGCCTTACTTCTTTCGGCCAATTCGATAGCTAATACTTGCGGTGATCTTCGGATTGTCAAATGTTTTGAAATAATCCGCCAAGTCTCTCTTCTCCTCGTCATAATCGACCTGGAACGACTTAACGCCGGACTCAACAATCTCTATTCCATGCTTTTTGCAAAGCCCATCGAACCAGTCAGACAAGTTTGAGTCCCTAAAATCAATAAAAAGAAATCTGGCGCCTTGTTTTGCTCCGCTGAACAGATAGTCGAAAAACTCAGTGGCCTTGTCCTTCTGGCTATACAGCTCGGAAAAGAAATAAATGAACGTAAAGAGGTCCGCTTGCAGAAACTTCCTTTGTTTTCGCCAATTTTCCGGCTCGCACACATCCAACGTGCGAAAATTGGTTGACGAATTGAGATCAGGGCCTGTGACTTGGTCGACATCGGCCCAAGACTCACCCCAGCCCTCCTCTTTATCGAGCAAATAAAAAAAAAGCTTCGGCTTCTTCTTCGTAGTCAGAAGATATTTGAAAGCCCCGAGAAGATCACTGCCTGGTCCCCCGCCCACGCAAGATATTGTCAAAGCGTCCTGATCGAAAAGCTCCGAAAGCACATCGCTTGAACGTATGAATTCATACACCATATTCGCATGCGCTGTAGAGTAACGGTAAATATATGCGAATCTGATCGTCGGGTCGCTTAGGTCCGGTCCACCCTTAGCCAAAACGTTGCCATACGCTTTACCAAGCGCGACCAGCGCCTCGGTAACAGCCTTATCCCTTTTTGTCGGTGAGCCCTCAAGGTGATCATATTCCTGATCAAGCACTCGCTTGATGATCTGAAAGACTGTCATCGCTGATCGTGTCCTTGGGCCGGCTTTGAGCAAGAATGATACGCCGCCTCATGCGCAGGAATCAATTCGAAACTGCCGAGCTTCCCGCTACGACTAGCCCGGTCCGCGCAGATCGCAGTGAATGATCGAACCGCCGGAGAGCGTCGCGTCAGTTGGCTCCTGGCACCAGCTTCCTCCATTCCCACCGCACCAAACCCGTCCTTCTTCCGGCCATGTCGCACCGTTCGTCGGCTTCATGACTGCAAGTGCTTCCACCATCGCCCTGGCTCCGGCAGACAAGGTCGACGGCGGGATTGAGGAGATCACCCGCCTGAAGGGCTGCGACGAGGGAGCGGGTCTGCACAAGCGAAGCGCGGAAGACCGAGGATACGCCCCGCCATCGCTCGTCTCGGCCTTGACGGCCTGGGGGCGGCACGCCCCTCCTCAAAAGAATGGCGGCAGGCTTCGAAAGCGAGTACTTTTCTAATTC
>Ga0137397_10003845_pt1 | contig 10478 bp, 10 predicted proteins | sample czorhiz116metaG_FD_106658 | JGI IMG/M metagenome (GOLD analysis project Ga0137397, IMG submission 106658) | Vadose zone soil microbial communities from Angelo Coast Range Reserve, California, USA - czorhiz1.16 metaG | ecosystem: Environmental > Terrestrial > Soil > Vadose zone | place: USA...
CTCTGCTCGAGCCGGTTCATGCGCTGCCGGTAGCCGGCCACGGGCAGGCTGCCCGTACCGCGAAACACGCCTTTCCAGTTCTGTACGTCCTTCGGCACGTCGAGCACCACAGGCCCCGGCCGGCCGGTGCGGGCGATTCGAACGCCGTGCGCACCGTTGCTTCCAATTTGGTCGGATCGGTGACCAAGAACACGTGCTTGGCCACGGCACCCATGATGCTGGGTACGGGCGCTTCTTGGAACGCATCCGTGCCGATGGCCGTGGTGGGTACTTGACCGCAGATCACCACGATGGGCACGGAATCGGCCATGGAATCGCGCACCGGAGTCACCATATTGGTGGCCCCCGGACCCGAAGTGACCAGAGCCACGCCCACCCTGCCGCTGGCCCGGGCGAAGCCCGCGGCCATGAATCCCGCGCCCTGCTCGTTGGCCGGTACGATCAGCGGCATCGCAGAATGGTGTTCCAGGTTGTAGCGGAATACGGCGTCGTATATCGGCAAAATCGCGCCGCCGCTATAGCCGAAAATCGTGTCGACGCCCTCGTCCGCGAGGACCTGCACCAGCATATCCGCGCCCGTCATGCCGGCGCCCGCGAGCGGGTGCGCGGCTTGATTTAACATGTCGTAGCGGTCTTTCACCGTGAAAGACTAGCAGTTCTCGCCCTGGCGCCCAAGTACCACCCTCCCGTATGCTTGTCGGCCCATGCGGCATCTCATAGCAATACTCCTTCAAAATGAAGCGGGCGCGCTCACGCGCGTTACCGGCCTCATCTCCAGCCGCGGCTACAACATCGAGTCGCTGTCGGTGGCCCCCACCAATGACCCCACCGTGTCGCGGGTCACGCTCGTCACCATCGGCTCCGATCAGGTTATCGCGCAAATCAACGCGCAGCTCCTGAAGCTCGTCGATGTCGTGGCGGTCGAGGACATGACCGGCGGCGACGCCCTCGCCCGCGAGCTGCTGTTGATCAAGCTGCAGATCTTGCCTAAGCACGTCGAGGCGGTAGGCGCTCTGCTGCGCCGCGTCGGCGGCAAGGTGCTGTCCGCCAACCCCTCGAGCTACATCGTGGAACTGACCAGCACTGAAACCGAGATCGGCGAATTCATAGCGAACGTCGGCGCCTTCGGCGAAATCGTCGAAGTCGTCCGCAGCGGCGTCCTCGGAATCGCGCGCGCCAATCCGCGCCTGCACGTCGTCAAATGAACGCGCTCACCACGACGTCCTAGAGCCGCCGAAGCGCCGCCGCCGGCGGTCGATGCTTTAGCCGGGAAACATTTCGTTGACCTTTGAGGATACTTTTGCCCATGCCTGAAATCGAAGTCAAACCTGAACATGCCGCCGATCCCATGACCCGCCGCGTCGGAATTATGGTGGGGGTCGTCGGCATTCTCTTGTCCGTCGTCACCATTGCCTCGCATCGAGCGCATACTCAAGCCGTCATTCATAGAACCGAATCGAACGATGCCTGGGCCTATTACCAGGCGAAGAGAAATCGCGAGTACACCAGCGAAGTGGCTCTGACCCTGCTGCATACCCTTGGCACGGACCCCGCCAAGCTCGAAGCCCCCGTGCAGAAGCTGGAGGCCGCTCGCACCAAGTACACGGCGGATGCTGCCAAGATTCAGGACGACGCCAACGCGAAGGACGAAGAAACCAAGCTCGAGGAGCGCCGGGCACTGCATTTCGATATCGGCGAGGGATTTCTAGAGCTCGGCCTCGTCCTGTGTTCCCTGTTTTTCCTGGCGCGCAACAATTTCTTCCCCATCTTCGGCCTGCTCGCGAGTACCGCCGGCACGGCGATGGGCGTATGGGGCGTCCTGCTTTGAGGAAGGCAGCGCTTTTTTGAGGAAGCATCGGTTTGAGGACTGTATCGGCACTCGTTCAGGTTTTCGCGCTGGTCGCGTTGGGCCCTGCGGGCGTTCCGTTCGCCGCGGCGTCCGGAGAATCGGCGGCGCCGGCGCGGGTGGAAGCGCGTTCGGCAAACTTGATGGCAGTAGGCGTGGTGCGCGACGATGGGATGACCATTCGTCTGAGTCGATTGATCGATAACGCGCCGGTCCGGGACGCCGCCGTGACGGTCACGCTGCGCGGCGTCACGTACCCGACCACCGCCGAAGCCGACGGCAGCTTTACGCTGCAGACGAAAGAGCTCGCCATTCCGGGCGCGGCGGCGGTCGAATTTCAGGTGGTGCAGGCCTCGGCGCGCGAGACCCTCAAGGGCACGCTGCAAGTCGCCGGCGGGGCCGGCCCATCGGACGACAGGAACTCCGCCCGGCAGCTCTGGTGGTGGGTGCTCAATTTCGCCGTGTGCATCGGTTTCCTCTGGCTCTATTCGCGGCGGCGCAAAGCGGCCTCTGACCGGACGGACCCCTAACCGTTCGGGCGCCCCCCTAGAAGCTTTGCATGGTTTGCACCAAGACTTGGAATCTTTGAATCCCCACAAGATTGTTGAGCGGAAACGCGAAATCGATGTGCAGCACATTGCCGAGGCCCGAGCGGGTATTGCCGAGCCGCAGACCGAATCCCACGTCTCGCAGCAGCCCGGGATTGCTGTTGCCGATGACACCGCTGCCCCAGGTGCGGCCCACGTCGGCAAAAATGGCGCCACCCACCCGCACCAGGCGGAATGGGTACCAATCCGTATAGAACCGCTGTTCGACGGTGAACAGAGCCCGCGACGTACCGGACTCGTAGCGCAAGGGGTAGCCCCGCAAGCCGTTATCGCCGCCGAGCAGCAGCTGCATATCCGGATCGAGCGAATCGGTGACCGTCCCCGATAATGCCGCGTACAGCAGCCAGTCCGTGCGCCAGCGCCAATAGTATTTGGCGCCGGCGTCGGCTCTCAGATTGCGCGCCCGGCCGTCCTCGATGCGGGACGAGAAAGCGCTGGTCAAAAATAGCTGCTGCAGCCCGGTTATCTCGATTCCGCGCAGGGCCTTCGCGGCCAGCATGATGGCGTTGCGATCTGCGCCGAATGCCGAGTTCGACAAACCCACTTCGCCCTTGACTTCGGTACCGAAATACAAATCCTCGGTTCTGCCGATCTGGTTCTCATCGCCGACCTTTTGATACTTGTCCTGAAGAACATCAAATCCGACGAAGGGGTAGGACAGAGTTCGGTCCGGGGGCAGCTGCCGCGCCGGCATGGAGGTGACCGGCGTCGGCAGGAATATGTTGCGGTCGTAGCGCATTCCAAATGTGAGGCGTTTGGTCCAGCCGTCGGTCAAGCCGCTGGAAATGCCGCCGCTCAGTTCGTACGATGATTCATTGTCGTTGAATTGATCGACGATATCGCCCAAATTGTAACGCGAGATGGTGCGGTCGAACTTCACGGCCGTGATCTTCGCGCTCCACGGCGCATCCAGCGAGTAGAAAGGACGCGCGACTTTCAGCGAACGCTGCATACCGTCGCTCGAATCGGCGTAGGTGAGATCCGAGGTCCATCGGGAGCCGAGCACATTCGGGTCGGTCCAATCCACGCTGGTGCTGGTTCGATCGACCGTGCTGCCGTGCGAGATCTCGAGCCCCTTTCCCCAGCCCAGGAAATTCGAGTCCTGAAGGTTGAAGTTGGTGCTATTGGACCCGCCCGCGCGGCCGAAGGAGATGCCCGGACTCAAGGTCCAGACATCCTTGGTGATCACCTTGATGTCGACCTTGCCGTCGGCATAGCGGACGGGCACGACCCTGGCATCGTAAATGTAGGTAAGCAGCCGCAGCGCCCGCTCGGTTTCCGCGAGTTTGCGCGCGAGGTATTTGTCTCCGCTTGCAAACAGCAGCTGCGCCTTGATCGTCGCGTGTTTGGTGCGTATGTGCAGATGGTTCGCGAGCCAATATAGCCCATTAGCCTCGCGCGCATCGCTTTCGTCGAATATGTTGCGAATATCGAGGTCGATGTTGCCGATGACGGCTCCGGCCGCTTCCAGCTCGCCGTCGCTGGGCAGATCCGCCGGACGGGGCTCTTCGATGCGCGTGTGTTCCTTGTCAGTGAGCTTCGCAGCGATCGACGGTTCGGCTATCGCCGCAGTGATGACGGTAAGCGCAATCAGCAGGCTGCCGTCGGATAGCTTCATCCGATGATGGACGTCCGCTTAGGAATATCTTGCACGGCCGCGCGGGACGTGAACGGCAAGCTCATCCCGTCGAGCGCGTTCACATGCGCGCGCTACAACGCGGCGTTGTCCGTCTCGCCGGTGCGGATGCGCAAAACTCGCAGGATGTCGGTGACGAAGATTTTGCCGTCGCCGACCTTGCCTGTTTTCGATGCGCCGACAATGGCCTCCATCACTTGATCGACCAGCTCGTTCTTGACGGCGACTTCGATGCGGGTCTTCGGCACGAAATCGACGACATATTCCGCTCCGCGGTACAATTCCGTGTGGCCGCGCTGGCGCCCGAAGCCCTTGACCTCGGTTACCGTCATGCCTGAAACCCCGATTTCGGAAAGCGCCGCGCGCACGTCGTCGAGCTTGAAGGGCTTGATAATGGCAGTAATCAATTTCATTTTCTGGACTCCGATCAGCGTTGGGCCGTCACGACAATACTATTACGATTGCACGCAACAGGCACGGCCATATGCGGTTGCAGCGGCCCGGCGGGGGTGTTGCGTTCAATCGCCCTTCCGGGGCAGGCCCCGACCCGCTATAAAGACTGGCGGTAGACGCGGGTAGCCAGTTCCCAAGGAATCCAATGATCTCCACCATCCTCATCGTAGGCGGCGGCCAGGCCGGCGCACAAGCAATCGATACCCTCCGGCGGGAAGGTTTTGGCGGCCGTTTGGTGCTGATCGGCGACGAACCCGAGTTACCCTACCAGCGGCCGCCGCTGTCGAAGAAATACCTGTCCGGCGAAATGCCGGCCGATCGCCTGGTGTTCCGGCACCGCTCCTTCTACGACGAACATCGGATCGAACTCAAATTGGGCCGGCAGGCCGTGCGCCTCGATGCCGCCGCACGGCAGGTCGAGTTGGCGGACGGCGAGAAATTGGCCTATGACCGCTTATTGCTCTGTCTCGGTGCAGAATCGCGCCGGCTGACCTGCCCAGGGGCCGCTCTTCCGGGCGTGCACTATCTGCGCGCACTCGCGGATGTCGCGCCCATTCAGGCGGGGTTCAAACCTCAGGCGCGCGTCGTCATCATCGGGGGCGGCTACATCGGGCTCGAGACGGCTGCGACCTGCCGCAAGATGGGCTGCGAAGTCACGGTGCTTGAAATGGCCGACCGGGTCATGAACCGCGTGGTCGCGCCCAGCGTCTCGCAATATTTTGCCGAGGAGCATCGCGCGCACGGCGTCACCATCATCTGCGATACGCGGGTCGTGTGCCTGGAAGGCCGGGAGCGGGTCGAACACGTGGTTTGCGCCGACGGCACCCGGCACGCGGCGGATTTGGTCATCGTCGGCGTCGGCGCCGTCGCAACGACCGAACTCGCGCGCGCCGCAGGGTTGGCCTGCGACAACGGCATCGTGGTCGACGAATACTGCCGCACCAGCGACGCGGCGATCTATGCGGCCGGCGATTGCACCAATCATCCGTCGCTGCGTTTCGGCCGGCGGGTGCGCCTGGAATCCGTGGATAACGCCTTCGAGCAGGCGAAGACCGCCGCGCTCAATCTACTGGATAAGCCGGTCGCGCATGATCGCGTGCCCTGGTTCTGGTCCGATCAATTCGACAGCAAGCTGCTCATCGTCGGACTCTCGCAGGATCACGACCGGCAAGTGCTGCGGGGCGATCCGGCCTCGCGCAGCTTCAGCGTCTGCTATCTCAAGGGCCGGGAATTGCTTGCAGTGGAAGCCGTCAACCATTCGAAGGACTACATGGCCGCGCGCAAACTCATCGCCGAGCGCGCACTGATGCACCTCGACAAATTGGCGGACAGCGCACTTGGGCTCAAAGAAGCGATCTGATGCCCAAAGTCACGTTCACCGAGCCCGGCGGCGGCCGGCGTGAGATAAACGCGCCACTCGGTATCACCTTGATGGAGGCGGCGCGCCAACATGGCGTACAGGGCGTGGTGGCGCAATGCGGCGGCGCCTGCGTCTGCGCGACCTGCCACGTGTACGTCCATCCTTCCTGGCTCGCCAAGCTCGAACCGCGCGAGGAAATGGAGGAGGGCACGCTGGAGAACGCCTGGGAACCGCGCGACAACAGCCGTCTCAGTTGCCAGATCCAAGTCACGGCGGAGCTGGATGGGCTGGAAGTTACCGTGCCGCTGCGGCAGCAGGAGGGGTAGCCACCACCGCGGGCACACCCTGACCACCGCCCCTCCGTGTCTGCTGAGTGAAGCCTTTCTGAATATATCGCCGAGCGAGGTCGACCCATGCCTTTTAGGCTAATTCCTCGGTTACTTGTCAGTCTGCTGCTGGCCGCTGCGGCCGCTCCTGGGCATGGCGCGTCATCGTCGTACTACACGCAGCGTCTCGATGATCCTAAAGCGCTATATCTGGAGCGCAATGATCCGGGCGTGCACCGAGACGGGATCGGCGACGCGACACGGGCAATCCAGCAGGCCATCGATAAAGTGCAGGAGACCGCAGGACAGGGAATTGTCCTGATTCCCGAAGGCCGCTATCGCCTCTCCGGGACTGTTTTTGTCTGGCCGGGCATCCGCCTCATTGGATACGGACGGCATCGCCCTGTCTTCGTTCTCGGCAGAGCTACTCCCGGCTACCAGGAAGGGATGAGCTACATGGTGATGTTTACCGGAAATCGCGCTGCGAACGGAACTCTCGCGCGTCCAGGAAATCCAGCGCATCCTGTTGCCGGAGTCGTTCCTCCCAACGAAAAGATCGTGGATGCAAACCCGGGCACGTTTTACTCGGCGATGAGCAACATCGATTTCGAGATTCAGGATGGCAATCAAGCCGCGGTCGGAATTCGCTTTCATGCCGCCCAGCATTGCTATCTCGCGCACATGGACTTCCACCTCGGGTCGGGATTGGCCGCTCTCCATGATGTCGGCAACGAAGCGGAGGACCTGCACTTTCACGGAGGCCAATACGGAATCATCACGCAAAAACCCTCGCCCGGTTGGCAATTCACATTATTGGATGCGACATTCGAGGGGCAAAGCAAGGCCGCAATCAAGGAGCATGAAGCCGGCCTGACATTGGTGCGCGCGCAGATCAGCCACACGCCTACGGCAATCTCCATCGACCCCGGCTATGCCGAGGAGCTCTGGGTGCGAGACTCGCGCTTCGCCGACATCTCGGGTCCCGCGGTCATCGTGAGCAATGAGGGTGGCCTGCGCACCGAGATCAATCTTGAAAACATCGTTTGCAATCATGTGCCGGTGTTCGCCAGCTTCCGAGACAGCGGCAAAAAGCTCGCGGGGCGCGGGGAAATCTATCGCGTCAGCGCGCTCACCCATGGCCTCACTTATGCATCTCCTTCGGCAACTCCCGAGGTGAAGACCAGTTACGACGCAGTACGGATCAAGGCACTCCCCCCTCCCGTGCCGTCGGATATACCTGCCCTGCCGGACCAAAGAACCTGGGCAAATCTCAAGTCGCTGGGTGCGAAGGGCGACGGCATGACGGACGACACGGCCGCAATTCGCAATGCGATTGCGGCTCACCCGGTGATCTATATCCCAACGGGCCGCTATATAGTGACCGACACGATCACGCTGAAACTCGACTCCAAACTCATCGGGTTGAACCCGGCGACGACCCTGTTTGAGATCCCCGACCTTACTCCTGCTTTTCAAGGGCCAGGATCTCCGAAGCCGCTGTTGGAAGCACCGAAGAACGGCACAAACATCGTGAGCGGGATTGGGCTCTACACCAATGGCATCAACAGGCGAGCGGTCGGAGCCAAGTGGATGGCAGGTCGTGACTCGCTCATGGACGATGTTCGTTTCCTTGGAGGTCACGGCACGACGTTACCGGGAGTGTCGTTCGACACGATTTATAACAACACTCACACGGCAGATACCGATATCAGGCGGCGCTGGGATAGCCAGTATCCCAGTCTTTGGGTGACCGACGGCGGCGGCGGAACCTTTGCAAATATCTGGACCCCCAGCACCTTTGCACAAGCGGGCTTGCTGATTTCAAATACCGCCACAGAGGGCCGCGTCTACCAGCTGTCCAGCGAGCATCACGTTCGAAACGAGGTAAGGCTCGATCACGTCTCCAACTGGAGAATCTATGCCCTTCAGACCGAGGAAGAACGAGGCGAAGGCCCCTTCGCGCTTCCTCTATCCATAGAGAACTCCAGCAATATCACAATCGCCAATTTTCACGGCTACCGTGTCGTGAGCAGTTACCAGCCGATTTTGAATGCCATACACGTGGCAGCTTCAAAAAACATTCGATTCCGGAATATTCATGTTTACGGGGACAACAAGGTCTCCTTCGACAATTCGGTGGTTATCGACGGAGTCAGGCAGCAGTTCATCCGAAATCGCGAATTCGCGGCATTGACGGTCGATGGTTCCGACAATAATTCCCGTTCGAAAGGAAGTTACCCAACCTCCACGGTCACGCCTTCGGGCGCGCGGATCGAGCGGCTGGCAGGGGGCTTCTACGACATCTCGGGCGCAGCGGTAAACAGCACCGGCCAGCTCTATTTTGTCGATGCGCATTGGCAGCGCATCTATCGTTCGCTTCCGCAGCAGCGAGGAGTGGAGATCGTGCGCGATAGTCCGGTCGAACCCGTTCAACTTGTCTTCGACAAATCGGACGATCTCATGGTGGTCTCCTACGCGGGCGACGGAACAGTGTATTCCTTCAAACCGGATGTCCTTGATGAGGAGATTGCCCTGATAAAACCGGAGCTGGCTGCGTCTCGGCGGGACATGACGGCGGTGCTCCCGGTGAATCATTGGCGCAATGAAAACGATTTCACCAAGACTCTTCCGGTCAGGCGACCCTATCACTACATCTCACCCGACCGCACGACATTCATTCCCGCAGCCGAGGACTTCGTTACGGGAAAAACCTACTACGGCACCAAGATGGCCGAACTCTTGCGGGCCTTTGGGCTTGCGCGCGCCACTGCCGGAAAGCCTTTCTATGTGAGCGATGAGTCGGAGCAGAAAACATACGTCGCCGATGTTGATCCTGACGGCACTCTGAAGAATTTAAGACTCTTTGCCGAGTGCGGCGGGGAAAGCGTGACTGGCGACCCTGATGGAAATGTCTATATTGCCGCCGGCCAGATCTACGTCTATTCCCCGGCGGGAAGGTTGCTCGATACGATCAATGTTCCGGAGCGGCCGATTGATCTTGTCTTCGGCGGAACCGATGGGCGAACGCTCTTTATTCTTGCGCGAAGCTCGCTTTACTCCGTCGAGACCCGTTCGCCCGGCTCATGAGCGCTGGAGCCGCGCGACAACGGCCGTCAACGGCGAATGATGATAGCCTTGCAGCCTCGGAGCGACCAGAGGAACTCATCGTAAGATGTTCGGGCTTGCAATTCATGGCGGTGCAGGGACCCTGCCGCGCGCCGAATCGGGCGGCGAGAAAGAGCTGAGATATCGTGCCGGTCTGGCCGCGGCGCTCGACGCCGGGTATGCCGTGCTGCGCGGGTTTGGGTCGAGCCTCGACGCGGTGACGCGCGCCGTCATGGCCCTCGAGGACAATCCCTTGTTCAACGCGGGCTTGGGATCGGTGTTCACACTCGACGGCCGCAACGAACTGGATGCCGCGATCATGGACGGCAGAACGCTCAACGCCGGATCGGTGTGCGGTGTGACTCACATCAGGAACCCGATCGAACTGGCGCGCGCCGTCATGGAGCATTCGGAATACGTCATGCTGAGCGGCGCAGGCGCCGAAGAATTCGCATTGAGCCGCGGCTTCGCGCTGGTTCCGCGCAGCTACTTTTACACTCCGGAGCGTTGGCGGCAGCTCGAACGTATCCGCAGCGGCGACGCCGGACTGTCGGCTCTGACCATATCCCATGTGGGCACGGTGGGAGCGGTCGCACTGGACGCCGAGGGGCGATTGGCCGCGGCGACCTCCACCGGAGGCATGACGGGGAAACGCTATAACCGCATCGGCGATTCGCCCATCATCGGTGCGGGGACCTACGCGGACGACCGCTCCTGCGCCGTGTCGGCCACCGGGCACGGGGAAATGTTCATTCGCGCCGCGGTGGCGCACGATATTTGTTCGCGGATGCGTTTCGGCAGCCGCACCTTGCGAGAGGCGGTGCAGGAAGTCGTGTTCGACGAGCTCGTCAAACTGCACGGCGAGGGGGGAGTCATCGCGATCGACGCCCAAGGTGAGATCGCCATGGAATTCAATTCAGAAGGCATGTTTCGCGCGAGCAGAAGGGACGGAGAAGAGGCGCAAATCGCGATCTATCGGCCGGAATAGTCCCTTAGGCTTTCATCGTCGATGAATGAGCGGCTAGTGTCCTGAATCATTAATACGTTGCTCGATTCGCCTGCGGATTTTCGTGCCGGGCAAGGCGCGCCGACGAGGGAATATTTAAAGGGCACGGGCGAGGAGGCGCAACGCCGCCCGGCGCGA
>Ga0137397_10003846_pt1 | contig 10478 bp, 4 predicted proteins | sample czorhiz116metaG_FD_106658 | JGI IMG/M metagenome (GOLD analysis project Ga0137397, IMG submission 106658) | Vadose zone soil microbial communities from Angelo Coast Range Reserve, California, USA - czorhiz1.16 metaG | ecosystem: Environmental > Terrestrial > Soil > Vadose zone | place: USA...
ATCGCGGCGGTCTCGATCAGCCACCACCGCCTGCCGCTGGCACCCGCATTCAACGCCAGCTGGGACACCAAGCCACGCGTGCACTTCGATGCCACGATCGTGCGCGTCAGCACGGACACGGGGCTCGTGGGCGTGGGGTCGGGCGACCGGATGCTCGGCTTCGAAGGTCACGAGAGCCTGTTCGTCGGCCAGGATCCGCTCGCACTCGAGCGTCACTACCGGGTGTTGTCGAATATCGACTTTCACTATGGCCGCTGCTGGCCGCTGGATCTCGCGCTGTGGGATCTCGCCGGCAAGATCTTAGGCCAGCCCTGCTGGAAGCTCCTGGGCGGCCTTTCAAACCGGGTGCGTGCCTACGCTTCATCGGGGACGCTGCGCGATCCGGCCGCCCAGGCGGACGCCGCCGAGCGCTACCGCGCCCAGGGCTTCCCCGCCGTCAAGCTGCGCTTTCACCGCGGCGACTGGCGCGACGACGTCAAGGCGCTGGAAGCGGTGCGTTCGCGGATTGGCGAGAAGCTCGAGCTGCTGGTGGACTGCAACCAGGGGTGGCGCCTGCCGTGGGACACGGACGCCGCCTGGAGCTTCAAGGATGCGCTCGCTGTCGCCCGCGAGCTCGAGCGACTGAAGGTCTACTGGATGGAGGAACCGCTGCATCGTGCCGATCACGCCGGCATGCGCACGCTGCGCGAAGCGACCGACGTGCGTGTCGCCGCGGGCGAGATGACCCGCCAGCTCCACGAGCTGCGCGATCTCATCACTGGCGGCTGCGTGGACGTGCTGCAGCCGGACGTGGCGCTGGTCGGCGGCATCACGGGCCTGAAGCGTGTGGCCATCCTGGCGCAGGAGCACCACCTCACGTTCACGCCGCACACGTGGACCAACGGCATGGGCGTGACTGCCAATGCGCACCTGGTGGCAGGCCTGTGCGATACGCCGTTTCTGGAATTTCCGTTCGATCCGCCCGAGTGGAGCCTCGCGCGCCGCGACTACATGATGACCGAGCCTCTCAAGGCCGATCGCGACGGCTGGATCAACTTAAGCGATGCCCCCGGTATGGGCTACGCGCTCGACGAGGGACGGCTGCTCGCCACGCGCATAGGCTAGTAGCGATCCATCAGGTGCCGCAGCGGCGCCACGTATTGCTCGTAGTGGCGCCAGCGCCCGACCGATGCGGCGCTGATCTTCTGGCGCACCTGCCATTTGCTGGCCGTGATCACGACGCGGTCGGTCTGGTGAAAATCAAGGCATTTCGGGTCCCACGGCAACCCGATGAAGTCCAGCATTCGTCGAGTCCAGCCCTCCTGGTCCTCGATCAGCGCCTCGTAAGGCACCTCCAGCAGCGTGGTCGCAGGAAGCACCGCACGCCAGTGACGGGTGACGCGCAGGTACTCACTATAGTAGTGCGCCAGATCGTCCAAGTCGTTGGCGTAGGGACCAATATTGAAAAAGTTCTGGAAGTAGATCGACAGACAGGTATCGAAGGGATGGCGCCGCATGTGAATGATGCGGGCCTGCGGGAAGGCGGCATGGATCAGTCCCGCATACATGAAATTGGCCGGCATCTTGTCAACGACTCGCGGCGCTGCGCCGGATAGCGATGCCAGGTGCTCGAGATAGGCGCTCGCCATCCCTGCTATCAGCTTCGCACCTGCCTTGCCTTGCAGTTCCGCGTCCCGATAGTCGTCGTACGCGGCATTCCAAAAGGTCACCTCGCCGCCACCGAATACCGCCGGGTGGGAGGCCAGGATCTGCTCGGTCAGCGACGTGCCTGATCTCGGCATACCGACGATGAACACCGGGACCTCGGAGGCCGAGGCACAGTCGCGGCATTCGTGTGTGAACGCTCCATCGAAGCTGCGGATGATCTGGTCGATGCGCTGGGTCAGTTTCGCGCCGTGGTACTTGATTCCGTAACGTTTGGTCAGTTCGTTCGCCTGCCGATACTGCTTGAACGCATCATCGTATTGCCTGACGTCGTCAAAATACTTGCCGAGCGCGTAGCGCAGGCTGATTTCGTGTCCAAGTGGCAGCTGCTTCGCTGCTAAGGCTTCGGCGCCCTGCCGCCAGCTCGTATCGTCGCGGGTCATCCTGCGGTGCGTGGCGATGCTGGCGAATGCGAAGGAGAAGTCCGGACCAATTTCGATCGCGCGTTGGAACAGCTTCTCGGCTTCGTCAAATTGCCCGCGGTCGGCCCGCAGTTCGCCGAGGAAAGAGAGTGCTTCGACGTAGTTGGGGTTGATGGTCAACGCGGCCTGGCAGCTGAGTTCCGCATCGGCCGGTCGACGCTGCTGGCGTAACGCGAACGCCAGGCTCAGGTGAGCCGGGGCATAGTCAGGCTGCAGTGCGAGGGCCTGGCGGTAACTCGCCACTGCCTCGTCTATCTGTCGCAATTCAAACAGCACGTTGCCGAGGTTGCAGTGGCTTTCGGCGCGCCTTGGATCGAACTCGATGGCTTGGGCGTAGAGCGGCACCGCGCTGCGACGTTCGCCCAGGTCGCGCAGCACATTGCCGAGGTTATTGAGTGCCTCGACGTAGGCGGGCTGCAGCTGCAAGGCCTGGCGGTAGCTCGCGACCGCCTCCTCGCGTCGCCCCAGCGCGGCGAGCGCGAGTCCGAGGTTGTTGTGCGCGACACTTAATCTCGGGTCGAGCGCGATAGCCTCTCGGCCGATGGCTGTCGCCTCATCCAGTCGGCCCAGCTGCCGCAGGGCATTGCTGAGATTGCAGAGTATCTGCGCATCGCGGGGTTTGAGCCCGAGCGCGAGCCGGTAGCAGCCGATGGCATCGGCATGCTGGCCCAGTTCCAGGAATGCATTGCCAAGATTGTTGTGCGCCTCGACCCGCTGCGGGCTGCGTAATAGCGCGCGTTGGTACAGCGGCACCGCCTCGCGCGCACGGCCGAGTCCTCGCATCGCATCGGCGGCATCGACGAGCGCGTCCGGGTCGTCCGGCTCGATCGTCAGCGCCCGCCGCAAGCTCTCCAGCGCCGCAGCCCACTGCCCCTGGTCGTGCAAGGCCGCACCCAGATTGCGGAGCGCTTCGGCGTCATTCGGCATCAGCTCGGCGGCTCGCCGCAGTGCCGGCAGCGCATCTTTCCCTTGCCGCTCGAGTGCCACGCTGAGAATCTTCCAGAGAATCCCGGCATTCGGATGCGCCATGAGCGAGGAGCGGGCTGTAATTTCAGCCTCGCTCAGCCGGCCCTCATTGACCAGCGCGACCAGCGCGCCGATCTCGTGCGGACTCAGTATCTGCGGTGGGGAGACACCGGCAGGCAGTCCGCCGTGGCAGTGCTTGAATTTCCTGCCGCTCCCGCAAAAGCAGGGCTCGTTGCGACCCGGTTGGACAGCCATATCATTCGTCGCGGTAGCGGGTCAGCGCATCACCCAGCGCGGCAATGAGCGGCCCGAGCCACGGCTCGAAATTCTTCCACTGCTCGAGCCCTTCGCGGTAGATGGGCTGGCGAACCTGTTCCGAACTGGCGGTGCGCACGCTGCGCACGGTCTTGTGAAACTCAATGCACTGGGGTTCGAACTCAAGGCCGCAGAAATCGAGAATACGGCGCACGTTGCCCTCGAGATCGTCAACGACGTCCTCGTGCTGCACGCGCAGCACCCAACCGGGCAGCACCCGGTCCCAATGTCGCATCAGCTCCAGATAGGTTCGGTAGTAGCGGGCGATATCGTCGATGCTGTAGGTGAACTCCTGCCCCCTGGCGAACAGCTGCTTGAGGTTGCTGAAACAGCAGGCGATCGGTTCGCGCCGTGCGTCGATGATCTTCGCCCGCGGCAGCATCAGGTGGATCAGGCCCAGGTGCCTGAAGTTGTTCGGCATCTTGTCGATGAAGAACGGCTTGTCGGTGCGGTAGATTCGGGTGCCTTCCAGATAGCGCTCGCCGAGTTGCCGCAACTCCGCGCCACTCAGCTCGGTGAGGATGCGCGGGTAGCGCGGGTTGTCCAGATCCGGGTCACGGCCGCGAAGCGTGCCGACGATCTGCTGGATGTTGGGCAGCTCCTGCGTGCCCTCGACCTGCGAGTGCGACGCCAGGATCTGCTCGAGCAGTGTCGAGCCCGAGCGCGGCAGGCCGATGATGAAGATCGGATCCGGGTCCTGCACACCTGAGCCGCGACGGCTGGCGAAAAACTCCGGCGTACAGACCTCAATCTGCTGGCGCGTATTGTTCTCGATGATCTCCGGGCGATAGCGGCTTTCAGCGCGCTTCAGCGCATTGCCGAGCTCGTAGTGGTGGAAGGACTCGGCAAAGGAGCCTTCGTCCTCCAATGCCTTGCCGAGCGCAAAACACAGGTGAAAGCGGTCCACGGCCCCGAGCGCCGCATCTGCCTGCAGGGCCCGCAGCCGCTGCAGCTCTTCAGCCGTGAAGCGGTAGGTCTTGAGATTGGCGAGGCTCCAGTAGGCATCACCAAAGCCCGGTCGGGACACTGCCGCGCGACGGTAGGAGGCGATCGCCGCATCGCGCTCCCCGAGGGTCTTCTGTGCGTGCGCAATCGACAGATGCACGTCGGCATCCGCGGCAGTTCCGCGGAGCAGCTCCTGGTACAGGCCGATGGCCCGCTCGTGCTCACCGAGGCCCACGCATGCCGTGGCGTAGAGGCTCTGGTAGTAAAGCCGGTTCTGCGGATCCCCCTGCATGAGCCGCTCGAGCTCGCGGCGCGCCTCAGCGTGCCTGTGAAGCTCGATCAGTACCTCGGCGTACTCGGTACGCGCCGCGCGGTAGTCGGGAGCGAGTGCCAGTACCGCCGCGAGCAGCAACTCCGCATCATCGAACACCTTGCGTGCGATGCCGATGCGGGCCAGCAGGCGCATGGCTTCCACATGATCGCCGTGCTTCAGTAGCCAGGCGCGCACCATCGGCTCGGCGACGTCCAGATCGCCGTCCAGAAACAGCCCGGTCGCGGTCACGACTTCGGGCGGGATATTCCGCAGCGTCGCTACCTGGCTCGCTGCCATCGCGCTGTTGTCAGCCTGCCTCGTTATGCGATAGAGGCCTTCCAGCATGCTCCAGCTGGCCGGCAGCGCGTTGTTGATGCTGACCGCCGCCACAAAGGCCTCGATCGCCTGCGGCGCCTGTCGCATCACGACGTAGCAATGCCCGCGCTCCTCATGCAAGCGACTGAAGCGCGGATGATGCCGCTCGAGCTCTTCGAGCGTCTTCAAGGCGTCGGCGACCCGGCCGAGATAGCGCTGGGCGATGGCCACGAAGAGCAGCGCATCCCGGTGCTCAGGCGCTCGCGCGAGCAGCGATTGCCCGGCAGCGAGCGCCTCGGCGAACTTCTTCTGCCTGAGCAGCGCGCGGATCTGCGGGATTTCGGCAGCCGTCGCCGCGGGGGCCGTGATGGCGTCTGTCGAATTCATACGCTCCAAAAAAAGGGCGGACATTCGTCCGCCCTTGATTCTACTGCAACCGACCGAGGTCGATTGCCCACGATCAAAGTGTGCCGTTAGAACGTGTACCCTAGCGAGATAGTGAGCACGCGCGGGCGTATCGGAATCTCCGACTTGATGAACTGAGTGGAGCCAATATTGGTCTTCGCATCCGAGTTCGACAGGTTGTTGCCCGTAAGTTGGGCCGTCCATTTGTCCTTCGACACGCCGATCCCCGCGTCATACGTCGTGTACCCCGGAATCGTGTACTTGAGCAACGTCGTGGTCGGAGGATTTTGTGCCGGATCGTTGCCGTCCGGGAAGCTCGCCGGTTCGTTGCGCATCGAGGCGACGTGGTTCGCCCCGGCCATCACGAACGCATTGTAGCCAAGTGCCGTCCACTCATACTTCGCCCGGACGTTGAACTGCAGCGGCGGCGAGTACGCCGGAGACGTGCCGAGCACGCCGTACGGGTTGGTGTAAGGCTTGCCATTGATCTGCGTGATGCACTGACCGATCGGGGTCGGGTTGCCGGGAACGTTGCTCCGCAGACACGGCGCATCGGTCTGCTCGGAACTGTTCCACGAACCCGAGCCTTGCACCGTTAACCCCTCGACCAGGCGCGCGACGAGCTGAATCTCCACGCCCCTGACCCGGTAGGTTGGGCCGTTGACGTCGAAGGTCGTGTTGCCGAGGTGCACGGGATCGAACAATGGCAACTGCACGCCCTTCCAATCCATCTGGTACAGGGACGTGTTGAACAGCAGCCGGTGGTTCCAGAACTCGCTCTTGAAGCCGAGTTCGTTGTTGACCAGGTTGTCGGACAGATATCCCGCCGGCTTGAAGAGCTGCTTCGGTCCGCCCGGGGTAATCGGCGCCACCGCCTTCAGGGTGATCACGCTGCCATCGATATTGGTCTTGGTACGGTTGAAGCCACCCGGACGGAAACCCTGCGACCAGGTGTAGTACGCAAGCACATCCGGAGTCACATGCCAGGTGAGGTTGGCGCGGCTCTTGAAACCGCTCTCGCTCTTGTCGAGGGTGATGCCGAATCCGCAGTGCGTGCAGGTGCCATTGGGCACGTTCAGGACGGTGGAGGTCGCGCTGTAGTACTCCGAACCGTGCTCGAACTCCTCGTATTTGTAGTGACGCGTCCCGCCGGTCAGCGTCAGCACTTTCGGGATCAGGTCAATGTCGATCGAGCCGAAGAACGCGGTCTGCTTGTAGCCGCGGATCACGTCCTCGCCGAACGCCGTGTTCGTGTCCGTGCGATAGCCTGGGGTGCCCGCGAAAAAGCCCGCCATGGGTCCCACCGTCGTGACGCAGTCCGGGCCGCCGGCGAGCGAGATGGCGAGGTTGGCCGGGCTGCACTGCGGCATCGGCATGTAGTTGAAGTTCATGTTGTCGTAAATCGCGAACTTCTCCCAGAATGCGCCCACCAGGGCGCGCAGCCGGTAGTCCTCGTTCGTGCTGACGCGGAACTCGTGACTCTGGTGCGTGTTCCTGACCTGATCTCGCCACGAGCCGACCGGCGCGTAGCAAATGGTCGGCTTCGCCGACCGGAAATAAAAATAGCCGGCGCCCTGCCCCGAGCACGCGTAGTACGCGCCGTGTTGACTGCGCATGTAGTTGGAATAGTCCTGCTGCCCGTCGATGTTACGGGTCATGTAGCTGCCGGTGTAGACAGCCTTCAGGTCGGCGAAGCGCCCATTCAAGGTCCAGGCAGTGCTTGCATACTTATCCTTGCTGAAGGCCGGGGCCCAGGCCGTGATTTGGCGCGGCCCCAGAGCCCGGCCGTTCGGGTCGAGCGGATAGTCGTAGAAATAGCCGTCAGCCTCGAAGTGCTGGTAGTTCTGCTGCAGCAGCAGGTCCCAGTCGTCGCTGAACTTGAAAAGCGCCGAGAGGCGCGCGCCGCCATATTGGACCGTGTTGAGGTTCGACCCCACGACGCCCGCGTTGGGGGCCGGAGGACTGCCCGGACGTGGCAGCGGACCGCCCAGGGGCGGCACGCCGGGGACAGCAATCGTGTCCGAGACGTTGGAGATGTAGCCGCCGTGATGGTCGGTGAAGATCACGCCGCGCAGGGCGAAGTTGTCACCGAACGGCAGGTTGACGATCGCGTTCACGTTGTTGTTGGGGTCGCCGCCAGCGGTAATGCCGTAACCGGCATTGACGATGCCTTCGGTGACACCAAGCTTCGGCTTGTTGGTGATGTAACGAATGGCACCGGCCTGAGCGCCGCCGCCGAACAGCGTGCCCTGCGGGCCCTCGAGTACCTCGACACGCTCCATGTCGACGAGGTAGACGTCGTTGTTGCGGGCCGGGAACTGCATCGACTGGTCATCGAGGTACAGCGCCACGTTCGGGAACGGGGCAGTCGTCGACTGCGACTGGTTGCCCGAGCCGCCGGTGCTGAGACCACGCATGAAGATGTTGCCCGTGCCGGGGCCGTTGCCGCTGAAGGTCACGTTCGGCGTGTACTTCAAAAGGTCGCTGAATGAGACGACATTGAGTTGTCTCAGCTGATCGCCCGTGATCGCCTGGATCGTGATCGGCACGTCCTGGATGTTCTCCGACCGGCGCTGGGCCGTGACGACCACTTCCAGCACCTCACCGCCGGTGGCGGTGGCAGCGGCCGTATCGGCCGGCGCGGCAAACACAATGGTTGTGCTCGGCGCCCACAGTATTGCCGCCACGGCCGCAGAGATCTTCGAATTAGCCTTCATCGTTGCCCCCGAGGGTTGGTTGTGTATTTCCCACTCGAACGCGCTCCGCCTGGGCAGGCGGACTCCCGTATGACTTCTATACCACGGACCGTGAATACGCTTGAATAAACGCGTCATCCGGATGGTATCTGCCCGTTTGTGACACTAACCACCGTAGGCCAGCGCCCGGTTGTAGTCTGCACGCAACGCCCGTTTCCAGATCCCCCGGTACGCTCGGCCGCTGCATTTCGCGCAGCTCAGCTGCCGGCCAGATCGCCCAGAGCCACTCTCAGAGGTCCGAGCCACGGCTCGAAGTTGCGCCACTGCTCCAGACCCTCCCGGTAGATGGGCTGACGCACCTGCTCGGAGCTCGCCGTGCGCACACTGCGCTCGGTCTTGTAGAACTCGAGGCACGCTGACTCAAATTCGAGACCGAGGAAGTCGAGGATCCGGCGCACGCTGGGCTCGAAATCCTCGACCAGCTGCTCGTGCTGCACGCGCAGAACCGTGCCGGGAAGTACCGCGTCCCAGTGGGCCATGAGCTCGACGTAGGCGCGGTAATAGCGTCCGATGTCCTCGAGGCTGTAGGTGAACTCCTGCCCTGACGCAAACAGCTGCTTGAAGTTGCTGAAGCAGCAGGCCATCGGCTCGCGCCGGGCGTCGATGATTTTCGCGTTCGGCAGGATCAGGTGGATCAGCCCGATGTGCCGGAAATTGTTCGGCATCTTGTCGATGAAATACGGCTTGTCGGTCCGATAGACCTGTGTGTCGGCAATGAACTTCTCCCCGTAACGCTGCAGTTGCTCAGCAGTGAGCTCCGGCAGGACCGCGGGGTAGCGCGGCGGAGCATCCAGGTGATGCCTGCCGTTCAGGTGCTGCACCAGCCGCGGGATGTCGGCGAGCTCCATCGTGCCCTCGACGCGCGAGTGGGACGCGAGGATCTGCTCGATGAGGGTCGAGCCCGCACGCGGCAGGCCCACGATGAATATGGGGTCCGGGCGCGCGCATCCCACGCCCTGGCGCGCCGTGAACAGCTCGGAGGTGCAGACCGAGATCTGCAGACGCACGTCGCGCTCGAGCAAGCCCGGTTTGTAGCGCGTCTCGGTCTTCTTCAGCTCATTGCCGCGCTCGTAATACTGGAATGCCTCCGCGTAGGCAGCACGGTCCTCCAGCGCCTTGCCGAGCGCAAAGCACAGGTGGCAGCGGTCGATCAGGGAGACGCCCGCCCGTGCCTCCTCGGCGCGCATGCGCGTCAGTTCCTCCTCGGTGAAGCGGTAAGTCTTGAGATTTGCCAGGCTCCAGTACGCGTCGCCGAAGCTCGGCTGCGCGGCCGCCGCGGCCCGATAGGCCGCGATCGCCTCGGGCTGTCTGCCGAGGGTCTTCAACGCGTGCGCAATCGACAGGTGCAGCTCCTGCGGATTCTGTGGCGCGTCCCCCAGAAGCTCGCGGTACATGGCCAGTGCTCTTTCATGATCGCCGAGGCCGACACAGGCGTTGGCGTACAGGATGCGGAAGTTGCGGTTCTTCGGCTCCCACTGCCGCAGGCGTTGCGCTTCCTTGAGAGCCTGGGCGTACTTGTGGCGCTGGCACAGGACTTCCGCGTAGTCGTAGCGGGCCGCGTGATAGTCAGGGGCGAACGCCAGCACGCTCTCGAACAGGAACTCCGCGTCATCCAGTACGTCGAGCTTCACGCCGATTCGTCCCAACAGTCGCATTCCTTCGATGTGGTCCGGCTGCGTCTGCAGGAATTGTCGTACGATCTGTTCAGCGTTAAGCACATCGCCTTCGGCGAACAGGCTCGAGGCACTGATGATGGCCGGCGGCAGCCGGGCGAGATACTCCGCCAGCGCCCTGGCGTGCTCGGCCTCGGCGTTGCGGCCTGCCGAACGCAGGAGCTCGTGCAGCGCCTTCCAGGTGGCAGGGAGCGCTTCGTTCAACGCGACCGCGCGCTGGTAGGCGTTGATGGCAGCTGCCGTATCGCCGCACGCTCGGTGGCAGTGACCGCGCTCCTGGAACAGTCGCGCGTACTGCGGATGCAGCTGCTCCAGTCGGCTGAGCGTCGCGAGCGCGTCGGCGATGCGACCGAGGTAGCGTTGGCAGACCGCGAGGATGTAGAGCACGTCGCGGTTCTCTGGCACCTCCGCGAGCATGGCTTTGGCGGCGGCCAGCGCAGGGGCGAACTGACGCTTCTCCATGAGGCCGCGGGCACGGCGCACTTCAGCCTCGATACGCGACTCAGACGGATTCAGCTCCGCTGCTGCCATAGTGACTCCAGAGGCTATTTACCTCCGAACCGGTAACTGAGCCGCAGACCGATCGTGCGCGGACGGTTGATACCCGTCATTCTGATCCATTGGTTGTACTGCGTGAACAGGTTGCCTCGTTGGTCGCTCAGAT
>Ga0137397_10003847_pt1 | contig 10476 bp, 7 predicted proteins | sample czorhiz116metaG_FD_106658 | JGI IMG/M metagenome (GOLD analysis project Ga0137397, IMG submission 106658) | Vadose zone soil microbial communities from Angelo Coast Range Reserve, California, USA - czorhiz1.16 metaG | ecosystem: Environmental > Terrestrial > Soil > Vadose zone | place: USA...
CGAACTGATTCGCTACTACGAATTAGTGATCGAGGAACTCGCGATCATTCGTACTGAAGCAAGCTTGAACGATTCGTATGACTACATTGCCGAATGGAAACGGCGCAACGGGGAGCTGCTGCCTATCCGGCAGAAGTGGGTTCGCTGGCTGCAGTCTTAACTGTAGCGGCGGTCTATGACCGCCGAAAACCGGCGCTCATGGAGCGCCGCTACAGTCCTATTTAGCTCAGTTCGGGTGCACCGCCCGGAGCACGTCGATTCTGCCGTATCCCAGTTGATTCGCATAACCGGGATTGACGGAGTCGATGTTGACGGAGCTTGAAGAAATAGACTCCGGGATCCCGGTCGTTGTCAGCGAACGGATCAGAGCTGCCGTACCCGCAACAGCGGGAGCGCTGAAGGATGTGCCGGAAACCATACTGTAATAACCCCCCGGGTAAGTCGAGATGATGTTAACGCCCGGTGCATCCACGAAGACTGAACTACCGTAATTCGAAAATGACGCCTTCCGATCCAGCAGATCGGTCGCTGCGGTCGTCAACACCCCGCTGAGAGCGGCAGGATATTGGGGGTCGGCGGTGTTGTTATTGCCGGCGGACGCGGCCAGGATGATGTTTGCATTTCTCGCGTGACTGACCGCGTAACTAAGCGCCAGTGATGGCGTCAGTGTGCCAAAGCTCATGTTGATCACCTGAGCTCCGTGCTCTTCGGCATATCGGAGGGCCTTCGCGATCGTAAAAATGTCTGACCGCCCGAGGCCGTCGAATGCGCGCAGCGGCATGATCATGCTGTTCGGAGCGATCGCCGCGATGACACCAGCGCAAAGCGTGCCATGGCTGTAAGCGGGATTGGGAATATCGAAGAAACCCGCAAGCGACGGATCGAGAAAGCTGGCACCGTGCCGATCCAGAAACCCGGTTTCCGCCTGATCCAGGAACCCGGTTTCCGCCTGGTCCAAAAAGCCTGTCTCGGCTTGATTCAGAGCAGTCGAGGCGGACGGACGGTTGGCCACGAAGTCGTAGCCGCTGGTCAAGTGCCCGACAAGTGCCGGATGCGCGTAGTCCACCTGAGAATTGATATCGGCTACAACAACGCCCTGGCCCGTGGAGTACGACGACGCTGGACCGGCACGAATTAATTGCATGGAGGGTTGATCCTTGTACCAGTCCGCGGCTATGGTGGCGGGAACGGTCAGTCTTCCGACTTGAGCAAAGCGGGGCAGGGCCACTCCTATATTTAGCTCCATCCACTCAATGCCGAGCGTAGACGCCAGAAACGACGGCGGAACAGCCGGAACGCTGAGCAAATAAAGGTTGTCACCGGGAATGGTGTCGACGAGCGAGCCACCAAGTACCGTGGCGATAGTGGCAATGCTCGCCGCTGGGGAAATCTGAACGATCAGCGGGAGAGGACTGGCCAGCGCCTGTGCGCTGAAGCCCAAAAGCAGAATCAGAGTCAGTAAAAATTGACGTCCTGTCATACTCATCCTAAATCTGTGGCGCGTGGCACTCATCGCCACGGCCGGTCTCCTGTTACGCTGTGCTCTTCCAAACGGACATCTCGAATGCCGTCGAAATGCGACGCGATGGCACGAGAAACTCAATGCAGACACTCCCAAGGGGAACTTCGTCGAACCGAAATTCGCCCGCACGATCAAGAATGATCATCTCTTTCGTCTTTCCCTCGGAAATCAGAGTAGCCATTGCATGCTGCGGAGCCTTTCTGATCATGAAAAGCTGCCCGATAATGGTCTGAAATCCCCCGCATACTGCGCTCTTTATGTGAATATCGGCCGCCAGTTCCTGGTCCACAAACCTCAAGTGCCGGCTCTGACCCGCGCCGCGTATTCCACCTGGCGTTGAGGACCAGGCACTGTCGTAAACCAGGTACGCCGGTGCCGCCGGAGGTGTTCTCAGCTGGAAGTCAAAGAAATTACGAAGCGTACCATCCGCTAGTTTGACCGTAAATTCCTTGATAACCGAGATCGCACGTACCGGAATTGCGTCAATGACTCCGATTTTCGCGTTGCAAAAAGCGGCCATCTCACCGACGACTTCTACATAATCTCCGATTTTGAGGCGGTTCATTTTCCCAGCACAGGCTGGATCACGCATCGAATGTAGCCACCATGCAATGCGAGGGTACCAGGACTTCGATACTCACGTGTCCAGCCGGTACCTCCTGAAGTATAAATTCACCGAAATTATCCGTGGTTGCCGTCTCACGGGGGTTGCCATCCACGAGTAATGTCACCAGGGCGAAGTCCCAGACAGTTGTACGTGAACTCAATTGTCCGAGTACTTTCTTATTTGTCGCCGTCGGCACGACTTTTAAATGAAGGTCAAAATCATCGGCGCCGAAAATCATGTGACGGTCGCCCGGTCCTCCACGCATGCCGGACATAAAAGGCGATACTTCGCTGTCTCGAAGCCGGCGCGCGAGTGTCGCGGCGGGTTTCTTCAGCTGGAAACCCGAAAAGAACTCTTCGCCGCCATCCGCGAGTTTGACGACGAACTCCTTGAGTACAGGAACGTTATGCTGGTCTGCGGCGGTGATAACGCCGATCCTGGAATGGTATCGCTGTCCGATGTCGTTGATCAGTTCAACGCGGTCACCGATGTTCAAGCCTGACATTTCAAACCCCCAACTGCTCTCCCGCTTCCTACTGACGCGGGTGGTATGTGTTGTCCACCAGGTGCTGCCAACTACCACCGGGAGGACACAACTGTTCTCCGTTTCTGGGCTACTGCCCGGGTTCTGCCGTGAGTCCTTCCCACGTGCTGTTAAATTCGAGCAAAACTGCTTCCAACTCTGTGGCGCGCTATCGGACTACTCCATCTCTAACTAGAGAGACGGTTTCGGAACATTTGGACACCGAGAGTGTCGCAACGTAGTCCTACGGCTTAGGGAGATTTGCAGGTTTTGGCAGGGAGAATAAGGATAGCCTCGGAGCAGCGACGAGCCGGGGCCTGTTGCTCAAATTGGAGTCACGTCGGTCTCAGCACGTAGCCGTGGGCTTTATGCCCGCGTTCAAATACCGCCAGAAGAATTCTTTAATTGTGTTTGAACGCGGGCATAAAGCCCACGGCTACGTGCTGACCGCCGATGTTTCCATTTGGGCGACAGGGTTTCAGCATGGATCACCGCCGCGTCATAAAGCCTTTTTCATCGGCGTCGCGGTCCATGAGGAATCCCATGTTCGGGCTTCCCATTTCTTCCCAGCTCTGATCCCCGTAATAGACCCATTTGCTCGGGTCGGGATTGAACTTGTTGTTCACCGAATTGTCGTATCGAAATTCGACATGCATGCGGGCGCCCTTCGGTATCTTCAACGAAGTTCTGTACGTGAGCTGCCAATTAAAGTCGTAGCGCGGAACATTGAGCACGATCTCTTCTCGTCCATCCGGGTATATCAGCCTGTATTGGACACTCTTTCCGCGCACATGGGCGTGCGGCCGGAACCATACGAGTTCGACATCCCGGTTGAAAGCGATGTCTGCAAGGGGAGCCATATAGTTACTTTCGTACGGCGGGATCGCAAGTTGACTGATGCCCGCCGTGTGTCTAACCAGGGCTGCCGCAACAGCGTCGTTCGCGGGGACCGGAGCATCGCCTCCCTCGCCCGAGCCCTGGGGGACGAACTTCTTCTTCGGCGGCGTCTTCGTGACCGTGAAGCCAAGTTTCGTCCGGTCCACGACAGCCAGACCGTTGGTCGTGTAATGAAGATTCACGATGATGTCCGAACCCGCCGGCACCAGAAATCCGGCGTTTGCCGGCCGGTAGTCTTCATAGGTCAAGCCCGGCAGGTAGCAAAAGTCGTTGGACCCGCGGATACTCAGGCGGCCCTTCCGGCTCTTCACCTCGCTGCTGCCAACCTCGCGCGTGAGGACGGTCCCTTCGGCCATCACCAGACTGCCGCCGGCCTTCTTGCTGACTCCCGCTTCGTCTCGCGGCACTTCCATCCACTCGTACCTGTTGTACACGGTCGTTGGCCGATGCTTCTCGAAGTGGTAGCACAGGTGATGTATCACGGATGCCTCGCCCGGCATCGTTTCGGCTGACGTGACCCAGGTGTCCTCTTTGAAAGGAGCCGGAAGGGCGATGCTCTCCCACTCCTTCACCTCTCGTGCCGGTACCGAATAGGCCGGCAATTCAACAACGGCATCGGGCTGGATATTCCAACCACCTTCGGGCCATCGAACCGGTACCGGCGCATCTTTCGGATCGCCTTCCGGCGCTCCGCTATTGGCCCAGGCGGCAAGCGTGTCAATCTCAGTCTGTTTCAAGGAACGGTCATTCGTGAAATGTCCATACTGCGGGTCCGCAAACCAGGGAGGCATCTTTCTGGAAACGACCGCTTCTCTGATTGCCTTCGCCCAGGGTCTGGCTTCCTTGTAGCTCAAAAGCGGCATCGGTCCGATCTGGCCCGGCCGATGGCAGCTCTGGCAATTTTTTTGAAGGATTGGTAGCACGTCCCGGTGGAACGTGACTGCCCCGCCGGTCTCCTGGCTGGCCTCGGGTGTCATCGCCAACACCGCGGCACCCATCACCAATACGCCTATCGCGAATACGGACGCAATCCTTGTAGTCATCGTTTTTACCTCACTGTAGCGGCGGTCTATGACCGCCGGCGATGTTGCCGGCCTGAAGGTCGCCGGCGCTCGAAGATCGCCGGCGCTCATAGAGCGCCGCTACAGCTAGCCGACAATCTGGGGAATCAAGTCGCCGTAGACATCCGTGAGTCTCATGTCGCGGCCATTGAACCGATACGTGAGTTTCGTGTGATCCAGGCCAAGCAAGTGCAACATTGTCGCATGCAGGTCGTGCACGGACATCACCTGTTGTTCCGCCTTCAGGCCGAATTCGTCGCTCGCTCCGATCACCTGACCACCCTTAATGCCTGCACCGGCCATCCAAATGGGCATGGCGCCGGGGTTATGATCCCGGCCGATACCTCGCTGCGAGATCGGCATTCGGCCGAACTCGCCGTGCCAGACGATGAGCGTCGAATCCAGCAGGCCGCGAGCCTTCAAGTCTGTGAGCAACCCGGCAATGGGCCGATCGGTTTCGGCGGCATGGAGCGTGTGGTTGGTTTTCACATCGACGTGCGCATCCCACGTTTCGGTGTTCTGGTCGCCCAGTCCGCCCGAAAAAACTTGAACGAATCGCACGCCGTTCTCAACCAGCCTGCGAGCCAGCAGGCACTGCCTGCCGAACGGCTCCGTGATCTTCTCATCCATTCCGTAAAGCTTCCGCGTGGCCTCCGACTCGGTGGAAATGTCTACCGCTTGAGGCGCGCAACCCTGCATTCGGAAGGCGAGCTCGTAAGAGGAAATGCGCGCAGCCAGCTCGGAGTCGCCGGGGTATTTCTGCAAATCCCGTTCGTTCAGCTTCGCCAGAACGTCGAGCCGCGCGCGCTGCTGTTCGGAGGTCATTCCCGCGGGCGGCTTCAGGTCCATGATCGGGTCGCCGCCGGACGAGCGGAATGCCGTTCCCTGATAAGCGGCCGGCATGAAGCCGGCGTTCCAGCTGCTGACTCCGCCGATCGGTCCACCGCGCGCGTCAGGTATCACGACAAACGCCGGCAGGCCGCTGCTCTCCGATCCCAGGCCATAGGTGATCCACGAACCCATGCTGGGATAACCCGCGCGGATTTGTCCTGACTGGAGTTCATAGGTCGACTGGACGTGATCATTGGATCTTGCGTAGACGGACCGCAGGATCGCCATTTCGTCCACGTGCTGGCCGAGGTTCGGAAAAATCTCCGACACTTCGATCCCGCTTTGCCCGTACTTCCTGAACTGGAACGGGCTCGGCATCAGCGGACCGGGCCAGCCCTGGCGCACGTTGATATCACCCTTGCCTGTCAGCGGCTGTCCTGCATACCTTGCGAGAGCCGGTTTGGGATCGAAAGTGTCCACGTGGCTCGGACCGCCGGTCATGAACAGCGAGATGACGGCTTTGGCGCGCGCCTTGAAGTGCGGTGTTTTCGGCGCGTATGGATTCCCGCTGAGCGGTGTGCTGTTGCAGGTGGCGTTGTTCTCGGCCGCCAGCAGTCCGTCTTTGTGGAGCAGGCAGGCCAGCGCCAGCCCGCTCATACCGCCGCCGGATTGAAACAAGAAGTCGCGTCGGGACCAAAAGTTTTTCATTGAAGCTCACCTCATATAGAGGAACTCGCTCAAATTCAAAAGCACGTTTGTAAGATCCACGAGCGAGTGGGATCCCACAAGGTCTGTCGCGACAGCCAGCTCAGTCTCGTCCGGAGACCGCGTGAGCGCAATCCTGTATGCGAGATTGATCTGCCGGACCGGATCGTCTCCAGCCTCTTTCTTTACTCTGTCCGCGAACATCTGTGCCTGCTTCAGCACGAACTCATTGTTGATCAGCGTCAACGCCTGCGTGGGCACAGTCGAGATGCTGCGCCTGCCCGCGCTGAAATTCGGATCGGGCATGTCGAATACTTCGAACATGGGGAACGCCATGCCGCGCTTGCGATAAACGTAGAGGCTGCGGCGCCAGACACCGGGTCCGTCCTCCTGGTTCTTCCAGACGTTGTAGATCGTCGACTTGACGAGCGTTTCCGGCAAAGGCGGAAGGACAGGCGCGCCACCAACAGCTAAATTGATGCCGCCGCTCGCCACGAGAATGCCGTCGCGTACAATCTCCGCATCGAGCCTCTGCGTGCGGTAGCGCCACAAATACTGGTTCTGCGGATCCTTCTCGAGATTTCCGCTGTCCACGTACGCCGACGCCATCTGGTAGGCGTCGGAAGTCATGATCAGCTTGTGCATCTGCTTGATGCTCCAGCCGCGGTTCATGAATTCGACCGCCAGCCAATCCAGCAGTTCCGGGTGTGTCGGCGGGTCGCCCATCTTTCCGAAGTTGTCCAGCGTCGGCACGATGCCGCGTCCGAAATGGTGGTGCCAGATGCGATTGACGATCACGCGCGGCGTCAGCGGATTTTCCCGTGAAGCCAGCCACTCGGCGAGTGCTCTTCGGCGCCCGGAGGTATTTCCATCGGCGGGAGGAATCTCGGTGGGCGGGTTGCCATAGGTAGCCACCGTGACGAATCCCGGCTTCATCAGAGATCCATGGCTGTTGGGGTCGCCCCGTACCAGGAAATAGGAAGCGGGCACTTCATACCGGCCCGGACCCGTATGAAGGTAGGTCCCTTCGGTTTCCCGGATTCTGCACTTCACACAGCCGATCACTTCATCGCCGTCGCCGAGTGGAGCGAACCGCCAATCGCCGTCCGTTACGATATCCACGACCGGTATCGGCTTTGGCTTCTCCTTTTGAAGAGCCGCGATCCGATCGTTCAGAGCCTTTCGTTGCGCCTTGTGCTCGTTGGTGAGCGCGCCCTCCAGCGTGCGAGCGTTGACGTTTAGTCCACCCTCGAGGATCTGTGTCGCCAGCAGTGCCTCTCCTGGGGTTCGTTCGCTTTCGGGTTTCGCGACGGCTCGCTGCACGTTTTCAGGGAATTTCTTGAGCGCCTCCGCCTTCAACTTTTCACGGTAGGGTTCCTCGATCCTGGCAACCTGGTCCTTGAGAGGTTTTATCTGAGCATCGAGTTCGGCGATTTTCTTCGCATAGGCGTCCGCTTCCGCCTTCGGCGCCATCGGGTAGGCTGTTTCGACATAGCCGAAGATCGCGGCCTGGAGGGCGTAATAATCTTTCTGCGGGATCGGATCGAACTTGTGATTGTGGCAACGCGCGCACTGAACGGTCAGTCCCAGTACGCCGCGTCCGATAGTGGCCAGCACATCGTCCAGGTAGTCGAAACGGCGCTCCGGAGTGTCCTTCTCCCTGAAATTCACTCGAGGACCGGCACGCAGGAAGCCGGTGGCAATCATCGTGTCGATGCTCTTCGTTTCGAGTTCGTCACCGGCGATCTGCTCTTTTATAAAAACATTGTAGGGCTTGTCCTGGTTGAAGGAGCGAACCACGTAGTCCCGGTACATCCAGGCATTTGGGCGGTCGTAATCGTGTTCGAAGCCATCGCTGTCCGCATACCGCGCAACATCGAGCCAGTGACGGCCCCAGCGTTCGCCGTAGTGCGGCGAGGCAAGGAGTTTGTCGATCAATCGCTCCCACGAGCCTGGAGTATTGTCCGACACAAACTCGGCCGTTTCTGCGGGCGTGGGCGGCAGTCCGGTCAGGTCGAGATAAGCCCGGCGCAGAAGCGTTTGCCGGTCGGCTCGCGGCGCGGCTTTGAGGCCCTTTTCCTGACGGCTCTTCTCGAGAAAAAGATCGATCGGATTCTTCAGGTTTGCCGAGACGGCGGGCACAGAGGCCTGGACCGGCAGCTTGAACGCCCAGTAGTTCCGCGCTTCCGGCGAGATCTCCATGTTTTCCAGCGCGGCCAGTGCGGCTCGATCCAGTGGTTGAGCTTTGGCAACTGCGGCGTTGTCCCAGTGAGCGCCCTGATCGATCCAGGCCCTGATGGCGGAGATCTGCTCGCCGGTGAGCGTCTCGCCCATAGGCATCGCCGGCTTCTCGAGGCCTGCCACCCGGCGATATAGACGGCTTTCATCCGACTTGCCGGGAACGATCGCAGCGCCCTTTTCGCCACCCTTCAGTGCGCCCTCGAGCGTGCGCAAGTCCAGCTTCGAAAGCTGCATCGCCTCGCCATGACATTTCCAGCAGCTGTTCTCGAGTATCGGCTGGATGTCTCTTGCGAAGGAGACCGTTTCCTGCGCGCTGGACAAGGTAACCACCATGCCAGTCAGTGCCAATCCACAAACAATCGACGCGACAACGGTTCGTTTGGTCAAGTTCCCTCCCTTTCGCCTGCGGGAGATTTGAGGAGTATTGCTCGTGGTTGAATAATACTAGCCTGAGGTAGACTGCCAAAGCTAATTCAGGATGGGGGAAATAGCCGCGAATTACGCCAATTACACGAACGTTTGCGTAATTGGCGTAATTCGCGGCTATGTTCCCGTTCTGAACTCTGTCCCCAATCGGGAGGTGCTCGTGCACAGGATGCCGCTCGTCATTTTCCTCGCTGTTTTGCTCGTCGCTGCGCCGGCTGGCGCCCAGGAAAAGATCGACACCGCGATGGTCATGAAGATCCGCGCCGAAGGGCTCGAGCATTCCCATGTTATGGAAGTCTTCGATCATCTCGTGAACGTCATCGGACCGCGACTGACCGCGTCTCCTGCATACTGGACCGCCGTCAACTGGAGCCGCGACAGACTCGTCAACATGGGCCTTGATAACGTTCACCTGGAGCCGTGGGAATTCGGACGAGGTTGGCAACTCGAAAAGCTGACCGTGGAAATGATCGAGCCGCGATACCAACCGATGATTGGATACGCGAAAGGCTGGTCTCCCTCGACGAGCGGCCGTCTCGTTGCTACTCCGGTATGGATCGGTAATCCCGGAGAGGATCTCAGGAAATACGAAGGGAAACTGGCCGGATCGATCGTCATGACGCGCCCCATCCTGGAGAATTTCATTCGCGCGGACCGGCCGCCCTCCAGCGGCGATCTGCGCCGTGCGGCGACGGCGTTTCAACGCGATGGGCAGATCGCCGCCATGCTTGGCAAGGAACGTCCTGGGGTGACGCTCGAGCCCAGCGACGGCGAGCACGGAACCGTCTTTGTGACAGGCCGGGACGGTGGTGCCAACAGCGTTCCATCAATCGTGCTGTCCGCCGAACACTACAACATGATTGCAAGACTTCTGGAACAAGACATTCCGGTGAAGCTCGCCGTCGAGATCCAGTCCCGATTTTTCGATCAGGACAAGAACGCCTACAACGTCATTGCCGAGATCAAGGGCACGGATCCCGCCATCGGTGATGAGGTCGTGATGGCCGGCGCCCACCTCGATTCCTGGCACACGGGAACGGGCGCCACTGACAATGCCGACGGAATCGCCGTGGAGATCGAAGCCATGCGGATACTGAAAACCCTTGGCGTGAAACCTCGCCGCACGATCCGGATCGCGCTGTGGGGTGGCGAAGAGCAGGGACTGCTGGGTTCGGCGGCTTACGTGAAAGAGCATCTCGCCGGCGAATCCGGCAAGGCCGCGCGCGACAAGTTTTCCGTATACTTCAATCTCGATAACGGAACCCCGCCGATCACGGGCTTCTACCTCGAAGGCAACGAGGAGATGAAGCCGATCATGGAAGCCTGGCTGAAACCATTGAACGATCTCGGCGCAACGATCTCGACTCTCGGAAAAATCGGGGCAACCGATCACCTCTCTTTCATTCGTGTTGGTCTGCCTGGATTTCAGGCGGTCCAGGACTATACCAATTACGACGTCCGGACGCACCACACGAACATGGACACGTATGAGCGTGTAAGCGCGGATGCCTTGAAACAGGCCTCCGTCGTGGTGGCGACGGTCCTGTATGACGCTGCCATGCGGGACGCGAAGATTCCCCGATCGCCGGCAAAGTGAGGCACCAAACGGAGTCAAGTTGGTCTTAGCACGTAGCCGTGGGCTTTATGCCCGCGTTCAAATACC